>Ga0214473_10001221_pt1 | contig 34691 bp, 29 predicted proteins | sample RVTome_7_FD_203509 | JGI IMG/M metagenome (GOLD analysis project Ga0214473, IMG submission 203509) | Soil microbial communities from uranium-contaminated site in the Upper Colorado River Basin, Wyoming, United States - RVT98D197 | ecosystem: Environmental > Terrestrial > Soil > Contaminated >... | reverse complement strand
TCCTCGGTCTGGGAAGTCTCTATTTGGTCTTCCGCCGAAAACTCTGGGGGCATCTATTCCTCTCTTATCTCGTCATCAGCATAATCATATTCTCCTATGGCACCCTAACAGTAAAACTGGATGAGACGAAGTTGATTGCCGGTGTTACTGTTGGCGGTAGCGCACTCGGTGATAGATTTAGTTTTCCGCGCGTTTGCTCGTTTTTGTTCAATATACCGGGAACCACGTTGCTGTTGGGTGCAGCCGTTTACTCAATTATCCTTTTTGCCGCCAAAAAGGAGTACGCTTTCAGGGTGTGGGCGAATGTGCTGATAGCACTCGGGACAATAGTCATTGCTATTGCCGGCGCCATGGCACATACAGGCCGAACAGTAGGCTTATATCCCGCGGAGATGGTAGGATCCGGATTGCTCCTTTGGGGATTTCTCAAGGCAGGCACTCTTAGGAAAGAGGCGGCGAGAGAAGTAAATTGAAATCTCGCCTCACATACAATAATCGAGACTCTGAGATCTCAACAAACTAAATGCAAAATGCAAATTTCAAAATGCAAATTTCAAAATTTTTGAAACCCTCAGGATAAAAACATTTTTCATTTTGACTTTTGACTTCTTCACTAGATCTAGCTGTACCTGACCGCAACTCAGTGCCAACTAACCGGTTGGCATACGATCAAGAACAAAAAAAAAGGGGGTGAGGAAAATGGCGTTGATGGAAATCTCGGTTCTGCCGATCGGAACAAAGCTCCCAAGTATCGGCGACTACATAGCTGATTTGGTCCGCCTGCTCGATGAGGAAGGAGCCATCTACGAACTTACAGACATGGGAACAGTTATTGAGGGAGAGATCGAAAGTCTGTTTGAGTTGGCCGCCAAACTGCACGAAACTCCATTTAAAAAAGGCATCATGCGCGTAGTGACAAATATCGAGATCGATGATCGCAGAGATAAGAAGGTGAAACTGCGAGAGAAAGTCGCATCCGTAAGGGCAAGACTCTAGTCAAGACAGCCTTGCATTCGCAAAAGCCGGTTTCATGAGCACAAATCTGCAAGTCCAATTATGAGCTTGTCCATCTTTCATAACAAAAGGATATTGGTTAGCGACTGACGAACCCGAGTTTTGCAGAAAATTCAATAACTGGTAGGAATTTCGGGATAAGCGGCGAAAGCTTGTTAATCAGGGTTTTCCAAAGATTTGGAGTTCGAAAGGAGCAAAAGTGCACGCAAGGGTGATCGACAAGACGAGACGAGGCGGCTTGCTACTGGTCCTGACTCTAACAGGCTTTCTTCTCCTCTCAGGTGTTCACATTCAAAGGACCAAGGATTGCCTCAATCTGTCCGTCAACCCGGGATTCTCTGTCCGGCAAGCTCTGGCATTTGAGCAGTCATCAGCAGGTGGTAGTGCATTGTTTGCATCCGAGGAAAGCGGCGCAGCAACCACGGCCGAGGAATCCGAATCGAAGGCGGCTGAAGAAGGAGCCGAGGAGGAAGAAAGCCCCGTAAAATATTCAATATGGCAGGACTTTTGCGCATTGCTCCTTGCAGCTATTATTATTGCCGCAGCTTACTCTTTCATTAAACGAAAAGCAGCTCAACCTTCAAAAGATGACTTGGAGCAGGGAGGCGTTGATCAAAGAGGCCACTAGGCAAAATCCTCGGGCAAAGAAGGGGTATTTATTGCTGTTATCACACCGTCCGGCTTTGATCTTATATTGGACAAGCATCATCGGCCTGCTTCTATTGCTCACGGCCGCCCCTCGCGGATGCACATCCACCGCGATCGAAAGTGCGTCCGGGATCAATGGGAACCCGTCTGTCACAATAACACCCGAGGGGACAATCACCGAAAAATCGAAATTATCCCTGAATCAACGGTTTGCCCCACCTGAAATTTATTCGGAGGAATTCATTAAGAATGACTGGCTGTTTGTGGTTTTTTATAATTACAATCTCAGGGCCGATTTGTCTCTCGCACCCAAAACCGAAGGAACAAATATCACTCTCAAAATAAACATGCCCGGGAATATCACCACGGCTAATGCCAATAGAATTGAAAAGGGAGTAGCCGCCTGGAAACTGAAATTCGGGAGGAGCTACAAGATGGAAGTAGCCTCGCGGCGTGTAAGATGGTCGATTGCGACTCTGACCGGGCTACTTTTTGTCATATTTGCCTATTCCTGGTTGAGCATCAGGGCGATAAAACCGGAAACTCTATAGGCAACTGCAAACACAAAAAGAAAACTTTGTGAGAAAAATCACTTCGTGATATAATTGTAGCTAGAGGGCAAAGGAGGGGCAATGGTCTACATTTTGTTCTACGCAATCTTCATTTTCTTAATGGTTTTTGCCGGCATCTGTGTTTTTATTTTCTTCAAACACACACTTGAGCAGACCGTCGGCAAGATAGAGAAAGAGCCTCTAAAAACTCGCGAAGTAGAGGTAAATCTTCAAAAAATCCTCCCGAAGATCGGTGCCAGGAAGACCGGTCAGTTAGCCGGCAAGGGACCGCACCACAAACTAACGGAATCAACGAAGAACTAACCAGTAGCCGGAATATTTGAACTTAGGGTGCAATCAGGGGAGGGTCTTTCGGTACTTCTTATCAATCTCACTGACCGTTTCAATTCTTTTCTTATGGCGCTCGCCCTTTGGCAAATCCCCGGCAAACTTGGTCTTAAGCCAAATTTCCACAATGTTAATAGCTTCGATGGGTTTCTTGTTCAGTCTTCTTCCGGGCAGCGCAATGACATTTATTCTATTATGGGCCGAGGCAAAATAGGCAATCTTTTCATCCCAACACGGAGCTGCAAAGATGCCCGGCACCTTATTCGCCACAATTGACATTCCTATCCCTGTGCCGCATATCAAAACACCCACTGCGTCATCATTCCCGGCAACTTCAAGAGCAGCTTTTTCGCCAAAGGTCGGATAATCATCTTGGTCGTCGAATTTGTAATTGCCCAAATCCACGCACTCTATATCTCTCTGTCCTTCAAAATGACGTAAGAGCACTTTCTTGACATCAAAACCCGCATGATCGGCAGCAAAAAAAATTTTCATTCCATACGCCTCCGTTGCTATTGAAAGAAAGACCTGAGTCTTATCATCAATCTTCTCAACAGGTATTGGCCTTCGACCTTCTCCATTTTCTGAAGCCTTCTTAAGTGTCTAGTATTCTCTCCTGCTGTTTCAAATGGCACTTCAAGCCACGTACTAATGATCATCTCAACTTCCGGTTCATCCAAGTCTCCTCTGAGACAAATGACATTTGCGTCGTTATGAGAAGCCGCTTTTTGGGCTGCTTCTTCGGAATAACACAACGCCGCCCTGATACCTGGTACCTTATTCAAATCCATGCTCATCCCGATTCCGGTTCCGCAAACTGCAATTCCACGATCGCACTCGCCGCCAAGAATCTTGTCAGCCAAAAGTTTGGCAAAATCCGGATAATCGTCCAGGGGATTAAGACCGTGAGGTCCGTAATCTTCAAACTCTATCGCCCCCAGACCTTTGTTCTCTTTGGGTAGCTTCTGCAGTATCAGCATAATTTTTGCCTTTTCGGCAAACCCTGCGTGATCCGACACTATGCCTATTTTCAAATCCCTAGCTCCTGTTTCCTAAGTATCCTCTGTTACTTATGCTTCCTCTTTTGATTATATAGATTTTTGAATAAATTGAAATAACCGCAAAAAGCTGTGAAGAACAAAAAACCGGCACCAAGACTGTCGAAAACACCTCTACCCTGCTACACACATAACAAAATGACAGCAAGGATCCTGGATTCTCAATTTCGCGCCACATCGGCAAATCGCTGCTAGCTGCTCGTGCTGAAGATCATTCGTAGACAACCTGATAGACATAAATAAGACCGGTTCGATAGTTGGATACCCACACCTCGCGGCCATCAAGGGACGCTGTCACACCAATCGGCCAGGTGCTAGTCGGTACGGTAAAAAGCTGCTGCATGCTTTCAGCATCGACGACACCCAGTGTATTATCTCTGTAGTTGCAAACAAAGACAAACTTCTGATTAGTTGAGAGCGCAATCGTCCTTGGCTGATGTCCGACTTGTCCGGTTAAAACAACTGAGTCGGTCGTTGTGTCGAGCTTTCTTATTTTGCCCTCCATATTGTTGCTGATATAGACAAACCGGCCGTCCTTCGAAATCACTATGTGCCGGGGATTGGTGCCCGCAGGAATTGAAGCAACAACCTTGTGACCGTTTTTCACGTCGACTTTTGTCAGAGTGCTTCCGCCCATAATTGCGACATAAGCATATTTGCCGTCAGGAGTAAAACAAATGCCGCGGGGAATGCGGCCGACCTTTACTTCCTGCAAGAGCTTGCGCCCCTTTGCATCGATGACTGAGATTGAGCCTGAATTCCAGTTTGCGACATAGACCCACTTCTCATCGGGTGAAACTGCGACAACCTTTGGTATTTGGCCCACATTTACGGCACCGACCACCTTTTCTTCTTTTGTATCAACGATTACCACCTTTGCCTTGTTATAAAGCGACACCCAAGCGTATCTGCCTTTTTCAGTAAAGTCGCACTCAACCGGTTCGTCCTCAACGGCAACGGACTTGGCAATCTTGTAGGTTGATTTATCAATCATGACAACCTTGTGGGCGTAAAGACAGTTCACCAAAATGTGCTTGCCGTCAGGTATAGCTTCAATTGATTTTGGCCCAACCGGGACTTGTATCTCCTGAGTCTTGTTCAAGGCGACAATTTTCTTATTCTTGAAGGAGTCCGCTGCAGTTTCTGCGCGCGCCTTTTTTGGATGTCCCTTCGACGTCGCGCTCTTCTTGAGCCTATTGCCTTCTGGTTTCGACTGCTCAATCTTCTTGGTTGTTGATTTTCGATCACGTGAGTTAGCTTTTGAACAACCTGCTTGGAAGCACATAAGGTAGATCACCACCAGGAGACCGAAGAATAACAATAATTTGGATGATTCAAGCTCCCTAAACTTGGTTTTGGCTGACATGAAAATTTTGGATTCCCTCGATTGAGACGTTGTTATGCAAGATTTCCCTTAGAGATTCGTACTTTCTTAATAAAATCCTCTTTTTGCTTTATGAACATCTTGACGTTGAATAACCGTCTTTATATGATGAGGTGGCTCCCAAAAAGGAAGGAGTGAGTTCTCTTATGCTGGATAGACTGTTTGGATCCAAGGTGAGAGCCGCGATTCTCAGGCAAATGTTTGCTGACCCTGAGACCAATTACTACAGCCGTCTTCTTGAGAGAACTACAAAGATGGACCACAAGGCAATCTGGAAAGAACTCAATCAACTTGAGAGAAACGGCATTATTTCTTCCGTACAAGACGGCCGATTGAAGCGGTACCAGTTGAACAAATTCCCGGGACATCAAGAACTCCGTGATTTTATTCTGATCTCGACCGGAGAAGATCCACCTCGTATGAAGAAAAAGCGACAACCTCAACACCGGGGTAGCTCAAAAACCGGCGATGAGCAATTGACTCTGATATGATTGAACTTGAGATATTTCTGCAGCAGGCGTTTCCGTCGCCAACTACTCAAAGGTTCGATGCAGAGTGATAATCAGTGACAATGCAAAAGAAAAAGATCTTAGAGAGTATTTCAAGCGGTGTTTCTTCGCAGTGGACGGTTTGTGGTTTGTTGTAATGGAGAAAGAATCCGGCTTCGAAAAGGCCTTGGAGTTTGACAGGAAGGTTTGGGAAGTCATGCCCAAAATACAGGCGAGGAAAATAAGAGAGCTTCTAGGTCTGAAAAACGATACAACCGAACATCTCTGCAAGGCCTTGGAGTTCAAGTTTCAAGCCGAGGACTATGAATATCAGATCGTCAATCTGACCGACGGGACTCTTGAAATCGAGGTCACAGGTTGCCCCTGGTTGAAGATTATGACGGGATCCGGTCGTCAAGATCTTGCGGCTGAGGTTGGAAAAGTCATTTGTCCTGTTGAATATGGCGCCTGGGCAAAAGAATTCAAAATCGGATTTGAAGATGGAATGAGAAGCCTGCTCTGCTCTGACGACGGATCCTGCGCTCTTCACTTCACGGCATAGGTCACAATAATCATTTCTTTGAAGGAGATTTTGGACCTTTGGTGAAAGCTTTGATAAATCAAATAATCAAGGAGGGGAGGGAGAAGAAGTGGAGGAGAAGGAAATTGGCCGAATCACACATTATTTCAGCAATCTCGGTGTGGCCGTAGTTGAATTGACCAACGATACCCTTTCGGTCGGAGATAAGGTTCACATTAAAGGCCACACCACCGACCTGACCGAGACAGTTGATTCCCTGCAGATTGAGCATGAGTCCGTTCAATCAATCAAGGTCGGAGACGCGGCAGGGATAAGAGTCACCGATCATGTTCGCGAGCACGATATTGTCTACAAGGTGCAGGAATAGTCTCTCAGTAGTTCCGTAGACACTTCACCGGTCTGGCCGCTTCGCTCTCTTGAGACTTTAAAGAGTAGGGGGTTTGATCTCCCAAAAAGTCTTGGCGTCAATTCTTTGTGATTTCACATACATTTGTTATACTAGGAGGAGTTTTTTGTTTTTGAGGCGTTGACGTTTTCCTCTGCCAGTGTTGACGATGCTGGAAAGAGGTGGCTCAGCAAACCGAAAAGGAGAGGGAAGCTTGGGTTCAGTCGTAAAAAAACGGCGGAAGAAAATGAGGAAGAAAAAACATAGAAAAATGCTAAAAAAGACCAAGTGGAAAAGAAAGCATTAGTAAAATCTTCCTGAAATGCTCCGCCTAAGAGGAAAGAATGCGCTACGGGATTATTGCTGATATCCATGGTAACCTGCAGGCTTTTGAACAGGCCCTTCCTTATCTGGAATCCGTGGAGCGAATTTTTTGTATGGGAGATATTGTAAAAAACGGCTTAACAAAAGCATGCGATACGTTATCAACCCTGGCAGCATAGGTCAACCGCGAAATGGAGACACCCGGGCAAGCTTTGCAGTCTTTGACGATGAAAGCTGCGCAGTAGAATTCTTTCGCATTCCCTACCCGGTTGAAGAAACCCAGGAGGCGATGAGACAAGAAGGTCTACCTTCTTTTTTGGTGGATCGCCTCGCTTATGGAATTTGACAACCTCGCATTTTTCTATATCTGCTCCTATTCAGCTAATGAAAAAATAAAAACTACAGAGTAAAATTTAGAATGTGAAATCATAATAAAGACTTCAAACCTACAAAAGCGCAAAGATTTCAATGTTTTTACTTTTTGATTTTTTATTTGTCATTTTGACTTTTTCATTTTTATCTTTTACTTTTCACACTCAAAGAGCTAGAAATGCCGATGTTGGGGCTAGAATAAATGGTATTGAAAAACATGTCGCCAGATTCAAGTTATCCTTCATATCTTCCTCTTTCTGAGTCAGGCAAGCTCCGCAAGATAGTCCAAACGCTTAATGCGGCCCTAAACAAATGCACGCTTTGTCCTCGCGAGTGCGGCGTTAACAGGCTCGCCGATGAAATTGGTGTGTGTGCAACCGGCAGGCTGCCGATGGTCTCTAGCTATAGTCCGCATTTCGGCGAAGAAAGGCCCCTGGTAGGCAAGAACGGTTCAGGGACAATTTTCATGAGCAATTGTAATTTGAAGTGCATTTTTTGTCAGAACTATATGATTAGCCATAGAGGGGAAGGGAAAGAAGTCCCAATAGCTGAACTGGCTGATTACATGGTCTATCTTCAAGGGATCGGCTGCCACAACATAAACTTCGTGACTCCGACTCACGTCATCGCCCAAATTGCGTCAGCAGTTGAAATCGCCGTTGAAAAGGGCTTGAGAATCCCGCTTGTCTACAACTGCGGAGGATACGAGTCGACTGAGACCCTAAGAACAATTGACGGTATCTTTGACATCTATATGCCTGATATAAAATATAGCTGCGGCAAGGTCGCTCAAGAACTGTCGAAAGCAAAAGACTATCCCTCGGTCGTCAAAGCGGCCGTGAAGGAAATGTATAGGCAAGTCGGAAAACTGGTAATAGACAAAAGAGGTATCGCGACCAGAGGCCTTTTGGTTCGCCATCTAGTACTTCCCGGTAACCTAGCCGGTACCAAAGATGTGTTGCATTTTCCGGCTCATGAAATATCCTTAGACACATATTTGAATCTTATGGACCAGTACAGGCCATGCTACAAGGCCTTTGAGCACCCACCCCTTGACCGCGCGATTACCCACGGGGAATTCAAAAGGGCAATTGACCTGGCGCTGGAATTTGGCTTCAGAAGGATTGATTCCGTGACCATTTAAGATCGTTTAAGCAAGTACTTGTCTTGTAGAGCCAACAACAATAGAATTAGAGCGTGACGGAGATGAAGAATTACTACAAAATTCTAGAAGTAAGAGAGGATGCTTCAAAGGAAGTAATTGAAAAAGCATATAAGGCCCTGTGTGTGAAATATCATCCGGATAAGAATTCACCCGATCAGAAAGCACGGGCTATGAAAAGAATGCAAGAGCTGAATGAGGCGTATTCAATACTGTCAGACCCGGTTCGCAGAGCTTCATACGATGAAAAGAGAAAGGTGGAGTTATTAACGGTTTTCTGGGAGGAAGGCCTAATCGGACTTGTCAAGAACTTGATCGACAGACAATAGCGGAGGTAATTATGGAGGAAGAAACTCGAAACGATTTGAAAGAACTGTTTCAAGATCTAATCTGGCTAAACGGCGTGATCGCCACTGAATTGATACAGCTGGTCGAAAACAGCAGCGCCTCACTGAGGGGTTCGGTTCCCGAAAAGTGCTTGATTCAGCACGGGGAACTGAGGAAAGAGGCTCTTGGAATAGTCGAAAAACATTGTCCTCAAAAAGCAACAAGCCTGCGGAAACATATTCTGGGCCACTAATTCCCACCAACGATTCTTGCAGGCGCACATCCAAAGATAAAAAAGAGACATGATTTTCACAAGCCGCCGGGCGGAAAAGTCTCGAAGTTCGGGAGCTATCGGCAATTAGCATCGGGCCGGCAGCCAACAGGTGAGGACTCTTGGGTCCGAATTGATGGGGAGGTAGTTATGGCGGAAATTGTCAAAGAAACCGTTGTTGATCGGTCTATCAGTGAAGTGTATAGTTTTTTCTTCGAGCCGGCAAACTTCATCCTGATGCCCGGCATAACGGAAGCAAGACGAGACGGCAACACCTACTGGGTTAAGGGGCAAGAGAAAATACCCATACTCGGACTTGAATCGGTCAGCTACAAGATACTCATTGACGAAGAGAAGAAACCGGTGCAAATCTCTTTTCACACCGAGGACTACATAACTGCGATGAGAGGTTCTTGGCAGCTAAAAGAGCTTGACGACAAGACTCAAGTGCGATTTAGCTTAAATTACAAAGCGCCTTTTTCTTTTCTCGGCAAGATAATCGATCGATTCGCCATGGAAAAGCATATCGAGGAAGAGGTCGACTACTATTTAAGGAACATTCAAAAAACGCTTGAAAAGGTTGAAGCCATAATGACCCGGGATGTTGTCACGATCGAGTATCCCGCAACGGTATCGAACGTCATGGAAAAAATGGACGAGAACAATGTGCATTACCTGGTGGTTGTAGAGAAGGGGCAGCTAGTTGGAGTGATAAGTGATGGAGACGTCATATCGAAACTATATACAAAAGGCTTCTCGCCTGACGCCTATATAGAACAGATCATGACCAAGAATGTGATCAAAATAGGCCCCGAAGAGAGCATAGCAGAGGCAATAAACTTGATGACCACACATAAAATACGACGTCTTCCGGTCATCAAAGAAACCGAAATAGTGGGCATCATATCTATTTCGGATCTTGACAGTTACCTGGGAGTACTGAGAAACCGTAAGCGACGACTATAGACACCATGATGTCATGATGTTACAATAGGTATGTCGGCTCTTGTCTGTTAATGGGTCGGACTTGTTGACAGGTTCTTTTAAACAAAACTACTCAGCAAATGATTCGACGAGCCGACGAAACACTCGTTTCCAACAATTTGAGGTGAGAGAGTGAAGCGAACTCAAATTTATCTCTCCGAAGATCAGCATGAGTTCTTGCGGAGAATGGCTTTTGAGCAACACAAGTCATTCTCACAGGTAATAAGAGACATGGTAGAGACATTCTGCAAAAGTCCCGGTAATCCTGGCGATTCTCCCGCAACTCGCGAGCGTGAAGAAGTCGGTCAAGCTCATGAAGAAAAACTCAAAGTGGCGGAGAAAGAGGTCAAAAAAACAATCGGCAGAGTACTAAAATCAAAAGATATTGACGAAGTCAAGGAGGTTGCCGAGTCACTCAAGGGTTACGTGTCAGAAGACAGATACGAACAGTTGAACACGGCAATCGAGGAATACCGCAAAAGCCTCGAAGAACTATCCAAATTCTCCTAAGCCGATCTAGAAAGTACCATTTATCTTCCCAACGAGTGCCTTCACCTCGTCTTCGCCTAGCAAGCCGGGGATAACGTAGATAATAAAGCCCTCTTTGCTCCAAAAATATTGAAACGAATCACCGAAATAGGTACGAAACACGCCAACGTCATTAATGGTCAGCTTCTCGGGGGGTCTGAAGCCGCGGCCGAACCGGCTGATGGCATCTACCATTCGATTTGTCTCCCTGTTCGCCGTCTTCGCGCTTTTGTATTTCGAGACCCAGATCGTCAACCCCTCTTGATAATAGCCGATCGCCGTATCAGATGGAGTTTTTAGACTGCCCATATGAGAAGCCTTAACCGCCGCGAGAGCTTCGGTTCCCGTGACCTCTCTCTCTAACTTAAAACCTGAAACTTCATCAAATAAATATGCTTCCGGCGTCCGGTCGCGACTGACAAACGAAGCTTGAGGCAAGCTGGAATACAGGAAAGCGACCAAGGCCAGCACAACCACAGAGAGAAAAAGGCCGATTCTTGTCCGTCTGTCCACAGCACCTCCACTTAGAGCATTTAAGGAAATCCAGCAGCCGTGCAGCTGCCGAACAAAAATCCTTGACAAATTTTGGCAATCGGTTAGATTTTAAACTTATAATATACCGAATCAAAGGAATTAGAAAACATGCAAACACGGGACCACGTACCGGCCGCTGTAGAGCGAGCTTTTATTTTTTTGCTCATTACCTCTATCTTGTTGGGTCCGATCTCATGCACATCCGGTAAGAGCAAGCAGGACGCTTCCCGGAAGCAAAAAACGACTGTCAGTGATTCAAATGCGCCCGTCAATTTTGTGCTGGTCGAAAACCGAATCGTTGTCGATGACAAAGTTGCTCAAAGCCGGGCGCCGGAAATCGAGACGACAAAACAGACCGAGAACAAGAAGATCGTACAGCTTATTCAGGACTATTATGAGTCCGCCTTCCTCAACCCGGACTTTTGGGACGATGGCAAGTTCAGCAAGGTCGAGTCTTTTTTTGCGCCCGGCATCAGAGATCGCGTAAGAAAGGAAGACTTTGAAAGCTTATGCTTGTCGGAGGCGTCCAATGACATCGATTACCTGAAAGAGGTAGACGCCAAGATCACCGAGCTGTCAATAAGCCTTGACAAAAACGCTAAGCCAAGGCTTTCGGTTGCTACGGTTGAGGTCAGCGCAAAATTCATCCAAAAAGACCGAAAGCCCGCTGATTATGAAAGCTCGGCCCTCTTATTCCTTGAACCGGATGACAACAACGGCTGGCGGATTTTTGACTACAACTTAAAGTACAAATTGGAGTCGGAGGGAAATGCCCGGTGAAAAAGAACCATAGCTCACATTGTTTTAGGCATCTTGGAAAACTTGCACGGGCTTTCGGCTACGTTTTAGTCGCCACCCTTTTGATCTTGCCTCAAACAACACTTCTTTCTTGCTCGAGCAAACCCGGCAAGAAGAAGAAAGCTGACAGGATCAAAATACACCGCTTGCGCGAGGTATCATCAACCGAAGCGTCAAACGGCCCGTTAAATATCTTATTGCTCGGAAGCGATTCCAGAACCGAAAGCACAACAGGGTTGAGCGATGCTATCATCCTGGTTCATATTAATCCAAAAGATAAATCGGCTTTTTTGATTTCATTTCCTCGAGATTCGAGAGTCCCCGTCCCGGGTCACAAAACAGACAAAATCAATTCAGCCATGTTCCTAGGGGGTCCGGCGTTGACGGCTAAGACAATTGAAGACCTAACCGGCATAAAAATACAGTATTTTGCAGTCACAACTTTCAAAGGGTTTACGAGAATGATCAACAATTTAGGCGGAGTGCAAATCACTTTGGAGAAATCCATTCGGGATCGATTTGCCGGCGCTAATTTGGGTGCCGGACCGCAGAAATTGGCAGGTGATCAAGCTCTTGCGTTCTGCCGGTCGCGCCATATTCCCGATGGGGATTTTGCCAGGGCCGGCCACCAGCAAGATTTAGCTCTGGCGGTCTTCGAACAAGAACGTCCGAGAATGCGACCACAGGATCTGTTCAGGCTGCTCAACATATTCATAAATGACTGTGAGACCAATCTTTCTTACAAAGAAGCATTTCAACTTGCCATGTTGATAAGCAAAGTCAGTCCGGATAAGATAAAGAGAGTGGTCCTGCCGGGTAAGGTAGCGAATATCGGCGGCGGAAGTTATGTGCTCCTCGATGAAAATGAGCTAAAGAAAATATTTGACGGGATCAAAAAACCTTGACCCTTCTTGCCGCCAAACAGCAACCGGCTTTTCTCTGATGCACTAACACTCATGTATCAGTGGCAATTATCGAACAGCAAGCCGTGAAGGCGAATATTATGACGAAACATAATGATGCCGAGCTCGTCATCGTCTATAAAGCCCCTGATATGATCGCTGCACACATGGTCAAAGGCCTGCTCGACAACGGCGACATCCCGGCAACCATCCGCTCACTGCAAATTTCTATGTATGACGATGTGGCAATGATGCAATGCGATGTCTGGGGCGAAATCCTTGTCCCCAAGAGCCATTTTGACAAGGCTACCAGGATAGTAAGAGACTACCTTGCATCAATCCGAGAATAATTGTGCCCACCGCCCGGTGAGTCCCTCTTTCAACAGGGAAGCGATCTACAACGCCTCAACAGAAGAAGGGCAATCGACCAATCCTTTGTCTTCAAATTCATGCAATGCGGCAAGAACGCAGAATTGCGATGCTGGTTTGGGTAGTGGTTCTGGTGCAAGATAGATCGGCATTTTCAAAATTGCCGGATACCTCAGCATTTTTATAGAAGGAATCTTCAGAGATTTGTCGAAATCTTAACTTAAGTTGCTTTGTCATCACATCACTAAAAGCAATAGGGGCATCAACAGTTAGCCAACATCGCTCTGGCGATCCTAGGCACAAACAGAAGAAACAACAGCCGCAGCCGACTCAATGCGTTGTATTGGAGCCGGTTTTTTTTGCAAAGGCTTAAGGCTGAATCGTTTGACTAGAATCGCTACCTCCAGTATAGCTACGCATCAAGCCTTACATTGATTGTGCCATTGCTAAGCAGCAAGAAAAAGCGCGCAACAACAAAGTCTCATGAATCAAGATTCGAATCGCATACGTTGAAATCTTGAACGCGGATATTGCCAGAGGTTTAGCGCCAAATCCTACTGCAATATCCGGGTTGAATTGAGATGCGGAGGATGCCTCTTGCTTCGATACCGGAAATGAAAGGGGGTGTAAAGAATGAAAAAACTATCATTATTTCTTTTTCTTCTCATTACATTAGTCATGGTATTTGGAGCGGCGAGTCAGGCAACAGCCGGCCCGCTGCCGGGAGCGATTTTTACGACTCTAGTCGACGGATCCCGCGTTAACGCCAATATCTACCTGAATAAGGAAGATGTCTATTTGGACGGTGGCCCGGGACCAAATGCACCTTCAACGGCTGCAGGACTACCGGAGGGTGACTATTATTTCCAGGTTACCGATCCGTCCGGCAAGGTTCTGCTATCGACTGATCCGGTTAGATGCCGAAAATTTCATGTAAACGGGTACGGAGTAATCGATCTTGTTTATCCGGCAACTTGTACGGAGAAACGCGGACGAAATTGGGTCGAGATTGATTGCACTCATCTTACTGGAATCGACAAAGATCATTTTGAACTTGGCGCGATTACCATCCAATTGATGCCATATAATGATACTCCCAACAAGGGAGGTGTCTATAAGGTATGGGTGACACCGGTAGGACAATTTGCGGGAAATCCAGACCTCGTGGACAATGGCTATTCGCCTGGTTACTACCACGGTTTTATTCCAGGCTGGAGCAAGACTGACAACTTCAAGGCTAAGAAGAAGCAATTTGTGCCACCAATTATTACTGTTCGGAAATTCCACGACAAAAATATCAATGGCATCAAGGATGCTGAAGAAGAAGATATCACTGGTTGGATGGTCGATGTCACCGAACCCCTGGACTTGTTTGATTCTGTGACCAGTACATTACCTACTCCGATAACATACATGGCTGCTTTGCAAGGGGACTATCTATTCGAGGAAGACCGTCCAGCAGGCACTTTGCAGACGGTAAGTTACCTTGATGGATTAGTGCAAAGCCTGTATCCGACTGCCGACCCGAAGGTTACAGTATCGGTCGCAATGTTTCCTGGTGAAACACATGAAGTGGTCTATGGCAATGTTGGTCTTGGGTCCATTACGGCTTGCAAAGTCTACGACAGGAACGGGAACCGTCAACCTGACCCGGATGAACCCACAGTATCAGGCTGGCGCATGCAGCTTGAAGGAACAACAGTCAAAGGTGATATAGTTGGACCTATTTACCAATATACGGAAGACGGTTGCACAACATTCGAGGGCCTTTTGCCCGGGAACTACACTGTTACAGAGATTCAACCCTTAGGTGGTTGCTGGGAACCAAATGGTCAGACCTCCTATGATGTGGTCATCAAATCTTCACTTGTGGGTTCAAATGTCGTTGGGACCTCTGAAACGGTCAAGTTCACAAATATTTGTAAAGGATATGCCGACTTTGGCACAAAGGGATACTGGCATAACAAGAATGGGCTTTCCGAGACGACCCAAGGCGATTTGGACTATCTCAATAGTCTTCTTCCTTGGAAATCGCCATCGAGTTACTTTGATGCCGGCGACGAGCCAATTGATGGCTATTTTGCAGATGGTAGTCCAGTAGCTGCCGCTAATGGCGAGTGGGGTGAGACTATAGCACCGGCAGGTTCTCCATTTGCCGAGCAGAGTCACTTTCTCATTGATGCAAATGCAGGCGGTGATCCGAGGGAACAACTGGCACAGCAGCTGGACGCATTTGTTATGAACTCTCTTCATAGACTCGACTCCGCAGACGCAATGATCCAATTGCCAAATGGAAATTGGATCAGGGCTTCAGATCTAATCGGAGACGCAGTCGAGGCGTGGGAAAGCGGCGATGCCAATGCAATGCAGGAACTGCTCAATGCGCTAAATGAAAGCGACAGCGTGCCATTTATCCATTACTATCCGTGTGAAGTTATCTACGGAACTATTATCTAGTTGCATAGCTGGATTAGGATAGTGCTTGTAATGACTTCTGCGGAAAGCAAGAGCTAGGCTAGGCACCCTCTTATCAAGGGTGCCTTCTCTTTTTGTGCGCCCGGCAACGGCGCACCCACTTGCAGGCGACCTACCTGCTAGTAGGAAGTCCTCTGCATGCCCAGCAGGGGAGAACTGGTACGGGCACGGCGAGTGTGTTCAGCAAGGTAGAACAAACGGATACCAAGGTTAATCCCAGCTCAGAATTGGTTGACGGCAAGATTCCAGCCAACAAGCGAACAGAAACGAAACCGTCCCAAAAGGAAAACAGAAGGGGAGTAAGGGCACTAAAACAAAGGATAAAACGCAGATAAATTCTCTAGTTTACATAATATATGTTATCATACGTTGTGAAAGAGGTCAGTCGCGCCCACAATCGTGGCTACAACCAAACTTGATCTTGAATACACCAGCCTATGACTAATCCTCCTGGTTCCTGGAAACGGGCCGGCGCTCGCTTTTTCTCGGAGTCTCATCTTTACACCACACTTGTCTAAAATCCGTTTTTCATCCGGCTCTGTTTGGGTCGCGCTAAATCACTAGCAACCTTTTTGAAGGCACGGTCCTCGCCGGACAAGCTTCCTAGCGCTATTTCTTCAACAGGACTTCGTCATTTCAATTCTCAGGAGTTGTCGGGCAAGTTCCTAATGGTTTTCATCGCGGCAATCGTGCCTGTTCTCAGTTGACGGATATCGACCGTCGCTTTATTGCAATACAAAGATGGATCTGCTTGCCGGTCCGGAATCTCAAAATCTCCGGACCGTCCGGATCAAATTCGCATCCCACGACTTCTGCCGCCGACATTTCGGTAGCTCGGACACCTCTGAGAGAAATTATTCCTCACAACTAATCGACATTAAACCTACGAAATCGCTTAGCCAACCTACTATCTCGTGGTTATAAGAAAGCTTGATAGCGACCCGCTGGCTCATAATGATTTTCAATTATACCGGGCAAGTGAAAAAAGGCACAAGACGGATATTGATATCGTCTCTACTCATAAGGGCTGCTGACAAAAGGAATGACAAACCCGTTGGTTATCCTGCACGAGCGGAGCGATGCCAGGCTAAGGCAAATGTCCCTTCCAATATCAGAAGGTCTGCATGGCCCTGCTGAAATCAACTTGATGACAGCGCTACTTTTTGCGAATGACCACGCTGCCTCCACCCAGTTCAGTAGCATCATAGCCGGTATCTGAAGCTCCAAGTTTGTTATCATAGACAATGTTTCCGGTTACCTCGTTCCATATCTTTATCCTAAATTTATCTATGCTTCCACTCCCGGTAATTTGCCCGTCAATGGCTGTAAGCATGAACTTGTATCCTCCTTGACCGTTTATGGTACCTGAGCCTTTGTATTTGGCACCAGCACCAGCAATAACCAGCCACTCATAGTTTTCACTATGAAAATTCAGATCAGCAACGCTGAATTGGAACTCTGTCTGGCCAGTGGGAACAAACACACCTTTCTGGTATTTGGAAACGAAGCCGAAGGTTGCTTTTCCTGTAAGAGTCGGGTTTGCAGTGTAGCTACCTTCCGGTGAGTTGATCCAGCCACCGCCTGTCACAAAGCCAGCTGTCGGATCATAGACTACAAACATGATTTGTTTGGTAGCAACATTTCCGATATTGTCTGTAGCGCTTACAACAAGGTTGCAGACCCCTGCACCCAGAGTAAGAATATTCGGACTCATAAATGGAGTTCCTCCATCCAGGGTTGCCGTGCATCCTTTAACACCACTTCCTCCTTGTTCATCCAAGGCTAAGAATTCGAAATACACATATCCTGCCTGATAGATTCCAAAGGCAGATGGCGAACTAATAGTGATATTGGAAGGAGGCGTGTTATCAACATAAATATCAAGAGTTCTTGTTTGCTCCACATTTCCAGCCTTATCAGTAGATCTGCAGCTTATAGTGTGTGGACCTTCTCCCGAGACTTCAAATGGTGCAGCATATGGAGTCCAGTCTCCACCGTCAATCTTGTACTCAGTTGAAGCAACACCAGATACCTCATCAGTTGCTGACAGATTGAACTCGGTTGCTGGGGTCACATAGACTGGGTTGGTCCCATACCTTGGATTACCAACCGAAATTGAAGTGGTGGGCGGAGTGATATCAACCTCTATGTCCATGAGTTTTGAGGCTTGATTGTTCGATTCCGAAAATTCAACAACGGTGTTTTCCGGATCAATAACAACATATATCAAATGTTCTCCATTCAATGCTGGATCAGTCAGTAGCACTTGAGCACTTCCAGTTCCTTTAGCAGGAACAATAGGAATCACTTGGTCTGAGCCAATCTGAATTCCGCCTGTTGCCGGATCGCCATTGTAGAACCGAACTACCACGTTGTTTGCATCGGTTTTCCCCATATTGCTGACGGCGGCAGTAAGGTATGCTCCCGACCCGTTCAAGAGCGGCTTGATATCAAAGGAAACGTCATCGGGATTAGCAGTAAGATCCGGCAGGTTGCTTCCGAAGACAAACCCACAGCTTTTTTCGCTCTCTACCCCATTTGCCAGTCTGCCTCTAAGAGTGTGAATACCTGGTTGAACAGTAACCAAAGAGATGCTCGAATTCTGATATCCATCAACAGTGATGACCTGTTCGCTAGCTAGCTGATCATCTACGTAGAGACTCAACGTTGCTTGGCCATGCCCGAAAGTACCGATGTTTGCCACAACTGGTTCTTCAACTCCAAGATAATCTATCTTATCCGTAGATAAGGAGACCAAGGTCACTCCTTCCACGTCAAAGCTTTCCTGTCCGGAGGCCAGGAGAATCTCGGAACTGGTCTTGTAAATTCCATATACAAGCCGGTGGATGCCTGCTTGATTCGTACTGAGATTAGCGGTTGCCTCAACCGGGTTCTCTCCTGCGACAAAGTCTCTTTCTACCTGAAATGCTTCAGTGTATTCTCCTTGAGGATCGTAGATCCATCCCTTCAAGACCCCGCGGAAATCCCGATTTGCTTCAATCTTGAACTTAGCTTTAACAGTATCTTGGGGCGCGTAAGTAGCCTTATTGAGCTCACATTCCAGCACCTTGGCCGAATAGCCTCTTACATCAATAGGTACTGAACCGGAGACATCATTAAAGCTGTAATCAATCGTGTAGGTACCGCTCTTCAACTCTTCCGGAAGAGCAAAACTAAAGGATGTTGCGCCAACTACGTCGATATCTTGCGAGTAATTCAGTGCGACGACCTTCAAAGTTCCAGCTTGTTCGGCTTGAACCGCAACATTTACCGTCTCACCTGAGAGATACACCTGTTTATCAGGAACTAAAGTGATCATGTCATCTTGTGCGCGAACATAGAGCGAATTTAGATAGATTGCTCTTCCTGATGCCATATAGATCCCATAAGATAGTCTCTCGTCGCCTTCAGAAACCGGCAAATTCAGAGTAATCGTTTGATTGGTGTCCAAGGTAAACTGCTTTGAATCTTCTTTGTCGCCAAGTTGCGCTTTAGTATACATACCGAGCCCAGAAAGACTATTTTCATTGTGAATTTGTAGACTAAGAGTTGCGGTGTCACCAGAAGCGTAGAATTCCTTGTCCAAACTTGCCTCAACCGATACTTTTACGCCTCTCACCTGGAAGGTGAGCTCCTGTGGTTCTCCTCCACCTAAAGCAAATGAAGCTTTATAGTCTTTCTCCTCCAGGTCATCTGGAATTGGAACGTCAAAGGTTACATCAGAGGTCTCGCCAGGTTTTATCCAGACAGATTTGGTCTGCTGATCAATGCCAACCACATCGAGGTTGAGAATTGCTTCTCCTTCCAAGCTTCCCGTATTCTTCACCGCAAAACTCATGTGGGCGAGCTCTCCGATGTCAAAAGATGGATTTGAGGGAGCGCTAACAACTTCAAAAGAAGGAGCTCTAACTTCCACCGATTTAGTTACCTCTTGGACCACACTACCGCTGCTATTTAGTAACGTGATCTTGACTTCATGGGTCCCCGGGGTAGCAGCTTGAGGATCGAGTAAGAGAAGAGCTGGCTTGGTCTCTCCTCTTTGTAAAGCAACTTCGGTTTCTCTTTTATCGAAGTCGGTGTCTACTAGCAGAGTGCCTTCAAAATCATTGTAGCCAACATTGGTTAGCTCTGTGTAAACAGCGATCTGTCCCTGGACATCTGGTGGAAGAGGCAAAAGTAGTCCAGTTAGATCGTCGTATACAGCAACATTCATATTAACTTGATCTCGCTTGACTACTTTGAACGAAACGCTTCCGTTTTCAAAAGGAGTGGAGTAGGCAAGAGCGTAGTCTCCTGCAGACAGAGTTCCAAGATAAAGGGTATCTTCAATTGAGGTGCCTTTTGGCAGATAAATCGGCTCAATTATACTATTGCCATTGAGGCTAAAGGTAAGATCAAAACCTGTTTCCAGCTGGCCGGTATTAGCAACAAGATACGGTACGCTGACGCTTCCCTCTAGGTAGATATCCTGTGGAGTAGGAGCAACTGAAGCGTCTTCGCCAAAATGGACTTCCTTAGAAACAGTTTCATTCACATCGCCAGATAGAACAATGTCAAAAGTCGTGTCTTTGTCAATTTGAAATCGCTTTTGGATAAGCTTTGTTTCTCCTGCTCCCTGAACGAGGTTCTCACCTTCACTGCTCTCTCCACGCGGTCGGACCGCAAGATTCAGATTGGCATCGACCTTACCAGTATTCTTAAGCATCACATCTATGCTGAAGTCTCCCCTACCGACAACCTCAGGAGCCTCAGCGCTCATTTCAACAGTCGGCTGGGAGACCGCGACAAAGTCAGTGACCTCCACATCGTCGAAGAATCCTTTCAGGTTGAAGGTTTTGCTGGCCAGCACAGTGAAACTGAAATTACGAGTTTCACCGGGGTTTAGGATTGGAACCAACTCAGTATAGACAGATTCTGTATCGGAAAAAATGGCGATGGTCTTATCCAGAAGAGGGATTTCGGCATCATTTTTCACTACACCAGTTATTGTAATTGTCTCACCCGGCTTGTAGACATTCTTGTCAGTCTGCATAGTCAGCGAGCTATTGCTACGAAATATGTAGAAGGGATAACTATCTTCGGCTATTACTTGTCCAGTTGAAGATTTGAGCACCGACTTAAGATAGAGCTTGCCACTCGTGTTCAATACACCAATTTCTTCAGTCACGTCCGAAGTGCCACCAGCAGCCAAACTAATTGGGATGTCCTTCTGCCAGAGACTTTTGGCAGATGCGTTGGCGCAGCCAAATTTTTGGACGCGGCAATTCCCGGCATCGGTAACATAGACATTTCCCAGAGAGTCAACGGCTATGCCGAGGGGCCCATTAATAAACTCACCATCACCTGAACCATAGCTTCCCCACTTGGTCAAAAAAGCTCCTTCGGAGTCAAATTTCTGGATGCGGCAACTATCGCTATCGGTAACATAGACATTTCCTACGGAGTCAATTGCTATGCCATAAGGCCCTTCAAACTCGCCGTCACCTGAGCCGTAGCTTCCCCACTTGTTTATGAAGTTTCCTTCGGAGTCAAATTTCTGGATGCGGTCATTGCCGGCATCGCCAACATAGACGTATCCTGAGGAGTCAACGGCGATGCCACGCAGCCGATAGAACTCGCCGTCACCTGAGCCGTAGCTTCCCCACTTGGTCACAAAGTTTCCTTCGGAATCAAATTTTTGGATACGGCCATTTGTTTGATGTTCGTAATCATCGGCGTCGGCAACATAAACATTTCCCAGAGAGTCAACGGCTACGCCAAGGGGCAGATAAAACTCGCCGTCACCTGAGCCGTAGCTTCCCCACTTGGTCACAAAGTTTCCTTCGGAGTCAAATTTCTGGATACGGTGATTGCCGGCATCAGTAACATAGACGCATCCTGAGGAGGCAACGGCTATGCCACTGGGCAGATAAAACTCGCCGTCACCTAAACCGTAGCTTCCCCACTTGGTCACAAAGTTTCCTTCGGAATCAAACTTCTGGATACAGGAGTTGTCGGCATCGGTAACATAGACATTTCCGAGAGAGTCAATGGCTATGCCAAAGGGGAAACGGAACTTTCCGTCACCTGAGCCGTAGCTTCCCCACTTGGTCATAAAGTTACCTTCGGAGTCAAATTTCTGGATGCGGTAACTCCCGGCATCGGTAACATAGACATTTCCCAAGGAGTCAACGGCTATGCCGAGGGGCCCATTAATAAACTCACCATCACCTGAGCCGTAGCTTCCCCACTTGGTCAAAAAGTTTCCTTCGGAGTCAAATTTCTGGATACGGTGATTGCCGGCATCAGTAACATAGACGTATCCTGAGGAGTCAACGGCTATGCCGTTAGGCCCTTCAAACTCGCCGTCACCTGAGCCGTAGCTTCCCCACTTGGTCAAAAAGTTTCCTTCGGAGTCAAATTTCTGGATACGGTGATTGAGCGTATCGGCAACATAGACATTTCCCAGAGAGTCAATGGCTACGTCCCACGGAGAATCAAACTCGCCATCACCTAAACCGTAGCTTCCCCACTTGGTCAAAAAGTTTCCCTCGGAGTCAAATTTCTGGATACGGTGATTGAGCCTATCGGCAACATAGACATTTCCCAGGGAGTCAATGGCTACGTCCCACGGAGAATCAAACTCGCCATCACCTAAACCGTACCTTCCCCACTTGGTTATAAAGTTACCTTCAGAGTCAAACTTCTGGATACGGTGATTGCCGCTATCGGCAACATAGAAATTTCCCAGGGAGTCAATGGCCATGCCAATGGGAACGTTGAATTTCCAAATTCTCCGAGGCCAAGCTTTTATGAACTGGTATTCCCCTTCGCCAAAGCCTGCTCCTTGCACTGCCTGTAAATTTAGAAGGCCATTTTTGATATCCCCATCTTGATTATTGACACTGGCCAAAGTAGCGATTGTCTCATTGCCAAGATATTGCCCTCGATCTGTCTGAGCAGTCATGCTCGCTGATAAGCCATTGATCTCAACACTCTTGGCAAAATGCACCGTATCGCCTGTTTGAGTATCTAAGCATTCTGCCACAACTCGATAACTTCCGCTGGTAGCTTGTGACGGGATTGCCAGAATGATATCTTTGATCTCTCCGGCCAAAATCTCACCAGTGAACGCCTGATTCACTATTTTCAGCCCTTTTGCATCAATAAGCTTCAGTGGGCAATCATAACTGGTATCAACACCGCCTTCGTTTGTTAGCTTAACGGTGAGATTGTCGCCTGCGTTGTAGTCTGTTTTCTCTAGAATGAGATTTAACTTTGATTCAGGAATTGAGAAATTGGCTGTCTTGCTCACAGAATTAGCAAGCTTAGCAGTGACAATGACATCATGCTGACCAGCTGAAAGAGTATCTGGCAAAGCTAATGCAAGAGGAAGGGAAGACGTTTGACCAGGATCCAAGCTAACCATCTGTGTTTGCGAGAAGCCGATATCTGGAATCTCAATTTCGACAGGCATGTTATTTGCAACAAACTTCCCATTGTTTGTGAGCCCAACGTTCAAATTCATGTTTTCCCTAATTCGGTATGAAGCTTTGTCAACGTTGGGCTTCACAGCTATTGAACAGGGAATGTCTAAATGGCTTTTCTGTGATTTCCCGTCGTAGGTTGCTTCATAATCCAGCCCATAGACACCGAAGTTTGCCTCGCCAAAAGGAACCTGGAAATCAAGGGTATTCGATTCCTTGGTGAGCAGACTTATTGGTTGACTCCCGCTCCAGACCACCTCCTCAGCAGGGTTTGATAACTTAAGTGCGAGGTCTCCCTGAACATCAACAACTCCGATGTTTTCCACCTTTAACTGAACAGTGTTGTCTGCCATCGGCACTAGAGGCGGCACATCTTGAGGCGTCACCCGCAGAAACATCCTTGGGACATCGAAAGAAACAGCCTTTGCACCTATCTTGTTACCATCAAACAACGCCTGTGCATATACTCGATATGTGCCAAACTCGGCGTCAGAAGGAATCAAGAAGCTGACGGGTTTTGTAACAGTCTGGTTTGGGGTTAGCGTGAATGTGGAATTCTTCTCAATAATCTGCTCACCGCTCGGGCTGATAACAGTTGTCTTCAGCGAACCGTTGTATTGAGAAGAAGCCTTGTTCTGTAACGATATTTCAGCTGAAGCCGTATCTCCCCGCTTATAGACCTGCTCACCCATATTGATAGAAATGTTCGTGGAAGGATTTGTGATCCAGACGCGACGCTCGGTGGCTCCCAAAGACCTCGTTCCTTCATAGAAAGAAGCTCTCACTCCCCCATAGCTGCCCTCAAGAGTCTTCGCAATGATGTTTGCTTCAACATCATCATTTGCAGGCACCGTAACTTCTTTGTTCAGAGAGGCGAAGCTCATTCGGGCCCAAGGCTCAGCTTTGATTGTTATCGGCTTGTCCTGAGCACTCTTATTCCAGATATGAATTGTGAAGATTGCATCGCTTCCTGGTGAGTAGTATTCTGCATCCGAGGTAATGGCAAAAGAGATGTCTTTTGCTTCGCTGATTTGGGTCTCGCTGACAGCAAACCTCTCACTTTGTGCCTGGGGTTGGATGATATTTCCCCCTGAGTCTTTTAAGACATAATCCAAAAGGTAAATGCCTAAGGTAGTGGGCGCCGTGTAGTTAAATGCAATATTCTTGGTCTCGCCTGGTGCTAGGTTCAAGTCTTTGGTTTCCGTATTAATAACTTTCCGGTCTGGATCAAGCAGCTTGAGTTCGACTTTGGTTGACGACAGATCAGTCTCGTTTGCCACCTGTAACTCCAAATCTATTGAATCCCCAGGCTTGAACCTGGCAGTAGAGATAGGGTCGACTGCCCATGATACAAGGTCTCTTATGAGGGCCATCTCGTCTGATGTTGCCTGGTTCATTCCATATGCCCAGTCGGGAAAAACTGTGGAAGCGACTACCTGGCCATCACCATATGGATAGGTGATCATGGATGGCATGTCGTTTGCTTTTCTTCTAAGCAACACGGTGGTGTCTTCAGGGTACTTCGTGAAGAAACCATCAACATGGATATTTGGAGCAGATGAAGCAAGGCCGGCCAAAGAAGGATGGTAGTTTTCTATTAAGGAAGATTCTTCTCCTTGACAGCTCGCATCCTCAATCCAGCCATAACCAGAAACCTGACCACCAGGAAGAGCCCCAAATTCCCGGCCATGCTGTTGGGAAAAACAAACTAGGGTCCCTCCATTCTTAACATACTGTTCGAGTCTGGCCTTGAAGACGTTTGAGCTTTCAAGTCCGTAGAGGCCTCCTGTGGGAAGAACAAGCATGGGGTATTGGTTAACCATGTAAGGATCAAAGTTCATATCAACAAGCTTGACTTTCTCTCTGTATTTTTCCATCAAGCTGACGAAACCCTCAGGATAGCCTTGTTTTAGGACGGCGATTTGAGGTTGGCTGTCTCTAAATGCAACTGAGCTATTTGAACTGTTGATCGAGGAAACAGAATATGTCTCATCCGGCCAATCTCCGCCTGGCGGATAACCTGGTGGTCTTAGACCAGTTCCGCGGTAGTAGAAAGGATTTCGGCTTCCACCAGAGGCTTTAGCTGCGCTTAGCCACTGCAGAAACTGAGCGTCTCTTCTGGCTTTTGCGGCTGCTCTTTCTGCTTCATAGCGTTTCATTTTGGCATCGTAGGCGATAGCGCAAGCAAATGCCTTGAAGCAAAGATACATTGCATTTTCACATGCTCGTACAAGAGCATCACCGGCTCTAAATGCTTCCATTGCTCCTATGTAAGGCATATACGGCGTCACAGCACCGGCAGCTAATGAGATTATCGTAGCTTCTGCACCGCCAAAAGGTGCAGTTGCGAGAGTGCTAAACGCGGAGAAGCTAAGGGCCAACACCATGCCATATTTATAGTCACTCAACGCGTCATCCGTGTTTGCTAGATTTATAACAGAATTCATGAAAATGATCGCAAAAGGGTTTTTGGGAGAAGTAAAATAATTCCTGCGCCCTTCGATTGGCCTTGGAACGCATAGATGTGCGTAACTTAGACTCATGCTACAGACAAAGCCGTCAGATATAAACATCCTTGCCAAGCCCTCTGGGTCTGAGAAATTGACAGGATCGTTTTTGCAGTAGGCATACCGATTTTGGTCAAGAGGTTCCAGCAAGGAGCTGGCCAGCTCATCTTTTGAGATAAATCTCTGAACCTCTGCATCATAGTATCTGTTTATCAAATAGTACATTCCGATTTCGACGTCCCAAAAGTATCCCGCGTATCTGAAAGGCTGGTCGTTCCTGAAGGAACCACTGCTTGAGATAATCCTGCCCCAGGGATCATAAGAATAGGCAGCAACAATATCTTGACTAGAATCCGTGATTGCTACTACGTCTCCGCGCGCATTGAGATGATAACAATAGGTTTCATTGGCTCTTTTGACAGAAATCAACTGATCATTGTCATCGTAGAGATAAGAGGCTATGGTCTCTCCGCTTGAATCTTTCTCGGCAATCAGTTGAATACCGTCGTAGTCATAATAGGTGGTTTTCCCATCTACGGTTTTGCTTTTCCTCATCCCCTCTGAATCATAAGCAAATGAGACAGTAGTGGCGTCAGGTCTGACAACTGATTCCAGCTGATTCCTTGCATTCCAGGAGTAAGTCCAGGTACCAGAGGAATCCGTTTTGGACGTGAGGCTGCCATTTGCGTCATATTCGTAGGTTATGTTTCCTGCAGGTCCGGCCTTAGAGAGAAGCTGATTTGTCTGCGGATAGTAGGTACAAGTAGTTGTTCCTTCAGAATCTGTTTGACTGGTCAGATTTCCCACTTCATCATAAGCATAGGTAGTTGCCTGGCTATTCTTGTCAATCCATCTGGTAAGCTGGCCTAAAGTATCATATCCATACGTTTCCTTGCCAGAATCTGTTTCCTCAGTCAATATGTTTCCCAGCTGATCGTGCGTGTAGACAAACTGTTGCAACGAGTTACCAGTCGAGGTTTCAGTCTTCACGGAAGAGAGTCTTCCGGCCTGATCATATGTATAAGAAGTTGTTGCACCGTTTGCATTACGGAGGGTTGTTCTCCTTCCAGCACTGTCAAAGTCGAAGGAAGCAATTCCCCCATCTTGGTCGACCAGTTTGGTAAGCCGTTCAACAGCATCTCTGGAATAGGCAACGGTGCCGTTTTCATCAGTTACAGTGGTTGAATTATTTGCACCATCGTAGCCATTTTCAACGGCTTCTCCGTCAGGTTCTGTGGTTTTGATAATGTTGTTGTCCTGGTCATAGCTATATTGAGTTATGCCTCCTTCATCCGTCTTGCTAGTTACATTGCCGTTTTTATCATAGGAATATTCAATAGTCTTGTTGTCGCCAAATGTTGTCTTCACCGGTCGACCCAGCACATCATACTCATATGTTGTGGCATTTCCCTCTGCATCCGTCTCGCTCTTGATGTTGCCGGCGGCGTCATAACTGTAGTGGATGGTCCCGGAGGCATCTGTTTTTGAAACCATTCGTCTATTTGCATCATATTCGTATGTCGTTTCTGCTCCATTTGGAGCTACCACTGAAATCTGGTTTCCAACCTCATCGTAGGCCGTGGTGGTTTCATTACCCAGCGCATCTCTCACCTTTATGAGCTGATTGAGAGCATCGTAAGTGTCATATGTTGTACCTTTGGGATTAGTTTTGCTTTTTACATTCCCGAGAGGATCATATGTATAGGTTTCAGCGTTTCCGAGAGGATCAGTAGCTTTGATCACGCGGTTCAAGACGTCATATTCGCATCTGGCGGTACTTCCGCTTGGGTCAGTTGCCGCTATTAGATTACCAACCGCATCATATTTGAAAGATGTAGTATTTCCAAGACCATCAGTTTTTGATATGGCATTTCCAAACTCGTCATATTCATATGAGACAAAACCCTTTGGATCTGATGCGCTCACCAACAGACCATCCGTGTCATAAGAGTATTCGGTGGTCTGACCCAAAGGATTCGTACGAGTTGCCAGGTTTCCCTTGGAATCATAAGCAAAGGTGGTTCTATTGCCCTTGGCATCTGTCTGGGATATCAAGTTGTGCTTCGCGTCATAAGCGAATTGTGTGGCCTGTCCCAAGGAATCCGTTTTGGAGGTTAGGTTACCGCTTGAGTCGTAGGCAGAGGAAGAAGTTCCGTTGGGAGAAGTGCTGCTCACAACATTATAGTCTTGGTCGTGGACAAAATTTGCCACATTTCCAAGCGGGTCTGTCACTGATGTGCAACTACCATTTTCATTAAACACATAGGTAGTAGTGTTCCCCTTTGCATCAGTTGCCCTTGTGTCTTCTGTTCCATGGTTAATAGGGGCCTCATGATCAAGCGCATCTGTGATTGAGGTTACTTTCCCATTTGTATAAGCAAAGCTTGTTGTATGATCATTGGCATCAGTTACGGAAGTTAAATTATGACTGGAATCATGTTCATAAGAAGTCTCAAATCCCATTGGATCAGTGACCTTTGTTAAATTTCCACTTGAATCGTAGGCATAGGAGGTTACCCTTTCAGTCGAGTCAGTTATCCTAGATAACTGCCCGTCTGAATTGTAAAATAATCTGGTAATCCTGCTGGAAGAATCAATGACAGTGGAGAGCTTCTCGGCATCATTGTAATTATATGTAAGAGCGTTTCCATTCTTGTCTTGGATACGCGTGAGTCTTCCTTCTGAATCAAAGCCGGAGATGGTCCCGTCGTTTGTTTTAACAGAATATGTTCCATCTGTATGTTTCTTGAGCGTAAGATAGATGCCCTGTGGACGCTGATAGCTTCCGTCTTCGTTCTTAGTGAAAGTGTGCCTAGAGCCATCGCCATCAGTTAGGACAATAGAGCCGCCGAGCTTCTCCTCAAGGGAATAATTTGCACTAATGGTCCAACCGTACCCAAAAGCGCCATTGTCGCTACTTTGGCTGTTATAGGTTCTGACTATCACATTTGGCAGACCCCGCCCGGAAACTGACAGATCAGCCTTTTGAACGACCAGATTGCCAGTTCCAAGATTTGCACTAGCAACAAGACCGCCTCCCAGATTTATGGGGAGATACGTGCAGTAACCTTGGACCCCTAAGAAAGCTTCGGGAGCAGGGGAAACAGATTGCCCAAATGCAGGCAGGCTTAAAAGCAGGCTTTCTGATAACATCAAAGAGGCTACGATCCAGACCACGCAGCCTTTGCAATACCTTACTGATTTCCTCCACAGCCTTCTGACTTTCATTGAAATCCCCTCCGCATTGCCGAAACGCCTTGTCTAAGATTGGACAGACTCATGAAGAGTTTGTCTGATATTTCCCCCATTCAAAGATGCGCCAGATCATCTATATCAATTCATTCGATTCCTGCACGCAAGTGCCAAAGCAAGGATTGCAGTTCATCGCTCCCCAAAAACAAAATATGAAAAAAAACAAAAACCGACCCATCAGAATCATAAATCAATTCAATATGAGTCGGTTAAAGTTGCCACTTATAGGATATTATCTATCCCCTGCTTCCCCGCTTGCTGCCCCCTTGTCAAGGTGTGAAAAATGACTTCAATGAAGCAACTGTGGTTCCTTTACTTCTGCAATCATTCAAAAACTCCTGCAAATTCTTCCTAAATTTTTGAAAAAATAAGTTAAAGAAAGAACGCCATCAAGGCCCAAAATACTACGGTTTGAGGATCTGCTCTTTGAAACCCAGTATCTATCATACTTGATAAAAGATAATGTGGGTATCAATCTCCACCATGCAGCAAACTTTTAACCTCTGAAAAGAATCTTTGAGCAATATCAACTGCTTTTTCAGTATCGCTTTTGTCCGGCATCCCACTCGGCAACGTACCTGTGAGAAAAGGATATCTCGTAAGTGTATAAAATTTGTCGAGAAACTCGAATTCCTCTTGCCAAACCTTGACGCTTACACCCAGCTTCCAGCAGATCGCCAAAAGCTCAGTTAACCTATGAACTTTTGGAACTCGTGTTCTATTTTCAATCAGAGCTTTAAGAGACTTTTCGACGACTTGTTGCGAGTGAAAGCAGGCTTGATTAAAAATCTCTTCGCTGAGAGTTAATTGCGCAGTTCTTAGATCTTCTTCTGCAAATTCAAGCCAGCATCTAACTCGCTCTTTCATAGAGGATGTCTCCTTTTTCAAGAATTTCTTCTAGATAAGGATTGCCTTTTGAAATCTCCTTTTTCACTTCTTTGGAGTTAAGAACAAAGAAGTCGATCGCCACTGTTGGATGAGTCAAGTGAAGCACCTCGTCAACTCGTGCAAGGTAAGGTTTTTGTGTTTCTTTGATAACAAAAAGGTCGATATCACTCGTCTCGCGAATGTTACCGGAGGAAAGAGAACCAAACAAAATGATCTTTGTCGGTGCATAATGGGCTATCAAAGTTGCAACAATTCGTTGAAGCTCTTTGCTTAGTATTTTTCTTCGAACAGAGATAGCTTTTTTGTTTGTCAACTGCTCAACGCTCCTTGAATTCATAGATTGCAGTCAAACTCTTATATATTTTCAATCAGGATCCTAAAATTATTTCTACAATCTTGCTATATTCCCCTGCATTTTCTGTATCATACTTGCAGGGGCTAGATCAACCTACCGCTGAAAGAATAAAGACAATAAGAAATCACATTTTTAACAGAGGCAAAATTGAGTAGAAGAATCTTCCCTGGCCCCTCTTTCTCAAAGAGGGGAAAAAGCAAACCTAGCCCCTTCTGCAAAGGATTTATCAGCTAACATGTCCCAAAGGCAAACAGCGGCCGGGATTGGAAAATTATGGGGGCAAGTTGGGCCGCAAGTAACCAAGATTCTTCGCTTCGCTCAGAATGACTGGAAAAGTGCAGGTTACAGCAACAAAACTATATTTTTCGAAATTTCTCCCAGGTGGATTGAGGTTTTACTGGACGTTTGGGGCGTCGGAGCTACCGAAACCTCCGGCGCCTCGGGTGGTTTTGTCCAGCTCGTCGACGAGTCGGAATTTCGCGTGTTCAACGCGCTGGATGACAAGTTGAGCTATTCTGTCGCCGCGGTTAATTTGAAAATCGGTTTGTGGATCATGATTTACTAGAATTACGCAGATTTCCCCCCGGTATTTGGAATCAATCAGGCCGGGGGTGTTGACGATGCTGACTCCGTGTTTGGCTGCCAGGCCGGACCTTGGTTGGACAAAACCTGCGTAGCTTTCCGGAATAGCAATTGCCACTCCTGTTGGAATCATGGCACGCTCGCCGGGCCTGAGGGTTTTGTCTACGCGGCTATATAAATCACAGCCTGCATCACCTTCATAGGCGTAGGCAGGCGGAGTCATTTCCTTATCAAGTAACTTCAGCTCTATTTCCATGCTTGCTCCTTTTATGCTGGAAATGTAAATACAGGTGGAACGTTCGGGGGACGGCAAACTGTGTGAAAACCAGTAAATAGCGCGCTTGTCATTCTGAGCGAAGCGAAGAATCTCAGATCACGGACTTGTTTGCTTGTTAGATTCTTCGGCTAAAGCCTCAGAATGACATTTTCTCACAGTCTTCTGACGTGCCCCACTTTTTTCATGCCGGCTTATTCGCTAAGCGTAAAGGGCAAAATTCTAATTGTCTAGCTTGCCATTCGCAACCATGATCCAAACACCCGTTTTGTTCTGAAGAGTCTAAGGAACAGGCTTCAGGGAGCCGGCAATCTTCTTGACGTCATCCTTTGTAAGACCGTCTTTTAGATTGGCGCTAACCATGAATGTCGCGTTGGAAGTGCGCCACAAGAGTTGATATGATTCCGGATTGTTTCTATAACTGTGCTCTTCAAAATGCTTGCCGCCAAGATCGAATTCCCCGGTGAAATCAGCATCGGTATCAAAATCAGGATTTGAGCTTCCGTATACTGACAATCCTTTTGGATAATCTACTTCATAATAAGCCGGGTTAATGCTTGTTTCCTTTATTTTAGTAACTCGATCGATTATCTTATCATCTCGGTCGATTCTTTTTAGTGCTGGTAGATATGGCTCATACATATCTGCCAGCAGGTCTAAGTCGGGCATGTAGACCGGCATCGCGATTGTGTCCTTGATGTTTCCATACTCTTCGTCATTTTCTTTTACAAAATCCTTTTTGAGCGCAGATGTGGCAGATGTTGCCGTCTTCTTTTCGGTTTTGCCGCCTCGGCGGTTGCAGGCAAAAGTCAAGGATGAAAGTATGAGCACGCAAATGAACAGCATGTAAATCTTCTTTGGCACCTTCGACCTCCTTCCCTTTTCTTGCCTCCTATTTTACCATAATAACTGTTTGTTGGCTCTATTCAAAAAAATATTTTTTTCACAAGGTCGGTAAAGAATCCAGAGCTTATTAAGAAGCTAGACCCTTCGCTTCGCTCAGGGTGACATTTCCAACTCGTGCCGCCTTAAGCAATCACATTGAGACCGCAACTGAAGCATAACCTACCACCGAGGAGTAATCACCGGTAACATCGCCGGAATTCCGGTAGGCCAGCAGTTTTGCCGTTCTTGCACCGAGAGCTTGCGCTGCGATGATCATCGCAGCCACAGGACCAGCGCCGCACATCGAAATGCCCCAATCAGCGACTGTTTGCAGAAGCCCATCGGCATCCAATTCGGCAATCCGCTCCAGTACTTTTTCGTCTTTTTCTCCGGCGGTCTCAGCGGGTTCATAATGAGTGAAATCTGTTGAGGCGATAATCAAACAAGCGGCGTCCTCTGAATCCTCTAAAGACCTGCTTATGGCATTCCCAAGTTCATGGCTTGTTTCAAAAGTTTGGTCTCCCATGCAAATCGGGACTATCTCGAAACCATCACCATAAATGAACTGAAGAAACGGCAATTGGACCTCGATTGAGTGCTCGAAAACATGCGCTTCTTCATCAGCTGACAGAACATTTGACTCTGCAATTATCTTTTGAGCCAACGATTGATTGATTCTGACATCGCCCAGGGGAGTTTCCCATCCGCCACCTTGGTAAACCGAAACCCTTTGCCCTAATCCGGTGTGATTTGGACCGATAATTATTATCGCTTGAGGTTCTTTTTCCTTGCTCAATTGATAATAGCCATGAGCCGCGACCGGTCCGGAATATATATATCCTGCATGCGGACTTATCAATCCTAAGATTCTTCTCTCTTCTCTGCTCTCTTTACTCACGGGCAATTTGCCCGGACCGAGTCGGCCAAGAAAACAGTCTCTAATTGTTTCTATCAGCATGCTTCGATCTGCAGGATAAAAGCTCCCTGCAGCTGCCGGCTCTCTTGGCTTATTCACCGGACCGCTCCAAGATTTCTTACCAAATGCTAGCTCAAAACTGTCTTTGCGAGATGTTCTCTTCCCCGCCTGCAAGTCAATTCTAGCGAAGTTGACCGAGCTTGCTCTGCCTTAATACATACGGGACAAAGCAAGCTTTGTCGCTACAATATGATACAAATCGGCTGTTGATCCTGACCTCTCGGTTAGCCTCCGGCAGCCTGACCTGTCATTCGAGAAAAGCCAAATAACCCTTCAGACCCTTCACTTCGCTCAGGGTGACATTCCTGATAGAGCCTTGTGTTTTCCACTAGTTGAGTAAGCTACGGCAGGTCGTCGGTACGATTTTATCGCATTCGCCGGTCAAATAGGCAAGATGCTCTTCCGAATACGGCCGGATAGTGCCAATGCCGGGTTCCAACACGTGTTTTGGGTCAAACTGTTGAAGATAGTAACAGCCGGCACCTACCGCTGCCAGATATCCCGCAATCTCAAGGAGGTCTTCTTCGCAAACATATTCCGGCACAACGGTTGTTCGGAATTCGGCCTCAATTAAGTTCTCATTAGCGGCACCAGCTATCAACTCGACGCTCTTCTTTATATTCTCCAAATCAAGTGGAGTTCGAGCTATTGACGGGTACTTCTCGAAACTTGTCTTCAAATCCATGGCAACATAATCGACCAGCTCTTCTTTGATAATCTGGGAGAGAACCTTGGGCAGGGTCCCGTTGGTATCCAATTTGATCGGATAACCTAAGCTCTTAATCTGGAATAGAAGACTTTTGAGTCCAGGGTAAATACAAGGCTCCCCCCCAGAAATTACACATCCGTCAAGCCAGTCCTTTTTGTCCTGCAAATGCCTTTTTATTTTTTTCCATGCCACATCAGAAAGAGCATTAGGACTGTCTATGAGATCGGGATTTTGACAGAAGCAACACCTTAGATTACATCCGCCCATAAACAGGGTGGACACAAGCTTGCCCTCCCAATCCAACATGCTGACGGAAACAACACCCTTTATGTTCGCTACTGCATTAGCCATTTTTGGATTTCACCTTGACCCGGAATTTCGCCATGCCACGATCTTATCTCTTTCCCATCCTCTTCCGTAACAATTATTGAGGGGGTGGACAAGACTCCGTAAAAAGCCGCTTCAGCCAATCCGTCTACTTCGTCTACGTTGTGATACTCCACATTGACTGAATTAGCAAGTAACTCCTTGGCCGGTGGGCACTTCGGACACTTCATCCTCCAAAAACATTTCACTTTTGCCATTCCTGCCCTCCAGATTAGTTCGTATTCTCTCTTTTAGTTCGCCGACTTTACCCTTGTTCCAAGTTGGGACTTTCGAGAAATAGCCGACGATACGAGTGATCCCATATACATCCTCCGAGCTGCAGAGAGGACAGACTTCCAAAAGTCCTCTCGAAGTTCTTTGACAACTGTTGCATACCGTGAACTCCGGACTAAAAGCCAGTTGAGCACAGTGTGTGGCTTCAAAAGTCTTGATTACAAAGTTCTTGATCGACTTGGGAGGCGGTTCGTGCTCTCCCAGCCACACATGAACAATGCTTCCTGCTTCAATCAGGGGGTGAAAAAGACTCTGCTTTAGAACTCGGTCAATATAGTCAAGAGGAGCATCCACAGCAACATGAATCGAGTTGGTGTAATAATACTCGCTGGTATCCACATCACCCTTGATTACATTCCTCGTCTGCTTCGGAAAGTATTTCATGTCAAGCTTTGCCAACCGGTAGCCGCTTGATTCCGCAGGTGATTCTTCCAGCACGATCTTGATTCCGTATTCATTAGACATTTGTTTGCACTTAATATTCATATGGGAGATGACCTTGAGACCGAATTTTATAGCCTCGTTCGACTCATGAAGCTGCTGTCCAATGTGAACTTGGACCATCTCATTTAACCCCAGCAATCCGGTTAGATAAGTCAAACGGTCAACGCGCAGATATGGTTCTCCGTCCCGGCCGGTGCTCAAAATGGCTAGAGGACCGTCTTTGCCAATAT
>Ga0214473_10001219_pt1 | contig 34709 bp, 37 predicted proteins | sample RVTome_7_FD_203509 | JGI IMG/M metagenome (GOLD analysis project Ga0214473, IMG submission 203509) | Soil microbial communities from uranium-contaminated site in the Upper Colorado River Basin, Wyoming, United States - RVT98D197 | ecosystem: Environmental > Terrestrial > Soil > Contaminated >... | reverse complement strand
TAAATTGTTGTAGTTTAAATACGGGCATGACATAGATGGTTTTCATATATAGGGTATGGTTTAAACAGGACCTCAGAATCCGGAGGAAAGGGAAATGGGTCCAAACCAGTTAAAAGAGAAAGCCCTTGTAGTTCTAATTAGGGGGTGTCATTCGAACTAGCGGTGACCGTATACTCCTGAAGAGGAGAGCATGAGACGCAATGTGATAGATTCATTCATCGACACTTACGTTCGAGCCCTTGATAACCAAAATGCAGCGGTATTTGCTGGTGCGGGTCTCTCGATTCCAGCTGGTATGGTGAACTGGAAGGAATTGTTGCGAAGTATCGCTGAGGACATCGGGCTTGACGTCGACAAAGAGGATGACTTGGTTACGCTCGCTCAATTTCATGTCAACGAGCGTGGAGGGAGGCACCAAATCAACCAAGCTATGATTAATGAGTTCTCGAGTCGTGCAATGCTAACAGAGAATCACAGGATTTTAGCCTCGTTGCCTATTCGCACATTCTGGACCACCAATTACGATAGTCTTCTCGAGGAATCTCTAAGAGCAGCTAGAAAAAAGCCGGATGTAAAGGTGACGCCGGAAAGCATGGCGACATCAACTCCTCATAGGGATGCTATTGTATACAAGATGCATGGGGATATCTCACAGCCTGAAAAGGCTGTGGTCACCAAAGACGACTACGAGTCGTACGACTCCACGCGTCATCTTTTTTCCATGGCACTCCAAGGCGATCTTGTATCAAAGACGTTTCTGTTTATCGGGTTCAGCTTCAGCGATCCGAATCTGAACTATATCCTTAGTAGAATCCGTGTTCTCTTAGGGGAAAACCGGCGCGAACACTATTGCTTGCTGCGAAGAGTAGAGCGCTGCAACTTTAAGAGGCCGCAGGACTTTCATTATGCTCGTGCAAAACAGGACCTGCAGGTCCGGGACCTCAAACGGTATGGAATCATAGGGCTTCTCGTAGACGATTACGCCCACTACACGGATATATTGCGACGGGTCTCCCGGAAGTACCGCATGGCCAAGGTCTTCATTTCTGGGAGCGCATCGGTTTACACTCCGTGGAATGACAACAAGGCTCAGCAGTTGATCCAAGAAATTGCTCGCCAACTTCTCCAGGAGGGGTTTGGCGTAGTGTCGGGGTTCGGATTAGGCGTGGGGTCTCACGTGATAAATGGGATTCTAGATCAGTTGGACCGGGAGGGTACTCGATTGCTTGATGATCGAGTAGTTCTCCGTCCTTTTCCTTTCCACATCTCCAATCCTTCAGACCGTAAACGCAGATGGACGGCGTACCGCGAGGAAATTCTATCGCATGCAGGAATTGCGTTGTTTCTTTTCGGCAACAAGAGAGGTTCTTCGGGGGACGTCTCACTGGCGGAAGGTGTTGAGGAAGAGTTTACAATCGCGTTACGTAAAGGAATTTGTGTTGTGCCGATTGGTTGTACGGGTAGTATGGCTGCGGAACTCCACAAGAGGGTTATTGATGACTTTGACACCTACTATCCTCTGCGTGGGTACAAAAGGCTGTTCAAAGAAATTGGTAAAATGGATAGCCCGGCTCAAGTGGCATCACGGGTTGTTGGGTTCATCAAGAAACTTAGAGATGAGGTCTGAAGTTAGTAATTTGATATTTAATGTTGAAGCGTCGTGACCGCACCGACCGGATTCAATGGAAGGAGGGAAAGATGGCAAGGAGATGCTTCTTTAGTTTTTACTACAAACTCGATTCACAACGCGCTTCACAGGTTCGACAAATCGGTACAATTGAAGGCAATAAGCCCGCTACCGACAACGATTGGGAAACAGTAACGCGTGGAGGTGACGCCGCCATTGAAAAATGGATAGCAAACCAAATGTATGGGAAGTCATGCACAGTTGTTCTTGTGGGAAGTAATACAGCAAATCGAAAATGGATAAACTACGAAATCGTGAAGTCTTGGGGCGATGGCATGGGTGTAGTTGGTATCTATATACACGGCTTAAAAAATTTGGACGGTAAAATTTCGGCAAAAGGAGATAATCCATTCGACTACATAACCCACGGGCCAACAAAAAAGAAGCTCTCTTCAATAGTAAAGTGCTACAATCCTGCAGGAGAAGATAGTAAGGAGCGTTACGATTGGATATCTAAGCACCTTGCAAACGCTGTTGAAGAGGCGATTAAAATACGTAACGAAAACCAATAACATTGTTTTCACCTGCCAAACACCTTGAAAAGCAACACCTAACAACCACATCAACTCGGGCTGGCAATTTCGCTACGCTCCATTGCCAGCCGGTTAAGCGGGGCGTTAAACTCGATTTCAATCGGAAACCTTCAGATCATATAGAAAACCCGCCTCTACACTTTGATCGTGTGCGCTCCGGCTCAGATAGTTGTAAGGACTGATTAACACGACCTTGGTGCCAGGCAACGGTAATTTGGTATTGGCACAGGAGTAGATGGATAAGAAGGCGATTGAGATTAAGCGACCCAGAAGGGGAAGGCCAAGAAAATAGTTTGTATCAATTTGATATTTCAAAACAATATGAGAACCGTCCCCAATTTAGGAAAGGATGGGAAGATAAATGGGAATTTTTGTTGCCATACCGATGACGATTTTAGCTTTTTGGACTATCTTTAAATTGTATGACTACACTGAGCGGAACTCAATAAAACTAATTATCTTTTGCGTTGTCCTTGCTGCTGCTGGTCTTCTAACCGCTATTATTTGTAAATTATTTGGACTTGATTTTTATGGATCAGAAATCGACGAAATAGATCAAAGGGGCGCTGGTCCATTCCGATGGTAAGTTTGCCGATCAAATAAGTTAGTAAGCTAGGAGGAATGTTATGAGGCATCTTCTTGCAGCGTTGCACTCTTTCATCCCTAAATCAATGGTGCCTCAGAAATCTCAACCTCACGTCTTGTAGGTGAAGCCATTGGTTCCTTTGCATTCAATTCAGCTCAGGTTTTTTATAATTTGATTTTCTCATTTTCAATGCTTTTCTTGAGAAGAAAGTGCTGACGAACAAATAAACTGAGTAGATAAACCACACCGAGCTGAAAGTGATGGCAATTAGGGTAGGGTCTTTTATTCCGAGAGCAAGTGGCAGGATGATTCCAAACAGAATTGAGGTGAGCAGGGTTAGAGTAAAATAATATTTTTGTTTCTTCATTATTTTATTTTAACTGAGGCTATAATATCATCAAACTCTTTCCGCATCACATTTACGATTTTATTTTTACAAGTGAGCGTGAACGTAATTGTCACATTCTGAGTAAATTGAAACGTATAAGCTATGCCCCTTGTATTTTCTGCTATCCCATCATATTCAATATAAAATGCATTCAACCCAGATATTTTCCTCAATTCACACGAATAAAATTTAACTGGTTTCCCAAAAATTTTAGCAAATTCACTTGGTAAGTTATTGCAAATCTTTTTCATTTCAGAATTATTTTGGGGCATTCGTTCAATTGCTTTGGTCACATTAATACTGTCCCAAAAATAATTGTCTGAAGTATTTTGATTATAATAAATCTCTGCCTTCCCTTGAGCTACCTGGTTTTTAATTTGTTGGAAAAAATTTTTGTCAACATTTTTGAAGGCCCCTTTATCAAAATCAAACAAGTCAGGATTTTTTTTAATTTCCTCTCCACTCATAACCAACCAATGGGGAGGGATATTAATGCTAAATCCAAAGGAACTTTGATATGTCTCTCCTGATGCGAGTGATACAAATATTAATAAGGTTATAATTGGAACGGTAAAGCAATTCACTCTAATAAAATTTTTCTTCATATTTCCTCCTTTCTCTTCATTTCCCTATCCACCACCCTCACCATCTCCAGAAACTCCTCTTTGGTAAATACCCCCTTCTTCAAGAGTAGCCGGGTGAGAGCTTCTTGTTGGACTACCTGGGCCATGAGAAGTTCTTCAAATGAAATGATTTGTTTAGGATCAAGGCCGATTGCCATAGAAACCTCCTGAGATATGGGTAGGCAACAATAACTGTTTTTTATTTCCAAAGGCCTCTCTTATTTTCCCTTGCCTCCCTCTCATATTGCCTAAATTCTTCAAGATACTTAAAAGGGAATCTTGTATAAGCAAACCCATATCCCTGTTTGATGATCTCAGCGTTCAGGAAAGTTCCATCCAGAAGATAGACATAACCCAAGATACGGCCATATTTATCCTTTCTCTGCCAATCGTATTCAAGGCGGACTTCTTTTCCTTCGACCATCCTCTTGGTGAAAAGATAGGCTTCTTTCCCAAATCGTTCAACAGGTTTTTGAGGATGCTTGGTTTCGGGGGTGTCCACACCAATAAGCCTAATCCTTTCTCCTTTGGAAAGAAGAAGGGTGTCACCATCAATGACACGATTAACTTTAAAGGTTTCACCATTAGAAAAAGGCGGAAAGAAAGAGAGAATCAGATAAGAAACGATTGTAAGGATGTAAATCCTAATTGGAACATTACAAGTTATCGGTTTCGGGTAATGCATTAGTTCGATTCTTTTTTTCTATTCGTATAAGATTTCTTCTGGGTCCCGTTCTTTCAGCAGGTTGTCATAGTTGCGATCTACTTCTTCCAAGAACGTCTTTATTCCTCCAAAGCCCTGCTCGTGAACAATAGCCAGGACTTCTTTCGCCAAACGCAACCCATTTATCAGGATTATAGGATACTTGTCTTCCAGAACTTCCCTTTGGACTGATTCTGAAAAGTGGCTGGTGGTCACATAGACACCGATCCAGCCTCGTTTCAGTCTTGCAACTGTTCGAGCAATGTGATTCCCTCCGGTTGGTGAAGTAAGTTTTTCACACTTTGCTTGCCCCAGCACAATCAGTTTGGTTCTGGCAAGATCAGAACCAATGTCCAAACGCCCAATGAAGTCAGCTCCTCCATCTGAAGAAGCGGGTGTAATCCAACCTATGTGATACGCATGACCGTCAGCTCTGATAATCCTCCCCGCTACAACCGTAGCGAGAGCCTCAAAACGTGATTTTCTCCTGCTGTAAAAGGCGTAGATTTCTTCAAGGGCATTAGCCTCCGAAGACCCGTCTTTCGGTCTCTGCTCAGAGGTTGTGTATGTGAGTAGCTTTGCTACCCGCCGTCTTAATTTCTCCACAGATTTTGATCCCTCTTTAACCCAAAGTTGCCAGGACATAGGGGCAAATCGAAGCGTGGCTTCAACGCTGAGTGTTGCATTCCGTCTTGCAGAAATCCATTTCCAGTCAAACTCTTCATTCTCTTCCGTCAGACTGAGGACAACGAAATCAAAAACATAATTCGTAAACGGTTTCTGGTTCTTCCTGTTAAACTGGGTGATTCTTTCAGCTCTTGATACGATCCCGAACCCTTGAAACTGAACGTTTCCCTTGGTTCTGCCCTCAACGGCAACTCGTTTGAAATAGAGGATAGGACAAGCCAGAAGTCTCTTTTTGTGTTCGGGAGATGTATGGAGTTCAAATTGTTCAAGCAGGGCTCTATTACCATCTGGCGATGTAGGGGACAGACCGGGCTCCTTATTGTCTCCACAATAGTGGATGTGGCCACCGTCAGGGTCAAAAAAATCCTGCCACGGCGTTTCGATTGATCCAATTTTGTGTGGGCTACTTGAGATGAGTACCGCAGGGCATCGGAGGCCGTCAACAGCTTTTATCTTTTGAACTGCATTGATGCCTGATTCCAGTAGCGGCAGTTTCTGCCCCTCTGTGAATGTTTGGCAGAAGTAATTTGGGAGACCGTCAATTATCTCAGGTTTTGGATTGTATGGTCTTCCATACCGAAAGATTTGGCCGATTCTCATGGGTTGCCTTTTACAGCCCCAGAAGGGGATAAACGAGCGGTGAGAAGTCTGGCCCTCAGTTTCACTAAAACATCATCAAATAGTTCTCGTGGCTCATTTTAATGAACTTTATGCTGTCCTTCCCATACCCCCTAAGCATCCTTTTTTCGACGACTGTCCAAGGAGGGAGATTTAACTTTCTCCTTAAAATCCATTCCCCCAAAGTTGCCTTTCTTGGCGTAGAAGCAATCTGCTTCCCGAAACGGAGGCCAGAATTTCCATCTATGGGGCCTCCTCCCTCGATTTGCATTTCCATAACTTCGTGGTCGTCGGTATAAACCGTAAATCGGGTTCCTTGATGTGCTCTGTTTGGGAAAAATGCGGGGTTCCTCTTAATGTCACGCACACTCAAAGATATGCAAGCCTCGTTTGGGTCCCTTCTTCTACCCCCGCCGTTCCACCAATTCAGCCCGTGTCTTTCTTGCACTTCTCCGGTTTCCCTTCTGTAAAGAGGGAGCTCAACAACTTGGAATGCAGGGCCGTCCGGATATTCACGTTGAGGCTCAATGATTCTTGTAACCGGCAGTGTCACTTCCTGGATTTGATCTAAGCCTATCCTCATCGTTGCGATTAAGTCCATTTCCCTCAAGACTCTCTGCATGGGTCTGCCGTTGCCCGTTATTCTTATGTTGGCTTCCCTCCAGCTGAGGAGTCCATGAATTGTTAGGTTTGATGACCCTATCCATGCAGTTTCAACACCATCTATTTGGCCGGTATAGATTTTACTGTGAAAAGGCTCTTGAGTAGCAAACACTCCTCCGCCAGTTCTTGTTAATTCGTCGTGCAAAGACTGGCAAAGCCTAAGTGTTCCAGGATAAAGGCCATCTCCAACAGCCATTCCGATGAAGAACTCTGCCCTGCAACCATTGTTTACAAGTCGAGTTAAAGCTGGCCGAATTAAAACCAGAGCTTCCTCACCAACATAGGCCGTTGCAACCTTGAGGGTTCTGCTCGATCTTATTAAGTGCAGTAAGCACTCCAGCATCGTTTCTTCTGGTTCAAAATTCGTGCAGAGCATATTATGAAACTCCGGCTTTTTTATTTAACCACGGACAAAACTTTGAGAAGTGCATTTGCAATTTTCTCAGCAAGAAGAGGCGGAACAGCTTCACCGATCTGGCCCCTGATCTCGCCGGGGCTCCCGGCAAACAAGAAATCATCCGTGAAGGTCTGAATCCTTGCCCGCTCTCGGTTGGCGAGCTTCCCTCGGTCCCGCTCATAGTGGTATCCCCATGTGCCCCCGCCTCCATAAGCCACAACTGTCGGGGCTGGTTTAAGGGGATAAGGTCTTCTGTATATTAGGCTGATGCCTCTGCCTTCAACGTGCCACGGTGTTCCCCTTACAAACTCATGGTTCTGGCCGGGTGGGATTCTACGCATACGCTCCATTACAGAATCGGATTCTTGAACTTGGTTCGTCCCGTCTTTGGGCTTCAGCTTATCAACACGCTGTCCAAAATAACCCAGCTTTTTCAGAACTTCACCGTGCTCAGACATAGCCTTCTCTATTTCAGAGGTGTTCTTCGGTTGAATGTGATTCACGAGCAGATAGTCCTTCAAAGCATCAAAGCTCAGGCTGTCCCACACTTTTCTTTTCCAATCTGCCGCCTTTGGCAACAATGGGTTGTTCCAAAGTTTATCATAAGCATCCATCACTTCTTTATACTTTTTTTGAAGTTCAATAATAGTCCGGCCCTCAAGCACCTCCATACAGGTTACTGGATACCTGCTCATAAGGCTTCCCGCCCCGGTCAATTCATGCTTCAGATGCTCCCGAATCTGAACCATCCTGAATAAACCAAGCTCGTGTGCGAGATCATCCCTGAGGCCGATTATGATGAGCCTCCTTCTTGTTTGAGGCACTCCCAGCTTCGATGCATCTACTACTCCATTGAAGATGATCTCATACCCATGCTTGCTCCTACGCTTCCACCCGTTATCCACCTGAGAGGCTTCTTGTATCTCACGCCACCTGATTCTGAGGTTTGTGAAGTCTTCGAGGATGGTGTCATAGGCTTGACCTTTGTTAGTGCTCATAAGCCCGGGCACGTTCTCAAAAACAAACATGCTCGGCTGGAGTGCTGTGACTGCACGGACAAATTGGGCATACAACCTGCCTCTCTTTACCTGTATGCCTTTCCTCTGCCCTGCTTTGACCACAGAGAAATCTTGGCAAGGTGGCCCTCCTACCAGCAGATGAGGCTCAAATCCGTTGAGGCAGGCAAAGCTGACTTCAGCAACATCACCTTGGATCATCAGCGGCTGATCCTCTTCGTGAGGAGATGCCGGAGTGTGAACCAGCTTCATGCTGAGGTTTTTTGCAAACGTCTCCGCAGGAACTGCCTTAAGTTCGTTGGCAAGGCAGGTAGTAAACTTGGAAGTGAGATGGAAGCCCCAGTCAAAACCGCCTGCACCTGAAAACAAAGAAACAACCTTATACATGCTCACAGCCTCTCGACAAACTCTCCCCACTTTTCTATTCCGAAATCTAACGCTCCGGTGTTGGCGTAGAAGTGAGGAGAATCACCCACTTCGCTGTTTATCCCATCAATTACTATTGGAAGTTCCCCCTCTGGGTCAACTTCTTCAATTCTTGGGTCTTCCCGTAGAACCGATTCAGTAAACTCTCCAACTCCCTGCGTTATTAGTATTCGCCGATTTTTTCTGCCACTTACCTTGATTCTCAAATCATGGATTGGCAGTTTTATCTCGCTCCTCATCAGATAGCCTGTGACATAAGCTGGAATCGGTTCAAACTCGGGGATTCTTTCCCAGAGTTCTTTCCCTGTCTGTGCTGTTAGCTCCCCCAGCTTTTCTGCCTCAGGAAACAGCTTGTCTCTCAAGAAGCTTATTGCCTTCAAGAAGGCCACGAAGTGCTCTCTCACCGTCCCCACTCTGACAAAAACGAAGGCGTCAACCACACTCGCTTTCTTTGAGCCGTATTCGTCCAGCCACCTTGCGTTGAACTTTCCTGTCTTGACGCTCACGTTTATTCTTGGCCTCCGCTTTTTTCCATTAGGGTCAATTACATATTCAATATCCGACAAGACGTAATCATCGAGTGTTTTATCCATCGTTATGTCATGCTCAATTCTCTTCTCGAACTTTTCTTGAAGGAACTCTTTGAAGCCAATTTCTCCAAGGAAGCCACGGGCGGTGTCAGTCCAAAGCTGTCCGAGGTCACGCTGTCGGGCACTCCCGAAGTCCGTGGCGGCGAATTCAAGTGCCTGAGGAAGAGCCCGTGTAATAGCTCGTGTGTAGTCCATTTTGTCGAGCCAAACAATTTGTGGCATAAGCCTTTTTCCAATCCAGTCATCAAAATCTTCAATTTCAAGGCCGCTCTCAGCTCCTTTAATTAGCCGCTCAGAAAGATACTGAGCATTTTTTTTGCTCAGCTTTTCAGAGAGCAACTCCTTTACTGTTTCTATTCGTTCCTCTTCGGTCTGTTTTTTTGTCAGTTTGAACCTCATGTGATCTCTTCCTTGTTTTTAGATTTGTGGTAATCACATACTACATTGAGAGTGCACTCCAAGCTGAGGGGGTTCCGAGGTTTGCAAAAAGCCGTGGCCAAGTCAAGCACCCCCCAGTTGAATTCACGGCAGTTGCTTGTCGGAACGAGTTTTTCTGCGAACTCCCACAGCTCAGGGTCTTCTCGTGCTCTGCTCCGCTTTGATTCCAATCCAAAAACTCTCAGAATGACTCTAATCATGTTTGTATCCAGAGCCGGCTTTGGTAAACCGAACGCAACACACAATACTGCATTGCGAATGTAACGCCCGACCCCGGGGAGGTTATGAAGGAAAACCGGATCCCGAAGTGCTCCATCTCCCTCCTGTAAAACAGCCTCTGCTATCAAATGGAGCTGACGAGACCGCACATTATACATACCGATCGGTCGAAGCAAAGTTTCTAAATCAGCCTCATTCATGCTGGCGACCTGCTCAGGTGACAGCACAGCCAGCTTTTCGAAGATGACGACCGCTTGGCGTGAAGTCGTTTTCCTAAGTAAGACTTCTGCTATGAGTATTTGCCATGGATCAGTCGTGTTTCTCCACGGCAGGTCTTTTCTACCGTTTTTTTTCCAAAAATCGAGTATGATTTCCTGGAACTGTTTAATCTTGGTGCTGTCTATCTGCTCTGCGTTAAGTACTCCCATTTGAATTGGTGATAGAAAACCTTGTTTAAAAAGGAGTTTGATTCATTGTGATAGATGGGTGGTCGTTATTCTCATCGGATCATATTTTACTCTTGGGATTCTTCACGTTTAGATAATTCTTTACAATCTTCTTAAAACCAGAAAGTAGCTTCTGATATTCCTTCTCGTTTATTCCAACTTTTTCCCTTTTTGAATTGCGATTCTTCTTTGTTGGCTTTTTGATAGTTCCCATTGTCTTGACCCCACTTAGGAAGGAGTTTAATCCATTGTGATAGGTAGGTCAATAAGAAATTAAGAAGAAGAAATTAAGAAGGTGAAGAGTGAGGGTTGGGGGTTTTTTCTCCTTTTACAGAAAAAGTGTTGACTGCTTCTTGAGCTTCAGAATATGCCGCTGTTCATCAACTTCCATATCGTGGAATGTCTTAAGTATGGCGTATAAATAACCTGGATGTTCTCGACTGGATCTACTCCACAAGAAAGTATCTCCAGGTATATGTATGCCCTCAATAGTGCCCCCATGATGGATAAAAGAGTGAGCCCTCGCTAAACTCTCAGATGAGCCAGTGTCAACTTTCCGAAGAATTAGACAGCCGTTCTCTGTTCAAGACCCTCTACCCTTAGCAAAGGATTTCTTTTAGTTGTGATGTTCTTTCCCAGAAGAGGGCGGAGATGTTCTTCAATAAGATGGCGATCGAATTTTTCGCACATTAGAATACTCAAGTCATTTCTCTATTTCCCGTTTACTCCTTCCTCTCTTCTCCTCAGTCGATACGAACAATTTTAACGTGCTTTCCCACCCAATCTGGCGGAAGATAAACCCGTCCGCTGTCACCACTTGGTTTAACTTCCTTCTCGATCATCTCCTCCCCATAGACTCCAAACTTAACCTTGTTTCTTACAGACTCAGATTCTTCCTTTCGTAAGTAATAGGGTAAAGTACTAGGCGTTTTCTTTTTCTGGCTCATACACTTGGAGGGCAATATGATCTCAAAAGATTGGGCCACCGTGGTAGCTATAGGTCAGAACTTCTTTAATCAAAGAGTTCAATCATCTGTTGGCTTTATCATAAACTTGTGAAAATCTGTAAATTGAATAACAAATTCTTGCTCAAGAGCATCACCGTTGAAGAGAGAGATTTTCAAGGGTTCCATTTTCTTTTCAATCTCAGGGTATTCTTCATTGAAGAACCCGTCGGAAGTAACCCTTTTCCCATCAATACCAATGTTATACCCCTGTTCCTCCAATTTATTGCAAATTATCCCAAGGGCAGAGTTTTTTTGATCTTCATTGAGTGCGTCAAATATTTTCTGAACATTCATTTTAGTTCTCCTTACGAGACAAGATCATATCTCGGTATCCCAATTCCATCCAAGGATTCACGTACATCCAAAAGTTAAATACTTTAAGCTTTAATGGTAGATTTTACTTTGAGTGGGCATCATCACGTTCCTTCCAGCCATGAGGTCAGATCTCATGGCTTTTGGGATGAAGGCTCACTCATCTTTTTTCTTCCCCCCTTTCTTCATTAATTTTTCAATTTTTTCACGAGCGAGACTACTCGGAGATGTAACCCCTTGCTCCCACTTTGAGACTGTCGAAAGGGCCAGTCCCAATTTTCTCGCCAAATCTTCTTGGGTGAATCCCAATTCAAGACGGATTGCCTTAATATCAACAGGTTCTCTTATCATAGTAAAATTACTATCATATTCTTGATTTCATGTCAAGAGATTTTTTGGGTCTGGGAAGCGTTTGGAAAGCGTAAATTTGAAAGGGTAAAAAAGAAAAAGCCCCGAAATTAAAGGGCTTTCCTTTTTAAATTGGTGGAGACGGCGGGAATCGAACCTGCGTCCGAGAGCATTTTGGTAGAACTTCTAAATACGTCACAGGCCTTGTTCCGGGGCCGCAAAATACGGGACGATTGAGGCTGAACTCTTCTATGTGAGCCCCGACGCCCAGGAGGATCAAAAGATCGGGCTGGTTTACAAGATAAAGTTAAGACCGAATCGATTCAAAATTCGGGTCAAAGAAAAGGATATCCCTCTCAGTCCGGGGATGGCGGTAACCGCGGAGATCAAGACCGGGGAGAGGAGGGTCATCGAGTTTTTCATTTCCCCCTTCATAAAACATGTGGATGAATCACTGACATTGAGGTGAATTCTCTTTGAAGGAGTTCTTGATGTGAAAGGTTTGTCAACCTCGTTATATTAGATTATTTGTCCTAACCAGTATTTAATTTGACAGACAGTGTCAAATTAACTCTTAACTAATGAGTAACACCTACAAGTCGTGACTCTCAGAGGGTTTTGGAGATCCACGATTACGGGTGGAAATCAAGTGCTTCAATGCAATAGATTAAAATCATATCGAAACATTTTCGATAGTATGAAAACAGAGGGGACACAGTAGAAAAATACACTTTTTGCCTAAACGCATTCCCTACAATATATGGAAAGGTAAAAAGGGAAGCCAGGGTTAATGGCCCTGGCTTTTTAATAATTGGCTCGGAACTTGAAAACCCCATTTTTTCAATTTAAAAGAAGCTAATTCCCAATTGGTTACTCCTAGCCAGTAATTCGTATCATATTGACATTTCACAAAATACTTTACTTCTGGCGCATACCAATAAAGTGACAAGCCTGAAGCTTGCATGGTCCTATTTGCTATGGTATGCTGTAATTTAATGGTTTTAAAATTTCCTGCCTGAACTTTCACATCTTCCCACCCTAAAACTTTAAAGGTTTCAGAAATGTCCATGGTTATTCCCTTCATCGGTCCAGACAATGGGGTAACAGTCCCCGTATCATTCCATTCCTTTCCGAGATTAAAGGGGAAATCAAGAATTCTCCTCTGGGGTTGGGGGTATTTTTCACGCTTGTCTTCCCTAATGGCATAAATCTTGTTAAGGGTGGATTTGTCAAATATTATTTTCTCAAACCCCATATTTTCTACCCTACAGGTATCTTTAGAAAAATTTAATATATAACTATTTTGATCACTACCTACCACTTCAATATTTCCTTGAGTAAAAACCCACTTGTCTCCCACATTCCATACCGGAACCTCAACCTTTTCTTGTGCCCATATTATTGAGGGAAACAAAAGGAAAATCCATAATATAAAAGTTATTTTTCGCATATGAAACCCTCCTTTCTGGCTTTTATAATAGAATATGATCACCAATTCAGAAATTCTTCATATGTTAGTCTCATTTTTTTCATTAGGGCCCGATTGCTGCAATAAACATCTGTGTTAACTCTAATGTTCTATTTTGAACGCCCATATATCGTTCTGAAGCAGGGCATCCCCCACTAGTAATGATTTTGCCATCTTGGACGGGAGCACGGCCGCTATAAATAGCGTCTGCGAATCTAAGGTCCGGGGTTTGTCTCTTTAGAGGATCGTCAACAAAGGCGTATTTCTTTCCCTTCAAGAGGTCTGCTTCCGCTAATATAGTGACGGCCGACATAGGAGCCGCCACCGGCTTCCCATCCGCAAGAGCTTTCTTTATAACCGCAACTGCTTCGGGAGTCACCGTTCCCTTCCTGATATTCAGGCATGGTATGATAATACCCATATAGTCATCCAACTTTATCTCCGATAATCTCATAACCTTTTCGATTTTTTCATGTGGACCCGCAACAGGTTGCCCTGAAGACGAAGCTACATCTACTTGGAAGCCTGCTTTTTTAAGAAGCATGGTCATTGTCCCCACTTCCATTTTGAGCATGAGGTCTAAATCATAGGATTCTCCATCACGCAGAAACATGAGAACTTTTTTGGCACTCTGTCCATAAACTTGTGATTCAAGAGATATGACGCCGGTTACGACAAGGACCACTACTGTCAAGAAAATGACAATTTTTTTCATTTTTTTCTCCTTTTGAAAAAGATGTTTCGAGGCGTCTGATGAAAGGGAAGAACAAAGCCTCCAAAGGGAAATGCGAATCCCCCTTAGAGGCTTCATAGGGGCATTTTCTGAGAACCCCATTTCATAATGTGCTCCCAAAGGTTAGTTAGAGGTTAGGTTGTTAGGATAATTAGGGACAGGTGGGTTATATTTCATGAAATACATATCATTAGAATGTTGAACAAGTCAATCAATAAATAGCCTTGTGAAAATTATCTTTTTAAGGATTATCGCTCAAAATCTGGTATAAGTAGCTGAATACTTGCCTTGGCGATTTCAGGAAGAAGTCCTCTTTTTCCAAAAACCAGCCGACCCAAAGTCCAATTTGACGCTAACACAAAGAGTGAGAATCAGTCTACATTAAGGATTGTTGATTTTCGATGAAAGAGAGGACGGGTTCCTATATTCTGTATGCCACTTCTCAAAACGGTTCCCACACCCACGCATCTTCCTCCATACCCTACTTCACGCCAGTCATTAGGGGGAGGGTTGCCATCACGTTCCAGTGATAATTTATTATAACAGGCCTACCTCATGCGTCCTTCGGACCACGTTGCGTAACGCCACATCCAACAGTGTACCCTGCCGTTTGTCTTTTCACTAGGCAACAGAATGCAAGGAATGGAGCACGATCATTTGGCTGTTTCTAATCATGCTCCATCGCCTTCCTGCTATTCTACGGTCGGAAATAAAAAACGGTGAAGGCCACCGCGAAGCAAGCCATGATGACGGCGTTCACCCAACCAAATCCTGGGAGCCCGGCAAAGATCAAGCCCCACAGCATAATGAGGGTACCCAGAATCGTCCAGACGATCTCCATTTGAACCACGATCTTGACCCTCTCCCAGGCTGTCTCCTTGTACGCAAACCATGAGCTGGTTGCAAAGCCCAGGATGGCTGCGCCTATTAACCGATAAGCCTCCGGCTCCTTGACGGGCCAGTTGATTAAGTTCCCCCATACCTTTGGGATCAATAAGTAGATAAGCCCAAAGATGAGGGCAACGATGAAGTGGATAAGGAACGTAACCCTCAATCCGGATGTAAATTGTTTTTCCATGTCTTTATGCCTCCTGTAAAAATTTGCTGAACCTGACGGATAGTTCGACGAGTTAGTTTCTCTACATCAGCTCGCCTTCCATGGCGTACTGCCGTCTTCGTTTATTTTCATATGAATGCTGCAATCCGACCCTGCCACCTTTTTTTATTACATTTAGACGTGTTAGATTTTTATAGCCTCCAAAGAGGTATCGTGACTCCTTGGAGGCTTCCTAGAGGCATCTTCTGGAAATCCCATTTCATAACCTACTCCAAAAGGTTGAAGTTATGTTTAAAGGAGGCGCCCTGGGTTTCCTGCAAAGAATTTGTTAAGCAATTGCTCAAGGCAGAGCAGCAATAATCTTACGGTATTCATCTTCTGTAAAGGCTCGAAGGGTCTCTGTGCGGATATTGCCTTGCGAACCTATTAAGAGAGCAAGCTTCATAGCTGTCTCATCGTCTGGCGCCTCGCCGATAACGACCGCATCATACTGGCCTGACACCAAATACCACTGCTTCAATTCTGCACCCATGGCCCGGAAGGCTTGTTTGGCTGCGTCCAGACGTTTAGGACTATCCTTAATGCTCCCTATCCCCTGTGGGGTAAAACGTAACAATATGACAAAAGTTGCCATTGGATGACCTCCTTTCATAAAAACCTTCGGGCGCCTCCCAAAAATAGAAACAGAAGGGGCACTCCCATATTAGAAAAATTGTGAGGTCTCTGGAATTAACAGAGAGGATAGGAAATGCCCCTCCACCCTTTCAGATCCTTCCTCAAAGAAACTCTAAATAACACATGTAGCCCAAGGGAAAACTGGAATTGCACAGAACTTGCTCATCGCTATCCGGACAACAAAATAACGCTCACTCGCTCGGGTGAATCTACATAATCACTTGGTTAGGGCTTTGATCATCTCGTCTACTTGACTTACTGAAGCAATAGGATGCGCTTTGAAATGAACAAATGGAACATACTGTTGTAGCGCGTTCATAATTTCTACCTCAGTTCCTTCCATGACCGCATATCCGTTAACTTCGCCAACAATTGCTCCCCAATCCTTGTTGATACCTTTTTTAATATCTTGCTTAACCATTTCCATTAATGCATTCCATCCGGCTCCTCGCTCTTTCGGACCCAGGGGTATTTTCGTTGTGTCAATTTCCCAAAGCATCAGATACTTTCCCATAATTTACTCCTCCTTCTTATTAAGTTTTCCAGGCGGTTGAAGTGCAAAATCCACTTCCGCTAGCCGTCCGCAAACGATCAATGCTTTTTAGCATAGGTAAAAGCGATAGCTTTCGGTTTTTGCTTTTCGGGGTTGCTATTATTGAGACATAAGTACAGAAGCCTCCAAAGGGAAATGCGAATCCCCCTTAGAGGCTTCATAGGGGCATTTTCTGAGAACCCCATTTCATAATGTGCTCCCAAAGGTTAGTTAGAGGTTAGGTTGTTAGGATAATTAGGGACAGGTGGGTTATTTTTCATAAAACACATATCATCATATGTTGAACAAGTCAATCAATAAAAAGCCTTGTGAAAATTATCTTTTTGAGAATTAACCTTTGCAATCTCGAAAAGGTGGACTAGAATTGTCGAAATTATGAGTACAGGAAGGAATATTGCGTGAAGCTTCGGGCGGTAATCATAAAACATGTGGATGAATCACTGACCCTCCGATAATCTTTCATTCTAATAAAATCAGAAGAAATGCCGTGGATATTGCCCCATGCAATATGAAAGTCTACATTTGACAGATAATATAAAAAAGGTGTAGATTCTGGGTGGTGATCCAATGAAGGTGTTTCCTTGCAATGATTTCGATTTGTGAAATGAAATGGACTAATCCCTCCTGTCCGTAATGGGTTAACGGATGTATAACGCATTTTATGGTTTTTCAGAAAAGCCTTTTGAAGTCATCCCGGATCCAAAATTCATTTATTTAACACCTCATTACCAAGAAATACTGGATTCTGTGATCGGCGGAATCAAAGACCGAAAAGAGTTTATCTGTGTCACAGGAGCAGCAGGCACAGGTAAGACCGCGTTCTTTTACTATTTATTAACGATCCTTGAGAAGAAGATAAAGGGTGTCTTTATTCCCCGCCCCTTTACTACCTTTAGAGATTTGATAAGAAACATCCTATCGGAGTTGGACCCATCGGCTGCGGAAGATGACAAGATAAATCCTTTTGATCAATTGATAAATTATTTGAATCAGATGAGCGCCAGGGATGAACGATTGGTCCTCATTATTGATGAAGCCCAATCCCTTTCCAGGGAGGTGATTGAGGAATTAGAGATATTTTTTAATCGGGCGCCAAAACTCGTTCAAATCATTTTCGTAGGACAAACCGGGCTTGAAGACAAACTCAATTCACCAGGGTTAAGATGGCTTAAACAGAGGATAAAAATCCAACTTCAAATGAGGTCATTGACCGAAGAAGAATCTTCAGACTATATTGACCATCGGCTTAGATTGGTCGGAAGGCGCATCTTTGAGCTATTTACCCCCAAAGCCAGCTCCATGATTTACAACTACACCCAAGGAATTCCACTCAGCATAAATATCCTTTGTGATAATGCCTTTCGGGTCGGCCATACGTTATCTCGAAAAAACATTGATGTGGATATCATTCAGAAGGTCATAAATGAATTGGAAGGCCCAGGTTTAGAAAAAGCTCCCTTTCATTCAATCAAGAAGACTAAAACACTATGGCCATCCCCCGTTCGTTTAAAAGTATCACTCAAAATAGTTTCATTTGCCATCCTGGTTTTGGTTTGTTTGGGAGGACTCATTCTTCTTGTCCGTGGAGGCTTTCAGCAAGGATCTGTCAAATGGGGGGATTTCAAAACATTAATAAAAAGCCCTCCTGATGATACCCATCCGCCTGCCCCTAAACCCATCTCACCTGAATCCCTTAAACTTCCTTCACCCCCTCCCGCTTCTCTTATTGCTAAAAGAAAAGAGGATCAATTGATAGAAATTGTTACCGTAAAAAAGGGGGAAACCATTTCTTTCCTGTCAAAAAAATATTACCGGATGACCAATACGACCCTTGTTGATATCATTTTGGATTTCAATCCTGAGATTACCAATGCCCATCTCATTTTAGTAGAACAAGAAATTAAGATACCCAGGATCACGGAAGAATTGTTCATCATCCAATCTTCTGAAGGCACCTATAAAATCTATGTCGGAACCTTTTCGACTCCTGATATTTCAAAAATTTATCGCAACGAACCATCATTAGCGGGAAAAATAATAGAGATTATCCCACGAAAGGTATCAGCACAAGAAACATGGTACCGAGTGGTCGTCGGAAAGTTTGACAATAAAGGAGATGCATTGAAAGTAATCAATCTCCTTAAAGAGAAAGGATTACTGCCTTCTTTTAGAAAAAGCCCCCAATAGAGACCTTGTACGATCCTCCGGGGGATCGAACTGAAGGGAATCTTTCGGGACGGGATCGTAACGCCTTTGTTGACCGTCCGGGATATCTTCACGCATTTCAAAAATACGGGACGATTGAGGCTGAACTCTTCTATGTAAGCCCCGATGCCCAGGAGGATCAAAAGATCGGGCTGGTTTATAAGATCAAGTTAAGACCGAATCGATTCAAAATTCGGGTCAAAGAAAAGGATATCCCTCTCAGTCCGGGGATGGCGGTAACCGCGGAGATCAAGACCGGGGAGAGGAGGGTAATCGAGTTTTTCATTTCCCCCTTCATAAAGCATGTGGATGAGTCGTTGACCCTGAGGTAATTTTTCAAAAATTGGAAATGGGAAATTAAGAAATGGGAAGTGAAAAATGGGAAATGGGAAGTGAAGAAGGAAATTTCCATTGCCGTATCAATTTAGATTTTTGAGAAAATATCATCAAGTGGAATAAAAAATCCCTTTTTTAATCAAACCTGCGAACTCTGTGCAAGCCTCCAGAACGATTCGCCCAATGTACCCACATTTTTTGTCTTGACAATGGGGAGGGGTTCAATCTTCGGGGTTGACTTTTCCTGGTGGTCTGTAATAATTTCCTCAAGTCATATGAATAAGGGACTCAAAGGTTTAGAAGAAAGGGTTTTATCGCAGAACCTCTGCACCGCCTGCGGTGCCTGTCTCTCTCTCTGCCCCTATCTTCGTTCTTGGCAGGGAAGGGTGGTCAAGCTTCACGATTGCGGTCTTGATGAAGGCCGTTGCTTTGCCTATTGCCCACGAACAGAGGTTGACAAGGACGGAATCTACCAGAAAGAATTTGGCCAAAAATACGAAAAGAATGATATCGGGCCTGTCCGAAACATTTTGATGGCCAGGGCAAGAGACCCCATCTGGAGGAAGAAGGCTCAGAGCGGAGGAGTGGTATCTGCACTCATCGACTTCGCTCTCAGGAAGAAGGCCATTGATGCGGCTATTCTAACGCCTCGGGATACCGACTTCCTTCCCAAAGGTCGAATTATCAGGAATCGTGAAGATATCTTCAACTGCGCCGGTTCGAGTTATGTCTCAGGTCCGACCCTCGAAGCGCTCCATAAGGGGCCCTGGCAGGGAGAAGAGAAGATCGGAGTGGTAGGTCTGCCCTGCCATGCACTTGCACTGGCAAAAATGAGGACAGCCCCCGTAGAAAAGAAAGGATCTATTGATAAAGTTAACCTCGTGATCGGCCTCTTCTGCACCTGGGCCCTCGAATATGAAAAATTGATGGTCTTCTTAAAAAAGAGAGTGGGAGAAGGATGTATTGAAAAGATGGATATTACTTCACCCCCGGAAAGGCTTTTTAAGATAATGATGGCGGACGGATTACATAACCTCCCTGTTGATGAGATTCGTCCCTTCATCCGCAATGGCTGCCGCGTCTGCTTCGATATGACGGCTGAGTTTTCGGATATCTCAGTTGGCACAGTAGAGGGCATTGAGGGATGGAACACCGTGATCTTCCGCTCTGACACAGGTGAAGACCTTTTTAAAAAAGCGGAAGGAGAAGGCATTATCGAATCCCAGCCCTTGCCGGCGGATCATCTGAATCATCTTAGAGAAGCCTCTCTCCTCAAGAAGGGACGAGCGCTTAGCACCATCAGGGAGAGAGAAGCAACAGAGGGGATAAACGGATGAGTTCCATTGCTCAAAATACTCCTGGTAAAGTGGCGCTTTTGATGGGGAACGAAGCCATTGCGCGGGGAGCGCTTGAGGCAGGGGTGAAGGTCTGCGCGGCCTACCCGGGAAATCCGTCCTCTGAGATCATCGGGACCCTTGCCGGAGTCGCTGAGGAATTGGGGCTCCATGTCGAGTGGTCAATCAATGAGAAGGTTGCTCTGGAGGTGGCGGCCGCGGCCTCTCTGGCAGGGCTCAGAGGCCTTTGCGCCATGAAGCAGAACGGACTCAATGTGGCCTCTGACTTCCTCCTCAATCTCAATCTGACGGGATGCCGCGGAGGTCTTGTCGTGGTTGTTGCGGATGACCCGGCAGGAATCTCTTCGAGCAACGAGGAGGATTCGCGCATCTTCGCCAAACTGGGAGATCTGCCCCTCATGGAGCCTGCCAATTTCCAGGAAGCCAAGGAGATGACCAGAGAGGCTTTCAACATCTCAGAGAGACTTGGGCTTCCCGTGATGATCCGGAGCGTGACCCGGGTTTCACACGCCAGGGGCAATGTCACTTTCGATGAACTCCCTCAATCCAGCCCAAAGCCAGGGTTTGATCTTTCCCGGGCATGCCTCGCCGTCCCCGCCGTGACAAACCATAAGATCCTTCATGAGAAGCTAAAAAGGGCGAAAGAGATATTCGCAGAGTCCTCTTTCAATTTTTACAGGGGTCCTGAAAAGCCCGATTTAATGGTGATCACGAGCGGAAGCGGATATATGTATTCCCTGGAAGCGGTGGTCAACTTGAAGGTTGAGAAGAGGGTTGGCATCCTAAAGCTTGGGACGACCTGGCCTCTACCGGAAGAATTTCTTCTGAAACATCTCCGAAGGTCGGAAAATATTTTGTTCATCGAGGAGGTGGACCCATTTCTCGAGAACAATGTGAAGGAGCTCTTTGCCCAGAATTGTTTTGACTTAGGGGGCAAACGGTTCTTCGGAAAGGCAAGCCAAACGGTCCCGGATGTGGGCGATCTAAACCCAGAGATAGTCACTTCTGCAATCCAGACGCTCTTAAGTATTCAATATATCCCAAGGCCTGAAGATTATAGCCGGCGTGCACAGGAAGCAGTCGCCGGACTGGTTCCGCCAAGAGCGCACAGCTTCTGCGCCGGATGTCCTCATCGAGCAACTTACTGGGCGATTAAGATGGCACTGGCACTGGACGGCAGGGATGGCTTTGTCCTGGGTGATATCGGTTGTTATTCGCTGGGAATGGGCCCCTCCGGGTTTTTCCAGATGAAGACGCTTCATGCCATGGGCTCCGGAACCGGATTGGCCTGCGGGTTCGGTCAGCTGGAGCGCTTCGGACTGGATCAGCCTGTAGTGGCTGTCTGCGGGGATTCGACTTTCTATCATGCGGCCATGCCCGCCCTGGCCAATGCCTATTATAATGGTGCCAACTTTTTATTGCTCCTTCTCGATAACAGCGCCACTGCCATGACCGGTTTCCAGCCCCATCCTGGCACCGGCTCGACGGCAACAGGAGGGGCGGCGCCGATTATCGATCTCAAGGCGATCTGCGAAGTTTTGGGGGCCCGCGTGGAGGTGGTCGATCCTTTTGATATTGAGGAGGCAGTTGAGACGATCCTGAGGCTTATTCGAATGGAAAGAGGAGTTTACCCAGTTAGAAATTCCAGAGAGACATTAAACCACCCTGCAGCCGCCGGCCCACGAGGGCCTCTCTCCGAGCCAGAGGCTCTTCCCTCCGGGGCAGAAGCCCCTCTGGGGCGGAGCCTGAGCCGGAGGCTGGCCCGGAGGGAGCAGGAGGAAATTATTTCTAACGGGGTAAAAGTGCTCATCCTGAAGAGAGAATGTGCGCTGGTCAGTGGAAAGCGTCAGAAGAAACTTTTTCGGGTCGAGGTGGATCAGGAGCGATGTCTGGGAGAGGCGTGCGGCTGTAACCGGCTCTGCACAAGGATCTTCAAATGTCCTGGATTGATGTGGGATCAGGCCACCGGCAAGGCACAAATTGACGAGGCGATCTGCAACGGATGCGGAGTATGCGCGGGAATCTGCCCTGCCTCAGCCATCCGGAAAGAGGCGCTGTCAGGGGGAGATGTGGTATCCTGATACATTTCAACATAGAAGAAAGTGTGAAAAAATTGGAGGACTGTGCCTCGGCCCACAGAGCTGGGCGTTTTGAAAAAACTTTAGAAGGCGGGTCATTAGATGTTATGGGTAACCTTCGTTTTCAGTAATGGAGCGGTATGACCCAGGTTTAGGCAACGTAGTTTAATATAAGAGGTTCCGCCCTAAAGTTTTTCCAATCCCCCCAACCCTGTTGGCCGGAAGGATGAGACATTACGTTTCGACTGAAGAGAAAGGCATTCATATGATGTTCCTTTCAAAAGATCCTTTTAATGTTATCATCGGCGGGGTTGGAGGACAGGGGAATGTCCTGGCCTCGCAGATTCTGGGCGAGATGCTTGTTGCTAAGGGATATGTCATTACGATTGGAGAGACTTATGGCGCCTCACAGCGTGGAGGTTCGGTCATGAGCCATCTGAGGATTTCAGAGAGGGAACCGTTTTCTCCTCTGATTCCGGAGGGGCAGGCTGATCTTCTCATCGCTCTTGAGCCGGTTGAGGGTCTCAGGATACTTGGACCTTATGGAAATCCAAAGATCATGATCCTTCTCAATACGAGACCCATCCATCCCATTGATGTCATCTCCGGAAATGCCACTTATCCGGAGGTTTCAAGAGTGATTGCAAAGATACAAGAACTGAGCAGACGGGTCTGGACGCTTAACGCTACAGAGATTGCCCTGGAGATGGGTGACCCCATCTTTGCCAATATCGTCATGCTCGGAGCGCTCTCTGCCATTAACGTCCTGCCCATTGACCGGCAGGTCTTCGAATCAGTGACCAGAGATTTACTGCCCTCTCGTTTCATGGATGAAAATTTGAGAGCTTTTGAAAGAGGCGGAGAGGCAGTACGAGAGCTTCCTACAACATAGTATTTTTGTTCTCTTTTTATAAATAGGGATGGACCCTACCCCAAAAATTGTTATTGAAGTTTTTTAAATTCCTGTTTTTTTAATTCCTTAATCTTTTCTAATGTATCCCTGTAAATTGGGTCCTTTAATGGGTTGAGTTCGATTGCCCTCAAAGCATATCTTTCTGCCAAATCAAGATTTTCGCGCTTGATATAATAAAGCCAGGCGAGATTGTTATGGGCATCTCCATTCTGGGAGTCCTTCTTGATCATTTTTTTATAGTAGGTCTCTGCTTCGCCCAACTCATTTTTCAAAAAATGTGAGTTTCCGAGATAAAGATAGGCGATCGTGAGTTTTTTAGCAGCCAGTTTATATTCTTGAATGGCAGAATCAAGCAGGCCCTTTTTCTCATAGGCCAATCCGAGATTTAAATGTTCTTCAGGGGTAAGCGGGTCCTTCAGGACGACGATCTTCGGTAGAGAGCAATTAGGAAAAAGCATCAGGACAAGAATGCCCAAGAGAAGGGTAGATAATATCCTCCATTTGACTATTGCCCGGTTGCTCCTGATTGAGGGGTAATCCATAATGTCCAAAAATTCTTTATCCTCCATGATTTAATAAATTCCTTCAGTGAGATGGTCTTTTCTCGTTCCCTACCGGAATTGGCAATGATGCCATTTTCGTCATAACCCACCACCACCATAAAATGGTTCTGCTGGTATACCCAGAAACCATAATCGACCAAGACAATGAGGGGGAACCCCGAATCAATCTTATCCTTCAGGTCTTTCACAGAGCCTTGATAGAAATCGGCCCTCAGGCCCTTTTTCTCCGCATACAGGACCATATCGATATTGAGCGTCCCTTTTGCTGACCGGCTGTATATTTCAGAGGCGATCTCTTCGGGGGTGACTGGGATTCTCCAATAATTCAAGACACCAGCGAGGGAGGCCGGGCCGCACTGGTATATCTCCTGGGGAAAGAACGGGACATTTTCAATAAGATGAGAAGATTGAGACCCGTTTAAATGGGGGGATACCGCACAGGAAGATAAACAGGATAGGGCCGCAAAAATTAGAGGGAGGCGCTTCCATCTGGAAGCGCCTCCCGGGAAAAAACTTCTGGACAAGATAGGTACCCTTGCTATTTCTCTTTTTCGATTACAACCCGGTGCCCCGAAACATAAATAATGACACCAACGACGATGGCGATTAACAAGATGACAATGAGAATGGCCAAGCCACTGCCGCCACCCACCTGGAATTCATCGATGTTGAGGGCGAGTTGATGGATCTGCTGGTCGCTGAGCTGGCTTAACCTCTTTTCAACTTCGTCAGGGGTGAAACCAAGTTCCCTCAGCCTTTCTCTCACCATCTTCATTTCAAGCACCTTTCGAATCTTCTCAAGATCGGAAGACCGCTCGAAAGATAGCATTGAAATGACCTCGGAAGGGGAGAATCCTGCGTAGACTCTCGGTGTGATGCCAATGATGAACATGGCCACTACCAGATAAGATGCAACATACTTCATCCATGATCGCTTCACCTTCCTCACCTCCTTTTATGGAATTTGTTTTATGATTAAATCATATGAAAAGAGGGATGGAGTGTCAAGGAAAAACTCAACCCTATAGTGAACGACCCTGAAAAGTAGTCATTGCGAGGAGTGAAGCGACGTGGCTACACGCCGGAGTATTTGCACACAAACATCCTCAGTAGTACGAAGTTTTGGCACGCAGGCTTGGGCAATCCCTTGAGATTGCTTCTCCCCGAAAGGCGGGGATCGCAATGACACATGGCTAATGTCAACTTATTTATGTCGTTCACTATAAATTGCGATTCAAGATAGAATTCGATTAACCCAGTCCCTCCAGGATTCCTTTCAGGTAGCCGATGGAGCGGCTGGCGATTGTCTGGGGATCGGGATCGAAATTGAAGACTTCTACAGAGATGTAGCCTTTATAACCGTTTTTGAGCAATGTTTTTAGAATCGGCGTAAAATTCGTCTCACCAAAGCCCGGCCCAGATCCATTGGCATCATTCATATGAACATGGCGGAGGTATCCGGAGTCCAGAGCCTGGAGAAGGGCTTCTGTCAATGATTTCTCAGAGGCGGAGGCGCTCCGGCAGTCAAAAACCATTTTAAAATTTGGATGACGCACCTCTTTTACAAATCGGATGGCTTCCTCCACGGTATTGATGAAATTGGTCTGATCGGGAGAGAGAGGCTCGAGGCAGTAGAAGACGTTTCTCTGCCGGGCGGCCTTCAGGGAGACCTTGAACGTCTCGATGGCATAATCCCAGGAATCCTTGGGGTTCCATCCCTCCTTGATCGTCCTCTGGTGGGGAGAGCCGTGGACGAGAACTTTCCCTCCGATGTCGGCGCAGAAGTGAATGAGGGCTTCGATATATTCCTGAGTCTGGATGCGGATGAACTCATCGGGGTGATTGATGTAGAGCCCTTCGGGCTTCACGAGAAGCCAGTGAAGGCCGACGATCTCAATCCCGTTATCCTCTGCGGCGCGGCGGATCGCATTTCTTCTCTTCGTTGATATTTCGGTTACGGAATCGGCAAGGGTAAAGGGTGCGATCTCCACTCCGTCGTACCCCAATCGTGCGGCATACTCAAAAACCCTTTCGATGGGCCATCCCTGGAAGAGTTCATTGCAGATGGAGATCTTCATGTGATTTTCTCCAAAGCCTTTTTTTCAATCCGCTCAAGCTTCTCCTTCTGCGCTCCGCTCAGATGCTCGGAGGGGGAAGCGTTTAAAAACATTTTAACACGATCTTCCGCTACTTCAACCAAATTCTTTTTGCCTGCCGTTTCCCAGACAGCCCATCGCTCACGGCTCAGGAGATCAGTGACTCGCAACTCGTCTCTGAAATACCGGAAGGTATGTTCGCTCGAGAGATAGTCTCCCTTCTGTCCCATCTCTTTGATCAGAGAGAGAGCCATCCGTTCCTCATCCATTTCGATTCCTTTAAAGGCACGGAGAATCCCTGCCGCAATTTCATTATCCATGATTGCCTGCTCCGGGCAGAGGGAAAGGGTGGATTCGAGATTTCCGATTCCCCATATGAGATTGACTCCTCCGAGGCCATGGAGGAGACCCAGGAGCGTTTTTTCATAGGCTGCCTGGGCGTCCGGGATCTTGGATTCGGTGCTCATCCAGGAAGCTGAAGGAAGATGATGAAAATGGGCGATGGCGCTTCCGGCGGCGCCTAACAGCCCACCCTCCGGCGCACCGGTCAGGGTCTCCGCCACTTTCATATCGAAGGTGTGAGAAAAACCGAGATTGAAGACAACAGGCCTCCCGGGTTCGAGGAGCTGGGCAATTGCCACTCCGCTCAATGCCTCCGCATTTGCAAGGACAAGCGACCCTGCAAGTGTCACCGGACCGGTTGCTCCTGAGATGACCTCCGAATTGATCATGAGGGGAATGCCATATCCCGAAGAGACCCGGAAAACCTCCAGAGCCGAATCCGACCAGCGGAGAGGGCTAACACATGTAAATCCGAGACTGAAAATGGGATGCTCCTTCAAAGACTTTCCGTCGAGAAGAACGTCGGCCATTTCAAGAATGACCTCAATCCCTTGAGGAGTGAAGATGACAGGGCGAAGATGTTTTTGGGTATATTCCGCCATTGCCCGGAAACCGACAAAGTCTCTGGCCGAAGGAGGATAATCGGAGATACTGGTTCCGACGATTGCATGAAGGTGGGGAAGATGGTTTGCCACCTGGCAGAACTCTACATAGAGCTCCCGCGTGAGTTCTCTCCTCTCCGGTCCACGAAGATAGTACATGGCGTTTCCTGTCCAGAAGAGGGGAGGGGCACCAGGTTTTACCTCAACCGTCGTTCCCGCGAGATCTTCGAATAGAATCGAATGAGGGGTTTTTTTGAGCGATTCTTCTATTAATGAAGGTGGGAAGAAGAGGACGGAGTCGCTCCCTTCTTTAGCGCCCGCATCGAGGAGAAGCTGGCGGACAATGGGGTGGCTCACCTTGACTCCCACTTCAGCGAGAATCTCGATGCTCGCCTCATGGATCGTCTGAATCTCTTTTTTTGATAAAAACCCTTCGATTCTTCTCTCTCTCATGGAAATTGCTTCTCCCTCTATTTCTTTTTTCGGCGGATGCCCAGGCCGCGGCTCACCGTTTCACGGGTTCCGCTCATCATGCTTTTGAAATGTTGGCTCCGGGCCAGGATGGTCAGAACAATGAGAATGATGAGAACGATGCAGATGGGACGGGTCAGGAGGGGGATGATAGAACCCGAGGTCAGCATGAGACTTCTCCGGAGGTTTTCGTCCAGCATTTCTCCCAGGATGAGACCGAGAATGAGTGGGGCGTCGGCATACTCCATCTTTCTCACCCCGTAACCGATGATTCCGAAGATCAGCATGACCAGGATGTCGAAGATCCTTCCGCTGATGGCAAAAGAACCGATGGCACACAGGACAAAGACGATCGGCATCAGGATCGCATTTTTGACATTTAAGATTTTCACCATGGTTCTGACCATGGAAAGACCGAGAATGAGCATGGCAAAGGTGGCCAACAGGAACATGGCCGAGACCTCATAGATATAGTTCGGTGTTTCGATCATGAGCAGGGGACCCGGCCTCACTCCATGAAGCCACATGGCTGCCATCAGAACCGCAGCAGGAGGGCTTCCCGGGACAGCCAGCGCCAGAACAGGAATGATCGCACCACCTACACAGGCGTTGTTGGCGGTCTCTGCAGCGATGAGTCCCTCTTCTGCCCCTTTTCCGAATTTCTCCGGTGTTTTGCTCGCCCTGTGAGCGAAATCATAAGCGATATAGGAGGCAATATTCTCTCCCACTCCCGGGATGGCGCCCACGATTACCCCAATGATCCCGGACCGAACGATGTTTTTCCGGTTAATCCAGAGGTCTCTCAGTCTGGGAATGACCCGTTTGATCTGCATCGCCTTTTCATGCTTCTGGATTTCGGAGAGGGAATTGAGGACCTCGGGGACGCCATAAAGTCCGACCAGGGCAGGGATGAGGGAAAGCCCTCCGGAGAGCTGGATGCTTCCAAATGTAAACCTTGGATAGGCCTGGATCACATCCATCCCGATCGTAGCGATAAAGAGGCCGAAGACCCCTGACATCCACCCTTTGAGCGGATCTTTAGGAGCGGTCAGGTTGCCACAGATGATCACCCCGAAGAGGCTCAGCCAGAAGAATTCAAAAGACCTGAACTCAAGGGCGATCCGGCCCAGCCAGGGAGTGAAGAAAGATAAAAAGAAAAGGGCGATCATCGAGCCCAGAAATGAGGCTGTTGTAGCAAGGCCGATGGCCTCTCCTGCGCGGCCGCTCCGTGCCAGCGGGTAGCCATCAAAAACCGTGGCCGCCGCTGCCGGGGTTCCCGGAACATTGATAAGAATGGCTGAGCGGCTTCCTCCGTAGATGGCCCCGATATACATGCAGATGAGGATGAGAATGGCATCCTTAGTAGCCCACTGAAAGGTCAGCCCGGTCAGAAGGGCGATTCCCATCGTTGCCGTGAGACCGGGCAACATTCCAACCGTGATCCCGAGAAGTGTTGCCCAGAAGACCTCGAAGAGAATGGAGGGGGTCATCAAATTCCACAATTCTTGCATCAGGATAACAGGACCCATTCAACAAGCTCCTTCAGGGAAGTGGGACAAGGAAAACCCTTATAAAGATCAAGTAGACGGCCAGGGAAGTGGCTGCGGATATGATGAGAGCGATATACCACTTGCCTTGGCCGAAGATGATGATGGACAAAAAAAGGTAAAGGGCCGTATTGATCATGAATGGAATGCGACCCAGGAGGAGATAATAGAGGATGAAAAGCCCAAAGCAGATGAAAATCCGGACTACCACCGTAGAGCGAAAGAAGAGCCCCAGCCCTTCCCGCGAGATTCGAACGAGGTGTCCCTGCCTTCTCAGCGAACGGATCAACAGGTAACTGCTCATGAGAAAGAGGGTGAGCCCCAGAAGAAAGGGAACAAAACCGGGATTTGAATAGATCCCTCCCCACTCCGGAAATCTCGGGAACTTGAACACGGTGTAAATCATGATGAGAAGCGAAAATAGGATGAGGAAAATCGAGGTGATGAAATCGGCCTTGGCCAAGTGCTTTTCATCCATTGCCAGACCCCTGGAGATAGAATAGAAAGCAGGGATTCCCCTTGATCAGCGGAAATCCCTGCGAAAAGATTCCTTCTTTTACGGATCAGGGTTTCTTAAAACCAAACTCAGCCGGCGACTTTTTCGCCTGACCAATATCCTGGAACATCCAGTTGACAATTGACCCAATGCTTTCGATGGCTTCATCCGCCTCCTTGCCGCGGATGTTCACAGCCTTACAGGCCTTCTGGTCGGCTAATCGTTTAAGTGATTCCGATTGGCTTGCCTTATCGAAGGCGTCGTCAATGACCTTCTTTGCTCCCTCAGGAATACCTTTCGGGATCTGGAGGCCAAAGAGGTAACCGAGAGGGAGGTGATTCGGGATGAATTTCATGACAGGAGGGATTTCTCCATAGCCGGAGATCACCAGCGGGTCTTTTGACATGACGGCAAGGGCTTTCAGTTTTTTTGCCCTGAGCATATCCGCCACTTCCAGCGAGAGCTGCATGACGGTGTCCGTTTCTCCCTGAACGGTAGCCACCACAGCAGGATAACCGCCTTTATATGGGATATGTTTATATTCGATGCCCGTTGCCTTCCTGAATGTTTCAGCCGCTGCATGACCGCCTGCTCCAACGCCGGCAGATGCCACCTTCACCTCGCCCGGCCTTTTTTTCATTTCAGCTACCAGATCAAGAACCGTGTTGAACTTTGAGTCTGCCGGAACAGTGATGACGATGGGTGTAAAGATGGCGTAATAATGAAGCCAGTCCTTGTGCGAGGGGTAATCGAGAAGACCCAAGGTCTGATAGGTTACAACGCTTCCGTCCGCATTTCCAGCCCAGGTGTAACCGTCATGTTTTGCGTCATAGACACCTTTTTGACCAATGGAGCCTGACCCTCCTGGTTGGTTGACCACAGCGATCTTCTGACCCAGCGTCTTTTCCATTTCTCCTGCAAGAACCCGCGCAGTCTGGTCGGAAGCGCCTCCCGCCGCCCAGGGCACGATGAGCGAGATTGGCCTCTCAAATCTGAACTGGGCCAACGCCAGGGATGCTGAAAAAACGATTAATAAACTAATCATAATGCTCAACTTCCAGCTTCTCATAAACTCCTCCTTTAAAAAATATTTTAAAAACTTGCGGTCATAATGTATAATGTTTTTAATATTCTTGTCAAGAATAATCCCTTTGCCCCTTTTTTAGAGGGGAGACTCATTCGGTTAAGGCGATAGGACGAACGATTTCGGAAAACGGGAGATGGGTCAGGAGATATCTTCTTTCAAGTTGGAGAAATTAGAAGTGAGGGTATATGTGCCCTCCCGTTGGAAGGTCGAAGACCTTCTAACGGCGTTTACCTGATCGATCCCTTCAGCCACTTTTAACCTTTTACTCCGCTCATAACGACAGCCTTAACCATCCATCTCTGGAAAGCGAGATATAATATTAAGATTGGGATAATGCTGACCATTGCTCCAGCCGTCGCAAGATTGTGTTCAATGTAGTACATTGTATTGAACGAGGCCAACCCCAAGGTGATCACCTTCATCTCCTCGCTGTTCGTAATGACAAGAGGCCAGAAGAACTCATTCCATGTCCAGAGAAATTTGATGATAGCCAGGGCAGCCAGAGAGGGTTTTACCATTGGCAGAATAATACGGAAGAATATACCGATTTCCGAGGAACCGTCAATCCGTGCTGCATCAATATAATCATTGGGGATATTCGTAATGGCTTCGCGCATCAGGAAGACGCCGAAGGCACTGATAAAGTGGGGGATCATCAGGCCAATATAGGTATTAATCAACCCAAACTGAACGACCCATTGATAGAGCGGAATGACAATAGCCTGAAAGGGGACCATAAGGATACAGATGATGCTGAAAAACCAGAACTCCTTTCCAGGAAAGTTAAACTTGGCAAATCCATAACCTGCCATGGAAGAAAAGATGAGGCTGGTGATGGTACTGACACCTGAAACGAAGAAAGTGTTCCAGAGATATAGATGAAAGGGCTGTCGTTTGAAAATTTCAATATAATTTTGAAGGTTAAAGAAATGGTCGGGCAAGAAGGTCAAAGGAACCCTCAGGATTTCTTCAGGCCGCTTTAAGGAGGTCAAAAACATCCATAAAAAAGGCAGGAGCATCAGGACTGCCCCAGAAACCACTAGAGCCGTAAGGATCCATGAGATGGTTTTTCTTTTTATTCTCAGGTAGGGATCGTTCCTTCTGTCCATTTTTTACCCGGATGAAACCCTCATGAGCATTTTCATGTTAATAAGTGGTTTTTCTTAAGAAGACCCACTGGATGATGCTGACAGCCAAAAGAGAGATAAATATGAAAACCGCAACCACAGAGGCCTCACCAAACTTAAACCACTTAAACGCGGAATCATAAAGATACATCATGATGACCCGGCTCGCATTGGCCGGACCTCCTTCAGTGGTCACGAAGACCTGGTCAAAGACCTTAAAGGCAAAGATCAGTTCAATCATCAGAACCATGATGATCTGGTTGTTGAGCAAGGGCAAAGTAACATATCGGAAAACCTGGGAATCCTTTGCCCCGTCGATCTTGGCAGCCTCCTGCAAATTTTCTGGAATGCCCTGAAGGGCTGCGAGAAAGATGACCGTATCGAAGCCAATACGGAGCCAGATATTGATCGTCGCTAAGGAAGGCATCACCTGATGGATGCTGCTCAGCCATTTCTGGGGCCTGATTCCAAAGAAACTGATGATGTAGTTGGCAAGCCCATAGATGGGCTGGTAAATCCAACCCCAGATCAGGGCAGCCGCGACCAGGGAGATCACCAAAGGCATAAAGTAGGTGGCACTCAGGATATCTCGGAACCGGTGGTTTATGATCCGGTTCAGAAGCAAGGCTACTCCCAAGGCAAGGATCACTGTCATCGGAACGGAGAGGATGACGAAATAGAGCGTGTTTCTAACCGTCTGCCAGAAGAATAGATCTGTGAAGACCATTTCATAGGGCTTAAGTCCGACGAATCTTTCAGGACGCCCCATTCCTCCTTCAAAAAAGGAAAGTCTGATGGATTGAAAGAGAGGATAGAAATAAACGCCCCCAAAATAGAGGATCGTGGGCAGGACAAAGGCAAACCCGGCCCGCTTCTGCCAGGCCGTTGGAGTTGCTCCAAAAATTATTTTTCTCAACCTCCTGACTCGATCACTCTTTCCCATTGGGTCACTCTCAAACCTCTCACCCTTTCCATCTCGGAGGAAAGGGTGAGAGGAAATTCACCATGGCAACTTATTTGAGCATCCGCTCGATCCTCATGGAGGCTTCCATCAAAGCCGTTTCAGCATTCTTACGGCCAAAGAGGACATCTAAAATGGAATCCCCATAGGCCGTTGCAATTTCATTGCACTTTGGATGGTCATAATGAGGGCCGGGTTTCCGCTTGAGCATCTCTTTCAAGGCATCGTAATCTGGCCGGGCCTTCATAAATGGGGCATCGAAATTCGCTGTTATCACTGGAGCCATGTTCTGTCTTTTATGTCTTTCCAATTCCCGCTCCTTCGTCCAAATAAACCGATAAAAATCCCAGGCCAGCTTTTTGTTGGGACTGTGTTTATAGACCATTTCCGCAAAGGGGAACAGTGTCCATGGCCCAGGAGTCACCTTCATGGGCACTAAAGGAAAGACTTTAAATTTTACATCTGGACCATGCTTCTGCACATAGGGCACTCCCCACGATTCGCGGGTCATCATGGCGGCTAATTTCTGGGAAAAGGCATCTTCAGGATTCCCTACTTCAAGACTGACAACCTTATGTTTGTGGACCATATCCCCATAAAAGGTCAAGGCTTCAATGGCGTTTTTACTATTGACTATCCCCTGAGCCTTTTTGTAATTCAGGTCAACGAAAACAGCATCCCAAGGATGAAGAAAAGGAAGGAATTTATCCGTGATTCCCATTGGGTGACCCTTGTAGCGGACGCCATATCCACTTCGGATCACCTTCCCGCTGGCATCATATTTAGTCATTTTTTTAGCATACTCCAAAAGTTCTTGAAGATCTTTTGGAGGTTTATTCGGATCTAAGCCCGCTTCCTGCAGCATGTCTGTATTGATATACAGCAGTTGAAAGGACCCACCATCTGTGGGAAGTCCATAGCGAACCCCTTTAAACACCCCTATCGTTTTTTGGAAATCAAAGACGGCGGCATCCACATTCTTAGCAAGGTCTTCAGGCATCTTATCGGCAAAATCATAGGTTCCCGCCCAATCAAAGGCATTTCCTATGAACATGTCAGGCGCCCCTTTTTTGGCCATAAAGCCAGCCAGGTATTTGGCCTCATAGCCTGAAAAAGGAATTTTGACAATTTCAACTCCCTCACAAAGAGGATTCTTTTGGACAAATTCTTTTCCCGCCTCTTCAAGATAAGCGGTATAGATGGGATTAGGTTCCCACATGGTCCAATAAACCAGTTTGGCCTTTTTCTGCTGAGCCTCGATTGACGGGATAGCCAACACCAGAATCATCATAGCAGCGATCACCCCAAACCCTAACGACCATCTAAATCCTTTTCTCATAATACACCTCCTGTAGTTTTTTAAAGTGAGATCAAACCTGCTGTATCACCTCCTTATGTTAAGAATTCGAAATAATTGAGTCCCATCTAAAAAGCAAGATATCATTTCCTCCTTTCAGAATTCATCCTTCTAAACTCTCAATTCTTAACTCCATCTCATCAACCCGCAAGCCCAACCCTGTTCCTCGGATGGAGGCTGTTTTTGCTACCCCTTCGCTTATATTGAACAGATCGGGATGAACCTTGGCGGCTGCCTCATTTGCCTTTGGGAAGAACTGTCTCGAATTTGCTTCCACTCCCTTGATCGTATGTGTTCGCGCAGCTAACCCCACAGACTCTATCATGGCAAGAGAGGGATTTGTCAAATCCTGCACGGCATAGGGAATCCCTTCAAGCTCTGCCAAGGAGACAAAAAGAAGATCTGATGAAAGGCATTTACAGCTCTTGAGGGCAACTCCAGACCAACCCAGCTCCATAGCCAGCCTAAAATCTTCTATCGAAGTCAAACTTTCGTCAATCAACACAGGTTTCAAACTTGAGATGCCTCGCATATCCCAGCGGTTAGCCTTTAAATCTCGCTCAGTCGGCTGTTCGATGTAAAGAATTTCATCAAACACCTGTGGTTCCCTTTCCTTGAGCTTCAGGAGGTATTCAACAATGTACTCCGGGGATTCACACTGTTCATTGGTATCCGCGGTGAGATAAGGCCGGCTTAGAAGATCCTTCCTGATACGGTCTCTGACATGATGATAAATACGAGAGACTTCAAGGGTCCTTTCAATATCCCAAACAATGTCTTTTCCACGAAGCTTCACTTTTAAACAAAAAACCCCATCCCTTTCAATCCATTCATCGAGGGAATTGGGGATGCCATCCTGAGGAAAACTATCATTGACTTCTTCCCTGTGAAGGAGGTCGAGTCCTCCAACAAGGTGAAAGAGAGGGATTTCAGGGAGATAATCCTGTCGTAAAAATTGTGAAGGATATACTCCTTTAAACCCGGGGCCAAGATAACGGGA
>Ga0214473_10001218_pt1 | contig 34714 bp, 30 predicted proteins | sample RVTome_7_FD_203509 | JGI IMG/M metagenome (GOLD analysis project Ga0214473, IMG submission 203509) | Soil microbial communities from uranium-contaminated site in the Upper Colorado River Basin, Wyoming, United States - RVT98D197 | ecosystem: Environmental > Terrestrial > Soil > Contaminated >... | reverse complement strand
AAAGCCGCCATCTTCCTCAAGCTTTACCATCTTTTTGAAGGCGTGATAGCAAGTCGGCCGGCCGTAAGGAGCCAGTCCCATGACTTTCCCTTCCCCGCCATTGGGCTTAAAGCCCAGGAAATTGGTGATACAACTATAAAATGAGCCCAAGGAATGGGGATTATTGATTTCTTTGATGGTGTGAATCTTGTTGTCTTTGCCCCGGCCCAGCAAAGTGGAAATATAGTCGCCTCCCCTGTCGATTGAGAGCAAAGCCGCTTCCTTGAAAGGAGAGCCGAAAAAACTGCTGCCGATATGGGCATCGTGATGCCCGACATGGATTATCTCGCCTTTATAGCGGTAATGCTTTTTAAACATACGCACTTTTTTATTGAGCTGATAATCAAAGTTTAGCTGCCCCGCAAAGCGCAAAGCTGTTGAGGGATGGTGATAGAAGTCATGGAAGCCTCTTTTTACATCCTCAGAAGGCATAAAGGGAAAGGCAACACATTGGACATCGCTAATATCAAGTTTGCCCTCTTGCAGGGAATATTCAATGGCCAGATAAGGAAATTGGCGGCTGTGTTTTTGGCGGATAAAACGCTCTTCCTCAGCGAAAGCCACAAGTTGGCCGTCTTTAAGTAAAGCCGCCGAGGTGTCGTGTGAGAAACAATTGATGCCAAGGATATTGAGCTCAGGATTCATACGCTTGCTTAATATATTACCTATTTAATAAGTAAATAAACAGGTAGGGGCGGACCCCTGTGTCACGCAAAAGCGCCCCGACATTATCGGGGCGCTTGATCGAACTGCTTTTATTTGGTAACTACTACTTTTTCACTTTCAGCTTGGTAGTCTTGGACCAAGACTTTAAAGCAGTGCCCGAGCCGTCAAAATAAGCCTTGAGATTCTTGGACTTTTGCACTTTCTTGAGCGTTTTCTTGTACTCGCCTTTCTTGTTCGTAGTTACCTGGGCAATGAGCGCATTGCCGGCTTTGATTTTTATTTTCTTATTGGCCAGCCTTTTACCGGCAGCATTCTTTAGAGTGCCAAGCAATATAGTTCCCCGGCCCCTCTTAATGCTGGAAGGCTTAGCCCGAAGGCTGAGAGTCGAGGCAGTAATGGTATCGGTTACAATTTCATAGTCACTACCATCGTGAAACCGCCAAGCTACTTTATTGCCGTTAATATCCGGGTTCATTTCATCATTCGTATCATCGGTAACCTGGATAGTCGAGCTATTTGCAGAATTATAGAGGAAAACCTCGTAATCCCCATTATTGGGATCCGAAGCAGGCCGGCGGAAACCGTCATAAATAACTTTAGCCGGGCTGGCAGCACTTATTACCGGATTTTCATCATCGACACCATTACTTGTTATTTTCTTGGTGCCAACAGCCGTACCTGTTCCGTTAAAATAGATTTCCGCATCATTGCCATCACTAGCTTCCCAAACAAGCTGGCCGCTATCTATTCCAAGATTAATTTCGGTGACAGCATTGCTGGTTATCTGGACATTACCCGTAGCTACTCCCGTGCCGTTATAAAAAATCTCAGAGTTAATCCAGATTGTGCCATCAGCGGTTAAGCCAGTTAGCCAAGCGCTTTTGCCTGTTGAGTCAACTACCGGACTAGCCTCATCAAAATTTGATGCGTTGTTGGTAGTCAGTTGAGTGTTGGTTGAGCCGTTATATAGATAGACATCTCTTCTTGTGCCGTCAGTTTTAGTATAAATTATATTGTTACCGGCAGCTTGAACTTCACCATCATCATTAGCAATACCAACACCAGTATCATCCGCTGTTACAGCCGTCGGAGCCGCACCGTCAATAGACCTCAAGACCTCATCATCGGTGCCGTCGTTTCTAACAAGAGCAACAACGTTGTTGTTTGAGCTATTGACAGTAATTGCCAGGTCCTCCTCAGCCACATTGGTGGCATCAGGTATCTCTGTATTGCCGGTAGCTGCTCCGGTGCTGTTATAGAAAGCGTCGGTATCGCCGCCAGCGGCACCGGTTCCCAACCACGCAACAGCTCCGTTATTATTAATTACCGGGCTTGTGTCATCCGCAGTATTATCTGTTAATTGAACAACCGAAGTGCCATTGTAGTAAAAAATCTCGGTGTCGTTGTTAATTGTTCCGTCAGCTGCCGACCAAACCGCTTTACCGGCACTGTTAATCTGAGGAGCGTTTTCATTAATAACGTTGTTGGTAAGCTGGGAAACGGCAATTGCCGGAATAGGCAAAAGCAAGCTTACCATTGAGAGAGTAATAGCAATAGCTAAAGATTTCGTAAATACCTTTTTCATAAATTCCTCCTTACGTTTTGCTATAAAAAGTCTGCTATTTCTTATATCTTGAATCTATATTAAGGCCTGTTTATAAGCCACTTAACTCTGAATGATAACAAAGCGCCAATTGCATTTCAAGAGATAGAATGGATTACTCGTCTTCCATCCGGGCATCGCGGCTCATTAAATCCTGGACACACTCCAAAGGCAGCCGCTTATTATAAAGCACCTCGACGACTGCACTGTTTATCGGCATAACCACACCGGCATCAGCCGAAAGCTCTTTTAGGGCCAGGCAACAATTGGCTCCCTCGGCTACCATGGAACTTCCGGCTTTGTAATCGCTTAAGGTTTCACCTTTCCCTATTAACTCTCCGAGGGCACGGTTACGGCTATGGCGGCTGGTGCAAGTTACGACCAAATCTCCCAGGCCGCTTAATCCGGAAAAAGTGTGGACGCTAGCCCCCAAAGCCGCTCCAAAACGAGTCATTTCCGCCAAGCCGCGAGTCAATAAAGCCGCTTTGGTATTATCGCCAAAACCCAGGCCGTCCGAAATTCCGACGGCGATGGCAACGACATTTTTGGTAGCACCGCCAAGCTCCACCCCAACCAAATCGGGACTCGTATAGACCCGGAAATACGAACTCATAAAAATAGACTGCAGATACAAGGCCACTTCTTTTTCAAAAGCGGCAATTACCGTAGCCGAAGGAATCTCTTCGGCTACTTCCTCGGCATGATTAGGGCCGGATAAAACGGCGATGTTACTATGAAAACGCTCGCTGGTTTCTTCTTTAATAACTTCACTCATTCTGAGCTTGCTTTCGACTTCCAAGCCCTTAGCTAAGCTTAAAATAGGCATTTCCGGGCTCAAATGGTCTCTGATTTGCTTCATAAGTGAGCGCATAGCGTGAGTCGGAATAGCCAGTACCAGTAAGGAGGAGCCGCTCATAACCTCGGCCAAATCACTGCTGGCCGTGATGTTTTTGGGAAGCATTAACTTGGTTAAATAGCGGGGGTTTTGATTTGTTTGATTTATTTTTTCGGCCACTTGCGAATCTCTGGCCCAGGTAAAGACGTCATGGCCTTTCCTGGCCAGCAAAGCCGAGATAGCCGTCCCCCAACTGCCAGCTCCGACAACGCTAACTTTCAACTTTACCTACTTTCGGCTCAGTTCCCTGCATAAGCCGGCCGATGTTGGCTCTATGTTTGTAGAGTACCAAAATCATTACTAAAAGGCTGAAAGTAATCACAGCCGCGTTTTGGCTGTAAAAAAATAAGGTCAGGGCCGGAAAAGAAACCGCCGCTACCATAGAAGAAACAGAAACATAACGAGTGAGCGCTAAAACAACAAACCAGATAACAAAAAGCAAAATAGAAATCTTAAAAGAAAGCGCGGTAATGGCGCCCATTGCGGTCGAGGCTCCTTTGCCGCCTTTGAATTTAAGGAAAACACTGAAAGTATGACCGAGCATAGCAAGTATGCCAGCTGCCACTATGAGCCAGGGCAAAAGGGCCGAAGAAACCCTCACTGATTTCATAATCATCACCGGGGCCGCTCCCTTAAGAAAGTCGCCGAAAAAAACGATTAATCCGGCGGCCGGACCGAGGACCCGGTAAGAATTCGTTGCGCCGATATTGCCGCTTCCGACTTCCGTTAAGTCTTTTTTAAAAAAGGCCTGGCCCACCCAAAAACCTATCGGGAAAGAGCCCATAATATATGCAACTATTAAAACAAAAATCGCGCCGGTCATTTCTCTCTGAACAGAATTTTAACAGGAGTACCTGTAAAACCAAAGGCTTCTCTTAACTTCCCTTCCAAAAACCGCTTAAAGGATGGAGAGGCCGCTTTGATGGGCGTTATAAAGAAAAGGAATTTCGGCGGGGAGGCTGATAACTGGTTGGCATAACCGATACGGATTTTATGCTTGGAAGGAAATAGGCCTAAATCCAGCCGGCGAACAAACTTATTAAGAGCGGGAGTTTTAATTGTTTTGCGGTACTCTTCCTCAACCGCTTCGATCTGCTTAAAAATTCTTTTTAAGCCCCGGCCGGTTTTAGACGATACCTCAAGAATGGCCGCAAAAGACACAAAGGGTAGTTTTCGCCCGGATTGTCTTTTAAGTTGCTTACTCTTTTCCTCATCTATCAAATCCCACTTATTTAAAAGAATAATAAGCCCGCAACCACGGCTTAAAGTATAATCAAGAATACGCTGGTCCTGCTCGGTTATGCCATCGGAAGCATCAAGCATGACTAAGGCGATGTCGGCGGCATCCAAAACCTCGAGAGTCCTGACTGAACCATAGTATTCGATATCTTTGACTCTCTTTTTCTTGAGACCGGCCGTATCTATAAAACGCCATTCTCTGTCATTAAAAGTTACGATGCTGTCAACCGCATCCCTGGTCGTGCCCGGTATATCACTTACTATAACCCTCTCTTCCCCGAGCAGTTTGTTTAAAAGAGACGATTTGCCGACGTTAGGCCGGCCAACTATAGCCACCGCCAGCCTTTCATCAGCCTTTATTTTAGTTTCCGGCAAATCAGCCGCCAGTTTTTCAAAAAGCTCACTTACACCCAAACCGTGGGAAGCACTGATGCTGAACTGATTTTCAAATCCCAGCTGATAAAACTCAGCCGAGAGAGTTTTTTTAGGCTCGGTATCAACTTTATTTACAGCCAAATATATTTTTTTACCGCTCTTTCTGATAAGAGAGGCAATCTCCTCATCATACGGATGCAGACCTTCTTTGGCATCGACAATAAAGACAATGGCCTCGGCCTCTTCTATGGCCATATTGGCTTGAGAGACTATCATGCTACTCAAAGGTTGGTTTTTTTTAAATTCAAAGCCGCCGGTATCGATGAGGATAAAACTTTTTTCCAGCCACTGGACTTCGACATATTTCCGGTCACGCGTAACACCCGGTATTTTGTGAGTAATGGTTGCTCTGCTCGAGGCAACCCTATTTATTAAAGTTGATTTTCCAACATTAGGACGGCCAACCACCGCCACAACAGGTAAAGACATAATAGCTTTATTATAACCCAGATAATCGCAATATCTGGGTATAAAAAAGCCCCGCTTTTAGCGAGGCTGGACGCTACATTCTTTGCGTTCTGGTACCTAGCCAGCCACCAATTAGAGAACCAACCAGCTGAACTGCCAGCAATATTGCACTAGCAATACTAACCGTAGCGGCTATATTGCCAACAGCCGGAATCCTTATTCCGCCAAGCAGGGCAGCACCCGGACCGATAATTCCGGCCAGAATTAACATCAGAATCAGAAAAACAACTCCAACAAGCCAAACCATCAAGCCTTGCTGTAAGCCGTTAAAACCGGCAATTCTGGCTGCCGTCCATCCACCAAGGAAAAACGATAGAAACCAGATAACTAAGCCGCTCACACCACTGGCTACGGCAATCCCGCCAAGTGTCGATGTTGCCGGTGTCAGACCTAAACCGGAAATAACCGCCGCAACTACAGCTGAAAATATTAGGCCGGTAAAAAATGCCACTACCCAACCGGTGAAAACGGCCGGCCAATTAATGCCGCCCATAACCATTACTTCACCGCCGCGAGGACGCTTAGATTCTTCACGTTGAGGAGCCATACTTAACACCCCCTTATAATTTGATATCTTCTAATATTTACTTAACCAAAAAAGAGATATTTATGCTTTTAGCAGGAGAAAAAAGGAAATTAGAGGATCTGAAAGTCAAGTTTGCCGGAGGAAATTTGCAGGTCGGTTTTAATTTGCGTCCCTACGCGCTTAATGTGAATATTTACGGAATTGCGGCCAACTGCGACACTATGTATACCCAAATATCTCATATTGGCAAGCAAACTCGGCCTTAAACTAACCTTACCTTCATGAGCATTCGGCTCAATTCCCAGTAATGTCGATAAAAAGAAGGGGATGCTGGAAGCCGCCCAAGCTTGCGGGCTGGAACTCGTGGGGTAATCGACCGGAAACGAGAAAGCACTGCGCTGGTAACCGCAAAATAGCTCGGGTAAGCGGTTATATTCAAAGAATTGAGAAGCTTCTATCAAAGTTTCGATAACCTTATCGGCTTGCTTTATGAATCCGTATTTTTTAAATCCGGCGGCAATTATGGCATTATCGTGAGGCCAAACCGAACCGGCATGATAACTTACCGGATTAAAGCTCCCAGCCTCGTGACTTAGCGTCCTAATCCCCCAGCCGGAAAATAGATCCTCGGCCATTAAACGGTTAACAACCGCTTTGGCTTTACTCTTCGGAACGATACCGCAATAAAGCAAATGGCCGGCGTTCGAAGCAATGGCATCAACCTGTTTCTTTTGGCCGTCCAGGGCCAGAGCATAAAACTGTTTGTCCTCCATCCAAAAGTCCTCATCGAATTTTCTTTTTAAATGAGCAGCCTGCTTTTTTAGTTCAAGGGCGCGATTTTCCTGGCCGAGGTGTTTATATATGTCGGCAATGGCCATCTTGGCCGCGTAAACATAAGCCTGGACTTCGGAAACGGCTACCGGCGGCTTAGCAATCCGGCCGTTGTCAAATACTATTGAGTTATACGAATCCTTCCAACTTATGGAATCATCCGGATATTCCATATAGCCGTCGCCATCCATATCGCCGTAGTTATCAATCCAGTGTAAGGCGGCTTCAATATTAGGTTGTATCTGTCTAATCAGTTTGAGGTCGGCCGTCCATTTAAAATATTCGCCCGCCAGCATAAGAAACAATGGTGTAGCGTCAATTGTGCCGTAATAAAGAGCATGCGGAATTTCCCGGCTGATTGCGAGCTCACCGAAACGAACCTCGTGGACAATGGCCCCGGGGCGTTCCTTGTTGAATTCATTGACTACTTTGCCTTGACGAGCGGCCAAAGCGAGCAAGGCCCCTTTGGCAAACATAGGAGTCAGGACAAGGCTTTGCAGGCCGGCGATAATACTATCCCGTCCGAACAACGTCACAAACCAGGGAATGCCGGCAGCCGTAACCAAAGCGGAGCCGTTTGAGGTAGAAACCCTTAAAGCCAAAGCCGCTAAATCTCTTTTGGCCCGGCCGAAAGCCCTTTCGAATAAATGGTTATCGGATTCCAGGTAAGGAGAACGCTTGAGAAAATGCTCGACTTCCCTGTCGATCTCCGGTTTGTAGATACCGTAAGCCCGGCAGCGGTAAAGAGGTTTCTGCACTTCTTCGGTTAAAGACGGACATACATCGATGCAGGTATGCCAAGTTTTTTTGGGCTTTATTTTAATCTTAAAAACGGCACCGGAAGACCTAAGCAACGGTTTATCGGAATTCTTGCTGAAGATAATAACAGTTTTGCGCAAAAACTTCGGTCCCTGATAAGAATACAGAAGCGAACTGTGTTCTTCTTTTGCTACGTGTTCAACTTTACGTTTCCTTACTTTTTGCTGCTTAACTTCGAAGATATCGGCAAAATCGCTGGCAAACTCGAGCCTCAAAGTGAATTCAAGCGGCTCGTTATGATGATTGGTGATGTCTATGTCTTCATGCAAACCGCGGCCAACAAACTGCGATCTTTTTATTGTTAGGCTGTTTTTGGGAAAATTATCGCTGCCTAAATTAGTCAGGTAGTGCAAAGCCGAGTAATGATCAACAGTGCGGCTTCCCAGAACTACCGGATTACAGCCGTTAATAAATAGCTTGTATTTGCTAAGAAAACGGGTGTCTTGGTAATACAAGCCGCTTTCCTTGCCAAAGCTATCGCCAAATTCATTGCTTATTAAAAAAGATGTGCCTTCGTTAATTACTATTTTCATACTAAGATTTCATTTCTTTAACAACGCTAATTACTTCTTTTAGTATCCAGTCTGCCGTCGATGCTCCGGCCGTTACCCCGACTATACGGGCATTCCTTAATTTATTCCCATTCAGCTCAGCTGTTGTTTCTATATGATACGTATTGGGATTTATTTCTTTGCATATTTTCGCGAGCCGGGTTGTGTTGGCACTATTTTTACCACCTACAACCAGCACTACATCGGTAGTTTGGGCAAGCTCCTTGGCCGCTGCCTGACGCTTAGTCGTAGCATCGCAAATAGTATTAAAGACCTTAAGCTCAACCGCCCTGGTGCTCAAATCAGCTACGATTTCCCGCAAATTCGCCTCCGATTGGGTTGTCTGTACGACCACTCCCAGTTTTTTCCATTTTTTATCTATCTTCTTTAAATCGGCAGCTTTTTCAATTACATGAGCTTTTTGGTCGGCGTAAGCCAGAATGCCACTTATTTCGGGGTGGTTTCGCTCGCCTACAATAAGAACTTCATAACCGTCTTTTATTAACTGTCTGGCACAACTTTGAGCTTTTTTCACGAAAGGACAAGTAGCGTCGACAACCTTTAAACCTTGAGCTTTCAGATGGCGGGCGATGGCCGGATCTATTCCATGAGAGCGGATTATAACCGTACCCTTCTTAATCTTGTTGATATCATTAGCCGGGAATATTCCAAGACTTTTTAACCAATCAACAACCTGGGGATTATGAATGATAGGACCAAGTGTCACTATCGGCTTGGGACAGTTGACGCTGGCTTCTTTTGCTAGTTTCAGAGCTCTTTCCACGCCGTAACAATAACCGGCATGTTCTGCAATAATCACTTTCATAATTTTTCGATTTCTTCCATTATTTTAGCACTAAAAACGGCTAAATCCTCCTTATTAACGCCGTTCAATTTTAGGGGAATTCCTATATTAACATTGATTTTAGCCAAACGGGGAAACCGCTTGCCTTCGGCCATAATCTTTTCGGTGCCGCAAATCCTCACCGGCAAGACGCCGGCGCCGGTTTTCGAAGCCAGATAAGCCGCTCCTTGGAAAATTTGACGGGAGGCATCAGCGCGAACTCGTGTTCCTTCGGGAAACATGCCGATTGCTTCCTTATCTTTTATCAGCTCAAAAGCCCTAGTAAGTGACTTTCTGTCGAAACCTTCTCTTTTTACAGGAAAAGCCCCCAGCTTTCTTATCACAAAAGCAAATCCCGGAATTTTGAAAAGCTCCATTTTGGCCATAAAATATACTTTGCGGGGATAAAGAGAAGCGGCCAATACCAGCGGATCGTAGTAACTGGCATGGTTAGCGACAACGATGAAAGCATCGCTCTTAGGAATGTTCTCTTTACCGGTTATTTTTAAGCGGTGACAGAATTTAAAAAAAGTGGAAAATAGGCAATAGGCTAGAAGGTACACTAAGCGCCCTTTACGATTTTCATTACCGTTTCTATTACTTCTTCGATGGTCTTTCCCGTCGTATCGATTAAAAAGGCACCGCAAGCTTTGGTTAAAGGGCTTACCCGGCGAGTCGTATCAATTTTATCGCGGTAAATAAGCTCTCTTTTAAGTCTTTGCTCATCGCAAACATGTCCTTTTTTCTCAAGCTCTTCTTTTCGCCGGCGGGCCCTTTCTTTTGCGCTGGCAGTCAGAAAAATCTTTACGTCGGCTTGGGGCAACACTACCGTTCCGATATCGCGGCCTTCCATCACCACGTCCCCCTGCTTGCTTAATTGACGCTGCTGGCTGACAAGCTGATCTCTAACGTCCGGATTTTTAGCAACAAAAGAAACCGTACTGTCCACTCTGGGGCTGAACAGAAAATCGGTTACATCCTGGCTGTCAATGAAAACTCTTTCGGCAGTGGGATGTTCTTTTGTTTTTTTGAAAGTGACTTTGAATCTTTTGGCTATTGCCGCCGGAGCTACATCGTCGTGAACATCGGCTTTTTCCTTAAGGACGCGGTAAGTAACAGCTCTGTACATCGCCCCAGTGCTTACGTATTTGTAGTTTAGCTTTTTGGCTACCTCACGGGCTATTGTCGACTTGCCTGAAGCAGCCGGACCATCAATTGCAATAATCACAATTATCTATGTTACTGCTCTTAGAGGGGCTTATCAAGGTCAGCAAGCGCTGTCTATCCAACTGGAAAAACTAGGGTTTTCAAGGGTTGAAAAAGCTTGGCTTTTAGCCTTATGCTAGAATGAAACTATGACTTATCCAGCAAAAAGAGACAAATACACATATAGCGATTACCTGAAAACTCCGGAGGATAAAAGGTTCGAGCTGATAGAAGGGGATTTGATAATGACGCCGTCACCAGGTACTTTGCACCAGCGGATTATTGGCAATCTTTGGTACGTTTTAAGAACATTTGTTACAGAGCAGCAACTAGGCGAGGTTTTCATTGCTCCTTATGATATTGTTCTTGACCAATACAACGTATTGGAGCCGGATATCATAGTAGTACTTAACGAAAACAATAAAATTATTACTGAAAAAAATATTAAAGGAGCGCCTGACTTGTTGGTAGAAATAATTTCCCCTACTTCCGGCTACCGGGATAAAATCACCAAGAAGAAGCTTTATGAAAAGTTTGGCGTAAAGGAATATTGGATTGTCGAGCCTAAAGATGAAACTATTGAAATCTACTCGTTAAAAGACAAGCAATTTATACTCAACCAGAGCCTTACAAAAAAAGAAACCCTCTCCTCTCCACTTCTGCAGGATTTCAAAGTAAACTTGACCGCCATCTTCCCAACAAAGCAGTAAACATCCGCTGGATTGTTTTGTTGACTGATTATTTTTTTCTGGTTGCTTGCCCGGTTTTCTCATCGTACTCCCAGAATTCTACATCTGACGGAATTAGGTGGTCGTGAAGCCGAAGATAATAGTCCAGTAAAGTTTCACGGCGCTTCTCGCTATAGTCCTTTAGCGCGAAGAAAATTTTTCGGAAGCCATCAGGCGCTGCACAAAAGAAATACATTGCTAGATTCCAAGTTGTAATCTTTGCGCTCGGCACATTGCCCGTTTCAGTCCACGTGTGCGATTTGCACTCGACGATCACTTTCTGGTCGAGACAACCAAGATCGAAGGCATGCATTTTGCTTCGACCCTCAATTCCCACGCCAAGTTGTACATCCGGTTTAAGGAAAATACCTTGCGTCTCGAAAAACACTTGGGCTTTCATCTCAAAATCTTTTCCGACGTGTGAATTACTGATTGATCCGTTTCTTTGAAAATTGTTCACAGTTTTCCAGCTAACGCTAATTACAGCGGGCGCTACATTTAGAAAATGGCCCAGGTAGCTATCCGCTGCAGTGATTTGTTAACCTGGTCTTAATCTTTCTTCCGTCGTTCCGCGCGATATTCAGTGGCGCACTTATCGAAGAAATCCATAGTATTGAAATGCTTTCCCTCTGCACCCCTGGGAACACCGTGCGCGGACAAAAGGGCTAGACATTTTGCACGCTTCTTTTCCCCTTGAGCACAAGGCGTCATGCCCCTTACAAAGAATGCTCTCGGCCAGTTGACCGCTTTTAAGTCAAGGGTTTCGTTATCTTTAAACGGTACAGAATAGTCGACCATTAGGCGCTCTATATTATCCCCGGCTTGCTCCACTAACGATTGTATCAAAAGAGTAGCTTGGGGAGTCGCAGCAATACCAACCCAGTCAGCACGGTCGTACCAGGCGGCAGCATCACTAACCGCATCACCCATCACCGTGTTGGTTTCTTCGTTCAGATAAAACTGACCAATTGCTATTGATCCCCTGAAGAGTATGCCATGCTCAAGGGATTTTACAGCGAATCTTCGTAATAATTCTCCAAACCCTTTTACGTCTTGAAGTGTGGCGCGTTCATGGGTTCTGTAGACTATAAGAACAGTATCATTGAACGTGAAAGTCGAAAGTTTATCGAAATCGACTCGAATCGATTTCGCTTTTATTCTGAGTTCTTTCAGAAGAAGCTCTCGTGACTCCAGGAAGTGGCCAATTTTTTCTTCTGAGTAATTTGCCGCCCCCAGTGCATCGAGGATGGCTATGAGCCCTTGTTCTTTTTGCATTATGCCGTTCCCTTAGTTAAAACCTGCTATCGCCTGCTGATATTTTTTAGGCTAACATTCTTTTTTATCTTTCTTCTACTATCGTTATCATTCTATCAAAACAAGCAGTTGCTATGCTAAAAATAAGTATAATTATGACAAACAGAGGAAAATTAGGGCCGGGCTTTTTAACCTGCGATTTTAGCTAACAGTTCATTAAACCCTGGGAAGCTGATTTTGATGTCTCATTCTGGATACACTTGGCATCAGACATCTTTGCTTTTTTTTAAATATTTAACGTCCAATTTATCTTTTTCTCTGCCTGTAGCCTCTTTGTTCTTGATAATATTCTCCTTAGAAAGGAAAGGGACATTAATATCTTCAATTTCAATATTTTCTTTATCATCGTAGGCTTTATCAAATTCGACTCCGTCAAGGAACGTCAGGATGTCTATTCGTCTAGGCGCAACGCCGATTTGAAAAACAATGCCCTTTTCGGTGAAGGTTTCGGTGTTTATTTGCTCAAGCGGAGCCCCAAATTCAGCAAGAGAATTATATACTTTTTTTGAATTTTCGGGTGAGGATTCAACCCATATGTCAAAATCTCCGGTTGCACGAGGATAACCCTGAGCGCCCATCGCATACGCGCCGACAATAAGGAATTTTACCTTATTGTTTAACAAGATTTGCAACATTTCTTTGTAGTCTTCGTTTAACATACGGTGATCTCCTTAATGACCACAATTCAGCTGTAAGTTCCCACATAAAACTAATACATTGTTGGGGAGACTCGGCGACAAATATATCATCGCTTTTTAACATTTTAGTTAATTTAGCCTTATTTCTTAACACTCGCATATTGTTATTATACCAAGCTTTAAATTATAGACCCAACAACTCCATCTAATAATTCCTTGAAGCCGGGGAAGCTGATGTTGATGCACTCGGCGTTATTAATAACGGTTTGGCCTTCGGCGATTAATCCAGCTATAGCTAAACTCATGGCTATGCGGTGATCGCCGCCCGAATCCACTTCGGCTCCTTTTAGCTTAGTTGGCCCATTTATTACCAAACCGTCCGGTTTTTCTTCGATGTTGGCTCCCATTGAATTAAGTTGAGTAGCGATAGATTTTAACCGGTCGCTTTCTTTTACTCTTAACTCCCCTGCCCCACTAATCACTGAAGTTCCATCCAATTGAGTAGCCAGCACAGCCAAAATGGGGATTTCATCAACGAGCCCGGGAATATCTTTTGCTTCTATCATTAGCGGTTTTATAGTGGTGCTTAAAGATTGTGAGATTTTTATATCAGCAACCGGCTCGTTATTCACCAAACGCTTGTTAGTCATAACAATGCCGGCACCCGCATCTTTAAGAGCATCAAATAATCCCGTCCTGGTCGGATTAACACCTACAGCCTTTATTGTTAGTTTAGAATTTGGCATTAAGAGCGCTGCTATAAGAAAAAATGCGGCCGAGGATATATCGCCGGGGACAGTTATTGGTTTGGCTTTCAGGGTTGAATTTCCGCTGATAGTATAGGTTGTACCTGCAAATTCCGAATCAGCATCTAGGTAGCTTAACATCCGTTCGGTGTGGTCACGGGACTTAAACTCTTCACTGACTGAAGTTTGGCCCTCTGCGAAAAGACCGGCCAGCAATATTGCGCTTTTCACTTGCGCACTGGCTACCGGAAGTTGATAGTTAATAGCTGAAAGCTGCGTGCCCTTAATGTTGATAGGAGCATGACCTTCCACACTTTGAATATTGGCCCCCATTAAAGACAAAGGTTTTATAATTCTATCCATCGGTCTTTTGCTTACAGAATCATCTCCGATGAGAGTGCTTTCGAAGGGCTGAGCAGCCAATAGACCAGGCAGAATGCGCAAAGTTGTGCCGGAATTACCGACATCCAAAGGCCCAGCTGGTGCTCTAAACCCATACTTGCCAGCTCCATGAACCGTAACATCAGTGCCCGATTGTTCAATATTAACTCCCAGTTCGCGAAGACATTCCAAGGTACTCAGACAATCCTCAGCGGGCAGAAAATTAGTGATTTTAACCTGGCCTTCGCATAAGGAACCGAATATTAACGCGCGGTGGGAAATCGATTTGTCGCCGGGCACTTCGATAATGCCTTGTATTGATTTAGCAGGAGTTATTTTTAATATCACTGCTTTATCTCTACTGAATAGCCTTTTTTCTGCAAAGCGGCCTGGGCGGCCGCTGCCTGTTTCTCACCCGAAACCGTTAACCTTAAAAAACCGGTTGTCTCAGTTATGGGCACGATTTCAATATCTTCGATATTTATCCCTAAGCTTCCCAAGGTAAGGCTGATTTCACTTATTACGCCCGGCTTGTCGGAAACCATCAGCATAAGCTGGCGCATCTGGCTTAAATCTTTTTTGCCGGCTACCGGTAAGTTTAACCTGGTATCGCGGGCTTTAGTTAAAACTTGATGGAGTTTTTGAGTATCGCCGTCTTCTATTAAAACTATCATCTCCTTCAAAGCCTTCTCGAACTCCCGCAAATTTTCTACCAGAGCCTGCTTGTTCTCCAAACAAATATCGAGCCAAATAGCCGGCTTGGAAGCGGCAATCCTAGTGGTATCCCTAAAGCCTCCAGCGGCCAGCAAGAGCCAGTTTTGCTTCTCAGCAACTTGCTTAGAAGCCATATTGACCAGCAAAGCCGCTACCATATGCGGCAGATGGCTGAGTGTCGCCAGGATTTGGTCATGCTTATCAGCGGAAACCGCTATGACATTGGCCCCAATAGAGGTAAGAAGCGAATGCAAAACCTTAAAAGCATTAGAGTCGGTAGAAGCGGTGGGCGTTAAAACATAGTAAAAATTACGAAACAGCGTTTCGCTCGCATAATCTATGCCGTCATTCTCCGAACCGGTTACCGGATGGCCCCCTATGAAATGAATATATTTCGGTAAAAAACCTTCTATTGTTTTTACTACCGAAGACTTTGTGGAACCGACATCGGATATAATAGCGCCGTCTTTTACTTTGGAGCTTAGCTCTTTTACAACATCGACTATCTTACCGACCGGCGTAGCTACGAAAATGATATCGGCTTCTTTTACACAATCGCCGATATTTCGGCAAGCAACATCGATTGCGCCTCTCTTGACCGCTTTTTCGGTAGTCGATTCGGAAAGAGAATAACCGTAAACCTGAGGTGCATCAGACAATTTTTTTATAGCGAGCCCTAATGAGCCGCCTATTAAGCCAACGCCGATAATGGCAACTTTATTAACGCTCCGCAAAATTTACAAACCTTCTTTGCCGAAATACTTCGCCAACGGTTTTAGCTGGACCATAAGCTCCTTAAATTGCGGTGAAGTAAGTGACTGGGGACCGTCGCACAAGGCTTCCTCGGGAGAAGGATGGACTTCTATCATTATGCCGTGAGCACCTACCGCCATTGAGGCCAGGCTTAAAGGAGCAATTAAATCCCGCTTGCCGGTCGCATGCGAAGGGTCAACGATAATCGGCAAATGCGAAAGACTTTTTATCAAAGGAACGGCACTCAAATCAAGCGTGTTTCTAGTGTAAGGCTCGAACGTCCTTAGGCCCCGCTCGCAAAGTATGACTTTTTCGTTGCCGGTTTTGACGATATATTCCGCCGCCATAAAAAGCTCTTCGATCGTGCAGCTAAAAGATTTTTTTAACAAGATAGGCTTTTGGGTAGCCCCGGCTTCGGTCAGCAAGGTAAAGTTTTGCATGTTACGAGCCCCGATTTGCAATATATCAACGCTGGCTGCCACCAAATCGATGTCACGGGGATCGAGGACTTCGGTAACAACCGGAAGGCCGGTTTCCGCCGAAGCGGTTTGCAATATCTTTAAGCCTTCCGCTCCCAGGCCCTGAAAGCTGTAAGGAGAGGTGCGGGGTTTAAAAGCGCCGCCGCGCATTATTTGAGCGCCGGTTTCCTTAACCAACCTGGCAGTCGCCATAACTTGCTCTTCGGTTTCCACCGAGCAAGGACCGGCAATAACCGTAAAATTATTGCCGCCGATGGTGCAGTCACCGATTTTGATTTCCGTCGGTTCGCTTTTAAATTCCGAACTTACCAGTTTATAGGGCTTGCTGATAGGAACAACGTTTTCAACGCCCGCGAATCCCTTAAGAGCTTCGCGGTCTATTTGCTCGGTATCTCCTATGGCACCGATTAACGTTTTGTACTTTCCTTCAGAAAGATGAGTCTTGCCGCCGGCTTCCTCGATTTTGGCAATAACATGCTTGACCTGCTCTTCAGTTGCATTATTTTTCATCACAACCATCATTTGGGCATCTACTCCTCCATAACTTTTTTAACGGCATCCAAAAACAAATCGATTTCTTCTTTTGTGCCTATGCTTACTCTGATGAAGTTACGGTATTTTTCGCCGAAAACTTCGCCAGTCCTTACTATAACACCTTTTTTTAGCAGTTTCTCGAACACAATCGTCGAGTCTTGCCCTAAATTAATTAACACAAAATTGGTCTGTGTCTCAACATAATCAAGAGCTAAATCTTCCAGCCGGCGGTACAAATAACGCTTGTTTTCCAGATTTAGTTCATGCCGCTTCTTGATTTCGGCAGCCTCGCCAAGACTGGCTGTGGCCGCCGCCTGAGCCAGTAAATTAACGTTGAAGGGGTCGCGGATTCTTTTATCGACTTGAACATAAGGGGCCGGCGCTATCCCATAGCCAATCCTTAAAGCCGCAAGCCCGTAAATCTTCGAAAAAGTCCTGGTAACAATAATAGGTCTGTCTAAAGAATACGTTAAATCCGTAGAGTAATTATCCGCGTCCTCAACAAATTCAGCGTAAGCCTCATCAACCACAACTAAAACATTTTGAGGCACTTGATCAATAAAATCATCCAGTTCTTTTCGGGAAACCATGGTGCCGGTCGGATTGTTGGGATTACAGACAAAAATAAGCTTGGTTTTTCCGGTTATGGCACCGAGCATGGCTTTCAAGTCATGGGTATGATTTTTTAAAGGCACCCCTACTGGCTCGGCCTCGAATAATTCGGCAATCATCCTGTACAACATGAACGACGGTTCAGCGAATACGACTTCATCGCCCGGATTTAGAACGGCTTGGCCGGCAATCCTCAAAAGTTCGTTGGAGCCATTTCCAATCAAAAAATTCTCAGGCGCTATATCATAAAAACCGCTGAGGGCGCCTCTTAGAAGAGTTGCTTCCAGGTCCGGATAGCGGTTAAGCTCAGCCATATTGACTTCGATAGCTTTTAGAGCCGCCGGAAAGGGCCCGAGCGAGCTTTCGTTCGATGCCAGCTTAATCACCTTTTCCAACCCATACTGCTCCTTAACGGCGCTGATGGGCCGCCCCGGAATATATGTTTCCATTTCGCTAAATTGCTTCCTTATTATGCCATCCATTTTTTAAATTATATCAGACCTTTCTCTAGCCTCTAGTCTATGCTTTCTGTATAATACTCTCCCGAGAGGTGTTCAGGAATACCTTACCTGAAGTATATATAGGTTTTTTCTGGCACACTCTGAGCACCATGTGCTGGAGCCGGATGGAGCAGCGGCCGCAAATATCCGAAACTGAGCGTTAGCGAATTTCGGAATTTGGCCCTGTGGAATGAGGCGGAAGCCATAGGAGCGCAAGCCGTGCAGAAAAAACTTATATATGCGAAAGGTTACGGAAGGATGTTTTGAGTAAGATAACGGTAGTTGGTTCAGTTGCACTTGATAGCATCGAAACACCGTTCGGCAAAGTCGAGTCAGTTTTGGGCGGCAGCGCCACTCATTTTTCTACGGCCGCCAGCTTCTTTACCCCGGTTAACTTGGTTGGCGTTGTCGGCACCGATTTTCCCAAAGAACACATATCATTCCTCAGGAGCCGCAAGATTGACACCAAGGGCCTGGAGATAACCGAAGGTCTGACATTCTCCTGGAGAGGTCATTACGATTACGACTTAAACACCGCTCATAGCTTGGAAACCAACCTTAATGTTTTTCAGGATTTCAATCCGAAATTGCCCGAAAACTATGCCGATGCCGAAATCATTTTCCTAGCCAATATCGATCCCCAGCTGCAATTACAGGTGCTTGAGCAAGCAACAGAGCCGAAGCTGGTGGTAATGGATACGATGAATTTTTGGATAGAGCACAAAAAAGAGCACCTTATCAGGACTTTGCAAGAAGTGGATATAGCTTTGATGAACGACTCCGAGGCCCGGGAGCTATGCAAAACGCACAGCTTGCTGGATGCCGCCAGGATGGTGATGGGTTGGGGGCCGACTACGGTTATCATCAAGAAAGGTGAGCATGGGGTGCTTATGTTCACCGAAACAACCCACTTTGCCGCACCGGCGTTTCCTTTGGAAGAAATAAAAGACCCAACCGGGGCCGGCGACAGTTTTGCCGGCGGCTTCCTAGGTTTTCTAGCGAAAAACGGGGATTTTTCCGAGCAAAACCAGCGCAAAGCCGTTGTTTACGGCTCGGTTATGGCTTCTTTTAGCGTTGAAGGATTTGGCTTGAACCGCTTCCGGGAGCTAACCCAAAAAGAAATCGATTCCCGCTACTGTCATTTTGAAGAAATAACCGGCTTCTAAATCCAAGCTTTTAGCCAGTATTTTTCGTAGAGCGTTTTGAAGTAGTAATAAAGCCTTGATGGAGGTTTTAGATTTACCAGCGGGTCCGGCTCGTGATAAAAATCGCCTTTGGCATAAGCCGCTTTCTTATGACCTACTTCCAAAAAGCAACCTCCCCGGCCATCGAATTTCTTTTGGGCAGCACTGCTTTTGGTTATTTGGTGAGCCAAGTTATAGGCCAGAATTTGGGCTTGGCTCTTGGCAAAAACCCCGGCTTTGGGCAGGGCCTTTCCGTTTGCCAAAGTTATAACGGTACAATCGCCGATAGCATAAACGTTATCAAACTTCGTCGTCATCCCCTTCCCTTCAACTTCTATCCAGCCGTTTTTGGAGGCCAGGCCGGCATCTGTAGCAACGTCGGGACAACGATGCGGCGGAATACCGATGATTAAGTCAGCCTTGAACCGCTTTTCACCTAAGGAAACATATTGGCCCAGGGATTTAACCTTTGCTTTGGGCAAATACTCGATTTCCTGCTTGCTGAGCATATCCATAACCGCTTGGCCGACTTTTTCGCCGGCGACCGGCATTGGCGCAGGCTCCGCGGTTACAATCGCAATCTCGGTTTTCTGACGAATTTTCTTGTTTCGCAGGTGATAATCCAGCAAAAAAGCCATCTCGTAAGGTGCCGCCGGGCACTTATAGGGCATTGATGAGACAACGATAGCAATTTTTCCGCCGCTAAAGTCAGCCAAAGCCTGGCTTATCGATTCCGCTCCCTCCGCTGAATACAAATTGAGAGCATTATCCTCAAAACCTTCAACAGCTGCAGGATCGAGCTGCGCCCCCAGCGCGATGATGAGATAATCAAAATCGAAATCGCCGTGCTCAGCATTAATCAGCAAGTTTTCGGGGTCAACTCTAAAAATCTCGCCCTTCAAGTAGTTAATACCTTGCCGGTTTAAAAGATCAAGAGGCCTTCTGATGGAGTCAAGCTTTCTTTCTCCAAAAGCCAGGCGCAGAAAAGCCGGTTGATAGATGTGGTGGGAACTGCGGTCGAAGAGAGTTATTTCGGCTTTGATTCCCAGCCGGTAGTTTAATTCGCTGGCCGCTACCAAACCGCCGACACCGCCGCCGAGGATTGCTATTTTAGGTATCTCTCCCATGCTAATTAAATTAACAGATTTTACTCGTATTGAACAGCTTGAATAATATTGGTCCGGGCTGCTTTGAAAGCCGGATAAATACCGGCCAGCGCCGATAATACGATAGCGATTGTAGCGCTGATAAACATAGCATTCAACGGGACCACGTATGGTATGGGAAAATGGGTTATGACCGAGGTCGCCATTATCATAAAATAGGCGGCAAAAAGACCGCCGGCAAGGCCGACTGAAGCTCCGATTAGGCCGATGAGAAGAGCTTCGGCGATTATCATCCATCCTACCTGGTTGGCAAAAGCCCCAAGGGCCCTCATAATGCCAATCTCTCTTTGCCTCTCGAGAACACTCATTGACAAAGTATTCACTATCCCGAAGGCGGCCACAATTAAAGCGATAAAAACAATGGCATCCATCAGGTAAAAAGAAATGGCTATTTCTTTTCCGATTTGCTGGCGGACATCTTTCGCTGTCATTACAAAGATACCCTTGCCGGCCAGCTTTTTCTCCAACTTGTTTTTGACCTGGGCGAGAGTAAAACCTTTTTTGATATCGATATCGAAAATATCGGCCTTATCCGTCTTGAAATAGCGCTTCAAGTCAGCCCAGGAAATCGTAACCGAGCCGTCTTCGGAAACAAAATCGGAAATTATTCCGACAATCTTAAAATGTTTTTCGCCAACGGCCGTTTTGATGGGCAGCTTCTGGCCCAATTTATATCCGTACTCATCCCTCACAATCGTGGAAACTATGACTGAGCCCCCTTTTTCTAACTCGTCATAAGCGGTGGCGGAATTACCTTCCACAAAATAATAGTTCACTATCTTGCGGGCCTTTTCCGGGCGGCTGGCAACAACCAGGATGGAATTCTTTTTGGATTTCGCCTTGAACATCCTGACCGGAGTAACCGCTTTTACCCCCCTGCTTTTGGCAATGATTTTCTCTAAACCGATATCCATCGGCACAATCTGGCCGGTTTCAAAACCATAGCTGATTTTGGGCCTTACAAATATATCAACGTTGACGGCGGAGTTTATCCACTTATCGAAAGTCCGCTGGTAGCTTATATTCATTGCCTCGATTCCGATTACCATTATCAAACCCACCGTTAGAGCCGAAACAGTCAAAGCGCTCCTTAATTTAGCTCTCGGTAAGTTTCGGCTAGCCAGCTTTGCCGACCTCGAAAATGTAAAGAGTTTTTGAAATAGCCAGCTTAATGGCTTGATTAATACGGGCAAGATCAAAGTAACTCCTATCAAGACCCCGAAGTTAGCTAATTGCAACAAATCCACTTTCAAGCTTGAATCGTCGGGATAGAACCCTAGGGCCAGGGCAAACAGTAGAAAGATAACTCCTATCATGTAGCCTTTTTTCTCCAGCCAAATACTTTTTTGCATTGCGTGCTCTTTGAAAACGGAGATAGGTGAAACGCGGCCGGCCTTCCTGGCCGGATAAAAAGCGGCAATAACGCTTACTAATATTCCCGTCGAAACCGCCAAAATAACCGATTGCCTGGTTATGATAACCGAGCCGAGGTAAACTTTATTGACCTTGGTCATTGTTTCAAAAACGCTTTGGGCTAAAAGGCGGCCCACGAAAACACCCAGAATTGAGCCGAGAACTCCCAGCGAAAAAGCCTCGGTCAAAACCAGGATAATTATCTGCAGGCGGCTGGCCCCGATTGATCTTAAAGTAGCTATTTCTTTAGTGCGTTCGGCCATATTCATGGAAAAAGTGTTGAAAATCAGAAAAGCGCCGACAAAAACGGCGACCATTCCGAAAAACTCCAAAGCAATTTTTATGCCTTTAAGCATTCTTTCGGCATCGGCGCTGCGGCTGGCGGGCCTTTGAACCTCAAAATCATCTCCTAATTTTTTTTGCAAAGCCTTTTTGGAGCGCTCGATACTGCTGCCGGCCTTGAGTTTAATATCGGTTTTGTTAATCCTGCCGGTCATACCGAAGATTTCCTGACCGTTTTTCAGATTAATGAAACCGATTGCGCCGTTTTCCTGCCGGGCCGGCCCTGTTTTTTTAAGCAAGCCTTTAACTGTTAGCTCTATCGGGCCCTTTGGAGATAAAACTCTGATTTTGGAGCCGGTGGCCAGGCCATTATCCTCAGCAAATTCTTTAGCCAGCAAGACACCTTTATCTTTTTCCTTTAAAAAACGTCCCTTAAGAACCGTGTAATCGCGCAAATTTCTGTCGACCGAGGGATCGATAGCCATCATCATGATGGTAATTCTTTCTTTGCCGAGTTTATCTTTGAAAAAAATCGTGTATTTGGTTATGGAGGGGTAGGCGCCCCTAACGGAGGTTACTTCCTTAATGGTCTTGAGTCTTTTTTCAGAAAAACCTTCCGGAGAGCTGCCGGTGACTTCAATCTTGCTTTTTCCCGAAACGGTATTGATAAGACGCTCATAACTCTTAACGGTACTGCGGCCGCTGGCATTGACGGCCAAAATGACGGCCACTCCCAAAATGACTCCAACCAACGTCAGAAAGGTCCTTAGCTTGCGCTTTTTGAGATTTCTCAGGCTTAAAATGAAGTAAAACATCACAGATGCAACTTGGCTAACAAGCTCACGATATAGCCGGCTTTGTCATCTACTTTTGCCAAATCTTCGGTAGCTACAAATTGACCGTCTTTCAGGAAAATAACCCGCTTGGCAAAAGCGGCCGCCTTGGCATCATGGGTCACCATTATTACCGTCTGGTTAAGATGTTCAGAGCTTTTCTTTAAGAGCTCTAATATATGAAGACTGTTGGTGGAGTCGAGGTTGCCGGTCGGCTCATCAGCCAGAATCAGAGCCGGCTCGGTTATAAGGGCCCTGGCAATAGCGGCTCTTTGCTGTTCTCCTCCCGAAACTTGGTCAATAAAATGATAACGGCGCTCTTGCAAGCCGACCATCGTTAATAGCTCTTCAAGTTTGGCCGAAAAACTCTTGGATTTCTTGCCACTAATTATGAGAGGCATAGTGATATTCTCTTCCACCGTCAAAATCGGCAAAAGGTTGAAGAACTGGAATATGAAACCGATATTAAAACGCCGGATGTTGGTTAGAGCCCTGTCCGAAAGGCTGCTATACTTCCTTCCCTGCAAAGTTATCGTGCCGGAAGTGGGATTTTCCAGCGCGCCCAGAAGATGGAGGAGCGTACTTTTACCAGAACCGCTGGGCCCCATGATGGCTATAAACTCACCTTCATTGATCTCCAAATTGATATCTTTCAGGGCGGTTACGGCGGTTTCTCCATCGCCATATTGCTTGCCAAGATTCTCGGTCTTTATTATTGCCATACCTGCATTTTAACAAATTATCTGTATAATTATCCTATGTTACTCGCTTGCGATATCGGTAATTCCTATATTTCGTTCGGTATATTCGATAATAAAGAGCTGGAGAGTAATTTTAAGTTGCCAACCGATAAGAAGGCCAAGGCCGGCGATTTCCTTAAAACTCTGGGGCACAAGTTTCCCAAAAAACTACTTGTCGACAGGCTGGTCATAGCCTCAGTAGTACCCGAGATAACGGTGGAACTCGCCAAAGCTTTGGGCCTGTTGCTGGAAATCCCGCCGCAAATCTTAACCAATGAAAAAATCCCTCTGGCTAATAAATATAAACAACCGGAATTGGTAGGCACCGACCGGCTCTTGAACGCTTATGCCGCCGTTTCCCTGTATAACGCGCCGGTTATTATTATCGACTTCGGAACGGCAACCACTTTTGACGTAGTATCGGCCAAAGAGGAGTACCTGGGGGGCGCCATAGTGCCCGGCGTAGAAACCTCCCTCGAAGCGTTGTTCGGGAAAGCCTCAAAATTGAAATCGGTGGAGCTGAAAAAGCCCAGTGAAATAATCGGCCACACAACCGAAGAAAGTATCCGCTCGGGAGTGGTTATCGGCACCGCCGGTTTGGTCGATAAAATGGTAACAGAGATTGAAAAGGATTTAGGAGAAAGCACTAAAGTGGCGACCGGCGGTTTGGCCTCGCTCATAATTCCTTATTGTGAAACGGTTGAGCTTATCGAGCCCTGCCTGACCCTAAAAGGAATGGCCTTGCTGCTCTAGACCTTTGTAACAATAGCCTTCGCCCAGCCAGCTGCAACCCGCACAAAGTTCATCTAATTTTAAGTGAGGCTTTTTTTGGCTGATAAGCTGCTTTAAAGAGTTAACGCTGAATGTCTGGCCCCGTTTAAGGCCCAGGAAATCGAGCACCCTCTCATCCTGAGCCTGGATTTCTTCTTCTCTTTCAACCTTGTCCTTAAAACAACCGTCTTCTTTTAGGTGAGGACAACTTTGACAAATACCATCCGTCTTATCGGCAACACTTAATAAAGTAGGAGGAATAGCGATAAGAGCGGCCACTTCGTCCATCTTTTGAGTGAAGCGTTCATCGTAGCCGTGGCCTTGCCAGCCGAAAACACAAAGCAGATGATGCCCCCGAAGATTAATTTGAGTCATATAAAAAGTTTACTGCTTCACCAGCCAAAAACAAGTAGCTAATTTTGTGACTAATTTAAGGTGCTTTATTCTTGTTTGAACCGACGGGAAAAATCGTAATCAGGTTCTGTGCTCACTTTTTTCCATTTCTTATCTAACTTTAGCTTGGGATTAATAAAATATTGAACACTTTTTTCTACACGCAAATCACTTTTCTTCGTTATACGAATTCTTTTAGGGACTACGATTAGTAAATTAATGAACGCGCCACCCTCAATACGAGAGTTCCACTCACCGTATGCAGCAATAGTTAGAATTTCACCATCGGTTTTATAAGCAACACCCATGTACTTGCGGACTTCGCCAATTCTAATTGGCTTTCCAGGATGTCCAACAAAATAAAGGGTTTTTTCAATGTATATTTCAATATCATTTACTTTTTTATTAGTTAGAACTTTTGTATTCTTTGGCACAATGATAGATTCGTATTTCGATGCTTTCATAAATGCTTTATCATAAGCACGCCCGTTTGTTATATTGAAATCGACTGACTTAGGAGAAATTACTAAGGAGCTGTCATTCTTACAGCGGCTAAAAACAATCACTAGCATAAGGACACAAAACAAAATTACGTGTCCTTTTCGTATCTTCACCCTTCTACAAGATTCTTTTTCATCATTCTTCACTATAACAATCATTTATTTATATTTTAAGCCACTGGAATTGGTTTGGGGATTGCCACGGCCTCGGTTGGCAGGCCTCGCAAAGACGATGCTAAATAGCCGATTAAGTATATGTTTCTCATTTTTTCGAGAAATCAAAAAGTACTAATCACCTGGTAAACAATTAACACTGGACAGTTTCCCGGGAAACTGTCCATCTAAAAAGAAAAGGTTAATTTCTGCTCGCCACTTTCTCGAGAAAGTGAACAGTTAACCCAGAAGAGAGTTGGGTTGTCTGCAGAAAAGGCTGCGGAAGCCGAGCGGGCACGGTCTCCCGCTTTAAGCGGGAGGAGCGAGGCTGAGGTGCAGTGACGTTTTCTCGCTGGGAAAACGACCGCGTCTTTTCATAGATAATCCAACTCTCTTTGCAATTATTCTTATGGAAAGTTATGGGATTGAAGATTAGGTGATTTTGGGACGGGGGGAGAGGCCTGCTCTTTCGACAATAGTGGGAACGGCTTCTTCCCATTCGATAGCCATGATATGGACACCGGCCACGCCTTCTATTTTGCGCATTTCCTTAATAATATCGACGCAGATATTAATGCCCTCTTCCTTGGGCTCTTTGGCTTTTTCCATGCGCTCTATCCACATATCAGGCACATCCATGCCCGGAACGAACTTCTTCATATACTTGGCCATGCCGGCCGATTTCAAGGGAGCGACGCCGGCCATTATATAAGCTTTTTTGTGGCCGCCCATCTTGCGGACTTCTTTCATCCAATCTTTGAACTTATCGATATTATAAACTATTTGCGTTTGAAAAAAGTCGGCACCGGCTTCTATTTTTTTCATCAAACGAAGAGCCCGGTACTCGAAAGGAGTGGCAAAAGGATTCTCGACCGCACCGATAAAAAAGCTGGGGGCCACATCCATTTCCTCACCGTTAATAAATTGTTTTTTATCGCGCATATTCCTGACAGCTTGCACCATCTGAATCGAGTCCATGTCGAAAACATTTTTCGATTGAGGATGATTGCCGAATTTCTGGTGGTCCCCTGTCAAGCAAAGCAAATTTTTAACTCCCAGCGCCCAAGCTCCAAGTAAATCGCTTTGGATAGCGATACGGTTCCGGTCACGGCAAGTCATTTGGACAACCGGCTCAACGCCTTTATTTTTAATAAGGCTTGCCGAAGCAATCGAACTGGTCCTGACAATTGCCGTCTGGCAATCGGTGATGTTAACAGCATCGACTTCGCCTTTGAGTAAAGTCGCTTTATCCAGAATAACCTTAGCATCAGCGCTTTTAGGCGGCCCGAGCTCGCCGGTAACGGCAAAGTGCCCGGCCGCGAGTATTTTTTCTAAATTGCTTCCCGAATGTAATTTTTTACTCATTTTTCAATAACAAATCTTTTCTTACGATTGTCCGCTGGCCGCCGTCGCGGGCAGTTGACCAATCCTTGGGCCCGGAAATAAAATTCAAACCCTCAAGCTTACCTTTAGCCTTAAGCTTCTCGTGTATTAAGCTCCAGGCACAATCTATATCGCTACTTACTTCGCATTTACCACCGTTCGAACCGCCGCAAGGGCCGTTTAAAAGACTCTTGGCACACCTGGCGATAGGGCAAATTCCGCCGGTGTGATGGAGCAAGCAATTGCCGCAACCGGCACAATTTTCATACCAAAATCCTTGTTCGCGAGGCGGGCCCATAAAAGAAGTGTTTAAACCCGGGCTTACATTAGCCTTGGGATAGACTTCGGCTAATACTTGGACGCCGACTCCGCAGGCAATAGAAACAACCGCGTCGACCGCCATCACCTTTGCCGCCAACTCGGCCACAAATTCTTTCTCGCATTGTCTTTTAGGAGTAGCTTTAAATATTTCGAATTGCTCACCGTTGGCCGCTGCCGCCATCTTTAACTGGGCGGCAAGGAGATTTACTTCCGTTTCGCCGCCGGCAAAACAAACGGTAACGCAAGTACCGCAACCGGCAATCAGCACCTTCTTGCTGCCTTTAACCATTTCGTATATTTCGTCTATCGGTTTCTGTGTCGCTTTTATCATTTTAAGAAAGCCTTAATTTCTTCTTTCTGATTTTTATCGAAGACTTCTAAGGTTGCACTTCCAATGCCTATATTATCCAGGATTTCTTTCACGTAGCCAACCCTTCTTTTTACATAATCGCCACCTTTTATATAACGGCAATCATCCTGGCTATGACAGATTACAAAAACCTTCTTAGCACCAGCCGCAAAACTTTCCAGGAAAACGCCTTCGCTGAGCCTGATAGGGCACTTAACCCTGATTTGATGAACCCCCGGAAAATTCACTTCTTGGCCGCTTTGGCAAATAAAGCCTACGGTCTGTGCCTTCGCTGCCCTTACCTCTTCGAGTATTTCAGCCAAAGAATAACCGCCAAGGTCTATGGCATTAGCCGGACAATCAGCGGCGCAAGCCCCGCAAGCCTGGCAGCCTTCGGCGGGCATCTCGGCCACGTTCGTCTTTTTATCTATTTGAGCAACGTTAAAAGGACATACCCGCACACATGTCAGGCAAGCTACGCATTTATCCTGGTTAACGAAAGCGCCCGAACCGCAATCCATGCAGCGCAGTGCCTCTTTTGTAGCCTGTTGCTTATCAAGGCCATTATCGAATTCGTCGAAGTTTTTTATGCGAACGGCAGCCGCTACGTGGGAGGTTTGCTGTCTTTCTTTTTTGACTATTTTTTTAACTACCTTAGCCGGCAACTCCCCTATCACTTCACTTTCATTCTCGATTAAGTTTATCTCTTGCCCGGCCAAGTACTGGTTAATAGCTTTGCCGGCGTCATTTCCATGAGCAATTGCGGCAATGGCCGCCCCCGGGCCTTTAGCGACTTCTCCGCAAGCAAACAAGCCGTCTTCGGTCACAGCTAAGCTGCCACCGTCATATATAAGTCTTCCATTGTTAGTTAATTCTCCGGGTAAAAAGCTCAAATCGGCTTGCTGCCCAATAGCAACGATAATCGTATCGGCCTCAATAAAATGTTTTTCGTCCTCCTTGAAGGAAGGATTAAAGCGGCCTTCCTTATCAAAAACGGATGCACAAGTTATAAAGCGCATTCCGGCTGCCTTGCCACCTTTTACCTCTATTTTTCTGGGCCCCATACAATTCCTTATTTCGATTTTCTCTTCGATGGCTTCCTTTATTTCCCAAACGCTGGCCGGCATCTCTTCGGCACATTCCAAGCAAGCCATCGTGACCTCGGCATTCGTGTTCAGGCGCCTGGCAGTTTTAGCCACGTCGATAGCAACATTACCGCCGCCTATAACAAGTATTTTATTACCGGCCTTAGTGTCCTTAGGAGACTTTAGAAAAGGAATGGCCAAGTGTACTCCCGCCGCATCCATACCTTCAACCGGAAGAGCCCTGGAATCGCTTAATCCGACCGAAACCAAAGCAGCATCATATTCTTGCAGCAAATCATCGAGGTTTATATCTGCGCCAACGGCTTTACCGGTATTTATCTTTACTCCCTTGGCCTCGATGCGCTTGATGTCCTCATCCAAGGCGGCGTCACTTAAACGGTATCTGGGAATGCCGTAGCGAAGCATGCCTCCGGCTTTTTCATTCCTCTCAAAAACTTCTACTTTGTGACCGGCCTCAACAACCTTGACTGCGGCCGCCAAACCCGAGGGTCCAGCGCCGATAACAGCTACTTTCTTACCGCTTGTTATGATGGAAGACGTATCAATAAACAGGCCGTTTTCGTTTACGTAATCGGAATCATATCTTTTTAAAGCGGCAATCGAGATAGGCTCATCTATGGAATTGCGGCGGCAAGCTTCCTCGCACGGATGCATACAAACCCGGCCGCAAACGCTCGGGAAAGGATTATTTTCGGTGATTATTTTATAGGCCTCTTCCAACCTGCCCATTGCCGTTGCCCTCACGTAGTCACGGGCTCTGGTTTTTACGGGGCAAGCATTTTGACACGGTGGAATAGAAGAGTTATTAATTTCTTGCATTAAATTACCTTGATTAAGTTATCAATCTTAGGCAGTTACGCTATCTTTGGCTGGATTCCAGGCTTTTAAGAATTTTGGCAAGTCACCGGCTTCTCTTGGGCCAACCTGCACTTTAATTCCCGGAAGCTCCGCTTCCAATTCGCCGCTCATCTGGGCAACATAGCCGGGAATAATAAGCTTCTTATGGCTTGTCTTATCAAAAATGCCCGATTTCTGTAAAAAAGGAGCAATGTTTTCGGAGACAAACTTTCCGGCCGCCCAAGCCGTCAACACGGAGAGTCCCTCGCTGTTATGAACGGCCAAATGCACCCCTATCCGGCTGGATTCCAATTCCGACGAAACAATAAAGTAAGTCAATGAGAAATTGGTCGTAACCAGAACGGGTGAATCCGGACCCGGGTCGTTAATTTCATACACGCCTTCTTCGACCATCATCGGCCGCTGGGGATCGGTAAATATGTTCATCCGCTCAACCAGAAGAGGATAAAGAGTTTCCGCCTGGGCATCGGACAAAACTACCAAACCGCCGTACTTGGCAATAAAAGATGAAGCCACTGTAGCTTCGGCAAGCGAGTTATCGGCCATTTCACTGGCCATGATAACCGTCGGATAGCCGAGAGGACGGAATTTTTTCTTTAAGGCGAGCCTTCTGATATTAGTTTGGTCGGCCAAAACGCTTCCCAAATCTCTTGAGCCGCTATCGATAATCAAATTCTGCGCTCCGGCATTAGCTATTTTTTCGCTCAGCTCAGCCGCTTCATCCAGGCTTTGGCCCTTAACGACAAGAGAAGCGCCCTTCTCTTTGGCGATTGCCGCCATTTTCTCCCAGTTAGCAGAAGTCGCTGAAGCTATCAAAGGCTTTCTGTCAGCTACTTTGGCGATTCCCGCTTCAATAACAGCCGGGTCTTCACTGACCAAAAGAATGCCTTTATCGGTCTTAGAAGCTACTTTCTCGACAGCGGAGGCGAACTTAGCCGCATCCGTACCCTTAACGGCAATAGCGTCAGCTGCCAGAACCAAGCCGATTCTGTCAAAAGAGATACCCAAAACTCTGTCGAGCTTGGCATCGAAATCGCTGTCGTCATCACTTATTAAAACCGCCAGACCGGTAGGATTTTCAAAACGTTTTTCGTGGCGGAAAAGAACGGTTTCTTCGCCGACCTTAAAAGATTTATCGCTATTACCAATGGTAATGCCGCGTATAGCAGGAGCACTGGATTCAGCCAATTCCGCTTTGGCTTCTTCGCTGACATGAGGACATTTGGCCAGTTCCGCTTGACCGGCAGCCAGTTTCATAGCAAATGCCAGGCATGTCGGCACGCCACACTCGCCGCAATTTGTTTGGGGTAATTTCTTATATATTTCTAAACCGCTAAGTCCCATAAAAGTCCCCTCCGTCGAATTTACAGCATCGGGTCCATGCTTGATGCCGGATGACCTTTTTCCGTAATATAGTTTAATACCTCTTCTTCAGTAGTAGCAACAGTTTCGTCCGCTATCTTGTCCAGCAAGTCAGGCACACCTTCCTCTTCGGCTCTTTTCTTAAAAACCTCGGCTAACTCTTCTTTAAGCTGTTTGGGCATCCAAACAATGCGTTTTATACCGCCATCAGCGGAAATAAACTTCTTGCTATTAATATAAAGCTTGCTATGACCAATAAAGCCGGGTGTTTGGGCACCGCCGCCAACCGTTCCGGCCAAAGTGGAAAATTTCATACCGCAAGGCGTCATATCGGGAAAATCCCTGTCGACTATCATAATGCCGTTAGTCATAGGCAAGATACAGGCAATACACTCAAAACAGCCGCAAGATGTCATCGGATCTACTATCATAGAGTAAGCACTCATGCGCTCGATTACGCCTCTTGAAGACTGCTTAACAAATTCATTGGCCTTATCCCACTGACCGACTTTGGCGTCAACAGTGTTTCCCTTCGGAATCGGCTGATGGCCGCCGGAAGGATCTATCTGGTAGCCGGCTTTACCATCAAGCCAGTTAACCGCTCCGCAAAGACCGGGGCGCTCCGGCGTTACCACGCAAACATGAGTAGGAGCGAAACTTTGACACAAAAGACAGGAATAAAACGTGTCAACAGCCTCATCGGTCAAGCCCTTAATCCTGTCATCGCGGTGATGATAAACTTTGCGGGCTTTTTCCCGCCACTCTTCAGCTTGCTTTTCATCAGTAATAATTTTTACCTGTACTTTATCTACGATTGAGCTGAATTCGTCATGTATTTTAGCGTGGACTATTTTTCCAAGATGCTCCAGTTTCAAGCCTTTTTCAACCGCTTGCTTACTTAAACGCAGCCTTACTTGGTCTCTTTGGCCCATATGAAAAGCGCCGGAAGCGTAGTTAACCATGTCGTGAAGCTTGCGCTCGATGATAGGCTCGAAGTCGGATTCCATCTGCCTTCCGGCCACTTCGATAACCATGCCGTAAGGAACAATCGTATTAGCGCCGTCCAGCTTCATTTTGTCTATATCGCCGCCGATTATCTCGATTTTGCCGTCTTCCACTTGTTCAGCATCCAGAGTAGTAAGCCACTCGAAAGCCGGCTTTTTATCGCCTCTAATCTCAACGTGAGTATCTTCCTTGCGTATACGCTCGCCCTCGAAAGCCGGACCGAAAGCGACGGGAATCGGGATTTTGGTGATTTTTATTTTAAGTCCCCGCACTTCAACGGCTTTTTGAACCATTTTGTCATGCGGTATTTGCGATACTACGTGCTCGTAAGTACAAATACCGGTAGGCAAAATCTGCGGGATGTCGTGGTCGGAAATTACCGGAAAGCCGTAATTAATAGCCCCCGCGGCTTGGGCGTATTTTTCGTCGGAAACTTCGCCGAAAGCCAGAACAAAAGCAAAAATACGGTTCTTATTGTATTTAAGGTTACGGGTAAAGTCACCCGGCTGAACACCGCCGAAAGCCATAGCCGCTCTGGTAGCAAAACCAAGGGCGAAAACCGTAGCCGTAACGTCCTTACCGAAAGGTACCAAGCGCGTATCCCAGCCAAGCTGAACGCCGGCCTCTTTCAACTGCTCGGCCATGCTGTTGCCATTACTATCGCAGCTCATGAAAACATAGAGATTTTTCTCTTGCAGCTCTTGAGCTATTTTAACGGCAACTTCGGGGTCTTCCGGAGCGCCGACACAAGCGGCAAAGCCGGGAGCGCTTCCGTCAACAAATTCAACTCCCCGCTCGCGCATTATGATGTCGTTAGCGGCGCCAAGCCAAAGTCCTTCACCGTTTACATTTACGGTCATAGTGTAAGGAACCGGTTCTTGCAAGTACTTAACGACTTCGATTACTTCATCTGCAAAAAGAGCGGCCATCCCGGCATCGAGAGCATGACCTAAATAAGGCAGCCATACTTTTTCATCCGGAATCGGCGGCAAAAGCGATTTGGCTTTGTCGACAACCTGCGAGAGCTCACCGACATTAGTTACTTTGATACCAGCCATACCGTAAGTTACCGGCAGAAAGTAACCGGTGTTGGGAAACTCGACTACTTTGTCGGGGCCGTGAGCTTCAAGAGCCTTCTTTACAGACTCCTCAGCCTGCCCTACTAGTTTATGAGCTCCTCTTATTGCTGCACCGGCAATTATTTTAGACATTTAAACTTCCAACTCCCGCCGCATCGCCATATCATAAAGCACGCGTGCCTTCTCTTTATCGATGCCGAGGTTTTTACGTTTTTTCTTTATATGGTCAATCATCTTGGCAGCCATTTCATTAGCACCTAGGGCCACGCCCCACTTGCCTCCGGTCAGCTTCTCCACATCTTCGAAAAGAAATTTTTCCAAGTTGGGACTGCCCTGCGTCTGAATCTCGGGACTAAACAAAGTGTAGACACCGCTGGCCACAAAATACTGGCCGATGGCAATGGCTTTTTCACTCATCCACTCAGGGCAAGCTCCGGCTGCTGGAACTTCACTTATATCATCGCCAAGCCCGCCTTCCTTAACGACAGAAGTAGCTTCGATAAGAATCCGGCTGTTATCAACACAGGCACCGGTATGCAAAACCGGCGGAATACCGACCGTCTCACAAATTTCCCTGAGGCCCGGGCCGGCATATTTCGAAGCGGCTTCCGGTGTTAAGAGGCCATGTTTAGCACAAGAAATAGCGCTACAGCCGCTCTGAATTACCAAAACATCATTTCCGATAAGTTCCTTTACCAGCTCTACATGAGTTTCATCGGGATTTTGAACCGGCAAGTTGCAACCGACAACGCCGGCCACACCTTGAATACGCCCGTTTATAATATTGTCGTTGAGCGGTCGGTATGAGCCTCTAAAACTGCCGCCCAACATATAATTAATGGCCTCGTGGCTGAAACCGGCCACCAAATCCGTCGATTCCTCGGGAATATTGACTTCTTTACGATTCGGGTAATTATTGATGGCCCGCTCGACTATTTGGCGGGCGATATCTTTAGCTTTGTGCTCATTAAAAGGAATATGAACAGCGCCCTCGATTTTAGCGATAGGAGAGGTAGTTATGACATCGGTGTGGTAACACTTGGCCACCTCGGGCAAGGAGTTCATAACGCATTGAACATCAACAACCATAGCCTCGACCGCACCGGTGGTGATAGCTAACTCTTGCTGCTGAAAATGGCCGGCGATAGGAACGCCCCGGCGCATCAAAACTTCATTGGCCGTACAGCAGATACCGGCCAGGTTTATACCCTGAGCGCCTTTGCTTTTGGCTTTCTCTACCATATCCTTCTCCTGTGTGACAGCACTAATCATGTCACTTAAAAGAGGATTATGGCCGTGAATCAAAATATTGACTTGGTCGTCTTTCAGGACGCCTAAATTGACTTTCGATTTCAAAGGCATCGGCGTGCCGAATAAAATATCCTGTAATTCGGTAGCCAGCATCGAGCCGCCCCACCCGTTGCCCAAAGCCGTTCTCATGCTGGCGAGCATCAAACTCTTCATATCCTGGTCAACACCAATGGTTGTCCGGTGCATAAGCTCGATGATTTCGCGGTCTATGCCGCGGGGCACTATTCCCAGTTTGCGCCAAACTTCCTGGCGTTTTTCCGGAGCTCTTTTTATGAAGGCAAGCTCGCCTTCTTGTTGGGTAAATTGGGAGAGCGCAGCCAAAGCCACTTCTTCGGCTAATTTGTTAGTTTCTTTACTTTCGGTGCTTATCCCGAAATCGGCGGCCACCTTTGCCAGTTTTTTCTCGTCTTTTATTTCAAAATCTTTAGCTTCACCGCGAGCGGCATGCAGAAGGGTTAACGTGACTTCCCGGCAATGGTCAGAGTGCGCGGCCGTTCCGGCCGCTACCATCCTGGCAAAATTCCTGGCAGCAATCGTATCGGCAGTTGCCCCGCAAACACCGGTAGGATTTTTTGGAGTTATCCGGCAAGGCCCCATGTTGCAATGTTTGCAGCACATTCCCTGGGCGCCAACCGGACACGGCTTTATTTGCTCACGCCTTTTGTAAGCGGTGCTGATACCTTTCTCTTCCGCTTTTTGAGCCAAATCCAAAGTTGTCTTATCGATTGAGTTATCAGCCATGGAATCTTCCTTCGAAATAATATGAACATTTAATTTAGCAACAAAGCCTTAATCTAGTCAATACTGTATTTGAAAGATTTTTTCGAGGCTAAATTTAGAACGCTTAGATGATACCATATACAGGGGAGATGAGGTAGATGTAAAAAATAAATGCTCCCCTTAAAAGGTTTGCTCTCAAAGGAGTCGGTGCCCTTTTCCCTTCGGCAGTTCAGCCCCCCGCCTCTTCCCTCTCTTCATAACAGA
>Ga0214473_10001217_pt1 | contig 34734 bp, 38 predicted proteins | sample RVTome_7_FD_203509 | JGI IMG/M metagenome (GOLD analysis project Ga0214473, IMG submission 203509) | Soil microbial communities from uranium-contaminated site in the Upper Colorado River Basin, Wyoming, United States - RVT98D197 | ecosystem: Environmental > Terrestrial > Soil > Contaminated >... | reverse complement strand
CTCGACTTCGGCGATCTGGCACTCCTTGGACTCCACCGCAAGCACGACGTGCGCTTCCAAGGGCCAGGGAAAATATTTGCCGAAACGGTGGATTTTTTCCTGCGCGTAATTTTTCAACGCGTCGGTGGGTTGGGTATGACGAAAGGTCACGGAAACTTTGACCTCGCTCATGGCACCATTGATCCTTCCGTGTTTTATTTTCGAAAAAATGGCTGACGGCGTTTGGAAGACGGGAGGATTCCCATCGCCTCGCGGTATTTGGCCACGGTTCGCCGTGCGATCTCGACCGAATCGTTCGACAAAAGGGCGGCGATATGTTGGTCGCTATAAGGCTTGAGCTTATCCTCGCTGTCAACGATGCCGCGAATCTTTTCTTTCACGCTTTCGCTCGCCACGTCCTCTCCATTCCGGACTGTGAGACCACTTTGAAAAAAGAACTTGAGTTCATGCAGCCCCTGGGGAGTGTGCACGTACTTGTTAGCCGTAGCCCGGCTAACCGTCGACTCGTGCATGTGAATGTCCTCGGCCACGTCCCTGAGCACCATCGGCTTGAGATGGCTCACGCCGTGGTCGAGAAACTCGTGTTGAAATTTAAAAATGCTTTGGGTGACGCGAAAGAGGGTCTGTTGTCGTTGTTGAATGCTCTTGATCAACCAAGCGGCCGCGCGCACTTTCTCCTGCAAGTATTGTCGTGCTTGCTCCTCTTCAGCCCCCCCCTGTCCCGACATACGTCGATAAAGCGAGCTCACCCGTAACCGCGGCACGCCGTCGTCATTGAGAAAAATTTGGTATTCGTCGCCCACCTTCTCGACGAATACATCCGGCAGAACCGTGCGAATTTCGTCCTGCTCGAAACCGCGCGATGGCTTCGGCTCGAGGGAGGCGATCAAATGGGCCGCGGCCGCTATTTCATCGATGGTCGCGCCCAAATCCCGCGCCATTTTTTCATAACGCCGAGATTCCAAATGACCTAGATGATCGCTGACGATGCGCGCCGCCAAGCTGTCGCCAAGGCCTAAGTTCTCCAATTGTGCAAGCAAGCATTCCCGCAGATCCCGCGCCGCCACTCCTACCGGATCGAAGAAATGAATCCGCTTTAACACCGTTTCGAATTCTTCCGGCGTACGGTCTGTTGCCTTGCAAACTTCCTCCGAGGAGAGCGTGAGGTAGCCGTTTTCGTCGAGGTTTTGGATGATGTAGAGACCGATCGCCTCCTCACGCTCGGCTATTTTAGAAAGGCGCAGCTGCCAGATGAGATGATCTTCCAAGGACATTTTCTTGGTCAGGCTGTTTTCCCACGAAGGCGGGCCATCGCCGTCCTCCGACATCGCCTCGGCCGTAAGCGAGCTGTGCATGGCGTTGGAGTGAGTGTCGAGGTACTCCTGAAATTCCATCGTCCCCATTTTATCGACCGCGGATAATTCCCGGTTGAAAACGGGCTCGACGATCGGCTCGGAGCTAACTGCTTTTACCTCGGGCCGTGCCTGCTCGCCTGTATCGGATTCATCTGAAACACTTTCCTCAAGGGCGGGATTCTCCTGCAGCTCCTTGGTGATCATTTCCTGTAATTCGACGCGGGAAAGCTGCAGCAGCTTGATCGCCTGCTGCAGCTGGGGCGTCATGACCAACTGTTGGACGAGCTTTTGAACTTGGCGAATCTCAAGAGCCATGGCTAAAACCTAAAGCTTTCTCCCAAGTAGAATTTACGCGCCTTCGGGCTGGCGGCGATTTTTTCCGGCGTGCCTTCTTCCAGAATAGATCCTTCGTTGACGATGTACGCGCGGTCGCAAATGCCCAAAGTTTCGCGCACATTGTGGTCTGTTATGAGAATGCCAATCCCGCTGGTTATGAGCTGCCGAATGATTTTTTGAATTTCGCCAACCGCGATCGGATCGATGCCTGTAAACGGTTCGTCGAGTAGCAAAAAGTACGGTGACAGGACCAGTGCGCGGGCAATCTCCACTCGGCGGCGCTCACCCCCTGAAAGAGTGAAAGCTTTATGAGTTGCCAGATGACCGATGCCCAGCATCTTTAGGAGCGCCACAGAGCGATTGCGTTGCTCCTCTACGCTCAGATCAAGGGTTTGTAAGATGGCGAGCAGATTGGCTTCCACCGTGAGCCGCCTAAAAACCGAAGACTCCTGGGGCAAGTAGCTGATTCCCGATCGCGCCCTTCGATAGATGGGCGCCCCAGTGAGGTCCTCGCCGTTAAGCATCACCTTGCCTTCGTCTGGTTGAACCAAACCGACCATCATGTGGAAGGTGGTTGTTTTTCCCGCGCCGTTGGGACCCAGCAGGCCGACGACTTCGCCCCCATTGACGTCTAGAGCCACCCCATTGACGACCCGGCGACCGCCATAAGATTTTGACACTGCCACCGCTTTGAGCGTGCTCATTTCTGCTTACCAGCGCCGTCCCCTTTGTCCTGACTTTGAAGATCTTCAGGAAAGATCGTGGCCTGGACTCTGACTTTACCATCCCCTTCAGCCACCGCCCGGTCTTGCTCAGTAAAGTAAACGACCTTTGTGCCGGTCACTTGGCTGTTCCCTTGGCGCATGACCGGGTTGCCGGTGAGCGTCACTGTCTTGGCCTTGTCGTCGAATACCGCCTTTTCTCCCGTCGCCATCCGATTGCCCTGGACGGCATTCACCTTGCCCTCCAACACGATCTGGTTCATCTGCTTCATCCCAGCGTCGTAATAGGCAATGAGCGTTTCACTCCTCATAGTCATGTCGGCTTGAACCGTCACGACGCGGCCCTTATAGGTGATGGTATTTTTGATCTGATCGACTTCCATCCAATCCGAGGTGATGTAAATAGGGTCTTTTTTGTTCAGCTCGAAGGCCGGGGTGCCGCTTTTCTTTCCCCCTTTTTCCTTCGCTTCAGCCCCCGCATCCGCGGCATATACAACCGTAGACCGCAGAATCAAAAACCACATAAAGAAAAGCCAGCGGAACGGTGAGTTGCACATTTAGCCCCCGACGGTCTGGTTACGGTTATTTTTCAATTTATTCTTTTCCATCTTATCCGGTTCCAATTTGGTCTTGACGTCGCGCACCAAGCGGAATTTCTTATCTTCAAGCTCCACTTCCATGCTTGAGCCATGCAACTCAATACCGTTGGTAATTATCGTGGTTTTGGTCGGCAAGGTGATCCGCTGCGTAGCCGGGAAATAAATCGCTTCTTCGGACTTTAGAATGTAACCTTGGTAACTCAACTGAATCGCGCCTTGCAACTGCATCTTTTCCAACTCATTTTCGTTGAGAAAAATGCGCGCGACCTCCGCCGTGGTTGCTGCGGTCTCGCCCTTCTTGTCGTAATAATAGAAGCGCGGTTTTTTGATGATCGCTTCCTTTTGCTCTTTTAAGTAATTCGCCTCGTCGCCGAATATCTCCCACACCTTTCGGCCATCTTCAATCTTCGCTCGATGGAAATCTTTCATTTTCAGGGCGGCCTCGGGAAGGTAATCTAGTGCCTTAAGTGGGTTATTTTTTATTTCCCGAAGTTTTTGAATCCAGATCGTCTGAGCTACCTTATAGCCCACCCCACCGAGGGAAAGAAAAATGGCCAAGAGTAATATGAGTCTTCGATGTTTACGCATGACGGGTGCTACAAATCAGCTGTAAAATAACATTCTTTCATGAACCTGTAAAGGAACGGGCATGAAAATTGCTTAAAACGCTCAATTCCTCTTTAAAATCATCCATTAATACTTGGCGATCAAAGCCTTCGGCGAGCTTGCGTGCTGATTATCAGTTCCGAAATCTCTCGCACGGCTCCTCGTCCACCCTTGGCTTCGGTCACGTAATCGACGACGGGGCGAACTCCTGGCCAACCGTTTGGCACCGTAATTGCCAACCCGACCGCCCGCAAGATCGGGATATCCATTATGTCGTCTCCGACGTAGGCGATATTCTCATCTTTCAGTCCGGTTTTTTTCTTGATCCGTTCATAGGTCTCCGCTTTTTCCCCGACTCCCTGATAGATTAATTTGATGCCCAGCTCGTTGGCGCGATAGCGGACGGCGCCAGATAAACGGCCGCTGATGAACCCGACTTCAATACCTGCGCGTTTCAAGAGCGTGATGCCCTGGCCGTCGCGCACGTCAAACCGTTTGCTCTCGACCCCTCGATCATCGATATAGATACCGCCGTCGGTGAGGACGCCGTCGACATCGAGCAAAAGCAGTTTGATCTCTTGGGCTTTTTTGCGCAGGCCCGCGGAAATAGCTTTCACGAAAGGACTAAACGATGCCAGCTTTGACAAGATCGTGGAGATGAATCACTCCCAACGGTGTCCGACTGCCGTCCTCTAAGACAAAAAGCGACGTGATAGGATACTGTTCCATTACGGCTACGGCTTCGGCCGCCAGCGTTTGCGCCGCAACGGTTTTGGGGTGGCGCGTCATCATATCTTTCGCCTTGAGCTTAAAGATATCTCCCTTGCTCTCAAGACCGCGCCTCAGATCACCGTCAGTTATCACGCCCACGAGACTCCCGTGACCATCCACCACTCCCGTAACCCCGAGCCGCTTCGAGGTGATTTCGAAAAGAGCTTCTTTCATCTGGGTTTCCTCGCCCACCAGCGGCAATTGATCTCCGCGGAGCATTAAATCTTCCACGCGCAACAGCAACTTTCGTCCCAAGATTCCACCGGGATGACGGATCGCAAAGTCCTCTTCCTTAAATCCCCTTTTCTCCAGGAGGACGACTGCCAAGGCGTCGCCCACCGCCAACGCCGCCGTAGTGCTCGCGGTGGGCGCCAGACCGAGAGGGCAGGCCTCTTCGGCGACTCCCACGTCGAGTACCACGTCGCCGGCCTGAGCCAACCTCGAATCCGGCTTGCCGGTCATCACGATCAGCTTGAATTCATGCAGCTTGAAGTGAGGCAGCAGCTTCAGGATCTCTTCGGTGTCGCCGCTATTGGAAACCGCCAGGATCACGTCCCCCTTCATAACCATGCCAATGTCGCCGTGCACGGCGTCGCCCGAATGGAGAAAGAAAGACGGCGTGCCGGTACTCGCCAGGGTCGCCGATATTTTTCGCCCGATCAAGCCGGACTTTCCTATTCCGGTTACAACCACTTTACCCCGGCAGCCGTGGAGCAATTCGATGGCCCGGGCGAAATTGTCGTCAAGGCGATCGATAATCGATGTAATGCCCCTGGCTTCGATTTCGAGGACGTCCTTCGCCCGCCGCAGAAGAACGGATTTCTTCACGGAGTCGAATTACCCTTTCTGTATTTCGTCGAGCCGTTTGACGACCCGGACGAGCCCTTCGAATTCCGTAAGCGGTAGTGAATTCGGCCCATCGCTCAATGCGCGATCCGGATCTTCATGGACTTCCATAAACAGAGCATCTACACCGGCCGCCACACCCGCCCGCGCCAGCGGTCCGATGTATTTCCTATCACCGCTGGAAGCCTTTCCCAAGCCTCCTGGGAGCTGCAAGCTGTGCGTGGCATCGAAAACCACGGGATAGCCAAGCTCGCGCATGATCACCAACGAGCGCATATCGGAGATTAAGTTATTATAGCCGAAGGAGACCCCGCGCTCCGTCAGCAACACCTGCTGGTTTCCCGTCGCAAGAATTTTCTCGAGAACGTTGCCAACGTCCCACGGGGCGAGAAACTGCCCTTTTTTGACGTTGACCACCCGCCCCGACCGCGCCACCGCAGTCACAAAATCGGTTTGCCGGCAAAGAAACGCGGGGATCTGCAGTACATCGGCGATTTCCTTCACGGCGCCCACTTGTTCGATTTCATGAACGTCGGTGAGAATCGGCACGCCGACCTGCTTTTTTACTTCCGCGAGGATCTTAAGCCCCATTTCCAGCCCTGGTCCGCGGTAGGAATCCCCCGACGAGCGGTTGGCCTTGTCATAGGACGACTTGAAGATGTAAGGAACGCCGGCGCGCTCGGCGGCTTGTTTGAGCAGCGTCGCGTGCTTCAAAGCCGAATCTCGGCTCTCGATCACGCAGGGGCCGGCGATGATCGCCAGCGGGTTACCCCCGCCGATCTCGATATTCCCGACTTTCACTTTCTTGGTGACCATGGGCGGGAGAGTCAAGCTAGCGGAATTTTATGGGCGCGCGACCTTGATGCGCGGAACCTCTTTGAGCGTCTGCCGGTTTTGTAAAGCCGCCTTGATGAATCCTTTAAAGAGCGGATGGCAATCCAGCGGCCGCGACTTGAACTCCGGATGGAACTGGCAGCCGAGAAACCAGGGGTGATCCTTGAGTTCCATGATCTCGACTAAACTGCCATCCGGCGACAGGCCGCTTAGAACCATTCCCTTCTCGGTGAACGGCTTGACGTAGTCGTTGTTGAATTCATAGCGATGGCGGTGGCGCTCGGAAATCCTTTTGCGGCCATAGAGCTTGAGGGCCAGCGAGTCCTCTTGCAACACGCAAGGATAAGCGCCCAGCCGCATCGTGCCGCCCTTGGCGTCGATCCCTTTCTGTGTTTCCATTAAATGGATCACCGGATGAGGGCTGATCGGATCGAACTCGGTGGAGTTGGCGCCCGCAAGCCCGCAGACGTTGCGCGCGAATTCGACCGCGGCCATTTGCATACCCAGGCAAATGCCGAAGAAGGGGATTTGCCTTTCGCGGGCGTAGCGGATCGCTTCGATCTTTCCTTCGCTGCCGCGATCGCCGAAACCGCCGGGGACCAGAATGCCGTCCACCTGGCCGAGCAGCTCTTGGGCTCCCACCTCTTCGACTTTTTCCGCCTCGATGCATTCCAACTCGACTTTGTTCTCATTGGCAATGCCGCCGTGAGTCAGCGCTTCAAACAAGCTCTTGTAGGATTCCTTGAGGCTCATGTATTTTCCGACCACGGCGATCTTGACCGACGACTTGGGGCTGTTGAGCGTCTGAGCCACCTTTTGCCACTTCTGCAAATTGGGCGCCCCCGTCCACATATGGAGCTTTTCGACGATCTGCGCGTCCAGTCCCTCTTCGTGGAAAACCAATGGAACTTCGTAAATCCACTCCACGTCTTTGGCAGTGATGACCGATTCTTCTTTCACATTACAAAAGTGGGCAATCTTCGATTTGATTTGTCGGTCCAAAATGCGGTCGGTGCGGCAGAGAAGAATATCGGGCTGGATGCCTAACCCGGTAAGTTCTTTGACGCTATGCTGCGTCGGCTTGGTTTTTAGCTCGCCGCCGCCGGTGATGTAGGGCACCAAAGTCAAATGAACGTACAGAACATTCTCCCTGCCCCAGTCCCAGGCGAACTCGCGGATCGCTTCCAAAAACGGCAGCCCCTCGATGTCGCCCACCGTGCCGCCGACCTCGCCGATGGCGATGTCGTAACCTTCCGCGGCGGCGAGAATGCGACGTTTGATTTCGTCAGTGATATGCGGGATCACCTGCACCGTGCCGCCAAGATAGTCACCGCGCCGCTCCTTGGCGATGACGGTCTCGTAAATCTGGCCCGTGGTGCAATTGTTTTTCTTCCCCATGGCGGTCGAGACGTAACGCTCGTAATGGCCGAGATCCAAATCCGTCTCGGCACCGTCGTCGGTCACGAAGACCTCGCCATGCTGAAAAGGGCTCATGGTGCCGGGATCGACATTGATGTACGGGTCCATCTTGAGCAGCGTGACTTTGAGCCCCCGGCTCTCCATCAACGCCCCGATGGAAGCCGAGGCCAATCCTTTGCCCAACGACGATACCACGCCGCCGGTCACGAAGATGAATTTAGTTTTCACGCCAGTCATGGCTTCCTTTCAGTCCCTTCCAGTAGCGTAGCGCACGTTTTAAATCCGCCGGAGTGTCCACCTCCACCGAGCGGTCATCGACATCGGCGACGAAGATCCGATAGCCGTAATAAAGCGCGCGCAGCTGTTCCAAGCTCTCGGTTCGCTCCAAGACCGTTGGACGAAGGCGGGCGAATTTCAAGAGGAAATCCCGGCGGTAAACGTATAAACCCAGATGACGGTATCCCCAGACCTTTTTTTTGCCTGCGCCCGTCGAAGCTTGCGAAACGGCGTTCCTGGGATAGGGAATCAGCGCCCGCGAAAAATAGATCGCAAAGTCATTGCTGTCCTTGATGACCTTGACGATATTCGGGTTGTGCCATTCCCCTTCGTCATAGATCGGCGAACAGACCGTACCCATCGGAATCGAGCGGTCTTGACGCAGGGGCCGCACCGCCCGCGAGATCGTTTCGGCTTTGATGAATGGCAAGTCTCCTTGGACGTTCACCACCCATTCCGCTTTGAGTTTCCGCGCCACTTCCGCCAACCGGTCCGTCCCGCTTTTGTGCCGTTTCGACGTCATCATCACTTCGCCGCCGAATCCCAGCACCGTGACTTCGACCCGCCGGTCATCCGTGGCCACGATGACACGATCGAGCACTCCTGCATTGGCGGCATTTTCGTAAACATGTTGAATCATCGGCTTGCCGCCGATATCGGCTAACGGCTTTCCCGGAAGACGGGTCGACCCATAGCGCGCAGGGATGATCGCCACGACGGCCATGGTTTACAGAACGACCGTCGCGCCGACGCATGAAGGTATGGTCAATGTCGAGCTTTCGTCCCCAAAAATAAAAAACCGCAATGGCTTTCCGGGAAAGCGCATCACGGAATTTGAATATACGCCCACAGGCAAAGTGTGTCAATGAGAATCATCCGAGTTTCACAATTACGTAACGCAACAAATTGTTCCTGCGCAACGCCAGGCCTCACGTCGACATCTCTGCTCCTTGACTTGGCGAGTCCGAATCGTGATAGGAATGAAATTGGCGAACCGCCCGCGCCAAGAATGCAGGCGATTTGAATTTTCGCCGGAAACTATGCTGGCAAACTTGATCAAGATCAACGCTGGGTTCGCCACCATCGGCCAGGGAGCCGGACCGATGATGGTGACGTGGAAGGCGGGCTTGTTTCAGAAACATGGACTGGATATCGACAAGCCACCAATCATGGGCGGGGCGAAGGGAGTCGTTCGCGGCTTGATGTCGGGGGAGATTCAGTTCGGCAACTTGGCCGCCGCGGCGCCTTTGCGCGCGAACTTGAAGGGCGAAGCGGACATCGTCTTTCTTACCGGCGGGATCAACCAGCAGTTCATTATGGGGAAACCGGGTATCAATAGCCGTGAGGAGTTGGCGGGGAAAAGAATCGGCTTTGTCGGCGACGGCGGCTTGAATGACGCCCTGGTCAAATTCATCATCGAGAAGTTAGCGGACTCTGGGATCGAAGGCTTGCGCGAGGAACCGATTGCGGGCGGCAGCGACGTCCAAGTGTTGCTGAACGACAAATGCGATGCCGTTGTCATCACGCCGCCGGAATCGATCGACGCCCAAAGAAAAGGTTGCAAGGTCCTCGTGGACTTCGCCGAATACGGCTTGAACTATGCCCTCGGCGGCATCGCCGCCCGTCGCGTATACGTCCAGCGACACCCGGAGATTACACGGAAATTCATCAAAGCTTACGTCGAAGGCATGCACCGTTATCGCACCAACCGCGAGTTCACGGTAAACGTACAGGCCGAATACAGCGGCATTGCGGATCGAACCGTTGCCGAGGAAACCTACGACCTGACTCAGCCGGGGATGCCGCAGGCACCTTACCCCGTGGTCTCGGCTCTGCAAACGCTGCTCGATTTTATGTCCAAGAATCTTCCCGAGGCGAAACACGCCGACGCGCGGCGATTTGTCGACGATCGGTTCATCCGCGAGCTGGATGAGAGCGGCTTTATCGCCGCGCTGTCCGACCGCGATCAATAGAGAAGCATGACAGCCTCAACTATCACTCCGGCGCAAACCTTGCTGGCCTTCGCACTGCTGTTGCTTCTCGCCGGTTCCTTTTCACCCGCCCTGGCCGCCACGACAGACGCGGTAATCAACGCGGCGAAGCGTGAAGGCGAAGTCGTCTATTACGCGTCGATGAATCTCAGCGAAGCGAATGCGCTGATCGGTGAATTTGAGAAACGCCACCCGTATGTCAAGGTCAAGCTCCAACGCAGCGGCAGCGAGAAGCTCCTGACCCGAGTCCTGACCGAAGCCCGCGCTAAGAAATCCTTCGCCGACGTGATCCAGACCGTCGAATTCAGTATGCATATCTTTAGCCGCGGTGGCCTGCTGACGCGCTACATCCCGCAAGCGAATTCTTACTACCCGAAGGATTATAAGGAAGAGGGGTTTTGGACGACGGTCTATTACAATGCCTACGTCACCGCCTACAACACCCGGCTCGTGCCACCGCGCCTGCTGCCTAAAACCTACGACGATCTGCTCGATGCCAGGTGGAAAGGCAAGATGATGATGGAAGGGACCAAGGCGGAATGGTTCGCCGGTCTGTTACAAATCATGGGACAGGAGCGCGGGTTAAAGTATATGCGCGATCTCGCCAGGCAGCAGCCAAGCCCGCGCGAGGGGCATGAACTCTTGGCTCAACTCGTCGCCGCTGGTGAAGGGGTCATGGACATCAATATTCCCGCTGCCTCCGCAGAACGGATGAAGGAAAGAGGCGCGCCCATTGATTGGATAGCTTTAGGCCCAGCCCCTGCCGTCATGGTCGGCATCGGATTATCGGCGCAAGCGGCGCATCCCAACGCGGCCAAATTGTACCTGGACTTCGTACTCTCCCGCGAGGGGCAGAAACTCGCGCAAACCCCAGGACGATTCGTCGCCCGCGCAGACCTTGCGGCGGAAGTAGCGAGCGCGACAAGAGAGATCAAAATGGTGCCGGTCAACCCGGCCCTGGCGGAAAAATTAGATGAGTACGCCAAACAACTAAGATCAATTTTCGGCAACTAAGATGTCCTGCTTGTATTGGTCCTATTCTAGTCCAAGGAGAAAATCATGCGCATCATGTTTTTGAACCATTCGTTTCACCGTCATTCGCCCGAGCTGGAAGCTCACATCCTGGAACTGCTCCGGAGCTACGCCTCGCCCGATACCATTTTCGAGCTCGCCTATCCCGAAGATCTCGGCGGCGGCGAGGTGCTGAGTCTGCTGGAACAGCGCAAGGCGCTGTCGGGACTGCACCATATATTGGAAACGCCTGCGCTGGTTAAGAAAGCCATCGAAGCCGAGCACCTGGGCTTCGACGCGGTGATCCAGAGTAACACCTTCGATCCCGGCGTCGAAGCGAGCCGGCTAGCCGTGCGCATGCCCGTCATCGGCCTGCTGCGCGCCTCGCTTCATTTTGCCGCCACCCTCTGCGACCGTTTCGGCCTCATTGTGCCACTGGAAACGCATATGCCGCACACGATGCGGTTGGCGCAATCCTACGGCATGGCGCCATTTGTCTGCGGCATCAGAACCGTTGGCCTCTATGACACCGGCGATCTGTCAGGCTACCATGATGTCGTCATCCAACGCACCCTCGCAGTAGGCAAGGAGCTAGTCCAGCAAGGCGCCCAGGCGATTATTCCTCTGGGCGGGAAGATCTATCCCTACGTCGTCACACCGCAAGAGTTGGAACCCCATCTCGGCGTGCCCGTTGTCAACACCAAGGCCGTCGGTGTGGGTTACGCAGAATTAATGGTGCGCTCAAAGATCAGTCACAGCGCGAAGGCTTATCCCTGCCCCGCGGGGCTAAATGCAGAGTTGGTGTCGCAGCGCTCAAAGTAGGGTTCAGTCACCACTGTGAAGTGGGGCGCGAACTGACTCGAACAAGAGGATATGACCATGATTGTCGACGCCGACGGCCATTTTTTCGAAACCGAAGAGATTTTTGAAAAGCACATGGACCCCCGGCTTAGAAATTACCGCCCGCGGCTTCTAACCGACGACCAGGGTTACAACTTTTGGGTGGTCGACGGTCAGACTGCCTATAAGAGACCATCGATTAAAGGCGCCGGCGCACCCGGCACCGCCGCCCCTCCGGGCAAGGCGATCCAGTCGGCCCGTCGCGCCTCGATCGGGAGCCAAACCCTGACCAATCTAAAAGAACGGCTCGATGACCTCGACAAAGAAGCGATTGACCTCCAGTTCATCTACCCAAGCTTTCTCCTGCATGTTAACGCTTGGCCCGATGGAATCCTGGCTAACGGAGTCTGCCGCGCCTATAACAGGTGGCTCGCCGAAGTCTGCAAGAAGGCACCGGACCGGCTCCAAGGGGTCGGCGTGGTCTCCTTGCAAGACTCCGAAGGAGCGGCCAAGGAGCTGGCACGCATCAAAGAACTGGGAATGAAATCTGTTATGATCAACGGCACCGCCGGCGCGAAACGGCTGGATCACCCGGACCACGATCCGTTTTTTGCCGAAGCGGACCGCTTGAAGCTACCGATCGCCGTCCATTTCAGTCTGCAATTTCCCGTCGTCGATCAAATGTTCGAGCACCATTTTCCCAACCGGGTGCTGGCGGGCATCTTTCCGATCATGGCCGGCCTCACCAGCGTGCTCTGTTCCGGATTGCTGGATCGCTATAAGAACCTGACCTTCGCTTTCCTCGAAGGCGGCATCAGCTGGGTGCCAGCCCATGTGGAGCGGATGGACGATCATTTTGACAATACCCGTTACGGGGCCAGAGATCTGATCAGCCATCCGCCGAGCGATTATTTGAAATCGGGCAGGATCTTTTTCGGTTGCGAGGGAAACGAATCTTTCCTCGGTCGCGTCGCGGAGGAAATCGGCGAGGATCTCTTCATGTTCTCGTCCGACTATCCGCACGCGGATCGGACGGAGGGAACGGCTAAATACCTGAAAGAGCGCGATGATATCTCTGCAACCCTTCGAGCAAAACTGCTGGAAGATAACGCTCGACGTTTCTACGGATTTTGATCTGGCATTTTTGCTGTATTTCCTTGAGGAGGAAAAAACCTAATTCAAAATCAGATCCTAAATTTGCGTGCTTTTATCCATTTTTATGGTCATTTGAAGCAATTTTGAGCTTGTACGTCTAAGCAAACGAAAGGAGGTGATATTATGAAAAACATGCTCAAGGTTTTAGTTATCGCGTTAACTGCCCTAGCTTTTAGCGGCGCCAGCTTTGCAGCCGATACGGCAACGAAGACAACCACGAAGTCCGAAAAGCCGAAGGCGATGAGCGTCACGGGTGCGGTGACGGCGATGGATGCCAAGGCGGGTACGCTGACCGTCAAGACAAAAGATAAAGACCTCGACTTGACCGCTAGTTCCAAAGCGAAAAACGCTCTGGGGAAGGTCAAGGTAGGTGACACGGTTAAGGTTTCCTACACCGAGAAGGATGGGAAGATGAACGCCAGCTCCATATCTGTCGTTAAGGCCCCAGCCCCGGCTAAGCCGGCAGGTGACGTGATGGAAAAAAAGCCTGCAACAAAGTAACCATCATTCGTAACACTTTGAAAGAGGGATAGCAGCACACGCTGCTATCCCTCTTTTTTGGCTTATTCTGCATTCCTCACTCGCTAGATCAGTCTTCTTTGCCCAAAAGACGCGAAGCCTTGACAGATTTCATTTCCCGTTGTAATTCTTGTCCCGATCCGTTAGCGGCTCCAGGTGACAGGGAACTCCGGTGCAATTCCGGGGCGGTCCCGCCACTGTGATGGCTACGAAAGCCGTAATCAAGCCACTGTCCTGAGACAGATCGAAGGACGGGAAGGCGCGGTGAGTAGAAGAAAGCCTAAGCCAGGAAACCTGCCTGGAGCTTATTCAACCGGCCTCTCCGGAAGAGAGAGAAAGGTCGTCCTATCTTTCTCAACGTCTCCTTTGAGGCCACGGGCTCGAAATCATGAAGCTGGCGTCATTCATCGTCCTATCGGCTGGGTTGCACGGGGTAATCCTGGTGCAACCGCTTTCCTTTCCGGCATTAGAGTACGAGCAGCTCCTGCGGGTGACGATCATCAGTCTTGAAGGAGAAGGTGGCGCGGCCGGCAAGGGCCCGACGCCCGGGAACAAGGCCCACTCTGCCCCATCGCGAGCCAAAGCACCGGAAAAATCTTCCGAACCCCAATTCAGCGCGCCTCTCAGTATCGTCATAGACAAGATCGAGGTGCCGAACAATTCCGTGGACATCAGCGATGGGTTGAGCGCCGCGTTATCATCCGAATCCATGTCTCACGGAGCCGACATTTTTGGCGTGGGCGACGGCGGCGGATTCGGACGTGGAAGCGGCGGGACAGGGAATTCGGCGGCGGGATCCGGCGCGGGAAGCGGACGAAGAATAGGAAACGGCAACGGCCAGTACACGCGGGCGCGCACCAGTGATGCGCCGAAGCCGAAATATCCGGACACGGCCCGCCGCAACGGCAAAGAGGGGCGCGTCCTGCTGCGTGTCCTGGTGAACGAGGAAGGGCGCTCCGCTGCCGTCGAAGTGAATCGCAGCTCCGGGATTGAAGCCTTGGATCAAGCCGCAGTGGAAGCGATCAAGCGTTGGCGATTCACTCCGGCCCGCCTCGGCGACAGTCCCATTGAAAGCTGGGTGCGCATCCCCATCGATTTTCGGCTCAACGACACACAAGATTAGAAACGAAACTTAAGGAGGCACAAGGAAGCATAATCAACGGCTGCAGACGGATGTAAGGGAAAGGGGTGAAATTCCCCTGCTGCCCCGCAACTGTAAGAGCTACGAAAGCCGCACGGCATAGCCACTGTCCTGAGCCCGGTCGAAGGATGGGAAGGCGCGGCGAGTAGGTTCGACGCTCAAGCCAGGAGACCTATCAGATCTGCCTCAACATTCCCCCTTCGCGGGAAAAGGAGGGTCTCATGCAGTTTTTGTTTATCGGGGTTTTACTCTTTGTCTTTTTCACCTCAACCATTCACAGCGCCGAACCACCGCGCGAGGATACCTTAGACCCCGTCGTCGTCACCGACACGCGGCTCCGCGACGTCGAACAACCGTCTAGCAAGGTACCGGGCAAGGTTATCGTCGTCACGGCGGACGAAATAAAAAACCTCGGCGCCAAGACCGTTCAAGAAGTGTTGCAATACCAAACCGGCATCGTGCTCTACGACGGCGTCGGCAACGAGTTTCAGCAGACCATCGACCTGCGGGGGTTCAATGGCCAGCCGGTTCCTGCGACCAGCGTCTTCGTCGACGGTGTCCGTATCAACGAACCCGATTTTAATACGATCAATTTCGATCTCATACCGATCGAGGACATCGAGCGGATCGAAATCCTGCCCGGCACGGCGACCGTGTTCGGCCGCAACGCGCTGGGCGGCGTGATCAACATCACCACCAAGCGCGGCCGCAAGGACAAGGCTCACTTCGGCTTCGACACCGGCGGCGGCAGCTTCGGCCGGCAAAAGCACTCGTTCAATACCGACGGTCCGCTGCCGATTCCCAACTTCGATTATTACTTCGCTGTGACCCGCGAGCTGACCAATGGTTTTCGAGACGAATTCGACCCACGGGACGCCGGAGCAAGAATCACACGGATCTTTGGCAAACTCGGCTACCGCCTGGGCGAAAGCACGGACGCGAGTCTTGCCTACACCCGGGTGCTCGACAACATCAGCCAGGCCGGTTCATTGCCGGGAAGCCGGCTGCGGGTCGACCGCAATAGCAACCTCACGCCGGGCGATTTTGCCGCGAGCAATTTGCATCAAATCGCGGTTAATTTGAAACAGAAACTACCCGCCGGGTTTTCCGCTGCACTGAACGGTTTTTTTCGGCGCAATGACCAGGAAAGCTTTGTCCGCGGTCTCTCGAGCACATCGACGCTGGAAACCGCAACCGCGTCTTCCGGTATCGCCGTGCAGCTATCTCACGATGGCGCAATTTTCGGGAGAAAAAATCTGGCGACCTTCGGAGGGGAATACGGTCACAATCGCTTCGATTCCACGAGCACATCGGAATTCATTTGTTGCCCCGGTGCTTTCGTCACCCAGCAACTGACAAGAGAAAATGTCGCGGGTCTTTACTTTACCGATAGCTTGACCATTCTCGATTCGCTGGTCGCAAGCGCTGGGTTCCGCTACGACTGGGATCGTTTAGACTTTACCGGCAAGACCGACCCGAGTCTGAGCGGGGTGAAACAGTTCACGCAGTTCAGTCCCAAAACGGGGTTAGTCTACACGCCGGTGGCAAACCTTAGCTTTTATTTCACCTATTCCGAAGGGATGCGCGTCCCCACGGTGCAGGAAATTTTTGCGCTGGGTCCCTTCGGTTCGAACTTGAATCTGACGGCGATGAAGAGCCGTAATTTCGAATTGGGGCTAAAGGGCAACCCCAAAGACTGGCTGGAGGCTACGCTTTCACTCTTCTACATGCCGGTGCGCGACGAGATTTTGTTCATCGCCACCGATCCCCTGGATCCTTTTTCCGGACGCAACGAGAACATCGATAGAACCCTCAGACGGGGCGTAGAAATCTCGCTAAAAGCACGCCATGATAAATGGATCGACGGATTCATCAACTACACGTTGACGAAAGCTACCTTCGAGTCGGATTTTTTTATCCCGGGAATCAATTTTCTTGATCCACCGCGTCCGGTCAAGATAGGGGATGAACTCCCTCTGGTGCCGCGCCACCGGGTCGGCGTCGGGGTCAATATCCAGCCACTGGACGGGTTAATCGTGTCGCTCTTCGGCAACTACGTCGGCAGGCAGTTTCAACTGCGCGATGAGCCCAACCAGGCGAAGCAACTGACCGATTACTTCGTCTTGAATAGCCGGATCGCGTACCGGTGGCGCGAGTGGACGGCGCACCTCACCTTGAACAATCTCACGGACCGAAAGTATTCAACTTCAGGAATTTTAGTTGGCGGGCCGTTCAACGAGTCGTTCCGCGTTCCCGCGCCGGGATTCAATGTCTTCGCCGGCCTAAGCTATCGTCGCTGAGGAGCATAAAGATGACCCGAGCCCTCATGGTCATGGGAACCGGATCGGACGTCGGCAAGAGCGTCGTCGCGGCGGGCCTTTGCCGCATCTTTCACCGCGCCGGCATCGACGTTGCGCCGTTCAAGGCGCAGAACATGTCGCTCAACTCGTTCGTAACCAGTGACGGCGGAGAAATGGGGCGGGCACAAGTGCTGCAGGCCGAAGCCTGCGGCCTCCCGCCCCATGTGGATATGAACCCGATCCTGCTCAAGCCGGAGGCCGATGATTGTTCGCAGGTCATTGTTCACGGCAGGGTCTGGGGCAAGCACCAAGGCCGGAGCTATTTCGCCCGGCGCGATGAGTTGTTCCGCTTCGTGCAAGAAAGCTACGGACGATTGGCCCGGCATCATGATCTCATCGTGATCGAAGGGGCCGGCAGCGCCGCCGAAGTCAACCTGCGCGGCAAGGATATCGTCAACTGGCCCGTAGCCGAGATGGCCGACGCGCGGGTATTGTTGGTCGCGGACATCGATCGCGGCGGCGTTTTTGCCCAGGTGATCGGTACGCTGGACCTGCTTTCTGCGGATGAGCGCCGGCGCGTAATCGGTATCGTCGTGAACAAGTTCCGCGGTGATTCGGAACTCTTTGCCGACGGCGTCCGTTTCATAGAAAAGCGCACCCGGCTGCCCGTACTCGGCGTGGTTCCCTTTCTTCGCGACCTCGATTTGGATCAGGAGGACAGCGTGGAGGTCGAACGCCGGCGCCACGCTCATTTCACGCGGGACAAAGTGAACATTGCCGTCGTGTTATTGCCGCACATGAGCAATTTCACCGATTTCAATCCGCTGGCGGCGGAACCTGACGTGATTTTACGTTACGCGAAAGCGCCAGCTGAACTCGACGGCGCCGATGCCGTAATCATTCCCGGCAGCAAGAGCACCGTGGCTGATCTGGAATATTTAGATCAAGCGGGGTTTCGCGCCGCTTTCGCCGTCCATCTATCCGGCGGGGGCGAACTTTTGGGAATCTGCGCCGGCTATCAAATGCTCGGGCGGGAAATCTCCGATCCGCTCGGTGTCGAGAGCGGCGGCAATAAGTTCGGCGTTGGTTTTCTAAATGTAGCCACGGAGTTAACCGGGGGGAAGACCACGACCCAGGTCGAGGCGCAACCGACAGATTGCAAAACCGGTATGGACGAGATCGTGCGCGGGTATGAAATCCATATGGGACGAACAGACCGCGGGCAAGTCGCTCCCCGCTTTCGGATTCTTCGCCGGCTTGGACGCGGCACGGCAGGTATGTATTTCGACTGCGATGACAACACTGATGGCGCGATAAGCGATGACGGGCGCGTTTGGGGCACTTATATTCACGGTGTGTTCGACCAGCCGGGTTTTCGCCGCCATTGGCTGAACCAGCTCCGCTGGCGCAAAGGTTTAGATCCGCTGCCGGTTACGGTTTCGGAAAACGTCAACCGGAAGTTGGCAGACGCCATCGACCGATGGGCCGATCATCTGGAGCGGCATCTAGAGCTGGCGCCGATCTTCGACGCCGTAAATCTCCCTTACAGTCAATGGAACATGGGCAATCAAGTTGTAACCAAATCGCAAACCTGATAATTAATTTTCTGGTCAACGGAGGTCGAACCATGAAACCACGAGCGGTGCTCTTACTCGCGATCGTTTTCAGCGCGGTGGCGCTGCGGCTTTTGCCCCATCCGTCCAACTTTACGCCCATCGGCGCGCTGGCGCTCTTCGCGGGCGCTCATTTCGACGACAAACGCTGGGCTTTCATCGCGCCAGTGGCCGCGATGTTTTTAAGTGACATCTTGATTGGCTTTCACGGCCAGATGCCGGTCGTCTACGGCGCGTTCGCCGTGATCGTCGCTATGGGGTTTTTGCTGAAGGAAAAGAAGACCGCTTTGAATGTGACCGGCGCATCGCTCGTAGCGGCGACGTTTTTCTTCGTCGTTTCGAATTTCGGAGTTTGGGCTTTCGATGGACTCTACCCAATGACTATGGCCGGCTTGGTTACCTGCTATATCGCCGCCATCCCGTTTTTCCAGAATTGGCTGCTTGGCACGCTCTTCTATGCGGCGGTTCTGTTCGGTGGTTTCGCTTTTCTTGAAAGTAAGCTCGCGGTTCTTGCTCCGGCCCGCGGCTAAGCGGATCTCTTTAATCACGACCAATCGACGTTCAACTGTGCGGTGGCCCTGAAACGGCTACCGCGAACGTCGCTTGTCTCTCCTTATTGCGGAACCTTCGCCTCCTCCGGCAAAGCCTCTTGGAGCATCTCCCTCAGGGCCTTCATTTCGTCATCTTGGGGCGCACCGAAATATTCGCGAAGCATACCCGTCAAAACGCCCAGAGCCTCTCCCGATAAAGCTATGTTCTCTGGCTCCCAGCCGGGGTGGTGAGGAATGACGGGCTGGATTCGATCTAAGCGGACTACAGATTCATAAACGGGTGTTTTGTACGGACAGTAAAAGAATTGCCGGTACATAAGGGCTTTGATTCGCGCCACCACTACAGAAGGGAATCCGCCCTCGTGCCCCGGCGATTCGATGCCATACAGCGGCAACACAAGGATGTTCTCCTCTTGTAAGTGTTCCCGTCCTCCGACGGCTTCCTTAATGTCATCAAAGATCGTGTTTTCAGCGGCCACAACGATAGCTAGCCGCCTCTTAGCTCTTTGAACTATCAACTCTTCGGTTTCACGCAGGGTCAGCCACCAGTTCGGCAATTTTTGCTTCTTTTTGAAATCTTGATCAGTCATGGTTCTGATCTTGAACTTAGTGGCATAATGTTCCGTGGGACTTTCTCGCTCCACCTCCAAGACCCGCGGAACCTTTTCAATATGAGGAGCTGCGATCCAGCAGAATTGGCCGACTACAGGTCGGTTCTTAAGCGCTTTTAAATCAAGAGATTGATAGAAAGGATCAATGAGCTGCGTAATTCCCATGGCGGAGGGATCACGGCTTCCGGCCCGAATCCAGATCTCCCAAATCTGCGGTGCCTTCTAGTCCCGGCTCCAAGTCATCCTCATCGAGTTTGGCGACAAACTCCTGAAAAACGGTATCGACCGGACCTTGGGACGGCCTGGTGCCAATCCCGTTCTTGTATTTCTCCCTGAGTCCAGCAAGAGCTATTTTCGCTTTCTCCAGTTTGGCCTTGGGAATCTTTTTTATTTCTATTTTTTTGGGCACTTCAGGCCTCTGGGAATGGCTAAAGTCCAATAGTGTCCCCGGTTTTGCTTCGATCATAGGCTCCGTCTCAAAGTAGACATAGTCAAGAAGTCCGTGCGAATCATCCGCCCATTTTTGAATCGCCCATTGGAGTTTACTCCACACGTATGTGGGAAGGGCGTCGATAATTTTCGGCTCTTCATCCGTGCTCTCGGTCGAGAAGAGGCGGTAATCCTTATCATCGTCGTATTTGCTAGGATACTCCTGGGCGAGGATCAGCCCTTTTTTAGCCGTCATCTCAATGGCTTCGTTAACTTCCTTGCACCAAGGACCGAAATAAACGAACGCCCAAGGCCAGCCTGTCAGAGTTTCACCTTTTGAAGATCGCGCGTGATAGAGGTCGGCGAGATAGAGAAATTTCACCAGTCTGAGTGTCGTTAGTTTTTCTCCACGCCCACTCGCGTACCACACAATGGCATGGATCAAATCTTCATAGCGGTCTTTCATAATTCTTCTGTATTCTCTCAATTCGCTCCGAGGACAGCAACCTCAGCCAGCGACTCCGGCTGCAATTTTCCAAGGTCCTTGTTAAGGACCTTCAGATCTTGCGCGCTTTCATTCACCGTCTCGATTGTCTGAAACGGCAGCGCAATCCGCACCGGGGCGACCTTCTTGCCGTCCTTATACTTCCCGTCCCAAACAAGCTCAGTCATTTTTCACTGTTGCATCCAGAGAGAAAATCCCAGAAGTATAGACGAAGTTTTCGGGATCTTACGCGACCGGACAGCATCCTAAGAAGGTCGGAGAGCTAAAGCTCATCGCGTTGCGATGCAATCGTTAACTGACGTCTCGAACCGACACCCATTTACACTGGCTAACGATTTCCTTCGCTTGAGGTGCGGTCATTCGACCGTCGGGACCACTTCCATACAACAGCGCATGGGCAGGATTGTCAGGCAACGGATCACGCACAACCTTACATCCAAGCGAACGGACAGTTCCAACATCTATTTCAACCAACATAAATTGACGATAGGCTGCCAGCGTTTTGCCGGGCGAAGTCAAGGAAACAAGATCAACAGAAATTATATTGGATTTCGACTTGAATGCGGCTGAGGAGGGACGGCGCTGCCCAGTTACCGAGTCCACAACCACATCCTCGGGCCGGATCCGACGTAGCAGGCGTTCGTCATCGGCGATGGAAACGTCGTCAATAGGCTCCGACACCGATGTTTCCTTTTAATCAGATGCTCACTCCCTCGGAGTCATGTCATTAACCACGTCAAAAGTGAACGCATTTCAGTAAGGTCTCCCAAAGATATTGGGCCTTCCTCTATAGGTTTGCCCTTGCTACTCTTCAAATATTCTGCCGAGCCTTCGTTATCGATCTCGATTTCCACTTCACGCGTACCCAAGCTCCATTCTAGCTGAACGCCGCCGCCGGATACCGGTACGATGCGCGGCGACACAAAGTAATCGATATCGATACCAAGAATTAGGCGCACTGCAGCCTTGACCGCGACTTCCGAAGGGGGAGGACTACCGTAGCTGTCCCAATCACTATCCAGAGCGAGAAGTTGAAATATTTTCCTAATCGCGTCGATCTGCCATTGACTAAGCTCACTCACCAAGACAACGCGGCTCCACTGCGGACTTGCATAAGGCCGTTGGGCCTGGGGATACATCTGTCCTAGGCTGGAACTTGTCGATGTCGAGAATTGCAGGTCGTTCATACTTGCCTCCCCCAATGGTCATGCATCGCTTTCGTAGTAAAATCCGTGAACCCTCTTACAATCCACTCGTGTCCCAAATCCAACCAATCAAGCAAATGTTGCAACGCCGATGATTCAGGTTTGCCTCTTGCCGTAAGATTGAGTTGTAAAATTTCCTTGGCGTCGGTACGGCGAATCGCTGGTTGCGCTAGTACATGAAGTCGGCCTTTTCCGTCGGGGAAAACGTATCTGGTCCCAATATTTACTGATTCAGGTTCTGGAAGAAAACTTCCTGAGCTTTCTCCGGACCAACACGCGATCACGTTTTTCAATTCACCGTACGATTTCCACCCTTGCCCAAGGTGAATGTGATTGACATACGTAACCTCGCACTGATTCACTTCCGGTTTCTCAAGTCCCGCTTCCGCCAAGAAACGACAGAAATCTTCCCAGTTCGCAGTAAAATTCGGCTTAATGTTGTCGTAGCGCGGATATACATCCTCATCTTTGACTTTGCGCCAGTTGAAAAGAAACCGATTTCTTTGAAGCTGAATCAACTTCGTTCCCGAACCGTCCTTAAACCAACACCTGAGTTCAGGGAATTGGGCAAGCTCTATACTAACGCCAACGTGTCTCCACTGTCCTTCCCCGAACTCTTCGATGACAGGTCCTAACGGAGGTTGAATTTCGTAGTCAGGATATTTTTCCCGAATTTTTGCCCAGTACAGCCCGAAGTGGGGAATGGAAAAATTAGTCAGCGGCCTAAACTGGACACCGAGCACCGTTTCGATAACAGGCGGCTGGCTGTATTCAGGAAGAGTGCGATTTTGGTTAGGCACTGGTCACAGCAACGGACAGCTAATAGACTTTTAGATACAAGTTCCTCGCTGGTCTTGCAACACCCATCATCGTAACTTCGTATTGCAAAACAATTATGGGCTCCCTGCCCAACCGCTTCAACCCGCGATGCAAACGAATGGACCCCCACGGGCCGCTTCCTGGCGCTAGAATCTAGCTGTAAGGATTCGATCGTTGTCGCCGTTCCAGGGCAATAATGCGCTTTTCGCTCCCTAGTTCTTTAATAATCGTGAGATATAAGGGTACGATTAGATTGCCTTTTATCGCAGACCGCTTCCGATGGCGTCACGACTTGGCGAGCGAAATTGTAGACTGATTTTGCATTGCGTCACCGATTCGCCTTCCGATAGCCCAGCGCGTCTTGGGCGATGATCATCTTTTGCAGGTTGGTCGAGCCTTCGACGATCTGGTAGGACTTGGCGTCGCGGTAGTAGCGCTCCACGGGAAATTCGGTTGAGTAGCCGTAGGCGCCGAGAATTTTCAGAACCGCGTCAACCGCCACAACGTGTCGTGAACTGAAACAGTCATGTCACTTCGGCCGCCACTCGGCGCTCCTTGGCCGGGGCTTGAGTCGAAGGGTCAACTCGGCTCGCCGCCGCTCTCACGCCGTACCTCAAACGGCATAATGAGAACCTGATGGCCGCTTGTGGAAAAAATCTCTTGGGCCGTTTGCTGTGCGACCAGAAGCTCCGCGTAAGGGCCGAAACGCACCCGATAGGCGGTTTCGCCTGGACTCAATAAAATTTTCTCGACAAAGCCTTCCCAGCCCCGGTCGCTGAAGTGTTTCAACAGGGACTCGGCGCGCTCGCGCTCGCGAAAGGTGCCGACCTGAAGCACATAGCCGTTTGCGGCTTGACCGCGAAAACTTTCCCGCTGACCGGTCACGGAGGCGGAAACGCCCTCCGGGCGAGCGGTCACCGGTTCCGTTGGGGTCGCCTTGCCATCGGGCTTGGTCGCCGCTTTCAGATTCTCGTAATTGTCAAAGCCGTACTCCAGTAATCGCTTCGTATCCCCCCATTGGTCGCGCGCGCCGAGGATCGACACGATCAAAGTATATCCGTTGCGTGCTACGGCGCCGACGAAGCACTTTTGCGCCGCGTACGTGTAACCGGTCTTGCCGCCGATGGCACCGTCAAAATTCCACAACAGGCGGTTATGGTTTCGCACCGAGATGCGCCGCGCGACGGTCTTTTTTTTGACGACCGTATTGGAGCTCACCGAGCTGATCTTGGTTTGCACAATCTCGCGAAAGGTCGGGTTTCTCATCGCGTAGCGAAACAGCACGGCCAAATCCCTGGCCGAGGAGAAGTGGTCCGCCGCCGTGAGTCCGTGCGGATTGGCGAAATGGCTGTTTGCGGCGCCCAGTTCATTCGCCCGTTTGGTCATCAGTTCAGCGAAGTGCTCTACCGAACCGCCGATACCTTCGGCCAAAACCATGCTAGCGTCGTTGGCGGAGGAAAGCATGATCCCGTAGAGCAGGTCTTCGATGGTCAGCGTCTGCCCGGGACGAAGATAGAGTTTGGTCGCCGGGACTCGGGTCGCGGTCTTGGACACCGTCAGCGTATCGGTAAGCTTGCGGCCGCTCTCGAGTGTAAGAATGGCCGTCATGACTTTCGTCGTGCTGGCGGGGGGAAGTCGCAGATCCGAGTCCTTTTGATAGAGAATCTTGCCCGTGGCCGCGTCCATCAACACCGCCGCGCGCGCGGTTAAATCCTCGTCAGGGGAAAAAGACCAGACCGGCGATTCAAAAGACGACAAGATGTAGATGGCGACCGCCATCAGCCAGAGAAAGTGTCGGTGAAAAGAATCCAGTTTCCCAAACCTCATTGGTGCGCAATCCCTGCTGATTCCGGTCATCATCCGAAATGAAGATCAAATAAAACCATTTTATATCATCTTTAAGTTTTTGTGAATAGCCAGGGATGAATTAATCGAGTGAGTTTAAAAACCTCGGATTTGCCTCGCTCTTCTAACGGAAAATCGAGCACCGCGAGCGACTATTTCTTAACTGGATTCACGCCGTGTTTGGCTAGCTCACGGTCGGCGCGTTCGCCGATGCCGGCTTGTTCTCCCAGCGCTTCTCTGCGAATGCGGTCCTGGCAGGGCTCGCAGATGCCGCCTTTGAGTATTAGGACTGGCTTAGCGCAGATCATGCACTTTTTTTTCTCTTCGGTCATATCTTTTTTCCTATCTCCACCGCACAGTTTTCGAAACTTTTAGTCAGTTGAGCACTTTGATCTGCGCGGGGTTCTCAAGAACAATCTCCAAGCCATACTGAGGATGATCCTTGACTTGTCCATGAACCTCGACCTCTCGGCCTTCAAAACTCTTGGGGGTTGTCTTGTTTTTTTCGAACAGTTCCGCAGCCGAAGCAAAGATGACAGCGGTAAGCGCCTCCCGCGAAGGTCCAAAATTCAAGAAATAAGTGTTGCTCTTCGCCGAATGCCCCACCCGAAAGATGCGGCCGCGAACCCGCGCGGGACTGCCGGTGAGGCTGCGGATTTTTTCAACGTCACGGGCCGGAAGCAGCGGCATCTCCGCCGGGACCTGGGCAGCCATTCCCAGCGGCATATAGGTGACGCGATGGCTTTTCGGCTCAAGGGCGGAGCCGGGCGCGGCGATGCCCCCGTCGACGCCAATCTCCTCAGGCTGCGGTGGACCGGGATTCCACCGCTGATAAAGAACATGGGAAGAAAGTCCGGCCGCAAACGCGATGAAGATAACGATTGCCGTCGCCGGTGAAACGCGTTTCAATTTTTTCTCTCCCAGAGTTGCAAGAAAATCCTTCGATATTCTTCCGCCAACGGCCCGGCGTCCCGGAAGAAAAGCAGATTCTCGTCGTTCAACCTATCCGCGGCGTGGGTCCAATTGTAGGAACCCGTCAATACCGCGCTGCGGTCGAGGATGGCGAATTTCTGGTGCATCAGACCCGCGTCTTTCACCGGAGGATTAGACTTTATTGCCGCGATGCGGCGCACAGGAATCCTTTGCGCCTCCAGGAATTTTCCTTTCGATCTCTCGTTTCCGGCGTCGAAATCCCGATCGATGACGACCTGCACCGCCAGACCGCGTTTCTTCGCTTGAACCACGACCGTGGCCAACTCATCGCTGGTAAAGGCGTAAACCGCGACAAGGAGTTCATTCTTGGCCTGCTGGATCTCGCGGATGATAAGTGACGAACATTTTCCCGCGGGGCTAAAACAGGCCTGAACGACCATCTCTGCCGCTAGCGGCGCGGCGCTGAGAATCCAAAGGAAAATGACCATCAGGGAAAACGACCGGCGTTGCCTCACGTTGCCACCTTAAGCTCTCCGATTCTCTTGCCGCGCGGCCGCAGGCACATCCCCAGGAGCAGCCTTTCCATGACCAGTCGAGGATCGCAGCCGCTCGATTTCAACCGGAGGTCGGTATCGAAGATTCCTTCCATGTGCGTCCGCAGCTCGCTGACGGAGAAACGATCCGCTCTCTCGAAACATATGTAATCGGCGTAAGGGTTGCGCGTGAGAACGGGCGCTCCCTGTGGCAAGACACGCTGTTGAAACTGCGGATAACTCATGCCGCGCTTCCAAACCGCGCGCAGCTCTCCCTCAATGAGCTGGCGCGCTGCTAATAGTTTACGGATTTCTCCGGCGAGGGTAGCCAAGAGTCTCAACGGATGCTCTCCCTGGTCGATCAGGCGGGCCAAATGCGAGAGCGCCGCGACCGGATTACGCTCACCGACGGCGCGGGTGAGATCGAATATCCAACCCTCGCCCTGATCGACGAAGACCGCGTCAACGTCTTGACCGCTGATGGTTGGGCGTTCGCTGGTATAGAGGAATAGCTTCTCCAGCTCTTGGTCGAGCGCGCGCAAATTATCGCCGGACCGCATTAGAATCATTTCCCGCGCGCGCGGCTCCAGCGTTTTGCCCGCTTGCTTTAGGTGCTGATTGATAAATTCCAATAAGCTCTCCCGGCTCATCTTGCCGTAGCGGTCCCGCTCCGGGCCGACGTACAATGCGGCGCCCAATTCATCCAAGCGTTTGTAGAGACGCGAGCGCCGATCCACCTGGAGCGCCGTGAGCAATAGAAAATCCCACTCGGGAAGCCCCTGGTCCAATAGCTCAAAAAGCCTGTGCCCGCCGGCCGCTTTGCGCGCGTTGAAATCCAATCCACGGCTCTTACAATAAGCGAAAAGCGCTTCCGCGTCGGCTCTTGCCTCGGGACCGTCGACGCCCAGGAGATCCAGTAACGGCCCGGTTGCCGCAAGCCCTAGTTCCTCCCAACGCTCTTGGGTCCAACCCTCGATGACGAGCAAATCCATGAGGGCTTTGCTCGCTTCCTCGCGCAGGCCGTCACTCCAAAGTCGGAGAATTTTTTCACCCAACTCGCCCTTTTGTTCGCGAGTGACGAAATACGGGACGCTCTCAACCCAAATTACCTTCTTGCCTGGAAAAAACGGCGGAGTCATCAGCGACGCCTCGATTTGATCCCAGGTCGCCGCACGACCGTCTAAGCGCTCGAGGTTAAAGCCCCGCTGGTTCTTGGGAACCAAAAGATCGACAACGGTCTTGCAAGCTTGCTGCACCTGCAAATCATCACCGAAGAGCATCAGTAGCCGGGGTCCTCGGCCGTTTTTAATGTCCGCGACGGCGGCTGAAAAATCACGCTTCATGGCGAGTAAAGATTTCCCTTTGAGGGTTGGTTAAACCGCACTGCGAGTGAGCCATGCCCCCGCAACGGGCGTCGTGAACGCATATCCACTGGCCCAAATCGGGTGGCCGGCGTGGGAACAGGGCGCTCAATGTTTGGGCACCCACATCTGATTTTTTTCGCTCCAGGCGTAATCCGACTTCCAAACTTTTAGCCCGATGGTAAATTTGCCGCCCGATTTAGAGACGAATATCTTTTCGTTGGAATGGGGAATCTCGACCCGCGCGATGATCATGATTTTTTTAGAGATTCCCTTGTCGATCAAGATCCGGTCGCCTTCGCGCATCGTGGCGCGGTTTTCGCTCTTTTTCCTGCGCATCACCAAAAGTTACCAAAGCCCAATCGTACAGGCAAACCGAACGGGACAAAAATTCTCGGCGCCGCCCCGCGCCGGACCTCAATCCCTCGATCTTCCCGTTCCGCGTGGCTGCTTAACCTCCGCCAGCGCTTTGCGGCTTAACTTGACAATCACCCTGCCCTTCGATAGCTCTCCTTGAAGCATCCGCCAAAATTCCGTCAACTATGGTCATCGACGTTCACGCCCATTACGTTCCTTTGGAGAGCTTGCAAGTCGCCACCGAAGTCGGTCAGCGCTACGGTCTCAAGCTCGAAAAGAACGAGCACGGCCGCGACATGGTCACGCGTGCCGGCAAGGCGATTTTAAACCAGCTCAAAGCGGAGTTCTCCGATCTCAATTTACGCTTGTCGATCATGGACCACCAGGGCATCGATATGCAGGTGCTCTCCCCCGCGAGCAGTTACTTTTTCTATTGGATGGAGGCCGATGAGTCGCTGGAATTCGCTCGCTGGCTCAACGACCGGTTCGCCGAAGCGGTGGCCCTGCACCCGCGTCGGTTTGTCGCCCTGGCTTCCCTGCCAATGCAAGACAGTCAAAAGGCGGCGGCGGAGTTGGAGCGCGCCATGACCCGGCTCGAATTGCGCGGCGTTGAGATCGGTTCGAACATCAACGGCCGCTACTTCGACGATCCGAGCTTGGACCCTTTTTGGGAGGCGGCGCAAGCCTTAAACGCGCTGATCTTTGTGCATCCGCAACAGGTGGTCGGCGCTGAGCGGATGAAAGACTACAATCTCGCTAACCTGATCGGCAATCCCACCGACACTTCTTTGGCTATGGCCAAATGTATCTTCGGCGGGGTTTTGGAGCGTTTTCCCAGACTCAAGTTCGTGCTCGCCCACGCCGGCGGCTTTCTGCCCTACACCTGGGGGCGACTCGACCGCGGTTATTGCATCCAGAGCTCGTCCACTTCGATAATCGCCAAGACGCCGGGTGAATACGTTAAACTTTTTTATTTCGACACGATTACGCATAGCGCCATGGCCTTGGAGTATCTCGTGGCAAACTTCGGCGCGGACCATGTGCTGCTCGGCAGCGACTACCCCTATGACATGGGCGACCCGGAACCGGTGGAAACGTTGCGCGGCACGAAGATCGGCGCTAGAGAAAGAGAGCAAATCACCGGCGCCAACGCGTGCCGGCTTCTAGGCATCGGAGATTAATACAAACGTTTTTATCGATGTTACATTTGGATTTTGGCGAGGGGAAGAAAGACTGAAGAACCGGGAGCGTAGGAACCTGAAGATAATCCCAGGCCCAGACCGTCGGAATAAGTAGCCTCAGGGGTTGGCGGGGGTGGCCTTCGAGGTAGAGGCCCATCGCTCCCGATCCGAAGGCTTTCTTCCCCGAGCAGGTATCGTTCCTTACTAGGTTTGTATTAGTCCATTCGAAACTTTTCAACGCGGAGGAAACCATGCGCCTTGTCACATTCTCACGTAAGAACCAGCAGCGAGTCGGGCTGATCGGCCCCCAGGATCAAATCACCGATCTCGCCGAGGTCAATCGTCGTTATTTGAAGGGCGGCAACCCGCCTTTTCTGGCGACCATACAGGCCTTTATCGAGGCCGGCGCCAAGGCGCTCACGGTGGCGCGCAAGGCGGAAAAATATGTTTCCGGCAAGAGCCCGGAGGAGCTAAAAAAACTCGCCGCTGCCGGCGCGCTGGTAAAATTGAGCCAGGTCAAACTGCTCTCGCCGATCCCGGCTCCGAAAAAGAACTGTGTCATGTTGGGTATCAATTACCGCGAACATGTCGAGGAGGGGGCCAGGGCGCGCGAGTTGGACATCAAATATCCTGACTACCCCGTGTTTTTCACCAAGCCGGCGACCTCGGTGATCGGCCACCTAGGCAAGGTCATCAAACACAAGGCTACCGATAGGTTGGACTGGGAGGTTGAGCTCGCGGTGGTCATGGGCAAAAAAGGTAAAGATATTCCTAAAGAGAAGGCCTACGATTACGTCTTCGGCTACACCATCTGTCTGGACATGACCGCCCGCGAATTGCAGCGCCAACATGGCCAGTGGTTCAAAGGCAAGTCGCTCGACACTTTTTGTCCCATCGGCCCCTGGATTGTCCATAAGAGCGCGCTGCCGGACCCCCAGCAGTTGCGGCTCATCTGCCGGGTCAACGGCGAAGTCATGCAGGACGGCAACACCCGCGACATGATCTTCGACATTGCCACGACCATCGAGAGTTTGTCCAAGGGCATGACGTTGGAGCCCGGCGACATCATCAGCACGGGAACCCCGTCGGGCGTCGGCTTTGCGCGCACGCCGCCGGTTTTTCTCAAGCCCGGCGACAAAGTTGAAGGAGATATCGAAGGCATCGGCGTCCTAGAGGTCACGGTCGCCGAGCCGTAAAATTCGATCCCAGGGGGATCATGGAACAGGTTAGATCTCCCGCAGTGGCCGGCTCGTTTTATCCGGCCAACCCCTTAGAGCTCAATGGACTCATCGATGAATGTTTCGTTTCGAGTCCGTTGGGGCCGCAGGGAACAAAACCTGTCTCATCCGCGATGATAGCCGGCATGGCTCCCCATGCCGGCTACGTCTACTCTGGTCCCTGCGCCGCCCATCTTTATTCATCGCTCGACCCCGCCGTTAAGCGCGTTATCGTCCTGGGCGTCAATCACTGGGCCAGAGGGCATCGAGCCTCGCTCAGCCCGTGGCCAATTTGGCGAACGCCATTGGGCGAAGTTGTCATCGACCAAGAGCTAAGTGATAGTCTCGAAGCACGGGTTAGGTTCCTGAAACCAGACGTACCCGCCCACGCCCAGGAACATAGCATTGAGGTTCAGTTGCCGTTCCTTGAGCGGGTCCTCGCTGACTTTACTTTCTTACCGATCTCCCTGTCGCATTTGTCCGAGGAAGAGTGCGCCGAACTGGGCGCGGCCATCGCCGATCTGTGTAAGACCGCTGCCGACGGTAAGCAAAAAACTCTGATCCTGGCCAGTAGCGATCTCAGTCACTACCTCTCGCCTAAAGAAACCGAAAGATTGGACCGCATGGCATTGGATCCGGTCTTAGCCTTGGATCCGCCTGGACTCTTGAGAGTCGTCGAAGAAAAAAACATCAGCATGTGCGGCGTCCTGCCCACCGCCGTCATGCTCTTCGCCGCCGCCGCCCTCGGCGTCAAGCGCGCCCGCCTGCTCAAGCATTGTCATTCCGGCGACGTCAGCCCGATGCGCAAAGTCGTCGGCTACGCCAGCGTCGCTTTTGAGATCTAAGCCGGATTATTTATGATCCGAGAAAGAAAAAGGAGATACTGCAAACCTTCGGGGTAAGCCTGGAGAGGCGAAGGCACCCAACCGTACAGGTCCAATGACTTCTTCGCGACTCGGGCGGATGTTGAATCCTTCTCTGTCCTGCGCTATAGCACGCGGGCTTGCAGGCCCCTTCAAGGCATAGACCCATTGCCTTCGACTCGGAAGGCTTACGCCGAAGGTATCGTCAGTGTATGAACAATGCCGGGTAATACCGTGACGCCAATCGCGCCGCGTAATTTGACTTGCCCCCAACGCTCTGTTAAGGGTTCTCAAGATGCTAGGGGTGTCTGCCTGCGGCAGACTGAGAGCCTGACACAACAGGTAACCCTTCGAACCTGATCCGGGTCGAACCGGCGTAGGGAAGCGTGAGAGTCGAGGTCCCGCAAGTGGCGTAGTTTGGAATTTAGCGCGGGACGAACTTAAAACCGTATTCCCTGGCCACCACGTGGTGGCCCGCGTGAATGCGGTTTTTGCGTTTTGATGAAGATTTATCTCAACGGAGAAGAAAAAGAGATTGCCGATGGGCTGAGCATCGCCCAGCTGCTTGAAGAGCTGCAAATCCGTTCCGGCCGCGTCGTCGTCGAGCTCAATCGCGACATCGTTTCCCGCGAAGCCCACGGCTCGACGCTGCTCAAAGGGGGCGACGCGCTTGAAATCGTTCATTTCGTGGGCGGAGGATAATATCATGGAAGACCTGCTTAAATTGGCAGACAAGAGCTATCGGTCGCGGTTGATCATCGGCACCGGTAAGTACAAAGACTTCGCCGAGACGCGAAAAGCCATCGAGGTCTCCGGCGCCGAGATCGTGACGGTCGCCGTCCGACGGATCAACATCACCGATCCTAACAAGGAAAATCTGCTCGATTACTTGGACCCGAAAAAGTACACGATCCTGCCCAATACCGCCGGCTGTTACACCGCCGACGACGCGGTTCGCACTTGCCGCCTGGCGCGCGAGGCCGGCGTAGGCAAAATGGTCAAGCTCGAAGTGATCGGCGATGACAAGACGCTGTTCCCCGACATTCCCGCAACATTGGAGGCGGCGAAGATTCTCGTCAAGGAAGGCTTCGTGGTCCTGCCCTATATTACCGACGATCCGATCACGGCGAAAAAACTCCAAGACATCGGCTGCGCCGCGGTGATGCCGCTCGCTGCGCCGATCGGTTCCGGTTTGGGAATTCGTAATCCTTACAACATACGTATTATTTTGGAGCAAGCGACGGTTCCGGTCATTGTCGACGCCGGCGTGGGCACCGCGTCTGACGCCGCCATCGCCATGGAAATGGGCTGTGACGGCGTCTTGATGAACACGGCGATCGCCGGCGCGAGGGATCCGATCCTGATGGCGGAGGCGATGCGGCTTGGCGTTGATGCCGGGCGAAAGGCCTTTCTTGCCGGACGCATCGTCAAAAAGCTTTACGCCACGGCTTCGAGCCCGATAGACGGGATTCTGGGTTAGCTGTCGCCAGTGCCGACGCCCAATTTCGATCTCTATCTGGTCACCGACCGAGGCATGACTCAGGGGCGTGACTTGCTCTGGGTTTTGCAGCAGGCATTGGACGGCGGCGTCAAAGGGATTCAGCTTAGAGAAAAGGATCTCGTTGGAAGAGAACTCTTTTTTCTTGCCGAAGCGGCACGCAAGCTCACCCAGCGTTACCACGCCCTCCTATTGATCAATGACCGCATCGACATCGCTCTGGCAATGGACGCCGACGGTGTACATCTCTCGACCGCCTCCATCCCCATCGAATCGGCAAGAGCCCTGCTAGGTCGACAACAGCTGCTCGGTGCCTCGACCCATTCTCTTGAGGAAGCGCAGGAGGCGGAAAGGAGCGGCGCCGACTTTGTCGTGTTCGGTCCCGTCTATTTTACCCCTTCGAAGGCATCCTATGGCTCGCCTCAGGGATTGGCGGCGCTCAAGAAAGTAGTGGAAAAACTCTCTCTTCCCATCTATGCTATAGGCGGAATCAAGCCCGAGAATATCGCGGACACGCGCCGTACCGGAGTCCGCGGAGTTGCGTTGATCTCCGCGGTCATGAGCGCGGCCGATCCGGAGAATGCGACGAAAGAAATACTGAAGCTCTTTAACACGTGATCCATTGCAAGAGATCGCGCGAGAAGTTTACGCTTACTTGCAGGCCAATGCGGTCTTGTACGCCGGCATCGCTTTCGTTGCCGGTTTCCTTGCGCACAAGACCGTGGTCCGCGAGGCAAGTTCGGCGTTTGTTCTTTCGGCAATCATTGGCTTGGTAGGTTTGTTCCTGGGTCAATTTATGTTATTTTACTTTGGGCTTAAGGAACACCTGGAAAAAATCTCCGAGTTTCGCCTTCTTTTAGATTTTATCGCAGCCTACATCGGCTCGTTCATCGTCGCGACGCTCATCCACTTCGTCAAACCCCTGTGAGCCACCCTAGCTCAGTTGGTAGAGCAACTGATTCGTAATCAGTAGGTCGCCGGTTCGACTCCGGCGGGTGGCTCCAGTTTCCTATAACAGTTGGCAGGATTCTTTATTTCCGAGCCCCCGACTAAGATGAACGGCGCCCAGCTACAGCGATTGCCCGGCAAAATGGGCTTTCTTCCCGATCGCGTTTATCGACGGACGTCGTGTTTATGGAAACACCTCGATTCTCTCCTGTGTAATTGAGATTAGCTTTGATCCCGCCGACAGAGCAGTTTCAATGTCGGTCCACTCAGAAGTGAGGATCTCAAAAAGGCGGGCATTGCTGCAATTACCTACGGCGACGTGGAGCACCTGGGGCGGAGCGCCGAAGAGCAGGGATCGATCATAAAAGTCATTGTCTTTGCTGACAATGACCGATCGCAGCCGTCTTCCTCGGTTCCAAACTCCTGTGCGGCTCTTAATTGATTCAAATCAGCCAGGTGCTCGGCCTCGTGACCACGAGACCTCAGACAGCGAGCAAGACGCGGCGGAAGATTCACATCGACGAGGAATTTCACCTGTTCAGCAGGACTTCGCGATGGGCTGCTTGACGCGCGGCATAATCGAGACAAGCGTCTATGTCAGCCCTTTCTAGGTAGGGAAAGTCGCCGAGGACTTGCTCGGGTGTCATACCGCCTGCAAGCATTTCAAGTATATGGCTGACGGTGATTCGCATCCCGCGAATTGTGGGCTCTCCACCGCAAACGTTAGCCTTAATTGTAATTCGATCAAGGTGCATGCTCACATTGTATAAGAACGGTTTACAAAGGCAATCTGATCATGGTCCTCTTCGACCGTTCGCTATTTCCCATCTCCCACCACAATAAACGGCGCCCGGTAGCAGGGATGCGAGACAGAGCAACTGATTCGTAATCAAGGCCCACGGTGTTTCACAATGTGGTGATATTGCAGGTAACTTATTGAAATCTAACAGGATAGATAATTCTCTCCCCTCCTCCTCGTTCCCCCAGATTTCGCCCATTTTGCCGTTCATTTCACAACGCTTTTCACAACACTTTTTTAGGCGTGTTATGTGCGATCACCATGGTAATCATGAACACAGTCAGAAACACTTTTTAGACCTCACCGCAACCAATATTGGTACCAACAACGTCAGCAGATTTTGATCCTTGAGAACCGTAGTCTAACCGGTGAAAACTCGCGAGAAGGCGACGGGGATCGAACCCGTGACGTCCAGCTTGGGAATTTTGTATCGAATTTGATGTTTTCTTTTGTCGCAGCAAGAACTTAGCAGCGATCTTCTGCTCTTAAATACTTGCTACGAGCTTCAGTAATTTCAACTAGTTTCACCCGTTCTGCTTTTGTCTTGGGCACGTTTTGGGCACGCGAACATCTCATATCGGCGAGGCTTGTTAACTGGAGCAAACGGCGTCAACCCACGCGGTGACGTCAATCAAGAATCGCTAGTCATTCCACGAGCCTTTATTTAAACTGCCGTGTGTCAGCCTCCCAATCTCCCTATCACTGTGGAATGCCTTTGGAGCAATGCTTTTCTTCCTGCTATGAT
>Ga0214473_10001216_pt1 | contig 34742 bp, 35 predicted proteins | sample RVTome_7_FD_203509 | JGI IMG/M metagenome (GOLD analysis project Ga0214473, IMG submission 203509) | Soil microbial communities from uranium-contaminated site in the Upper Colorado River Basin, Wyoming, United States - RVT98D197 | ecosystem: Environmental > Terrestrial > Soil > Contaminated >... | reverse complement strand
CTTGTTGAGGGTAGGCCCGAGGTGAGGGGCTACGGGAAGCTCCCCGATGAGGAACGCGCAAAGGGCATTCTGCTTGCCTGCCAGGCATTTCCAGAAGAGGATATAACGATTGAGGTGCCCGAGACCTCGAGGCTCGTCATAGGGGAGAAGATAGCGGTCTCACGGGCCGGAGACCTTTTGGCCCTTCTGTCATCCTTAGGGAAGAAGGTGGACCCGATACTCAAGGAAGTTGCCCTCGATCTGCCCCCGCCCACCCTCGACGACCCGCTTAGCGACTTGGAGCGCCTGAAACGGGAACTGCGCGCCACCGGGATGGAGGAGGATTTTTACTTCGCCTCGGACTTCATAAGGCGGCTCGGCAAGAAGCTCCGGGAGGCGGACTGGAAGATATTATTCAGGTACGCGGGACATGAGGCCGTCTCCATCCAGCCCCGGGAACGGAAGTTCCACTACGGGGCCGCAATCGATATAGGCACGACCACGGTGGTCGTCTACCTTGTGAACCTTATAGACGGGAAGGTCATAGACGTGGGGCTTACATATAATTCCCAGATGCGACACGGGGACGACGTTATAACGAGGATAGTCTATGCCACTGAGCAGGGCGGGCTTCACGAATTGAGACGGGCCGTGCGCGAAGACATAAACGGGCTTATAGAGACGATGGCCAAAAGGCACGGCATCCCGGTCGAGGAGATTGAGCTTGCGGTAATTGCCGGAAATACCACGATGAGCCATCTCTTCTGGGGGCTCGATCCGGGCTCGATAAGGGAGGAGCCCTATGTGCCTGCGGTGAGCTTCTTCCCGCTCATGAGCGCACAGGACGCAAGGCTCAAGATGAACCCGGAAGGCCCCGTCTACACCATGCCCTGCATCGCAAGCTACGTGGGGGGTGATATAGTCTCGGGCGTGCTTGCCTCCGGCATGCACAGGAAAGAGGAGGTCGCCCTCTTCATGGACATCGGCACCAACGGGGAGATCGCCGTGGGCAACAGCGAGTGGCTAATCACGGCCGCGTGCAGCGCCGGGCCCTGCTTTGAGGGAAGCGGCATAAGGCACGGGATGAGGGCCACGGAAGGGGCCATCGAGAGCGTGAGGATAAACCCCGCGACTATGGAGCCGGAGGTGGGCATAATCGGAAACGGCGGCCCGCCGAGGGGCATCTGCGGCTCCGGGATGATTGACGCCATCAGCGAGATGTTCCTCAAGGAGATCATCGACAGGAAGGGGAACTTCCATCACGAGAAACCCATACCCGGCCTGCGGAAAGGCCCCGAGGGCTACGAGTATGTGCTTGCCCACTCCCCCACGGGCGCCATTGCGCTTACGGAGGCGGACGTGGAAAACATCCTCCGGGCGAAGGCCGCCGTCTATGCCGGGGTCTCAACGCTCCTCAAGCAGGTGGGCCTCTCCCTCGATGCCATAGAGCGCATATACATAGCGGGCGGGTTCGGGAATTACCTCGATGTGGAAAAGGCGATAATACTCGGCATGCTCCCCGATATGCCCCGCGTGAAATTCACGTTCCTCGGCAACACCTCGGTTACGGGGGCGTACCTCGCGCTCGTCTCTCAAGAGATGAAGAAAGAGGCCGAGGAGATAGCGGCCCGGATGACCTATGTGGAGCTGTCGGTCTCGGCGGACTTCATGAACGAGTACATGTCCGCCCTCTTTCTGCCCCACACGGACCTCTCCCAGTTCCCCACGGTAGCCGCCCTGATGAAGGGCGAGTAGGCCTCGATTGGAAAAAGGGACGGGCTAAGCCGTCCCTTTCCTTTGTTTAAAAAACATTAGGGTATTACTTCCAGGGCATCCAGATTAATATAGTAGCCCGAGGAGTTCGGATTTTTTTGTCCGGAGACTTCCAGATGCAAAGTATGGTTCCCAGCCGGAAGACCGGTCTTCTGAAGAGAAATTTGCGTTTTGGGGAGTCTGCTGTAAAGGTCCACAAGTCCCATATACGCGCCGTCGAGATATACTTTGGCCTTGCCGAAATTATTATTCTTCGTTACGATCCATTTTAGCCCTGTTCCGTAGAAGGAAAAACTTGCATTAGCGCTTGTTTCATTGGAATATGCAAATGCCCCGCCGCTGCAAGCCTTGCATCTGTAATTTAGCCAGGTGCCCTTGTAATATATGGATGGTTCATTTTCCTCAAATCTAAGGTCATTATGATAAAGCACAACCAATCCGTTATTGTAATCAGCAATTACCACATCATTAAATCCGTCCCCGTTGATATCGCCAACTGCGAGCCCTTGAGGGTTGTAGTGGCTTGCGTACGGTATGGGATAGAGTTCTTCGGAAATTAGGTCCTTATCCGGCCCCTGCAGATAAATCCCCAGTTCCGTCCATCCGCCGTGGGCCACAATGACGTCCTGCTTGCCATCTCCATTTACATCGGCAACCTCGACCGGCTCGGGGCAATCATAGGACGTATAGCTGAAGGCGGGGTCGAGGGCTCCCGTGTTGTTCTGATAAAAAACGCCTATTTTTGAAGACGGCGAGTTACCGCCGTAAGTGACCACTATGTCCTCTAAGCTGTCACTGTCCAGGTCTCCTATTGCAACTCCATGTGTCAGCTCACTGCCGGGCAAATCGTAATAAACCGGAAGGCTGAATGTGCCTCCCGGCCCCTGAAAAAGCACCCCTATATTTGGATAGGAATAAGATTGACCGCTCATCACGATAATGTCTTCCAGCCCGTCATTATTTACGTCGCCAGCCTCTATTTCGTCATACCCTCCGTGTGTCACCTCGTTTGTGACAGGCCCCGTAAGAATTCCGGACTCGTTCTGAAAGAAAATATCCATTTGATTTGTGCCCCAGCCGATGCCCGCAACATCAAGGAGGCCGTCGTTATTGAAGTCACCTATTTTGATGCTCTCTGAATTAACCGTAAGATAAGACCTTCCGGGATCCAGAGAACCATAAGAATTTTGAAGAAATACTTCAATGTTGCTCCCCGAATTGCCTACAACGACATCTGCCCTGCCGTCATTATTTACATCTCCGATATCGACCGATGAGGGCCCGCTCGAATAAGTGGAATTCGTGGGATATCTGGCGGGCGGGTTAAGCGCACCGGAGGCATTTTGCAAAAAAACATGTATATGGTAGTCGTTTGCCGGATCAAAATAGAAGCTGGTCGTAAGTACGACGTCATTCCTGCCGTCCCCATTTACATCGCCGATTGCAACTGCTTCCGGCCACGAGCCGGTTGGAAATGCCGTATATGGCTCAAAAAGGTTTGTACCGGCATAACTTACCGAGACTGCAAATAAACAGATGATGAGAGTAAGAAGAAGTGTCCCCCGCATGAAGCCCTCCTTGTGAAAGTAAGTTTATTTATAAATCTGCATAAGTAATGCTTTTACCCTGTCTTGATAAATTTCTAATCTTTACGCAGCGTTGAATTTATTATAAATTGCTTCAGCTTTCCGAGCGCCTAAAAATTATTGCCTTTTTATTTTCAAAAATTGCGCTCCGACAAATAATTGAAGATAAACGGGAAAATTCTATTCCACGCTGATCGTCACGGGTGCGGCGAGGCGGGGGCCTTCGAGCTTTAGGGGCGCGGGCCTCGAAAGGGTGATTTCGACAACGGGGTCCTGCCCCTCGCAGTAAAAGATGAGCTTTGCCTTTTTTGCGCTGTCCAGAAGTATGAGGGAGATATTGTCCGGAGAGCCCGTGAGCGGGACAAACCCCAGTATCTTTGCCTCCGAAAGGGAGGGGAGAGTGGCCATGAGGTCGAACCTTTTCGGGGGCTGCGACTTGTCGGCAGGGATAAATTCGAGCTTGAGAATGTAAGTGCCCCGCTTTTTCTGGGTTTTTATGGAGGAGAGCGCCAGGCCGCCCGTGGGCGCGGTGGCCATATAGGGGAACGTCTCGATGTCGTCCTTAAGATATTCGAGCGCCCTCTCTTCCGAGAGGTCGGGGAATTTCGTGTTCGCCATGTGCGTGAAGGGGAAGAGTTTTTTTTCAAGGGCCGCTATCCTCGATTCCAACTCGACCCTATCAAATGCGGAAGAGGGCCCCTCTCGGAGGCCGTTTTTCATATAGGACAGGTCCTTGGAGTCCGCGTAATCGAGCAGTTCATAGAGGCTGGTGCTTCCCAATGCGAGGAGCAGGAAAAACAGGGGCACAGCCCTGTATCTCCTCGCGCCCTCCCCGGGCCATATGCGCTCGAAGGCGAAGAGGAGTATCCCCGCGACGAGCGCTATCGTTATGGAAATAAGCTCCCAGTTGAACATGATATAGGGTTTTTTTTGGGCTCCCCAGCCAAGAAAATTTTTCTCCGGATATTCTATTCGGTGCGGCCCGGTATATGCAAATCCCTATTGTAGACTGGACCGTCCTTTTGCACTATCATTTTAATAGGTTCAAAAATACAGGAGGCGTGATGCCGAAACGCGAACACGAGGCCTTCGTCTGTCCCCATTGCCACGGCGATCTCAAGTCGCAATTGAAGCCCAGGCCCCCGAAGCCGAGGCCTGTGGAGGAAAAGCCAATAATCTGTCCTCACTGCGGCAAACTCGTCAGGAAGATACACCACCACAAGACCGAGTGATACGGGCCCCTTTTTTGGATTTTTTCAATACCCGCCTGAAAAACCCCGCAAAATCAGGCACTTGCAAGCCCCGTTTGAAATTTTATTTCAATAGGCCCTCACCCCTGCACCCCTACCCACCCCTGCACCCCTCCCAAGAGGGGACTTTTAAAGGAACCCTCCCGACCTCCCATTAAGCTAAGGGGAGGAATATCCCGCGCGTTTTGAAAGAGCAGGCCCAAGCACTCAATAGGCCTCTCAGGTAGCTCGTTGAGTGCTCGGCCGAGCGGGTGAAGTATAAAGGTAAAATGGGTGTCCTGGTCAAGAGGAAATAGGACACTATATTTATGTCCGGAATCAGGGCGCTTAAATCCGGGGTACTTCTTCCTGTAAGCCGGACTGAAACACTCCGTTTCAATTGTGCGGATTTTCGGCCATAATCCTGCTTTTAATATTGTAGAGGAGTTAAGATTTGTGATTAAGATTGAGGACCGGGGTGTCCTGTTTTACGTAGGGGCGCTGCTTGCTGCGCCCGCCTTTTGATTGGTGAATAATCCCATCCTTTAAGCCTATGGACCTCCTATGATGGAAATCAGGATCATATCGCATGCCTAAAAATATCATTTTAAGGACGGGCTGATTTCCATCACAGGAGCGCCCGGATGTCATGCCCGAGGTATTAATCGGACATCCATTTTTGTGTAGTCTTTAAATTGGATTCCCGCCTGCGCGGGAATGACGGCGAAACAAGAAAAAGACGGGCGCAGCAAGCAGCGCCCCTACAGCAAAAATAAATTTGGACTTATACCATTCTTTCCATCTTTCAACTGATAATCATTAACTGTGAACAGCTTCTCTCGCCAGAGTAGATTCCGGCTTTCGCCGGAATGACGGACAAAAGATCACGGCTAAAAAAATGGTTTGTAATTGGTTCTGGAAATCCTCACCTTAAAAGAGTTTTATTCATAGTTAGTAGTAGGAGGTGAAAGTCGCACGCTGTCCCCATTCTCGTTTTCTCGAAAGTGAAGATCAATCGCTAAACGAATTAAAAACTCCACTCACCGGTTCGCGTGGGCCGCTTTTGCGAGCAACTCGGAGGCCCACTGGTTCAAGCTCTTACCTGATGCCCGGGCGATGATGAGGGCACTGGCGTGTACCTCGGGGGGTATGCGGAGCATCACCTTGCCCGAGGCGGGCTTTTCAGGCTTTCGACCGGTTGCCTTGCAATCGGCAAGATAATGGTTGATCGCCGCCGCAAAGCGCTCTTTAAGCCCGGCGACGGTCGCCCCATGGAAACTAATGCTGTCTTCGAGCCCCAAAACGCGCCCTACAAAAATATTGTCGCGCGGATCGAATTCAACACGGGCCTTGTATCCTTTGTATGTCATTACGTTCATCATGGTTTCACCTCCATCTTGATAAACCACTCTCGCAGTTCTTCCACCTGATACTTCTTTGCCTCTTTGCCGGGGTGAGGACGATGCAAATACTTCCGGCTCCCTTTCATCTCGAAAACAACCCTGGAACCTTCCCCTTCCCGGACTACTCCGCCCATGGAGATAATTAGTGCCTCTATATCGGAGAACACAATCCCGCCTCGCGTGGGCGTGGAAAAAATAGCTTCGAGTACGCGGCGATGTTTCGCCTTCATTTAACATGATAGCATCTTTTGCTATCAGATGACAATGCTGCAATGATTCACGGCCCCTGTCCCTTTTAGCGACTATCTCACGCCGCCCAAGCGGTTTATATGGTAAAATCGAGAATATTCAGGAGGTGAAGACATGACGGCGTTTGACCGGATAACGTTTGATGCCCGGATAATGGGGGGCCGGGCCTGTATCCGCGGAATGCGCATACCGGTTTCCGTAATTGTCGGCCAGATCGCCCATGGGGCTACGGCAGAAGAGGTCTTGGCCGATTATCCCGATCTCGAGCCGGATGACATCCGCCAGGCCCTGGAATATGCCGCGTGGCTAACCCAGGAAGAGGTCAATACGGCATAGCAGAAAGAATGAGATTCCTGGCCGATATGGGGGTTCCGCTCAGGGTTGTCCAATGGCTCAGGGATAAGGGATACGATGCCGTTCATCTTCGTGAAGAAAATCTTCACCGCTTGCCTGACGGAGAAATCTTTAAAAAAGCATACATCGAGCGGCGAATTCTCCTTACTTTTGACCTTGATTTTGGCGAAATCCTTGCGTTATCAGGCGAGAAGCCTGTAAGCGTTCTTCTATTCAGGCTACACAACACGCGTGCCCCACACGTCATGGAGCGCCTGGGTAAAGTCTTAACCGATTCCGGACGGGCTTTGGAGCAAGGAGCGATTATTGTAGTGGAAGAGTCCCGTCACCGCACACGCCGTTTACCGATTGGGACATAAAGGATTAAGAATGAAAGCCCCCTTAGTGGAGGGGGCCGGCGGAGATTATCTTTTCGACCTCGGTCTTGATGAGTGTGGAGGGGATGCCCCCGTGCATCTTTGGCACCCCGTTTATGATGATTACGGGCGCGGAGATAAGGCCCTGCTCAAGGAGATCCCTTATCTCGGGGAAGCTCTCCTCCTCGTCGCTGAAGAGGTCTATATACTCCACCGAGACCACCGAGGGGTAATTGTAGTCCATGTCGGTCTTGAGCTCCTCGGCGAGCATACGGTTCTGCACCGGCTCGGAGAATTTTTCCGCGTCCGTGGCCCAGTGTATCGGGTTGTCGAGTATCTGTATGTGGACCCTGTTCAGCATTTCCATGCACCTCTACTCTTATTTTAAATCATTAAGGATGAGGTTGTCGATAAGTCTTGTGCGGCCGATTATTATTGCGCCGGCAAGGAGCGCCGTGGGGCCTTTTAGGGTTTCCGGCTCATCGAGTGTTTCCGCGTCATAGGCCGAGGCGTACTGCACCTCGCTCACGAGGGGCTCCGCCCGGAGCACTTCATGGATGGCGTTTTTGATCTCCCCCGTGGCCCTCGTGCTTTTTATTTTCTCCGCCCCCGCCGCGAGGGCGCGGTAGAGGACCGTAGCGGCCGCCCGCTCCTTCGGGGAGAGATACGCGTTCCTTGAGCTCATGGCGAGGCCGTCTTCTTCCCTTAGCGTCGGGCAAACGACGATCTCCGGGGTAAGGTTCAGGTCTCTCACGAGCCTCCTTATTATGAGGCTTTGCTGATAATCCTTCTGGCCGAAGTACGCCCTCGCGGGCTGGACGATGTTCAGGAGCTTCAACACTATCGTGGCCACCCCCCTGAAGTGGCCGGGCCTCGAGGGGCCGCAAAGTTTTTCGGATAAGCCCTCGACTTCAGTCCAGCTTGCGAACCCATCGGGATACATGGCCGCCGTGTCCGGCAGAAAGAGGAGATCGACATTTGCCCCGGCGAGCTTTTCCATATCCTGGGCCATGTCCCGTGGATATTGGGCAAAGTCCTCACCTTGGGAGAACTGGGCCGGGTTTACGAATATGCTTGCAACGAGGAGGTCGTTTTCCGCCCTTGCGGCCCTTATGAGGGCAAGGTGGCCTTCATGCAAGGCCCCCATCGTGGGCACAAAACCGATGCTCTTGCCCCGCGACCTCTCCTTGATCGCCGTGTCCTGCATCAACCGGGGGAGCCTTATGGTTTCCAGGCTTCTATCTCCTCCATAAGGGCGTCGAGCAGGTCTTTTTCCTTCACAGTCTTGAGCATCTTCCCCTTCTTGAAGATCATCCCCCTGCCTTTTGCGCCCGTTATGCCGAAATCGGCCTCCCTGGCCTCGCCGGGGCCGTTCACGACGCACCCCATGACGGCGACCTTGACCGGTTTTTTGATCTTTCTAAGCCGTTTTTCCACCTCGCGCGCGAGCCCTTCTATCCCGATAGTGGTCCTGCCGCAGGTGGGGCAGGAGATTATCTCCGGGCCGCTCTCTCTGATGCCGAGGCTCTGAAGTATCCGATAGGCCGTCCGCACCTCCTCAACCGGATTTCCCGTGAGGGAGACGCGCATGGTGTCCCCGATGCCCTCGGAGAGCAGGATGCCCAGCCCGACCGCGCTCTTTATAGTGCCGGTCCCCGGGGGGCCCGCCTCCGAAATGCCTATGTGAAGGGGGTAACCGGCCCGCTTGGAAAAAAGCCTGTAGGCCTCCACGGTCGTGGGCACATTCGAGGCCTTTAGCGAGACCTTTATCTCCTCATAGCCCGCCTTTTCGAGGAGCGCTATTTCTTTTAAGGCGCTCTCCACAAGGGCGCGGGGCCCCGGGTGCCCGTATCTCCTCAGGAGCTCTTTTTCGAGGGAGCCCGCGTTCACGCCCACCCGTACGGGAATGGGCCTGTCCTTAAGCGCCCGCACAAGCTCTTTTATCTTCCAGTCCGAGCCGATGTTTCCGGGGTTGATCCGGAGCCCGTCCACACCCTGCTTTATGCTCTCAAGCGCCAGCCGCCAATCGAAATGGATATCGGCTATGACCGGGATGGGGGAGCCCTTTTTGATTTTTGAGAGGGACTTCGCGGCATCCCCGTCCGGGACGGCCACCCTGATTATCTCGCACCCCTTCCCGGCAAGGGCTTTAATCTGCCGGAGCGTGGCGGCGGCGTCCCTTGTGTCGGTCTTCGTCATGGACTGGACGCTTACGGGGCTTCCGCCCCCCACGGGGACATTTCCCACATGGATGAGTTTCGTCGTTTTTCTAATGGCTGCCATCCTTTTTTGCTTCCATTTTGTCCGGGTCCGCATTTTTCGAGTCGGGGGCGGGCGCGGCTTCTTCGGCAAGCTCTTCCTCTATCTTGACCTTCAGGCTCTCCACAGCCTTCAGATGCTCCTCGTAAGTGGCCGAAAAGGTGTGGGTGCCGTCATGCTTCGATACGAAATAGAGATAAGGCACCCTCGCCGGATAGAGGGCGGCCTTTATCGATTTGAACCCAGGCGAGGCTATCGGCCCCGGCGGAAGCCCCTTTATCTTATACGTATTGTATTTGGTGCTTTTCATCAAATCGAACTTGCTCACAAGCGCCCGTGGGGGTTTTACCCCGTAAACTGCAGTGGGGTCGGCCTGGAGCGGCATCCCCTTTTTAATCCTGTTTAAGAAGACTGCGGATATGAGGGCCCTTTCCGAGTCCGCGACCGCCTCTTTTTCGATGATGGAGGCGAGCGTGATGACGGCCTTCATGCTGAGGCCAAGCTCGTTGGTGCGCTCGAGGAGGTCGCCCTTGTAAACCTGCATAAGCTTCGATACCATGGTGGAAATGAGCTTTTCGGGGGTGATCCCCTTGGGGAACCTGTAAGTCTCGGGGAAGAGATACCCCTCCAGGTTGGGCCCTTCCACTCCGAGGGACGCGATGAAGGCGGGGTCCCTCGCAAGCCTGTCAAATTCCCGTGCCGAGATAAGTTTCTTTGAGACGAGCTTTTCTCTTATCTCGGCGAGGCACTCACCCTCTACGACCGTAAGCTCCGTCTCGATGAGCTTCCCCCTTGCGAACTCGCGGAATATCTGCCAGGGGCTCATCGAGCCGTCCACGGCGTAATAGCCCGCCCTCATGCGCCTGTCCGCGCCGGTAAGCCTGCCCAGTATCTTAAAGAGGGCGGCATCCCTTACATAGCCTCCTTTTGCCAGCATCGAGGCGGCCTCCGAAAAGCTTGTCCCCTCCTTTATGTATATTTCTTCCGGTTCCTTCCCGGGGCTCACAGGGACCGCGAACTGCACGACCCCGTAAATGAGGACGAGCACGGCCGAAAGGCCCAAAAAAAGCGGGAACTGCTTTTTCATGTGCATCGTCTTGCCCTCCATATTGTATATATTAAATTAACGAAAAAACGGTACCACCGGATAAAGAGCATAAGAGCAGCACCCTTATTTTAACAAATTATGGGGAAAACCGATATTTTTGAATGGATTTTGTTTATAAATTATATCCTCCTCTGCCTCCGTTCTGTGCTATATTGAAGAAAAATTCCGGAGGTCAAGTGTGAGGAAAATCACGATTTTTTCAATTGTGGTCATTTTTCTTCTTGCCGGCACGGCATTTTCCGAGGATAGGGACATGAATGACGGGAGGGGGACAGTCGCGGTCTCCGGAGGGGCCTCCGGCCATTACCCGCCCGATGCGGCCAATGTAATCCTTGCTGTGGAAACAACGGACAGGACGGTCGGGCCCGCAGTAAAGGCAAATTCCGAAAAGGCCCAGGCCGTGACGAACGCCCTTAAGGGCATCATAAATAAGGACCGTGGCGATACGATCAAAACCTCCCATTACTCGGTTGAGCCCGTTTATAAATACGACAGGGACGGAGGGGAGCGCAAACTACTGGGGTACAAGGTGATCAATCAAGTCACAATCAAGGTGAAAGACCCGGCCCTCCCCGGCACTATTATCGACACGGCCATTAAGAGCGGGGCAAACCGCGTGGACTCGGTGCAGTTCCTGTTAGAAGAAAGAGAGGCCATCTGCAACGACCTTATAAGAAAGGCTATCGCCAAGGCGAGTGAGCGGGCAGGGGTAGTCGCGGAATCCCTAAACGTGAAAATTACCGGCATTAAACATGCCTCTTCCGAGTGCGGTGAGGAGAGGCCCCCGTACCTGCGCAAGGCCTATGCCCCCGAAGAGGCGGCTTCCCGTCCCCATCGAGGCGGGGGAGATAGAAGTTAGGGCAAGTGCGGGTGTGGAGTGGTTTGTGGAGTGAGGGTGGGAAAAATAAGTATATCAATACGTCCGATTTTTGGTCCCGCCAGAGCCAAAAGGGGCCTGCCATGAACAATACGCGAGAAATGTGGAACAGCAATGATTCAGAATTATGGGAAGAGGCCTTAAGTCGCTATTGGACTTTTGTTAAGCCCTCAAATATGAGCCTTGAGAAAGAGATGGATCAACTCGATCCCGATATAGTGAAGGCGATGAACCCTGAGGAATGGTATAAGTTTCTGATGGAAAAGTATTTTCGATGGAAATACACTGCCCCTAATAGATATGCTTCTACTACCAAGATGCTCAAAACTTACTCCGAAGATAACGGACTACTCCTTCTATACAAAATAAAAGAAGAACTTTTTGCATTCGATAGGGATGATATTGAGCACGGCCTGAAGATTGCCACTTCGATCAAGGGGCTTGGTGCGGCTGGAGCATCTGGGCTTTTAGCTGTCATTTTTCCTGCTCATTTTGGGACTATAGACCAGTTTGCTGTAAAGGCGCTTTCTGAAATCCCGGAATTGCCCGAGATTGAAATAATTCGCAATATGAAGCCATTATCTTTAAGGGTGCGGGACGGTGTTGTCCTTATAAATGTAATGCGCAGGAAGGCACGAGAATTAAACAGGGCCTTTTCTACAGAGCGATGGACTCCCAGACGAGTCGATATGATCCTATGGACCTGCGCAAGATAAAGCAGCCCAGCTTTCTTTAAATTTTTTAGAGATTGCCGCGTCGGCTTACGCCTCCTCGCAATGACAAGAATAAGCCTATTTTTCTGCGAGGTCCGCCTCCACATCCAACGTAAGTAACGCATCGGGGCCAACGACGAAGCCGCCCTCGGGCATCTTTTCGTTCCATTTGAGGTCGAAATCGAGGAGCCGCACCTTTGCGGTTGCCGTAAAGCCGATGCTCGTCTCCTCTCCAAAGGGCGCTTTTACAGGGCCGGAGTACTCGAATTCGAAAATTATGGGGCGGGTGATCCCCCGGATGGTCAAGTCCCCCGTGAGCCGACCCTTGTTATTCCCAAGGGGCTCCGCTTTCGACCCTTTAAAGAAAATCTTCGGGTATTTCTCCCCGTAAAAGAAATCGGGGCTTTTAAGGTGGGCGTCCCGCTTCTCGATCCCCGTCCCCAGGGAGGCGACCTCCACTTCCCCTTCCGCGCTTAAGGTGGAGACGTCCGGCGGGTCGAAATGGATTGTCCCCTTAACCATATTGAATTTGCCCCGCACGAAGGCTATGCCCATATGCCTTACGGCGAATGCGGCGGCGCTGTGGACTGGGTCCAAAACCCATTTCATGCTTTCTTATTAGCGCAGAAATGAGAGGATGTCAACAGTTATAAATTTGACGCACTTGCCCCGTATAATCTAAACTAATTTTTCCCTATGAGGGCAGTCGATATTATAAGGAAAAAACGGGACGGAAGTCCGCTTTCCGCAGAGGAAATATCCTTCCTGATAAAGGGCTATTTGGAGGGCGGGGTCCCCGATTACCAGGTCTCTGCGTTCCTTATGGCCGTTTATTACAGGGGGATGAGCGACGATGAGACGGCGGCGCTTACCCGGGCCCTTCTCTCATCCGGCGAAAAGCTCGACCTTGCGGGCGTCCAGGGGATAAAGATTGACAAGCATTCGACCGGAGGGGTGGGCGATAAGACAAGCCTCATCGCGGCCCCCGTAATGGCCGCTATGGGCATCAAGGTGCCCAAACTCGCCGGGAGGGGGCTCGGGCATACGGGCGGCACCATAGACAAGCTCGCCTCCATCCCGGGGCTCAGGACCGACCTCACAGCCGAGGAAATACGGGAAAACCTGAAGACCGTGGGTTTCGCCATAGCCGGACACAGCGCGGAACTCGCCCCGGGGGACAGGAAACTCTATGCCCTTCGGGATGTAACGGGCACGGTCGAGTCCGCCCCGCTTATCGCATCGAGCATAATGGCGAAGAAACTGGCCGAAGGGATAGACGCCCTCCTTCTCGATATAAAGGTGGGTTCCGGCGCATTCATGAAAAATATTGACGAGGCGAGGGCGCTCGCCCGGCTCATGGCGAGGATCGGCAACGAAAACGGCGTGAGGACGGCGGCCATTATAACCGATATGGAAAGCCCTCTCGGCAGGGCCGTCGGGAACAGCCTCGAGGTAAAGGAATGCATCGCCGCCCTCAAGGGGAAGGGAGCCCACGACCTTATGGATGTCACGCTCTACATATGCGCATGGATGGCACACCTTGCCGATGCGGTAAGCGAGGACGCCCCGGTCCGGAAGATGAGCGATACCGTGCTTAAAAAATACCGGGACGAGATCATGGATTTCATAGAGCACGGGGACGCCTTCAAGAAATTCGTGGAGTTCGTTGACGCCCAGGGGGGCAACCCCGAGAGCGTCTTCAACCTCTCCCTCCTCCCCAGGGCCGAACATGTAAAGCCGGTCCTCTCCCCCTGGCGCGGGTTCCTCAAAAAAATCGATGCCTTCCAGGCGGGCCAGGCCTCCATGCTCCTGGGGGCGGGCAGAAAGACGCTGGGGGACGAAATAGACCTTGGGGCCGGCATAATATTGGGCAAAAAGCCCGGCGACCCCATAGACGCCGGGGAACCCCTCGCCATGCTCCACACGAACAGGCCCGAAACTCTCAACGAGGCCGAAGAGGTCTTTCTCTCCGGCATCGAGATCGGCGACCGCGAACCCGCCAGAAGAAAATTGATACACGAAGTGGTGCTCTAAAAAGTCGTATCCCCGGCGTGCGAATTGCCTCAAATTTTAAAATTAAAGTTTTAAAAAGAATTTTCCCATTTACAACTTCCATTTGTTTCGGATTATAATCATGCGGCGGGGAAGGCAGGAAGACTCTCTTCTTAGAGGCGCATCCGATTAGGGCAAGTCGGCTTTTGCCGGCGTTTCGGGGGAACCGTAAAAAGCTTCATAGGAGGGGGAAATGGGAAAAAGGCAGGTCTTTATTCTCATCGAGATTTTCTTGCTTTCTTTCTTTGCGGGGGCGGCATGGGCGGGGGTAATCGATGACGAGGTAATGTCCCAGCATATAAGGGAGGCCGACGGCACGAGCGGGCAGGACACGAATGCAGGCTCGGGCATCAAGACAAGCCATATACAGAATGGCGCGGTCGTGACCCCAAAAATCGCCAATAATGCGGTGACTCCTGCAAAAATCCGAAACGGGGCTGTAATCTCGTCCAAGATTTATCCCGGCGCGGTGACATTTGATAAATTGAGTCCAGGAGGCTGCGCCAATGATCAGGTGCTGAAGTTCGACGGGACGGCATGGGGCTGCGGCACAGACAACAACTCGGGCGGCACGGTCACTTCCGTTACGGCGGGCACCGGGCTTACGGGCGGAACCATAACCGCGAGCGGCACTATTGCAGTTGATTTCACGGGAAGCTCCGGGAGCGCCGATGCCGTTGCCCGGAGTGACCATAACCATGACTCGGCATATGCGGCCCTATCCCACAGTCACGAAGGCACGTATCTCAAGAAGAGCCCGCTCGAAATAGCGCTTTTAAAATGGTATACGAATACGGTCACATCTTTTGCCGTGGGGGGTGATTACCCAGGTGGAATCGCTTTTGACGGTACAAATATCTGGGTTGCGAACATTAGTAGCGCCAGTATAACCAAACTCGATGCCGGAACCGGCGCTCTTGTAGGCACATATGCCGTGGGCGGTGACCCTCAGGGAGTCGCCTTCGACGGGGCAAATATATGGGTAGCGAATAGTAGTACTTATGGTGGCAACACTGTCACTAAGCTAAATGCGGCTACAGGGGCACTTATAGGCACGTATCCCGTGGGCAACAACCCGGTTGGAATCGCCTTTGATGGGGCTAATATCTGGGTGGCCAACGGTGGGAGCGACAATGTGACCAAGCTCGATCCCGGAACCGGGGCTGTGATAGGCACATATCCCGTGGGAGGTGATTACCCAAATGGAATCGCTTTTGATGGAGCCAATATATGGGTGACAAACCTTTTCACCAATAATGTCACAAAGCTCGATACCACAACCGGCGCTGTGATAGGCATATATCTCGCGGGGGAAGCCCCTCAGGGAATTGCCTTTGACGGAGCTAATCTCTGGGTGACGAATTATTATATCAGCAAAATCACAAAGCTCGATGCCGCTACGGGGGCGCTGGTGGGCACATATCCTCTCTCGGGGAACTACCCAATTGGAATCGCCTTTGACGGGACCTATATCTGGACAGCCAATGTTGGTACTGATAATGTAACGCAACTCAATGCTGTTACCGGTGCGATTGTAGGGACATATCCCGTGGGGGATGCCCCAAGAAGAATCGCCTTTGACGGGGTTAATATTTGGGTAACAAATGCCGGTAGTGACACCGTATCGAAATTATAAGGTCTTAAAGGGGGGGGTGCTGCGGCACCCCCCCCTTTATTAAAAACCTTCTCTTAAATGCCCGGATTCGGGTAAAATAAAATTATGGACTCCGGGAGCATCCTTATATTCAGCGATGAAAAAGGCTTTGGCGAGCTTTTCTGGCTTATATGCCCCGTCTGCTGGAACTCGATGAAGGTTATCCGGTGGGAGGACGGCACGGAAGAAGAGGCCTGCCCGGCATGTAAGAGGATGGAAGAGGCGCTAACGAAAGAGGCCTGCTCTTAAAAGTGAATCAGGGCGCAGCAAGCAGCGCCCCTACACCCCAAAAATTTATTAATTGAGTTTTATCCGTACCAAGGTTGTCACTCCCGCTTGTCGGGAGTCTTTCTGGAAAGAAAGATTCTGGAAGAAGGATTTTGGACGAGCCGGAATGACAAAGAAAAGAAAAATCCGCCCTGATTTTTTCTATTAAATGGATTTTTTGCCTTTAAACCCCACAATCGTAATCCCGGCCTCGTTTGCCTCCTTAATTGCCTTTTCCCTTTCCAAAAAAAGGGTCTTCCCTGCCTCGAGCGCGAGGACGCGGGCCCTTGCCTCTACCATCGCCTCGATTGTTTTCGCGCCCACGGCCGGGACATCGAACCTCATGTCCTGGGAGGGCTTTGCGGCTTTAACAATTATGGCGCCGTCCCCTGCCAGCCTTCCGCCCCGTTTTATCGCCTTATCGGTGCCCTCGATGGCCTCCACGGCCATTACCGCCTTATTTTTCACCACTACGGTTTGCCCTATGTCGAGCCTGCCCATCTCCCTGGCGAGGGCGAACCCGTATTCGATATCCGCCCACTCCTCTTTTGAGGGCGATTTTTTTGTCAGCACCCCCTCGCGGACGAGGATGTCCTTGCAGAATTCGGTCGTCTCGAGGAGCTTTATCCCCTCCTTTTCGAGCTCTTTGACGAGGGCCAGCATTATCGTGTCGTCGTTCCTGTTTTTAAGGGAGAGGAGGATTTTTACCGCCTTGAGGTCGGGTCTTATCTTTTTTTGATAGAGGAGGTTTTTTGGGACCTTCCCGGCCATTACGGCTTCTTTCACCTGATTTTTCTTGAGGGCGTCGAGGATCTTGCCGACCTTGCCCACATTTATCTCTTCGAGCACGTCGGCGTAGGGTCTTAATTCCTCGGGATTTGCAACGGGATCAAGCGCTATGGCTATAAGCCTGTATCCCCTGTTCTTGGCGTCCTCGGCCACAACCCGGGGCAGGCTTCCCCAGCCCGCGAAAAGCCCTACGGTCTTCACAAGAGTTCCGCGGCTTCCGCTTTTGCGGCCCTGGAGATGCCGCGCTTTGAGTTCTTTATGAATTCAAGGAGGTTTTTGATCTCTTCCGTGTAGGAGAGTTCCTCCTGCACTTTCTTTACCGCCTCTTTGAGGGTGTTCTTGTTCCGGAAGAGTATCTTGTAGGCCTTCCCGAGTTCGTTTATCGTCTCCTGGGAAAACCCGTGCCTTTTAAGCCCTATTACATTCAGCCCGTAGAGGCAGGCCCTCGGGCCCATGGCTACGGTGTAAGGGGGTATGTCCTGGGCGATCCCGCTCATCCCGCCCACCATCGCATATGCCCCTACGCGCGTGAACTGGTGGGCCGCCACGAGGCCCCCGAAGACCGCGTGGTCCTGCACTTCTATATGCCCGCCGAGGGTGGCCACATTGGCCATGATGATGCCGTTTCCCAAGAGGCAGTCGTGCGCTATATGGGCGTAGGCCATTATGAAATTATTGTCCCCTATGACCGTAAAGCCGCTCCCTCCCACGGAGCCCCTGTGCACGGTAACGTATTCTCTGATGATATTATTGCTTCCTATCTTGACCCCTGTTTTTTCTCCGCGGTACTTGAGGTCCTGGGGAGGAAGCCCTATGGTCGCGAAGGGATAGACGGTTGTGTTGGGGCCTATCTCGGTTTCTCCCTCGATGACCACATGACTTAAGAGTTTTACGTTCTCACCGATGCGGGCGCCTTCGCGGACTATGCAGTAAGGGCCTATTTCCGCCGACTCGGCTATCATTGAATTTTTATCGACGATTGCGGTGGGATGGATGCTCATTGGATCTCCTTGTCCGTGACCATGGCCATGAATTCGGCCTCGGCCACGACCTTGCCGTCCACAAGGCCCCTCCCGGCGAACTTGAACACGTTTCCGCGCCGCTGAATTAGTTTCACCTCGAGGTGGAGCTGGTCCCCGGGGACCACGGGCCTCCTGAATTTCGCCTTCTCTATGCTCATGAAATACATGGCCTTCCCGGAGAGGCCGGACCTGTGCGCGAAGAAGCCGGCCGTCTGGGCCAGGGCCTCCAGTATGAGGACGCCGGGCATTACCGGGTTTCCGGGGAAGTGCCCGATGAAGAATTCCTCGTTTATGGTTAAGTTCTTTAACCCCAGCGCGCTCTCCCCATCCTTGAACTCCAATATCCTGTCCACGAGCAGGAAGGGATACCTGTGGGGGAGCGCCGCCTGGATCTCCTTAATCCCTATCATCGGCCAACCTCCTTTCCAGTTCGCTGATTTTATCCTGAATAAGCCCGAGCGCCTTCTGGAGCTCGGGCAGCTTTTGCGTAATCGCGATCATTTTTAACCATTGCCTGTGGGGCACAACCGGGCTCCCCGCGTACGCGCCCTTCTTGACCGTATCGCCGGGCAGGACGCCGGAGCCCGCCCCCAGCACGGTCCCGTCCTCTATGGTGACGTGGTCGGCAATGCCTCCCTGTCCCGCTATCGTCACGAAATTCCCTATCCGGGTGCTTCCGGCTATCCCCGTCTGGCTGACTATTATGGAGCCCTCACCGATCTTCACATTATGGGCTATCTGCACCAGGTTGTCGATTTTGGCGCCTTTGCCGATTATTGTGTTTCCGGTTGTCGCGCGGTCTATCGTTGTGCAGGCCCCGATCTCCACATCGTCCTCGATGATCACGCCGCCCACCTGAGGGATTTTTACATGCTTTCCCCCGCGGAATATATATCCGAAGCCATCGGCCCCGACGACCGCGCCCGAATGGATTATGACGCGGTCCCCTATTTGTACCTTCTCCCGAACGGACACATTAGGGTAAAGGACGCAATCCTCTCCTATTACGGAGTCTCTTCCGATAAATACCCCGGGGTAAATGATGCTCCCTTTGCCGACCTTTGCTCTATCCGATATATAGGCGAACGGAAGGACGGATGCGCCGGGCGCGACTTCCGCGCCTTCGGAGATATGGGCCAGCGGGCTTACCCCTTTACCCGAATCTTTTTTTCCTTCCGCCCCGTAAAAATATTCGAGGAGGAGGACGAAGGCAAGCTGTGGGTCCTCGACAACTATCTGTGCCTTTTCAAGACCCGGGTGTTCCTCTTTTACGAGGAAGGCGGCGGCCCTGGACCGGGCGGCCTTTTCCATATAGGAGGGCTTCATCACAAAGGTGATGTCCCCCGGGCCCGCGTCCTCCAGTCCCCCCACGCCCGTGATCACCTGTGCCGGGTCTCCAACGGGCCTTCCGCCTGCGATAGCGGCGACCTCGCCAAGCGTAAGCTTCATATTATTTGGGGGCAGGTTTCCGCATCGCGTCGTAACGCTGTATTACGCTCCCCGTAAGGTCTATGCCCTCGCTCGAATAGAGGATCGCCTCCGCAGGCAATATGATCGTGTAGCCTTCCGTCTTTCCGATCTCGTCTATTACCGTCTTCAGGTCCTTGATGATGGCGACCTCCTTGTCGCGCTGCCTTTTCTGGATCTCGGCGTTGGAGTCCGCTATCAACCTTTCTATCTCCTTCTGGACTTTTTCAAGCTGGTCGGCCTTCTCCCTCCTCGCTTCCGCCGAAAGGACGAGCGACTGCTTTTCAAGCTCGGTCTTCATCTTTTCCCTTTCGGCCATCCTCCTGTCTATGTCCTGCTGAAGGTTCTTCAGCACGGATTCAAGCTCGGCCTTGGCCGCCTTGCCGGAGCCCGAATCATTGAGCGCCCTCTGCAGGTCGACGTATCCTATTTTTGTGGGTGCCTGGGTGGTGGATGCCTGGGGGCTATCCGCCGCAAGGGCGGCATTCGAAAGAAATGCGACTAACGCCATTGCCAACAAAAATACTGCCGGTTTCTTCATTTTTCCTCCTGTGCTAAGCTGAAAGCCCCGCAGGGCTTCATTATTCCCTAACTGTTCCTTCATTGCCTTTAAATTGTTACCTTAAATTATTTTCTTAAAAGAAAGTCCCGAACGCAAACTCGAACCTGCTCGCCTTCTCGTCGGGCTTTCTGTCCAGGTTATATCCCCATTCTACCCTGATAGGGCCCATGGGGGAAATCCACCTGACGCCCAGGCCCGTCGTATACCTGAGGTCATCGGGACTCGAATCGAAGGCCTGGCCCGCGTCAAAGAAGACCACGCCCTTGACCTTCAAATCGCTTATGAGGGGAAAGACGAAATCCGTGTTGAAGACGATCTCGCTCTTTCCGCCTATAGGCTCCCCGGTCAGCGGGTTTCTGGGGCCCGCCTCGCCGTAGCCCAATCCCCTTATGGTGTAGATGCCTCCTACATAGAACCTCTCGTAAAGGGGCAGGGGCTCCCCGAAAATGCCCGTGCCGTACCCGTAACGCCCCCGGAAAGAGAGCGTATTGCTGCCGAGAGGTATGTACCAGGAGGAATCGAACACGGCCTTCAGGAACTTGTTATCGCCCCCGAGCCCCGCAAACGTCAGATGCAGGCTGTTCCTCGAACCGCTGTGCGGGTCAAGATAATTGTCTCTCGTGTCTCTCGCTATGGCCGGAGAGATGCTGCTTGTAACACGGGTGCCTTCCTGCTCCTTCACCGATTCGTCGGCCGTCTCCAGCACATCCGTGATGGTGGCCTCCTCGAGCCTGTAGGTGGCGCTCACCCTCCAGTCCTCTGTAAGGTACTTGCCGAGCCCCAGCTCGAACCCGGTGGCCTCTCTCTCGTATTCGATATAATCCCTCGTTTGCTTGTAGACCGAGGTGGAAAGGGAAAGCCTCTTGCCGAAGAGCCAGGGCTCCCGGAACGAAAGCTCGTAAAAGCTCGATGAGCCGCCCAGTTCCGCCCTCACCTTGATATACTGCCCCCTGCCGCCCAGGTTCCCCTGGCTTACGTCTATTGTCCCAATCAGCTTGTCCACGGAGCTGTATCCGCCCCCGATGCTCAGAAAGCCCGTGGGCCTCTCGACCACGTCTATGTCCAGGTTCACAAGTTTACGGTCGGGGACCGGGTCCGGCTTGAGCCCTACGCCCTCGAAGAAATTGAGGTTATTGATATTCTGATAGCTCCTCTTGAGGAGCCTGCTGTTGAATATGTCGCCCTCGTTGAGGAGGACTTCCCTCCTTATCACATAGTCGCGGGTCTTTACATTCCCGGATATCTCTATCTTTCCGATGCTGTAAATGTCTCCTTCCTCGATATGGTAGACGATGGCGGCTTCTCTTTTGGCCGGGTCGGGGACGAGTTCGGGACTCACGTTGGCCACGGCATAGCCCTTTTCGGCATATTTCTCAGTCAGGGCGACCACGTCGGTGCGCAGCTCTTTCCTGCTTACGGGGTCTCCCTTCTTCAATTTTGCGGTTTTCAAGAGTTCTTCCCCGCTGAAGACCATATTGCCTGTGAAGCTCACGTCAGAGACCTTGAACTTGTCGCCCTCCGATATTTTGAAAGAAATCTTGGCCCATCTCCTGTCCCCGGAGAACTCGAGCCGGGGCTCGCTGACTACGGCCTGGATATAGCCCCGGTTGAAATAGGCGTCCTTGATCCGTTCCGTGTCCGCCGCTACCTCGCCCTTCTTGTAATAGCCCCCCCTCGTGAGGAAGGAAAAGAGGCCCCTCTCGGAGCTTTTAACGGCTTTCTTGAGTTCCCGGTCCGAGAGGGCCTTGTTGCCGTCAAAGTCTATGTCCTTTATCTTCACCCGGGGGCCTTCCTTTATGAGGTAAAGGAGTATCACCTGCCCCTCCGAGACCTCCCTTACGACCGGGACCACCTCCGCCAGCCCGAAACCCTCGGACTCATAATGGTTCCGGAGCTTGATGGCGTTGTCGTTTATGAGGACCGCGTCCGCTATCGAAGCGGTGGAGATGTTTATCTGCTCCCTCAGCTTCGAGTCCTCCATCTCGTCATTTCCGCTGAACTCCACCCTGATAATGGAGGGCTTCTCGCGCACCGCGTAAATTAGCTTCAGGCCGCCTTCGAAGGGCTCGGCATCGACCTTCACGTCCTCGAAATAGCCGGTCTGGTAGATGTTTTTTATGTCCTCGGTTATTTTTTCGGGGGCGAGCGGGAGCCCCACCTCCTGGGATATGCGCCTTCTGACCGCCCCCTCATCGATCCTCTTGAGCCCCCTTATCTCGATGGCAGTCACGCTGGGCCCCTCGGCCCCCGTTTCGGGTATCGAAAAGGCCAAAAGCAAGAGAAAAATGAGAAGGATCGGAAGAAATCTCGCGCCCAAATGGTCCTCCCGGCAGTTTTGGCAAGTAGTATAACTACAAGCCCCCTATTATGTAAATAGAAACGGCTCTGTAAATAAGAGCCTGTCCGAGTAATGTAGCCGCAGGCTTTAGCCTGCGTCCATATAGCGCAACCTGAAGGTTGCGGCTACAAGCCCGCTATTCTGTAAATAGAAACGATCCATATAAATAGAAACGGGGGATTTTGTGACCGCCGACACTTGACAAGGTGCATGCACTTCATATAGAAAAGGAAGCTATGAGGAAGATTGCCGCCGTACTGGTCCTCATCTGCTTCACAGGGTTCTGCTTCACAGGGTCACGGGCCGCATATGCCGAAGAGCCCCTCGTCTCCAAGCTCAAAAACAGCCCTCTGGCCGAAGACGCAGTAACGAAGAACCTGAAGATGTTCACCGAGACCCTTCGCGGGCACTTCGCAAAATGGCTTGGACGGTACTGGGAGTACAACGACCTGATAAGGCGCATCCTCACGAACAACAACATACCCGAGGAATTCGTGATACTGGCGATGATCGAAAGCGGGTTCAGCCCCTACGCCTACTCCAGATCCAAGGCCGTGGGCCCCTGGCAGTTCATAGCCGGGACGGCCAAAAGATACGGCCTGAAGATGAATTCGTGGGTGGACGAAAGGCGCGACCCGATAAAGTCCACCGAGGCCGCTGCCGCCTACCTGGGGGACCTGCACGGCATGTTCGGCTCCTGGGGGCTCGCCATGGCCGCCTATAACGCGGGCGAGGGGGCCATAAAAAGGGCCCTCGCAAGGACCGGGGGAGGCGGCTACTGGGACCTCCACCAGGTCGAGAGGATCAGGCCGGAAACCAAGAACTACGTGCCGAAGTTCATCGCGGCCACCATGATAGTGAACTCCCCGGAGGCATACGGCTTCGAAAGGGCGCTCACCGCGCAAAGTTTCTCCTATGACGAGGTCGCGCTCCGGGAGCCCCTCGACCTCTACGTGGCGGCCGAACTGGCGGACACGACTTTCGAGAGATTAAAGCTCTTGAACCCGGAACTCACGCTCTGGTGCACCCCGCCAAACGTAAAGTCATATACTCTCAGGGTCCCCGAGGGGGCCCGTGACGCGTTCCTCGAAAAGCTCAAAAAGCTCTCTCCCGAGAAACGCTTCCCGGTCAGGGTTTACATGGCGAAGAAAGGCGATACTCTCTACAAGATAGGGAAGAGATTAAAAGTCCCGTCCGTACTTATCGCGGAGATGAACGGAATGAAGCTCACCAAGAAGAAGCTCAAAACCGGCCGGAAGCTTTACGTCCCCCTTAAGGGCAAGTATAAAGAGAATTACATAATAGCGAAAAATTAGGGCGCTTCTTCCTTCACGTAGGGCGATTCGGGGAACTCCTTCTTGAGCCGCGCAAGCCTCCCGGCGGCTTCCTCTTCTCTTCCCATGCCCTTCAAGAGGTTGGCGCTTTCGGCGAGGGCCGTGTCGCGCAATGACGGGTTTTTTGAATTTATGAGCCGATCGAGTTCTTTTAGGGCCTCTTCATTCCTGCCTGTTTTTATATAAATCATGGCGGTCTTAAGGCCCGCCAGCGGGAGATAATTTTCGTCCGCAGGGTAGGAGGCCTTGAGTTCGCTAAAGCTCTTCAGGGCTTTATCATAATCGCCGAGTTCGTACCGGCTTGCCCCCGCGTAGTAGAGCGTGTAGGGGGATTTTTTTATTCTGCCGGCCTCCTCAAACGCGGCGAGCGCCTGCTTGTATCTCTCGGCCGGCGGCATCGGCGTGCCTATCCCGTAAAAGAGCTTGTACCCGGTGTAGTTCAGTTCCTCGAACTTATCGGCCCTGCTTTTTAAAAAATAAAAAGCCCCGGCCGCTATGATCATTATTGCGAGGGCCGCCCCCGCGCTCATGAGCAGCGTCTTTTGCCTTCGCCGGATCGCCTCCTGAATGGTCCCGACTATGTTCTCTTCGGGCTTTCCCTTTTTCTCCGCTTTTTTCTTTATCGCCTTGGGCATCTCAGGAGGACAACCTCTTCAAAGACTTTTCAAGGATGCTCCTCGACGTCTCGAATACGGAGGAGATCCGCTCCCTGTCTATTCCGGCCCCGAGGAGGACCCATTCGGCGCCCGCCCTGTCCATCAGGTCGCCGGGGGCGTGCGAGTCCGTATTGACGACTATCGGGCAGCCGAACTTGACCGCCGTCTGGGCCACGTAGCCGTTCGAGATCGAATGCCCCTTCCTCGATGTTATCTCGAGCGCCACGGACCTCTCCTTCGCGTAGAGTACGTCCTCGGTCGTTATCAGCCCCGGATGGGCCAGTATGTCGCACCCCGCATCTATGGCGGCCCTGTTCGTCCCCTCCGCTACGGGTTCGGCAAGGGTCTCCCCGTGCACGACCACGATGCACGCGCCAAGCTCCCTGGCCTCTTTCACAAGGTCCTTTATGAGCTGGGGCGGCGAATGGGTTATCTCGGCCCCGGCCACCACCTCCATGCCATTGAAGACACCCCTCAGCTTTTTGGCCGCTTTCAGTATGCGGGGCACCACAAAATCGATGTTCGAGGCGTCCACGTGGTCCGTGATGGCTATGGCCCTTATTCCCTTCACGAATGCGCGCCTTGCGAGTTCAAAGGGGAGGAGTTCTCCATCGCTCAATAAAGTGTGCATGTGCAGATCGATCATATCCAGAAAGGATACCGAATTTTACGGCTAAATGTAAAGGCAAAGAGGGACTATACAAGCCGCTTGTTTTTAAATAGAATCGAGAAAGATTCCATACAGGAGTAAAAGCGTGAGAAAGCGGACCGGATTATTTTTCCTGTGTTTCCTTTTAGGCGCGCCTTTTGTTTTCGCGCACCATCCGACAGGGGGCTCGGGGACCGGGCAGCCCGGACCCGTCACGACCGTTTCCCCCGCGCCTCTCGGCAAGGGGAAAGTTGCCATCGAACTTCAGGCCGAGTACATTAAATTCGATCCCTTTTCGGATGAAGAGCTTCTTTCCTTTGCCGGGGAAGGCGAGGATGTCCACAGTTTCGACCCTCTCCTTCATCTCTCTTTGGGCGCGGCCTACGGGATCACGGAGGACCTCACGGTGGGCGTGAGGCTGCCCTATATATTCCTCAACAACATAAAAGAGGCCCATTCGGATGAACCGGAAGAGGTGCACGTGCACGGGGATGTCGAGGGCCTTGGGGACCTCTCCCTGCTCGGAAATTACAGGTTCTTCGCCAGGGCGGCCGCGGGTTTCGAGTCGTCCGTCCTTTTCGGGGTGAAGGCCCCCACGGGGGAAACGGACAAAGAGGATATAGAGGGGGAAAGGTTCGAGACCGAGTTTCAGCCAGGTTCCGGTTCCTGGGATTTCATGGCGGGGTTTGCCGCCGAGAAGAGGTTCAAATAAATTATCCGTTACCTCCAATGTCCTCTATACTTTCGTGACCGAGGGCTCCCGTGATACGGATTTGGGGGACATCTTCAATTATAACCTCGCACTTTCATACAGGGCGCTTGAACCCCTTGACCTTATCCTTGAGGCCAACGGGGTCTGGAGGGACAAGCAGGAAGTAGAGGGCGTGGAGGATGAGAACAGCAGCGGAAATATCGTATATTTTTCTCCGGGAGTAAAAATTTCGTTAGGGAAGTTTATGGCGTATCTCTCCGCGGGATTTCCCGTAATCGAGGACCTGAACGGAGTACAGACCGGGACGGATTTCAGGCTCGTCTCCGGCATCATAATAGGTCTGTAACCCCCCTTAATTAAGGGGGGTTTTAAAGGGGGGTTATCCCGCCGCCCGGGCCAGGGCTACCGCGTAAACTTCTTTCGCCCCGGCCTTTAAAAGCGCCTTCGAACACTCGGCAAGCGTTGCGCCGGTTGTCATCACGTCGTCCACAAGAAGAAAGGTCTTCCCGGAGGCCTCCCCTTCCGCCCTGAATGCCCCCTTCAGGTTCGTGAGCCTCTCTTTTCTGCTTAAAAGGGCCTGGGGCATCGTCTCTTTTATCTTTATGAGGGCGTTCGGGAAAAGGGGGAGCCCTGAATTTTTTGAAAGCTCTTTTCCCAGGAGCAAACTCTGGTTAAACCCTCTTTGAAGGAGTCCTTTCTTTGAGAGCGGCACGGCCGCGATCGCGTCGGCCTCCGGCAGGGGCAGGCTTGCGACCAGCCGCCCGAGAGGACGGGAGAGCCTTTTTATCTTTGAGAATTTCAGCGCCTTTACGGCCTCCTCGAGCGGGCCCTCATAGAGCCCGTACGAGAAGGCCTTCGCGAAGGGCGGCTCCTTCGTGATGCACTCGCCGCAGACCTTTCCGTGCTCCGATTGGAAGGGACGGCCGCAGACGGCGCACCGGGGGCCCGTATAAGGGACGATGCCGCTCCAGCAGGAGGGGCAAAACGGCGCATGCTCATGCACGCCGGAAGGAGTTTTGCAAACAGGGCAAAAGGAAGGAAAGAGGAGGCGATACAGGAAGGAGCGCACTTCAGGCCGGACCATCTTTATAAAATAAAGCGTTCAGTTTTTCTTGAATGAAGAGAGGGCCTCCATGAACAGGATGAAATCCTCGTCCATTTCGAGGAACTCTATGCCCATTCCCTCTTCGTCATGGCCGTTTTTCCTGTCCGAGCGCCTCACAACCCCTTTAAGGCGCGATTCTTTCCCGTTCGGAAGAAAAAGAGTTATGTCGATGAGCGTGCCCGCAATTAGAGCTTCCTCCGACCGGATGTAAGTCCCCCCCGGCGATATGTCTTTTGTAAAACCTTTTCCGGAATTGCCGCCGCTCGTGTAATCGGCCTCGATCTTTTTTTGAAACCTCTTTGTCCTTCTCTTCTCGCTCACGCCAAAAACTGCTCCCGGAGCACGATGAGCTCATTTCTCCTCTGGCCCGTGGATATCATATCGGCCTTCACTCCGAGGGAGTCTTCTATAAAGGTTATATATTCTCTCGCCCTCTGGGGGAGTTCTTTGAAATCCTTTTTACCTTTAGTGGAGGTCTTCCAGCCCGGTAGTTCTTTATAGACGGGCTCGCATTTTTCAAGCACATGTGCGTCGGGGGGGAATTCCTCGACCGTCTTCCCGCCGGATTTGTAAGCCGCGCAGACCTTTATGGAATCCAATTCGTCCAGTATGTCGAGCTTTGTTATGGCTATTCCCGTGAGCCCGTTCACGCGCACGGCGTGCCGGAGCCCCACGAGGTCAAGCCAGCCGCACCTCCGGGGCCTTCCGGTCGTGGCCCCGTATTCGCCGCCCTTCTGCCTTATTTCTTCGCCGAGTGGGGTAGTGATTTCCGTGGGGAAGGGGCCGCTCCCGACGCGCGTGGTATATGCCTTTACAACGCCAAGCACCCTTCCTATTTTCGTGGGACCGATCCCGAGCCCGGTGCACGCCCCGCCCGCCCCCGCGCTTGAAGACGTCACAAAAGGATATGTCCCCTGGTCAATGTCCAAGAGGGTGCCCTGGGCCCCTTCCACAAGCACGTTTTTCCCTTCCGAAACGGCCTTATTCACCACAACGCCCGCGTCCCCGATGTGCTCCGAGAGCCTTTCGGCGTATTTCATGTAATTGGCATAGACCTCTTCCGCATTGAAGCCGGGGGAGCCGTAAAGCATTTCGAGGAGCTTGTTTGCGCCCTTTATGTTGCCTTCCAATTTGTCCCTGAAGAAGGCAGCGTCCAGCAGGTCCCCCATGCGGAGGCCGCACCGGGCCATCTTGTCCACGTAAGCGGGCCCTATCCCCCTCCCGGTAGTGCCTATCTTTTTTGAGCCCCTCAGGCTTTCGTTGGCGGACTCCAGCGCCATGTGATAGGGCATTATCAGATGGGCGTTCCTCGATATGAGCAGGTTCCTGCCTACTTTAACGCCCCTTTTCCTCAGCTCGTCCATCTCTTCCAGAAGGCAGGCCGGGTCCACCACAACGCCATTGCCGATTACGCAGAATTTTTCCTCGTGGAGTATCCCGGAGGGGATAAGATGGAGGATAAACTTCTCGTTGTTTATAACTACGGTATGGCCGGCGTTATGCCCGCCCTGATACCTCGCCACGATATCGGCCTGGCGGGCGAGATAGTCGACGAGCTTCCCCTTGCCCTCGTCCCCCCACTGGGCCCCGACGACGACCGCAACCGGCATCAGAGTTCCACCACGCGGACGGAGAGGATGTTGGGGAGTTTTTTTATTTTTTCGAGGGTATCGGGCGTGATGGGGCTGTCCACGTTCACGACCGATATGGCCCTGCCGCCCGCCTCTTCCCTGCCGAAGTGCATCCGGGCGATGTTTATTTTGTTTTTGCCCATAAAGGTGCCGATGGAGCCTATGACGCCCGGCTTGTCGTTATTGAACATGAAGAGCATCGTGCCCTCGGGGATGATCTCCACGGGGAAGTTGTCCACCCTGATTATCCGGGGGTCCGTGCGGCCAAAAAGCGTGCCGCAGACATAATTTTCCTTCCCTTTGCCCTTTATATTTATGCAGAGGAGGCTCTGGTAGTCGCCCGAATCGAGGCTCTTTGTCTCTTTCACCTCGATGCCGCGCTCCTTGGCAATGAGGGGGGCGTTCACGAAGTTCACGGTCTCCTCGAGGATGGGCGTGAGGAAACCTTTAATCGCCGCAATTGTAATCGGCGCGCTGTTTAACTCGCTCGCCTTCCCCCTGAACTCTATCGTTATCTCTTTTATGCCGTACTCGAATACCTGGGCGGCAAAGCTCCCCAGTTTCTCCGCGAGCTTTAGATACGGGGAGAGGAGCGGCATCTGCTCGGGCGGTATCGAGGGGAAGTTCACGGCGTGCCGTATTATTCCCTTCACAAGGTAATCCGAGACCTGCTCGGCCACGGCGATGGCCACGTTCTCCTGGGCCTCTCTCGTGGCCGCCCCCAAGTGCGGCGTGCAGACGACCCTGTCCAATTTACAGAGGCCCATGTCCTCAGGGGGCTCCTTTTCGAATACGTCGAGGGCGGCGGAGGCGACCTTGCCGGAGTTCAGGGCCTCGTAGAGGTCTTTTTCGTTCACGATCCCCCCCCGCGCGCAATTGATTATGCGCACCCCGTCTTTCATCCTCGCTATCGTCTTCCTGCTTATCAGGTTTTTTGTCTCCGGCGTAAGGGGCGTGTGAATGGTTATGAAATCCGCCCTCTTCCAGATGTCCTCAAGGTCCGCCCGCTCGATCCCCAGCTCCTTGGCCCTCTCCTCGCTCAGGAACGGGTCATAGGCTATGACGTTCATCTCCAATCCCTGGGCCTTTTTGGCCACCTCGGAGCCGATATTTCCAAGCCCTATTATCCCGAGCGTTTTGTTGAAAAGCTCCACGCCCTCGAATTTCTTCTTCTCCCAGGCCCCCTGCTTCATGCTGGCCGAGGCCTGAGGGATGAGCCTTGCCATGGAGAACATGAGCGCTATCGTGTGCTCGGCCGTGGTCATGGTGTTGCCGCCCGGCGTGTTCATGACGACGATGCCCTTCTTTGTGGCCGCCGCCTTGTCCACGTTATCCAGGCCGGAGCCCGCGCGTCCTATCACCTTCAGGCTTGTGGCCGCCTCGATGATCTCGGCCGTCACCTTCGTGGCGCTCCTGATTATAAGGCCGTGGTAGTTGCCGATAACGGATTTCAATTCTTCGGGCTTCATGCCGGTCTTCACGTCCACATCGAGGCCCGCCTTTTTCAGTATCTCCATCCCCTTGGGGGCGATGGGGTCGCTTACGAGGACCCTCATTTTATATTCTCCAGCAAGACTTCTTCGGCGGCGGCAACTCCTGCCCCAAGTTTCACGGGATGCCCCAGAAGTTTTAATGTCATTTCAATTCCTGAGATTGCAGTTATAACATCGAAGGTATCCGCATAGCCCAGGTGCGCAATTCTAAAGACCTTTCCCTTGAGCTTGTCCTGCCCGCCCGCTGCGGTGATGCCGAATTTCTCCCTCAGCGTTTTGTAAATTTCCTGCCCGTCCACGCCTTCGGGGGCATTTATGGCGGTCACGGAATTTGCGGGAGAGGACTTGGGAAAAATATCGAGCCCCAGCGCCTTAACGGCACTTCTCGTGGCGCGGGCAAGCCTCTCGTGCCTTGCGAAGACATTAGGAAGGCCCTCTTTTTCGAGCATTGAAAGGGCCTCGTCGAGTCCCGCAATCAAAGAGATAGCCGGGGTAAAATTTGTCTGGTTTTTAAGCTGGCTCTCGCGCTCTTTTTTCAGGTTGAAATAAAACTTGGGCTGTCTTGCGCCTTCGGACTTCTTCCATGCCTTCTCCGATACGGCCAGGAAGGCAAGCCCCGGTGGGAGCATCAGCCCCTTCTGTGAGCCTCCGACCATAAGGTCTATGCCGCATTTATCGGTTTTAAGGTCGTGAGCAACGAGCGCGCTTATCGAGTCCACTATGAAAAGGATATCCTTACCGGCAAGTATCTTTCCAAGCGCCTCTATATCGTGGTAAACGCCCGTGGAGGTCTCGACGGCCTGAACAAAGACCCCCTTAATGGAGGGATCGGCTTTCAGCTCCTTTTCTACTTCTACGGGATTTACCGGGTTGCCCCACTCAACTGCTATTTCCTTTACCTGGAGGCCGTAGGCCTGGCATATCTTCACCCATCTCTGGCCGAATTTGCCCCCGTTTATCACAAGGGCTTTTTCGCCGGGGTTGAAGAAATTGTTCACGGAGGCCACCATCGCCCCCGTCCCGCTCGAAGTAAGTATCAGCACGTCGTTCATGGTCTGAAAGAGCCATTTAAGTCTCTTCCTTGCCGAATCGAATACGGGGATGAAATCGGGCGCCCTGTGGTGTATTATCGGCAATGCCATCCTCAAAAGGACTTCCGGCGGCACAGGGGTAGGCCCCGGGGCAAGCAAATACCTCTTCGACATCTATAAACTCCTCCAGCTTTAGGCTAAGAACCGGATTAAGTGAGTCAAGCCATAAAAACTAACACAGCGCAAGGGCTACCGTCAAGGTTTTGACTGGAATTTAAAAGGCCTTAATTGGTAAATTACATACTATGCGTAAAGTCGATATCTATGATACTACCCTTAGAGACGGCTCGCAGGCCGAAGAGATAGCCTTTTCCGTAGACGACAAGCTCCGGGTGACCCGCAAATTAGACGAACTTGGCGTGAATTATATCGAGGGGGGCTGGCCCGCCTCGAACCCCAAGGACGCCGAGTATTTTAGAAAGGTAAAAAAACTCCGGCTCAAAAAAACGAAAGTAGTGGTCTTCGGCAGCACCCACAAGCCGAAGGTGAAACCCAAAGACGATGTGAATTTAAAATCCCTCGTGGACTCCGGCGCGGCCTTTGCCTGCATCTTCGGCAAGACCTGGGACTTTCACGTGAGAGAGGCCTTCAAGATCCCCTTGAAGGAGAACCTTGAGATAATCCATAATTCCGTCTCTTTCCTCAAGAAGAATTTCGAGAAGGTCTTCTTCGACGCGGAGCATTTTTTTGACGGCTACAAGGCAAACCCCGAATACGCCCTTCAGGCGCTCGGGGCCGCCCGTGAGGCGGGGGCCGATTGCCTGGTCCTCTGCGACACGAACGGCGGCACCCTCCCGGATGAGGTGCGGGAGATCTTAAAGGCGCTGAAGAAGGAGATAAAAACCCCCTTGGGCATCCACGCGCATAACGATTCCGAGTGCGCCGTGGCCAACTCGCTCATTGCCGTGGACCTTGGCGCCTCGCAGGTGCACGGGACGATAAACGGGTTTGGCGAGAGGGCGGGGAACGCGAACCTCTGTTCCGTAATCGCCAATTTGAAGCTCAAGATGGGCATAAACTGCATAACCGACGAGGAGCTGAAAAAGTTGAGGGACGTCTCGCGCTATGTGAACGAGATTGCCAACCTGAGGCACTTCAGGCACCAGGCATTTGTGGGCGACAGCGCATTCGCCCACAAGGCGGGCGTGCACGTGAGCGCCGTGATGAAAAACCCCGGCACCTATGAGCACGTGCCGCCGGAGCGCGTGGGCAACTCCCGCAGGGTGCTCCTTTCGGACCTCGCGGGCAAGAGCAATATCCTGCGTAAGGCAAAAGAATTCAATATCCGGATAGACGAGAAATCCCCCCTTCTTCAGGACATTGTCCAGAAGCTCAAGGACCTCGAAAACCAGGGCTTCCAGTTCGAGGCCGCGGAGGCCTCTTTCGAGCTTTTGATGAAGAAGGCATTGGGGCTCCACAGGAGGTTCTTCGACCTTATCGGCTTCAGGGTCATTGACGAAAAGCGCAAAGAGGGCGAGCCCCCCTTGAGCGAGGCCACCATCATGATAGGCGTGGGAGGCCACATCGAGCACACCGCCGCTACGGGCAACGGCCCGGTAAATGCACTGGACAACGCGCTCCGGAAGGCGCTTTACAAGTTCTATCCGGAGCTTAAGTCTGTAAGGCTCCAGGACTACAAGGTGCGGGTCCTTACCGCCGGGAAGGGCACGGCGGCCAAGGTGCGCGTCTTGATAGAGTCGGGCGATGACGGAAATAAATGGGGCACCGTCGGGGTCTCGGAAAACATCATCGAGGCCTCCTACCAGGCATTGCTCGATAGCATCGAATATAAACTCTTAAAGGGAAAAGAATAGTGCAAAAGACCTATGTCCTTGATACGAGCGTCCTTGTACACGACCCCCATGCGCTTGAAAAATTCGAGGACAACCATCTCGTCCTCCCCATAACCGTGATAGAGGAGCTTGACGGCCTTAAAAGGGGCAGGGGCTCGGTCTCCTACTCGGCAAGAGAAGCTTTAAGGCTCCTTGACACATTCCGCGGCAAGGGGGATCTCGCTAAAGGCGTCCCGATGGACGGCGGGGGGTCAATAAGGATAGTGGTGGAAGCGCCCGACCTGCACGGGGTAAAACCCTCCGGGGACAATAAGATAGTAAGAACTGCAGTAAACCTTAAAAACTCGCTCTCTGATGAAGACCCGCCCGTGGTCCTCGTCTCAAAAGACCTTGCCGTGCGCATCAAGGCCGAGGCACAAGGAGTAGCCGCCGAGGACTACAAGCACGACAAGACCACCGTTTTCAAGGAGTACGGGAGGCTCATAGACGAAAAGGACGAAGAGCACAAAAACGGCATCCTATCCGTCCGCTACCAGGTATCAGCCGAGGGGGAGAGGATATTCAGGCTCTGGGGCAGGGAGAAAGAGATGCAGATAAAGCGCATGCGCGCGGTCAGCGGCATCTCGCCCAGAAACATCGAGCAGGAATGCGCCATTGACGCCCTCACGGCCGAAGAGGTTGACGTGGTGGCCCTCACGGGAAGGGCAGGCACCGGAAAGACACTCCTCGCCCTTGCCGCCGGCATAAGCATGTACGAGAAAAAGCACTATGAGCAGGTCATGGTGGCACGCCCGGTGGTGCCGATGGGACAGGACTTGGGATTCCTGCCGGGCGATGTGGAGGAAAAGCTCCGCCCTTGGATGCAGCCCATCTTCGACAACTTGGACGTCATAATCGGGACGCCGTCCGAGAAAAAGGACGAGAGGTTCGTCTCAAAGTACAGAAGCTCCAATTATCTCATCGAGTCCGGGGCAGTGCATATCGAACCCCTCACATATATAAGGGGAAGGAGCCTCCCCCGGCGCTACCTGATAATAGACGAGGCCCAGAACCTTCGGCCCCTCGATGTGAAGACAATACTCACGAGGGCGGGCGAAGGGACGAAGGTGGTTTTCACAGGGGACCTGGACCAGATAGACACGCCTTATTTGGACTCCCATTCGAACGGGCTTTCGTATCTTATAAGCCGCTTCATAAACGAAGAGATATTCTGCTACCTGAACCTCACAAAAAGCGCCCGGAGCGCCCTTGCCGAAAAAGCGGCGGAACTGCTGTAATGTGCCGGGGAAATAGGTGAAGAACTTTCATGCCTCCTATGTGCGAGTGAGACTCCTTTTTATCTTTACATGCGCCGTCTTTCTTCTTTTTCTTTTTTTTTCTTCCTGTAAGGAAAAAACCCCGCCCAAAGTCTTGGAGAAAGTCGTCTTCGCCGATGTGGCTATCCCCGAGAGCGAGCCCTTTTATGTGGCTTATGACAAGGGCTATTTCAGGGAAGAGGGGCTGGAGGTCGTCCGGCTTACGAGGAAGGCCGGCAGGGATGCTGCAAAAGAGGTGATAAACGGCACGGCCGACCTGGCGGTTGCCGCCGATACCATCGCCATGCGTGCGGGCCTCTCCGGCGCGCCCATATACGTGCTGGCCACAATTGCCGAGAACGACAGGTTCGTAAAGATTGTCGCCCGCAAGGACAGGGGCATTGCCTCCCCGGCAGACCTTGCCGGAAAGAAAATAGGAGTGAGCCGGGGGACCAACGGGGAGTTCTTTCTGCACGCTTTTCTTGGGGGCTGCGATATCCCGGCCGGGAAAGTCGCTATAATAGACCTGAACCCGGATAAGATAGCGCCCGCCCTCGAACGGGGGGAGATAGACGCCGCGGCCACATGGGAGCCGAACATATCCGCGGCCGTGAAGGCCCTCGGCGTGAATGCCGTCACCTTCGAAGACAGAGACTTTTACCTCATGACCTGGAACCTCCTTGCGCACAGGGATTATGTTAAAAGCCGCACCGAGACGGTAAAAAAAGTGCTGAGGGCGCTTATCAGGGCGGATGAATTGGTAGACAATAACCCGGCGGAGGGCAAGGCCATCCTCGGCAAATATGTCCAGGGCATCAGCGCGGATATGGGTCACCAGGTCCATATAAAGCTTTCCCAGGAGCTGATCCTGAACCTCGAAGACCAGGCCAGGTGGGCCGTGAGAAACGGAAAGGGCAAAACGGTCCCGAATTATCTGGAGTACATC
>Ga0214473_10001215_pt1 | contig 34755 bp, 30 predicted proteins | sample RVTome_7_FD_203509 | JGI IMG/M metagenome (GOLD analysis project Ga0214473, IMG submission 203509) | Soil microbial communities from uranium-contaminated site in the Upper Colorado River Basin, Wyoming, United States - RVT98D197 | ecosystem: Environmental > Terrestrial > Soil > Contaminated >... | reverse complement strand
GACCCGGTCCCCTCGGATGGCAACGTCGCGACCGTCCGTGCCGCTCGCGCCGGAGGCCACGATACGGGGCGCCGTGGGGGTCGAGACGTCGATGAGCGTCGTCGTACCCCCGCCACCGGTCACGGCGACGCGGTCGCCGTCGCGATCGATCCGCGCACCGCTGCCCACGGCGACGAAGGCCGAGCCGACCATCGTTGCCGCGGCGTCTCCCAGGTCCCAGAGGACGAGTTGGTTGTACTGGAGGTCGAACAGGCGGCGTCCGAACAGCATCTCGTCGGTGTGAAAGCCGCCGGCGACCACGTCGCGCGTCGATGGCGAGGAAGGATCGGTGATGTCCCGTATGTTGAGCTGGTAGGCGCGCATCCCATCGTGGCTCGTGACGACGGCGAGGTCGCCGGAAGCGGCGACCCCCGACGGCTAGACGTAGGAGCTCTCCGACACCAACGCCATCGCCGTGGGGTCGCGAGCGTCGATGACGTCCATGCCCCGCAGGCTGAGTGTGAGGTACAGGTGTCCGTCGCTCGACGCGAGGCGGACGGGCAGGCCCGCTATGACCACCGACCCGACGACCGCGGGGATCCCGCACGAGGAGGGGCTGCCATCCACGACGCCAGCGCCGTCTTGCGCCGGCACGCCGTCATCGGCCCCCGCCGCGAACGCGTCGAAGGAGGTCGCGTCGCGCGCAGGCCCGCCGTCACGAGTGGAGACGGGAGGATGGGACGAGGTGCAGCTCGCCGCGCACACCAACCCGACGCCGACCCTGAGCGCGACGCGCAGCATGCGTCCATGCTCACATGGCGTGACGGGCTCGTCGAGGCGCGCGTCGTGTGGCCTGGCCAGCCCCCACCCCACCCCCCCGCGGGTCATGTTTTGCAGGGTGAGGGTGGTGAGGCGAAGCGTGCTCATGCCATGGCTGGGCAGGCCGAGGCGCGTGCCTCCGCCAAGACAGCCGAGCACCCGCTCGGGCCAACCACGCCTTGGTCCAAGCCCTGCTCGCATCCGTCAAGCTTGCTTGCAGAAGATAGCAATTGAACTACTGTGTGAGCATGGTCAGACGTCAGGCACAACTGGCGGCGCGAATCGACGGACGTGTGAAGGACGCCGTCGAGGAGTACTGCCGCGCCAAAGGGCTCAAGATCAACCGTTTCATCGAAACGGCGCTCCTGGATCGCCTCGAGGAAATCGAGGACGTCGAAGACCTGAGGCGACTCCGAACGGAGCCGACCCGGCCGCTCAAGGACATTCTGCGCGATCTCAAGCGCGATGGCCTCCTATAGCATCGAGCTCACACGCACCGCAGAGAAGCAGCTGCGACGAGTCGCCAAGCAGGCCAGGGTCCGACTGGTCGGGGCGATCCAAAGCCTCGCACGCGCACCGCGACCTCGCGGTGCGCGCAAGCTGCAGGGCTACGACGCCGCATATCGGATTCGCGTGGGTCGATACCGCGTCATCTACGAAGTGTTCGATGACCGGGTGGTCGTGATCGTGCTCAAGGTCGGCCACCGCAAGGACATCTACGGCTGACTGACGGGTGAATAGGTTGCGAACGCCGGTGAGATGCGCCCCCTACTCGGCGGGAGCAAACGCGCCCGGGTGGATGCGGTAGTTGCGGGGTAGTGCGGCGGAATTGTGTGAACGGGCCGTGCCCGCGGTCTCTCACGCCGGTTCCCACCGAGGCGCGCGCGGCTGCACCAGGCTCGATCCCGGTGGAGCGGCGAGCGGGCCGGTGCGTGTCCCGCGCTACGACGCGTGCACGCCGCGGAGGTCGTCGCCGTAGGCCTCGACGCCACACTCGGCCGCGTCGAGGCCCTCGTGCTCGTGCTCCCTCGGGACGCGGATTCCGCCCGGCAGCAGCTTCATGGCCATCCACAGGCCCAGCGCCGCGACGAAGGCGAAGGCCGCACAGGTGAACGTGCCGAGCGCCTGGACCGCGAGCAAGGCCACGCCTCCGCCGTGCAGCAAGCCCCCTTCGGCGGCGAACAAGCCCACGGCGAGCGTGCCGAAGACGCCGCCCATGCCGTGCACCGCGATGGCGCCCACGGGGTCGTCGAGCCGCAGGCGCTCGAGCAGGAACACACCCTCGACGACCAACACGCCGCCGGTGGCGCCCACGACCATCGACTCGAGCGGGCCGATGACATCGCACCCGGCCGTGATGGCCACGAGCCCCGCGAGGGCGCCGTTCAGCGCCATCGAGAGATCGAGCATGCCGGTGCGGGCTCGTACGTGCAGCAGGGCCGTCAGGAAACCGGCCGCCGCCGACAGGTTCGTGACCAGGATGATGCTCGCGATCCGCTCGGGATGGGCCGCGAGCTCGCTCCCCCCGTTGAACCCGAACCAGCCGAGCCACAGGACGAGCACCCCGAGCGCGGCGAGCGGGAAGTTGTGCGCGGGCAAGGGGCGTGGCGGACCGTCCGCCGGGTACTTGCCGTCGCGCGGGCCGACCGCGAAGACGCCAGCGAGCGCCATGCTCCCGCCCACGGCGTGCACGACCGTGCTGCCCGCGAAGTCCTTGAACCCCATCTGCGCCAGGAACCCGCCACCCCACGCCCAGTGACCGATGACGGGGTAGACCACGGCCGACGCAGCCGCCGTGAAGGCGAAGAACGTGGCGAGGCGCGCGCGCTCCGCGATCGCGCCGCTCACGATCGTGGCCGCCGTGGCGGCGAACACGAGCTGGAAGAACAGGAACACGAACAGCGGGAGGTGTTCGGGGGCTCCGGCCACCGCATCTCCGGCGGCGGGCGCAAAGCCCGAGAGCCCGACGAACGGATTGCCCTCGCCGAACATCAGACCGAAGCCCACGAGATAGAAGAGCACCGAGGCGATCGCGACGACCCCCACGTTCTTCAGCAGCACCATGACGGCGTTCTTGCGCCGGCACAGCCCGCTCTCCACCAGGGCAAATCCGGCGTGCATGAAGAACACGAGGAACGCGCTGGTGAGCACCCAGACGCTGTCGACGATCCTCTCCACCGCACCGAGCATGCTGGACGGACGTTTCCGCGGCGTTTCGATCGTGAAAAAACGCCGCTGCGCTGGCGCTGCAGACGCGCCTGGGCGCGCCGGCTCCGCGCGCGTACACTGCGCGCCATGAAGAGCATCGGGGAGGCGTTGGCCACTGTGATGGAGAGCTTCGCGCCGGTGGGCACGGAGCGGCGCGCCCTCCTCGAGGCGCACGGGCTCTTCCTGGCGGAGAGCACCTCGGCCCGCTGGGACCTGCCGCCCTTCGACAACAGCACCATGGATGGCTACGCGGTCCGGGCCGCAGACCTCGCCGGGGCCTCCGAGAGCTCACCCCGGGTCCTCGTCGTGGCTCGCAAGTCTCGGGCGGGTGGCCCGCTGCCCGGCCCCCTCGCAAAAGGCTCCGCCTGCCGCATCTTCACCGGCGCTCCGATGCCCGAGGGGGCCGACGCGGTGGTGATCCAGGAGCGTATCGAGCGTGAGAGCGAGCAGGTGCGTATCGCTTTCGAGCCCGAGGGCCGTGGCCTCGAGGACACGCGTTCGTAGCCGGGACGCCGCCGCGCCCGATGGTGTCGTGCCCACAAGCTCGATGTCACGCGGTACGATGCGCGCATGCGCGCCGTCGTCATGCTCTGGTGCCTCTCGGCTCTCGGCTGTGGTCACGAAGGGGACACGCCAGCTCCCTCGCGCACACCCGAGACGCCGGCCAGCCTCACCGAGCTGCCGCCATCGACCACGGCGTCGAACGCCGAAGTCGTGACGCCGGGCGACGACGGAAGCGGGGCGGGCGGCTCGCCCGGCGGCGACGTCGAGCCCACGCGTCCCTTCACACCCGCTCCCTGCGAGGTCGGTCCCGACGTGGAGGTCGGCTCCAGTCAGGCGCGGCGAGCGGGTGTCGCCGTCGCCCTCGACGGCCGCGGCGGGCTCCTGGCGTTCTCGGCGGATGACGCGCACGTGACGCTTCGACCCCTCGACGCGAGCGCGCAGCCCAGCGGAGAGCCCGTGACGGTCGAGATGCCGGGGGCGATGGACCTGTCCCAGCTGCGACGGGTCGGCGGTCGCTTCGTCCTCGTGACTCACACCCTGTGTCCCGACACCCCGCCGAGCCACGCGCTCAAGTGCCTCTTCTTCCAGCCGTTCGACGCGACGGGCAGCCCCGCGGGTGCCCGCTTCCAGCATCAGACGGGCGAGTGGTCGGCCGGACCGTCCGAGGTCGAGGGCGACGCGCTGGTCATGCTCCGCTCCCACACTTACATGGCCCCCGTGCTCGAGCGCTATCGTCTCGCGGCGGACGGAACGATCACGCGCGAGCAGCTCGGCGACCTCGGTCACGGGATCGCGCGGGGGGAGTCCGAGCCGGCCCAGGGGGTCGCGCTCGCGGTCGATGGCGAGCGGGTCGCCGCGCTCGTGCGCCTCGAGGGCGATGCGGCCCCGGCCTTCTTTCTTCACTTCGCCGACGGGCACACGGCCCGCGTGGGGGGTCGTCTCCCCGGGGATGCGACGGTGCGGAGCCTTGCCTTCGTCGCGGACGATCGCCTCGAGCTCGTCTTCGCGCGAGGCGAACGGATCTTCCGCGCGGAGCTTTCGGTCGACGGCCGCATCGTCACGCCTCCGACCGATCTCGCACAGGACGTGCCCGGGCCGGGCCCGGCCCGTTTGCTCCTGCGCTCGACCGAGGAAGGCCCGCGCAACGAGCTCGGGCTCGTCCGTGGTGACGGACGCTGGATCGACCCGCCCGTCGCGCTTCCTGCCGCCCGAGTCTTGCGCGCAGGGGGCGAGAACGGCCTCTACGCCGTGGCGAGCGTTGCCACGGGCCGCCGGCCGCGCTCCGTGTCCGTTCGGGCCGCCCGTTGTGCCGCGCCGACGGCCCCACCCTAGTTGCAGGCAGGCCTACCGACTCTGGCCGCCGCTCTTGGCGTAGGCGGCCGCGAGGAGATACGAACGTGGGTTGTACGCGGCGGAGGCACAGGCACCTGGGCTCGGCCACGCCCCCCGCGTACACTGCGCGCGATGAAGAGCATCGGCGAGGCGCTGGCGACGGTCATGGAAGCCTTCGCGCCCGTGGGCACCGAACGCCGCGCCCTGCTCGAAGCCCGCGGGCTCTTCCTGGCCGCGACGGTCTCGGCCCGCTGGGACCTGCCGCCCTTCGACAACAGCGCGATGGACGGCTACGCGGTCCGGGCCGAGGACCTGGCCGGGGCCTCCGAGAGCTCACCGCGGGTCCTCGTCGTGGCTCAGGAGTCCCGCGCGGGTGGCCCGCCCCCCGGCGCCCTCGCAAGAGGCTCCGCCTGCCGCATCTTCACCGGCGCCCCCATGCCCGAGGGGGCCGACGCTGTCGTCATCCAGGAGCGTATCGAGCGTGAGGGCGACCAGATCCGTGTCGCGTTCGAGCCCGAGGCGAGGGCGAACATCCGGCACCGCGCCACGGACCTGCGCGCCGGGCAGTCCTTGCTCCCCGCGGGCGCCTGCCTGGGCGCGGCCGAGCTCGGGCTGCTCGCGAGCCAGGGCGTCGCGGCGGTCACGGTCCACCGGCCTCCCGTCGTGGCCATCGTGTGCACCGGAGACGAGCTCCGAGACATCTCCGACCCGCCCCGGCCCGGCACCATCGTCAGCTCGAACGGCTATGCCCTGGCTGCTCAGGTCAGCGAGGCTGGAGGCTTGCCCCGGGTCCTGCCCCTCGTCCCAGACCGGCTCGAGCCGACCGTCGAGGCGCTGCGCGATGCTCTCACGGCCGACCTGGTCCTCACCTGCGGCGGCGTTTCCGTCGGCGACTACGACTTCGTGCACGAGGCTTTCCGCGCCGCGGGAATCTCGGCCTCTTTCTGGAAAGTGGCGATGAAGCCCGGAAAACCATTGGCCTTTGGCACCTCGGGTCGCGTGCCAGTGCTCGGCCTGCCGGGCAATCCGGTCAGTGCCATGGTCACCTTCGAGGTCTTCGCCCGACCCGGCATCCGCCGCATGTTGGGCGACCCCCTCCCCTACGCTGCGACCGTAGACGTCGAGCTCGACGAGCCCGTCCGGCATGGGACCGGCCGCGTCGAGCTCGCCCGCGCCCTGCTGCAGGAGCGGGACGGCCAGCTCTTCGCTCGACCTCGGCCCAGCCAGGGGTCCGGCTCCGTGCTCTCCATGGTCGGCGCCGAGGCGCTGCTGGTCCTCCCCGCCGACCAGGCCGAGCTCCCTGCGGGCACGCGCCTGCGGGCGCTACCGCTCCGGGCACGCCGCGGATCGGCCGAGCCTCCGAGGCTCGATGGATGAGCTCGGCCGCGGAATGGGCCCACCCCGGCTCGGTGTTGTCAGCGAGGGACCGCGGGACGATGCCGCCCAGGCGTCCTACAATGACTAGGCTTCAAACGTTGCGGAAACTTCGGGGTCACAGCATCGTCTACTCCCCAACGCGCGGGCCCTGCCGCCCATGAGACACTCCCCACCGAACCCCGAGCGCCTCATCCGCCCCCCGCACGGCGGCGGGAGCGCCCCATGAGCTCCATGGCTCCCATCCGCGCCGCCGTCGGCGCGGTCCGGCGCAGGGTCCGCCTCCAGCGCTCCCTCGACGCTGGCGCCCTGCTGCTCCTGGCCGGCCTCGGCGTGGCCGGCGTCGTCCTCGCCTTCGGCAAGGCCGGATGGCTCTCCGAGGGCGAGGTGATCCGCTGGCTGCTCGCGTCCGGTGCCCTACCCCTCCTGGGCGCCCTGGTGGGCGCCCTCAGGCCCATCCCGCGGCTCGTCGCAGCCCAGATGCTGGACCGGAGCCACGCCCTGCGCTCCCGCGTCGCGAGCGCCCTCGAGTTCGCCCAGCTCCCCGAGGGCGAACGGACCCCGTTCATGCGGGCGGCCATCGGAGACGCCCTCTCCCACGCGCCGGGCCTGAGTCCCGCCCGGGCCATGCCCCTTCGCGCCCCGCGCGACCTGGTCGCTTGCGCCGGGCTCGCCATCGGGGTCGGGGTGCTCGGCGTCTTCGAGGTCCCGGACCGTGTACGCGTTCCCGTTCCCCCCCAGCTCGCACCCCTGCTCCTACACCAGGACGACCTGCTGGCGTTCCGGGGCGGCCTCGACGAGCTGATGAACAACCGGGAGAACGCCGACGAGGTCCGCGAAGTGGCCCGGGACTTCAACCAGCTCATGGAGGACCTGGCCGACCGGCGCTTGGATCGCACCGAGGCCCTGCGCCGCATCCGCGACCTCGAACGCAGGCTCGCCGAGGGTCGGAGCGCCGACGCCGAGAGCCTGCGCGACGCGCTGCGCGAGCTGGGCAACGAGATGCGGCGCGCCGATCTCACGCGCGCCGCTTCCGACGCGCTGCGCGACGGCGACGCTGGGCGAGCGGAGCAAGCGATGCGCGAGCTGGCCGAGTCGCTCCGCCAGGAGGCCCCGAGCCGCGCCGAGCTCGACCGCCTGCGCCAGGCCCTCGAGCGCGCTGCCGAGCACCAGACGCCGGACCAGGCCGAGGAGCTCGAGCGGCAGCGGCAGGAGATGCAGCGCCTGCTGCAGCGACAGCAGAAGCAACAGGTGGGCGAGCGCGAGAGACGTCTGCTCGAGCGAAGGCGCCGCGAGCTCGAGCGTCTCGAGCGCCAGCAGCAAGAGCACGAACAGCAGCGGCGCCAGCTCGAGCGCTTGCAGCGCGAGTTGCAGCGCGCCGCCGAGGATCTCAACCGAAACCAGCGCGATCAGGCGGCCGACTCGCTCGAGCGGGGCGCCGAGGACCTCAACCGGATGGCGCGTCAGCAGCTCTCCGAAGAGCAGATGCGCCAGCTCGAGCAACAGCTGCGTCAGCTGCGGGAGCTCATGCGCCGCCAGCAGCAGGCGCAGAACGGCCAGGGGGGCCAGAACGGCCAAGGCCGCATGGACCGGTTCGTGTTGCGAGCGCAGGGCCAGGGCGACGGACAGGGCGTCCCGCTGCGCATGCCCGGGGGACAGCAGGGCCAGGGCGGCCAGAACGGTCAGGGGCAGGAGCAGGGCGGACCGCAGCAGGGGCAGGGCGGACAGATGACGCTCGCGCCCGGTCAGGGCAACGCCCAGCTCGAGCTGCCGGGTATGGGGCAGCAGCCCGGACAGGGCGGCGAAGGCAGCGATCGAGCAGACGAGGGGCCCGGCATCGGAGTGGGCCACGACCCGACTATGCTCGACGATCCGACGAGCCTCGATGCTTCCCGCCAGAACACGCGCGTGGAAGGCGAGGACGGCGATGGGCCGTCGCGCAGCGAGGTGATCCTCAGCGCCGCGGACCGCGGCTTCGCGAGTCGCGGGTACAGGAACGTGTACACGAACTATCGGGACCACGCCGAAGAGGTCCTCGAGACGGACGAAATACCGGCCGGATACCGGTTCTACGTGCGCCGCTACTTCCAGCTCATCCGGCCGCGTGAGGGGAACGAATGACCGACGAGAACACACCGGCGGAGGCCGTCGCGCGCTTCCGCGAGCACATCGACAGGGTCCGCAACGAGGTCGGCAAGATGATCGTCGGCCAGAACGAGATCGTGGACGGCGTCCTCACGTGCCTGCTCGCGAGCGGTCACGCCCTGCTCGAGGGGGTGCCCGGCCTGGGCAAGACCATGCTCGTGCGGTGCCTGGCGGATGCGCTCGCGCTCAGGTTCTCGCGAATCCAGTTCACGCCGGACCTCATGCCCGCCGACATCCTCGGGACGACCGTGATCGCCGAGGAGGGCGGGGCGCGGATGTTCGAGTTCCGACCGGGGCCCATCTTCGCGCACATCGTGCTGGCGGACGAGATCAACCGGGCCACGCCCAAGACGCAGAGCGCCCTACTCGAGGCGATGCAGGAGCACTCCGTCACCGTCGCCAAGACGACCCACACCCTCGAGGAGCCCTACTTCGTGCTGGCGACCCAGAACCCCCTCGAGATGGAGGGCACCTACCCGCTGCCCGAAGCCCAGCTCGATCGCTTCTTGCTGAAGCTCCACGTCGGCTTCCCGAGTCACGATGAGCTCCACGAGATCCTCGATCGGACCACGGGCTCCGGCGTCCCGGAGGTCAAGCCGGTGATGGATCGGGAGACGATCCTGGAGATGCGCAAGGTGGTGCGCGACGTGGCCGTGGCCCGACACGTCCAGGACTACGCGATTCGGATCCTCGAGGGGACGCATCCCGACCGCGACGGATCGCCCGAGAAGGTGCGGCGCTTCGTCCGCTACGGCGCGAGCCCTCGTGGGGCACAAGCCTGCCTCATCGGTGCGAAGGTGCGGGCGCTGTTCGACGGCCGCTTCAGCGCCTCGGCCGACGACGTGCGGGCAGTGATGAAGCCGGCCCTCAGGCACCGCGTGATCCTGAACTTCGAAGGCGAAGCCGAGGGTATCCGCACCGACGAGGTGCTCGACGAGATCATCAACTCGGTTCCCGAGACCTCCGGCTGACCGGACATGCTCGACTGGCTGCGCAGGAGCGGGAGCGGCGGACCCGGCCGGACGGCGACCGGCACCGATGACGACCTGTTCGACGACGAGTTTCAGCGGCGCCTGGAGTACCTCGCGCTCGTGGCCCGTCGTGTGTATGCCGGGCGCACGCGCGCCGAGCGACGCTCGAAGAAGACGGGCAGCGGCATCGAGTTCGCCGACCACAGGGCCTATGCGCCCGGGGACGACTTCCGCTACCTCGACTGGAACGTCTATCAGCGTCTCGGCCGGCTGCTGCTGCGGCTCTTCGAGGAAGAGGAGGACCTGTCGGTCTACCTGCTCCTCGACGCGTCGAGCTCCATGAGCTTCGGGGACCCGCCCAAGATCCGCTACGCGAAGAAGCTTGTGGCGGGCCTGGCCTACATCGCGTTGGCGAACCTGGACCGGGTCTCGATCCTGACGTTCGCCGACGTGATGCTCGACCGAATGGCTCCCACGCGCGGCAAGAACCGCATCTTCAAGACGTTCGAGTTCCTGCGGAGCATCGAGGCGAACGGACAGACTGGGATCGCGGATGCCATGCGCACCTTCGTGGCGCAAAACAAGAGGCGCGGAATCGCGGTCCTCGTGAGTGATCTCTACGACCCGGCCGGCTTCGAGGACGGAATCAACACCCTGCGCTACGGCCGCTTCGAGCCCTACGTGCTGCAGGTTTTTGATCCCGTGGAGGTGCGGCCACCGCTGCACGGCGACGTGCGCCTCGTCGACAACGAGACCGGCGAGTCCCGGGAAGTGACCATCACGCCGAGGATCCTCGAGCGCTATCGGCGGGCCCACGCCGCCTACCTCGAGCGCATCGAGGGGTTCTGCACGGGGAAGCAGGTGCCCTACTTCCCGGTCGAGACGACCGTGCCATTCGACGAGGCGATCCTGGGCATCCTCAGGCGTGGCGGCATGGTGGGCTGATCGATGGAGCTCACGGGCCTCACGCTGACCCAAGTGCTGACGACCTTCGCGATCGTCGGCGGCGCGGTCTTCGTCTTGTACTTGCTGAAGCTGCGGCGACGGCAGGTGGCGGTGCCTTTCGTGAAGTTGTGGGAGCACGTGCTGGCCGAGAAGCAGACGACGCGCCTCTTCTCACAGCTCAAGCGCATTCTGTCGCTCCTGATCGCGCTGGCGATCGTGGCCATTCTGGCCTTCGCCCTCGGTGACCCGCGCTACGCGGGAGCAACCGCGTCTGGACGGTCGCTCGTGGTGCTCGTGGACGCGAGCGCCTCCATGCAGGCGACCGACGTCGAGCCGAGCCGCCTCAGGGTCGCCCTCGAGCGGGTCAGGGGGCTCGTCGAGGGCCTCGGCCCCGCCGACCGCATGCTGGTGGCCCAGATGGACGCCACGACGACGCCCGTCACCCCCCTTACAGATGAGCCGCGCGTCCTGCTCGATGCCCTCGACGGGATCGAGGCGACCGACGTGTCGGCGGACCTCGGGGCCGGCCTCCGCTTCGCCCTCGACGTGTTGCGAAATGAGCCCGGCGCCGAGATCGTGGTCGTGTCGGACGGCCACCTGCCGCCGGCGGAGGCGGAAGCGCAGCGGCTCCGCGACGCGGGCGTCCTCGTGAGCTTCATTCCCATCGGCGAAGGATCCCGGAACGTGGCCATCACCGCCTTCGCCGTCCGGCGCTATCCGCTCGACAAGAGCCAGAGCGAGGTCCTCGTCGAGCTCTGGAACCCGTCCGAGAACGACGAGTCGGTGGAGCTCACGCTGGTCGGCGACGGCGAGCCCGTGGACGTGCAGCGGCTCGCGGTCAAGAAGGGCGAGCGCCTGCGGCGATTCTACGGGAGCGTCTCCGGCGCGGACCGCACGCTCGAGGCGCGCGTGGCGCTCGCCGACGGAACGCACGATCAGCTCGGCGTGGACGATCACGCCTTCGCGCGTCTCCCGGAACGGCGACGGGCCCGGATCCTCGCGGTCTCGCGCGGCAACCTGTATCTCTCGGCAGCCCTGCTCCTCGATGAGTACCTCGACGTCGTCGAGGTCACACCGGAGCAATACCCCGCCGAGGGGCGATTCGACGCCGTCGTCTTCGACAACTTCGTGCCGCCGACACCACCCGACACGGCCGCGATCTACATCCATCCCCAACCGGCCGAGGGCGTCGTCGGCCCCTTCGAGATCGGCGGCGACATCGACCGGCCCTTCTTCGACCGCGTCGATCGCACGCATCCACTGACTCGCTTCACCGCCCTGTCGGACGTGAACATCGCGCGCGCCCTCGAGCTGCGCCCGCGGGACGGTGACCGTATCGTCGGCGGTGACAGACGCGGCCCGCTTCTCATCGCCGGCACCCGGGACGGTCATCGGATGGTGGCCTTCGCCTTCAACATCCACGAGAGCGATCTGGCGCTGCGCATCGCCTGGCCCCTGCTCCTTCTCAACTCCATCGATTGGTTCGTCGAAGAGGACGCGAGCTACCTCTCGAGCTATCGCACGGGTGAGACCTGGCACGTGCCCGTGCCCGCCGGCCACGACAAGGCGACGATCGAATCGCCCGCCGGCGACGAGAGGGAGGTCCCCGTCGTCGAGGGGCGCGCCGTCTATGCAGGCAACCACGCCGGCTTCTACACGGTGCGCGCGGGCGACTTCGAAGAGGTCTTCGCAGCCAACCTCGGGCCTGGAGAAGAGTCCGACATCCACCCGGCCGAGACGCTCGAGGTCGGGGACGCGCCGGCGCAGGAGCCGACGTCCGGCAAGGCGGGCGTGCGCCGCGAGATCTGGATCTACCTGGTGATGCTCGTGCTCGCAGTTCTCGCGGTCGAGTGGCTCAGCTACCACCGGAGGTGGACGGTATGAGCCGCCGCGACCGTCTGGCGATCGAGATCGCCCTGCTCGCGGTGGCCACGACCGGCGTCGCCGCGGGCATCTGGCAATGGGTCACGGGCTCGGCCTTCACGTTCTCCGTGGGTGGCGAGCGTTACGACCTGCTCGCCCCGGCCATGCTCTTCACGCTCGCCCTGGCCCCGTATTTGCTGTGGGTCGTCACGCGGTCCTTGGCGGATCTGCCGCGCCCCCAGCGATGGCTCGCCGTGGGATTGCGCACCGTGCTCGTGGCCGTTCTCGCCCTCGCCCTCTCCCGCCTCGCGCGCACCACGGACACGACCCTGGTGAGCACCGTCGTGCTCGTCGACGTGTCGGACTCGGTCACCGACGAAGCGATCGACGATGCGCGCGCGGTGGTGCAGGGACTGTGGCAGGCCCGGGGCGACAACGACCTCTCCGTCGTGACGTTCGCCCGCGACGCGCGAGTCGTGCCCCTGCCCGAGGAGACAGAGGACCTTCCGCCGCTCGAGAGGCACCACGAGCCCGAGGACGCCGGGCAGGGATCGAACCTCCAGGGCGCGCTTCAGCTCGCCTACGGGCTGTTCCCGCCGGGGCACCTGCGCCGCGTGGTGCTCGTATCCGACGGGGGCCAGACCGCGGGGGATCTTCTGGCGGAGGCCAGCCGCGCCGCGCGCTTCGGTGTGCGCCTCTTCTACCACCCCAACCGTCGCGGCGCGCCGCACGAGGTGGCCGTCCGCGACCTCTCACTGCCCGCGCGCATCAAGGTGGGCGAGCCCTTCCACGTGAGGGCTCGGGTCTTCGCGAGCCGGCCTGACCGCGCCCGCATCCGTCTGTTCCAGGGCGAGACGATCAACGGTCTCGACGGCGTCCGAGACGTCGACCTCGAGCAGGGGGACAACGAGGTCGAGTTCGAATCGATCGTGCGCATCGCGGGACCGGTCACGTACCGGCTCGAGATGGAACCGGCGGGGCCGGATCGCTTCGCGGCGAACAACGTCTTCGAGACGAGCGTGGTTGTGCCCGGGCGCCCCACGGTGCTGTACGTAGAAGGCGCGCAGGGTCGAGCGAGCTACCTGGCGCAGGCCCTGACCGCGGCCGAGTACGAGGTGGACGTGCGCGGTCCGCGCGCCCTGCCGTCCAGCCTTCGAGAGCTCGAGCGCTTCGACTTCGTGATCCTGAGCGACGTCCCCGCCGACCAAGTGACGCTCACGCAGATGGACGCGATCGAGCGCTACGTCCGCGACCTCGGCGGCGGCTTCATCATGGCCGGCGGAGAGGACTCCTTCGGCCTCGGCGGCTGGCAGGGCACGCGGATGGAACGGCTCCTGCCCGTGCGTCTGGACAGCCAGCGGCGCCGCGACCAGCCATCCCTGGCCCTCGCGCTCGTGATCGACAAGAGCGGCTCGATGAGCGGGCAGAAGATCGAGCTCGCCAAGGAGGCCGCCAAGGCCACCGCGGAGCTGCTCGGTCCGGACGACTACATCGAGGTCATCGGTTTCGACTCCACGCCGGAGCGCGTCGTGCGCATGCAGAGCGCCAGTAACCGCGTCCGCATCCTGCGCGACATCGGGAGGCTCGCCGCGCGCGGCGGGACGAACATCTTCCCCGCGCTCGACATGGCCTACCAGGACCTCGCGGTGACGCGCGCCCGCATCAAGCACGTGATCCTGTTGACCGACGGCCAGTCCCCCGACCAGGGCATACCCGAGCTGACCCAGGCCATGCGCGCCGAGGGCATCACCGTCTCGACCGTGGGTCTCGGCACGGACGTCAACCGGGCGTTGCTCCAGAGCGTGGCCGCCCTGGGTGGCGGTCGGGCTTACTTTACGACGGACCCGCACAACATCCCGCGCATCTTCATGCGGGAGACGACGACGGTGGCCCGTTCGAGCGCCGTCGAGGAGTACTTCCAGCCCCTGCTCGTACAACCCGCGGACTTCCTACGCGGCTTGGACATCGCCTCGGCGCCCTATCTGCACGGCTACGTCGCCACGCGGGCGAAGCCGGCACCCGCGCAAGTGATTCTGGAGAGCGACCTCTCCGAGCCGATTCTGGCCCGGTGGCGCGTCGGGTTGGGCTGGTCGCTCGCGTGGACGAGCGATGTCAAGAACCGGTGGGCGGTCGAATGGCTGCGGTGGCCGGGCTTCTCCCGGTTTTGGGCCCAGCTCATCCGAGAGCACATGCGCCGAAAGCGGCAAGACGTGCTCGACATGCGTGCGGAGGTCATCGACGACCGCGTCCACGTGGTCGTCGATGCCATCGGTCACGACGACCGCTTCCTGAACGGGCTGTCTTCGACCCTCACCGTGGAAGGCCCCATGGGCGCGCCGCCTCCCCGGGCCGGGACCGGCCCGGGCCCCGAGCGCGGTGCGAGCACTCGCGTGAGAGAAGAGCATCCGCTCTTGCAAACCGCGCCCGGGCGCTACGAGGCGACCTTTCCGCTCGCTCGTTACGGTTCCTTCGTGCTCACGGCGGAGCACAGCCTCGAGGACCGACCCGTCGCCCAGAGCATGGCCCAGATTGCCAACCCCTATCCCCGCGAGTACATGACCCTCGAACCGGACGAGGAGTTGCTGCGCCGGGCTGCGGAAGTCACGGGCGGAGGTCCCGAGCCGGAGCCCGCGGACGTCTTCGACCCGCACGGGGAGAAGATCACGCACTACGAGGATCTGTGGCCCAAGCTGCTGTTCATCGCGCTGGCGCTCTTCGTGCTGGACCTGCTGCTGCGAAGGATCCGGCTCTTCGACCGACGGTTCCGCGCTGCCCCACGCCGCCGCGCGGGCCGGGCTTGACGCCAGGCGAGCGCGCGCCGGCGGCCCTCTTGGCCTGCCCGACAGGCTTGACTCATCGCCCCCGTTGGTTATCCTCTCCCGCCCCAATCAGACGGGGTTTTTGGGGGCAGCACCGATGAAGAAAACCGAAATCAAGCGGTTCAAGAAGATCCTGGAAGAGAAGCGGGAGGCCGTTATCGCCCGCGCTCAGGCGACGATGACCGAGGACATGACCCTCGACGCCAACGACCTGCCGGACGAAATGGACCTGGCCTCGAGCGAGTACATCCAGTCCTTCACGTTCCGCCTGCGTGGACGCGATCGCGTCTTCCTCCAGAAGATCGACAAGGCCCTCAAGAAGCTCGACGATGGCGTGTTCGGCGTCTGCGAGAACTGCGAGGAGCCGATCAGCATGAAGCGCCTCGAGGCCCGGCCCGAGACGAATCTCTGCATCCGCTGCAAGGAAGATCAGGAGCGGGTCGAGAAGGACTTCAGCTAGCGCGCGGCTCAGGAAGCGGCGCACTCGCGGGCGGGGGACGGCAACGGGAACCGGAGCCGGGTCGGAAACTGGGGTCGCTCCGGTAGATTGATCACAGCTTGGTGCGGGCTGCTCGGCTTGAACGCCCGGCGGCGGGCCGACCCTCTGCTCGGGACGCTCGCGCTGCAGATCCGGCCCGGTCGGCGCGCTCGCGCAGGGCCGGGCAACGCTCGCTCGTGGCTCGTGCCCGGCGGAAGGCTTCTCTCCGGACCGCCCGGCACTCGCCACGCCCGCTCCGGGGTCGGCCCGCCACCGGGCTCGGGGTCCACCGACGCCGACGTGCACTTCGTGACCCGGGTCTCCCGTCCCGGACATTGCATCGAGTCTGCGTGTCGGCGTGCGGGGACGGGGGCGAGGCGGGCGTAGGGCGGGAGGGTGGGACGATCGCGTCTTGTCGGTGGCTTGCGCAGCGAAGTGGTCAAGTGGCGTCGACACGTCCCCGCCCGTCCGAGCCGCCGCCCCCGCGCGCCGGCCAGCGACCAGGGTCGGGGACGCGCGCCGGTGCCCGTCTCGCATCACGACGCGGCGCGCTCGCCCTCCCCTGCGGCCGGGTAGCTCGCCTCGCCCTCGACCCGCTGGGGCAGCGTGATCGTGAAGACAGTGTGGCCCGGCTTGCTCTCGAGCGCGATCGTGCCCCCGTGGTCCTCCACGATGCTCCGCACGACGGCGAGGCCCAGGCCCGTCCCATCGGACTTGCCGTGTGTGGTGAAGGGCGTGAAGAGACGCTCGCGCATGTCCTCCGGCACGCCCGGCCCGTCGTCGGCGAAGGTCAGCACGAGGGCGCCGTCGTCGGAGCGACGACCGACCGACACGACGAAGGACCCGCCGGAGTCGCCGATGGCCTCGGCCGCGTTGCGCGCCAGGTTGTGCACCGCCCGCTGAATCTTGTGCGGGTCGAAGTGGGCGATGCCGCGGTCGTCGAGGACGAGCTGCACGGTCACGGAGCGCTCCTCGAGCTCGCGCCGCAACTGGTCGACCACGTCACCGAAGAACTTGTGGACGTAGACCTTCCGAATCCAGAGCTTCCGGTCCCCGCGGGCGAAGGCGAGCGTCTCGCGGGTCATGGCGTTGATGAGCTCGACCTGGCGATGGACGAGATCCGAATAACGCGTCCGCACCGCTTCGTCTGTCTCCGTGGCCAGCAGCTGGACGTAGCCGCTGATGACCGTCATGGGCGTCTTCAGGTCGTGCAGGACGCCAGCGAGGAACTGACCGATCGTGGACAGCCGCTCCTGCCGCTCCCGGCGCTCGCGCGCCCGGGCGAGCCCGATGGCGGTCGAGACGTGTCCCGCGATCATGGTCGCGAGCTTGGAGTCGTCCTCGGTGAAGGCCTCGGCCCCCTGGGACTTGTTCAGCAGCTCGAGCGCGCCCGTCCCGCTCTCCCACGACAGCGGCACGCAGAGAATGGAACGGGGGTGGTAGCCCACGGTCTCGGATAGCTCTCGGGAATGGCGGGAGTCGGCCGAGACGTCGTTGATCACCTGGGGCACGCCGTGAATGGCCACCCAGCCGCAGATCCCCTGGCCCGAACGGATGCGAACGCGGCGGACGGCCTCGGGCTCGCCTCCGACGGCGGCGCGGAAACGAAGGTCTCCGGTGGCCTCGTCCGCCAGCAGGATGGACGCAGCCTCGGCGTCGATGGCGCGCATCGCCCGCGCGAGCACGCCCTCGAGCAGCTCGTCGAGCTCGAGCGCGCTCGCCGAGACCTGCGCGATCTCGAACAGGACGTCGAGCTCGCGAACCTTGCGCTCGAGCTGCTCCTTGGTCTCGAGCAGCTCGATGTTCTTGCCGACGACGGAGAGGAATAGCTTGGAGTTCTCGATCGAGACCGCAGCCTGGGAGGCCAGCGCGTGGAGCAGCCCCTCGTCGTCCACCGTGAAGTAGCCCTCGTGCTTGTTCAGCACCTGCACGACACCGATGGTGCGGCCGTGCTGATTCTTCATGGGCACGCACAGCGTCGAGCGGGTCCTGTAGCCCGTGCGGCGATCCCACTCCGCGTCGAAGCGCGGGTCCTGATACGCGTCGCGGATGTTGAGGCTTCGCCCGTGCCCAGCGACCCAGCCCGCGAGCCCTTCGCCGACCCGCAGCCTGATCTCGTGCGTGGCCTCGCCCTGGGCCACCTTGGACCACAGCTCCCCCGTATCTTCGTCGAGCAGGTAGAGCGTGGAGCGGTCGGCCTCCATCAGCCGCGACACGCGGTCGAGGACCAGGACGAGCAGCTCGTTGAGGTCCAGCGTCGAGCCGAGGGCGGCGCCGATGTCCTGCAAAGCCTTGAGCTTCTCGCGCTCGCGCTCGAGCGCGCGCCGAACGTCTTCGGGCTCCGACGCGGACATGGGCCGAGTTTGGCCGAAGCCCGGCCCGAAAGGCAATCGGCCTGGGCGGTCCGCGCTTCGCGTTGGGGGGGGACGGGGCTATCATGCGGAAATGACGCGGATGGATACTCGCAGGCGCACGCAATGGATCGCTCTCGTGGGCGGGGCCCTTGTGTGCTCGTCATGGCTGCTGGTCCCGGCGCCGCAGGCGCGTGCCGTTCCCTTGCTCTCCGGATTCGGGGGCCTGGCCGGCTACGGTACGGACTCCTTGCCGCGCAACGATGACCTCTCCTCCGGCGCCATCGACCTCACGGGCGCCTTCCCGGACGGCGTTCGGTATTTCGGCACGGCGACCTTCACGGAGATGTACGTCAACACCAACGGCAACATCACGTTCAATGGACCGCTGCCCACGTTCACGCCCAACCCCTTCCCCGTGGCGAGCCAACCCATGGTCGCGCCCTACTGGGCCGACGTGGACACCCGCGGCCTGGCAGGTGACGACCCGAGGAACGTGTACTGGGTCATCCGTCCCGGCCAGATCATCGTGACGTGGCACGACGTCGGCTACTTCGCCGAGCACAACGATCTCCAGATGGACTTCCAGCTGATCCTGACCAACGGGACGGACTGCGGGCTGGGCGATTTCGACATCGAGTTCCGCTACAACCGCTGCGAGTGGACGACCGGCGACGCCAGCGGCGGCACCGGCGGATTCGGCGGCACGCCCGCCCAGGCCGGCTTCGATGCCGGCAACCTGATCGACTACCTCATGCTCCCCGGCTCGCGCACGATGTCGGTCCTCGACCTGTGCACGACCAGCAACGTCGCCAGCGAGATCCCGACCCCCGGTCTGTGGCGGTTCATCGTCCGGGCCGGCGAGGTGCTCTGTCCCGACGCAGGAGGGCTCTGCGACACGGGCATGCCCGGCGCCTGCAGCGCGGGCATCGCCCAGTGCGTCGAGACCGGCTCCACGTGCATCCCGGCGGTGACGGCGTCCGACGAGCTCTGTGACGGGCTCGACAACGACTGCGACGGGGAGATCGACGAAGGGGATGACCTCTGCGAGCTCCCGACCGTGTGCGCCTACGGTGTGTGCGTGCCGCCCTGCTTCGAGGGCGGCTGCCCCACGGGAGAGGTCTGCGTCGAAGCGGGCGTGTGCGTGTCGGTCGCGTGCATGACCATCGCGTGCCCTCCCGGCGAGCGCTGCGAGGGGGGCACGTGCATCCCAGTCTGCGACGGTGTGCGGTGCCCCCATGGGCAGCGTTGTCTTGGAGGCACGTGCATCGACCCGTGCGGCGTGATCACGTGCGGAGTCGACGACGTGTGCGAGGCCGGCATGTGCGTGCACACGTGCCCGTGTCGGCGCTGCGGCAGGGACGAGATCTGCGGCGCGGACGGACGATGTGTCGCCGTCGGTTGCGATCTGATGACCTGTGATCCGGGCATGTATTGTGAGGACTTCCGCTGCTGGGATTCCTGCGACGGCGCGATCTGCCCGCCGAACTCCCACTGCGAGGTGGGCGACTGCGTGCCCGGCCGACCTCCGGTCCCGACGCGGCCCGACGCTGGAATGCCCGATTCCGGGCCCATCATCCGCGACTCGGGGCCCCCGCCCGATTCCGGGTTCGACGCGGGTCCGGCCCTCGACGCGGGCGGCACGCCGCCGACTGCCCCGGACGGATGCTCCTGCTCGCTGGCCGCGCGCCACGACGTGCCCTTCGCCGCGCTCCTGGCCCTGCCGATCCTCATGCTGGGCCTGCAACGCCGCAAACGGCGCTCGCTCCGGCGCTAGCGAGGTCGTGCCGCTCAGTACCCGCGGCGCATCTCCACCCGATCCCCGAAGGTGATGTCCGTTGTGGAGCGCGTGACCATCAGTCCCGCCGAGTGGGGCCGCACGTTGACCACACGCGCCTCCGCGATGATCTCGGGCGGGAAGTCCGCGGTGCGCTCCGAATCGGGGAGCGTGGCCCCCACCGACTCCTCGGATGCGGTCAGGCTGGCGCGCCACTCGTCGCCCCGGCGGACGACGAAGAAGCGATTGCCGGGCCGCACGCCCTCTTCGGCGCCCAAGTTGACGAAGACGACCTGGAAGTCGCCATGGAGCTGGCGCGGCAGGAGCGACGCGACGACAGTACCCGCCAAGTCCCGATCGTTGGGCACCGGCGGGACCATCTCGAAGCGACGCGGCATGTTGGCGACGCGGTAGCCGCGCTCGATCGGATCGATCGCCTCGTCGATGATCGCCCGACCCATGTGCCTCTCCTGGTCGTAGCTCCGCAGGCGGACCGAGCCGAAGATCCGCACGAGCACTCCCTGCTCCTCCGGCTCGCGCTCGTCCGATTCGACCTCTCGGAACACGCTGAGCTGCATGCCGGGGCGCACGCCCGTGTCATCGTCGAAGCGGATGTAGACCTCGTCGTAAGGCGACAGGAGCATGTGCTCCTCCGGCGAACCCACGATGATCCCCGAGCCGCGCACCGCGTCGGCGTCGAGGTACCCCTGGTCCCGCAGCCACACGCTGCCCTGCTCGGGTCGACCCCCAGCGCGCACGCGCTGGCCACTCTCCGGAAGCGTCGCCTGGGCCTGTCCCTCGGGAAGCAGCCGCATTTGATCGTTCGGGTAGATCCAGTGCGGGTTGGTGACTTCGGGGTTGTAGGACCAGACCCTCGGCCAGCTCCACGGATTGCCGTAGAAGCGACCCGTGATGTCCCAGAGCGTGTCCCCTCGACGCACCGTGTAGACCGACGGGACGACCCGGTCGACCACACGGCCCGACCCCAGCCGCACACCCCGGCCCGTCCCCCGAGCCTCCTCGAGCGAGAGCGGTCCCTGTTGCCGAGTCCCGCGCGCCTGGTTGGCACCGTCGATCCAGTAGTCCTCGCCGCTGTCCTCGGGCCCCATCTGGGCGGAGGCGGGCGCTGCGGAGGCCAGCAGGCCTACGAGCAAGCATGAGACCCGCACACGACTCATGAAGCCTCCTCACGCGACGCCAGACGCGCCGCGACGCTATTGGGGAACCGCTCTCGCACTTGTTGGAAGTATGACCGGGCCCGGTCCGAGTCGCCCATCCGCTGGTGGCACATGCCGATCTTCAGCAAGGCATCCGGTACCTTGTCGCTCGTCGGGTAGGCGCTCACGACGCGCTCAAAATCCTCCAGCGCGCGACCGTAGCTTCGGCGCGCGTAGTGCACCACCCCGCGCCAGTAGTGCAGGTCGTCGGCGCGCGCATGGCCGGGGTTCGCCGAGAGCGTCTGGTCGAGCTCGTTGAGCGCTTGATCGAACTGGCGATCACGCACGAGCGCGAGGGCGCGCCTGTAGCCCGCGGTACCCTCGTCCGAACGCGCAACGGGCGCGGCACGCCGCGGAATGCCGACCGCCGGAACGGGAGTGCGCGCCTCGCGTATGTCGTCCTGGCCCGGAAGGGGAACCACCGGCAGCCGATCCGGCGTGCCTGGCGGGGCCAGCGGCAGGATCAGGGGTGCCGGAGGACCAACGGGGCCAGCAGCCACGCCAGGGCGCGTGCCGTAGAGGCGGAGCACCGGTCGCTGCCCACCCTCCTCCGGGACCTCTTCCTCCCAGCCCGCTTCGTCGCTAGGGGGAGGCTCGTCCCATCCGCCGTCGTCGCCGCCTTGCGGCCTCGGTTCCTCGGTGCGCGCGATGCGATCGAACTCATCGCGAAGGTCACGCGCCTCCGCGGACGCCAGGGCGAGTTGCCCCTCGAGCTCCTGCACACGCGCCCGCTGCTCGGAGCCGCGGCGCCGCAACTGCCGCACTTCGGCCTGCCGCTCCGCGTCAGCCGCGTCGCGCGCGGGCGGCGCGGCCGAGCCACAGCCAGCGGCGCATGTGAGCGCGATCACGGAAGAAACCATCAGGGTGTGTCGCATACCTCCACGGGGGATTGCCCCTTCGGGACGGGTCCCCTGTGACGGATCGTACGGACCACCCCGAGACGGGGTCAAAAAATGGAGGAATCCGCTCGAAGGGCCGACGCCTCTGGGGGTCAGAGCCTCAGAACGACCGCCTCGCGCTCCAGGTCGTCGAGGAGGGCATCGAGCTCCCGGGCCCTTTGTGCGGGGGCGATCAGCGTGACCACACCGCTGCGGTCCCCATGCAGGGACGCCAGGCCGTCGTAGCCCTCGAGGACGGACCTCAGCCAGACCACGTCCCGGTCCGCGAGGCGCAGGCGACGGGTCACCAGGCCGTCGCCTGCGAAGGGGCGAGTCACCCCGCGCCCCGGGCTTCGACCCAACGCCCCATCGATCGGAACCGGTCGTAGCGGTCCGCCATCACCTGCTCGCGCGACAGGCCGGCGAGCGAGTCGAGCTGCCGCACCAGCTCGCGGCCGAGGCTCGTGGCCGCTTCGTCGGGGTCGCGGTGCGCCCCGCCGGTGGGCTCCTCGACCACCACGTCTGTCACGCCGATGCGTTGCACGTCTTCGGCTAGGAGCTTGAGCTGCTCGGCCGCCTCGGGCCCCCGCGCGCCGTCGCGGAACAGGATCGACGCGCACCCCTCAGGCGTGATGACGCTGTAGGTCGCGAACTGGAGCATGACCACGCGATTGGCGACACCGAGCGCCAGCGCCCCACCCGAGCCGCCCTCGCCGATGATCGCTGCTACGACCGGCACACCGAGCCTCGCCATCACCTCGAGCGAGTGGCCGATGGCCTCGGCCTGCCCGCGCTCTTCGGCCCCGAGGCCCGGATAAGCTCCCGGCGTGTCGATGAACGTCAGCACGGGACGACCGAATCGGTCCGCCATGTCCATGATGCGGCAGGCCTTCCGGTAGCCCTCTGGATGGGCCATGCCGAAGTTCCGGTGGAGCTTCTGCTTGGTCGTGCGGCCCTTCTGCTGGCCGATGACGGCCACCGTGCGGCCGGCGAACCTACCGAAGCCGGCGATGATGGCGGGATCGTCGCCGAAGACGCGATCTCCGTGGAGCTCGACAAAATCCTCGAAGAGCCGGTCGAGGTAGTCGCGGAAGTAGGGACGGTCCGGATGCCTGCTGAGCTGAACCTTCTGCCAGTGCGTCAGGTCGCGATGCAACTCCCGTTGCAGCTTGCGCGCCTTGTCCTCGAGCCGCCGAATCTGGCTGTCGATGCCGCCCTCCTGACCCGAGAGCACCTTGAGCTGCGCGATGCGCTCCTCGAGCTCGGCGAGGGGCTTCTCGAAGTCGAGGTGGGCCATGGGGGAGAATGCGTGCTTCGGCCTACTGGGGCCGCGTCATGTCATCCGAGAACGAACCCTTCCGCTCACGAATGACGTTGTAGATCTTCACGGGATGGGCCTTGCCCTTCACCTGCGTCGGGGGCAGCTCGACGACGTCGAAGAAGCCCTTGATGCGTTCGTGTGTGTTCTCGCTGATAATGATCTCGCCAGCCTTCGCGAGCGAGCACAAGCGCGCCCCCGTGTTCACAGCGTCGCCGATGACCGTGTATTCGAGGGCCTTGCTGCTGCCGAGGTATCCCGCGACGACCTCGCCCGTGTTGATGCCGATCCCGATCCTCAGGGGCTCCTCACCCTCGGCCTCTCGCCCCCGGTTGAAGGTCTCGAGGACGTGCAGCATCTCGATGGCCGTTCGGACGGCTCGGATGGGGTCATCCGGGTGGGACACGGGTGAACCGAACAGCGCCATGATCTCGTCGCCGACGAACTTATCGAGGGTCCCTTCGTACTTGAAGATGATCTCGACCATCAGCTCGAAGTACTCGTTGAGCCAGTGGACGACGATCTGCGGCGCCTCCTGCTCGCTCATCGCGGTGAAGCCCCGAATATCCGTGAAGAGGATGGTCGTGTCGCGGAGCTCGCCGCCCTTCTTCACTTCCAGGCTGCCGTTGATCACCTGCTCGGCGATCGCGGGGGACAGCAGGCGCTGGAACCGCTCGCGAGTGATGGCCGCCTGCTCGAGCTTCTTGGCGTACAGGCTGTTCTGGACCGCAATGGCGGCCTGGTTCGCGATGTTTTGGAAGAGCTGAAGGTCCTTCTCTGTGAAGGCGTTGGTCGCGATCTGCGAGTCGGCGACCATCATGCCGAAGAGCTCTCCCGAGTGGAGCAGCGGGACGGCGATCGTCGAGCGAATCCCCTGCATGATGATCGAGTGTGCCCCCTGGAAGCGCGAGTCGACGGAGGCATCGCTCGACAGCACGGCGGCCTTGTCCCGTAGCACCTCGTTGATGATCGTGTTCGACAACACCACTTCCTCGCCTTCAGCGAGGGGCTTGCGGGTCCGCACGAAGCGAGGAGAGAGAGCCCCCGTTTCGTCGTAGAGCAACGCCACGCCGCGATCGGCTGGGAGCAACTGAAACGCGCAGTCCAGGATCTTGGCGAGCAGCCGGTCCACGTCGAGCTCGACGCCGATGGCCCGGATGACCTCGTAGCTCACCCGGAGCTTCTCGTAGTCGCGGCGCAGCGCGTCGACGTCCGTGAGCAGCTTCTCGGGCAAGAAGTTCTGATCGAGCAGTGGCTGGATCTTCGTGCGGATGTGGCTCTCGACCATGCCTGGCGCGATGGTCACGCGGGATGTTCCGGCGACGCCGGGCACCTGAGCCTCCCTCGGCGGCCCGGGCATCATCGGTGGCGCGTTGTCCGCCTGGAACACCATGCGGGTGCTTCCCACGGAGATTTCATCTCCGTGGGACAGAATGCGGTCGGTGATGCGCTCGCCGTTGACGAAGGTCCCGTTGAGCGAGCCCAGGTCCCGAACGATCCACTGGCCGTCCACCTGGTCGACGTGCAGGTGCTCCTTGGACACGATGCGGTCCAGGATCTGGACGGTGTTGTCCGGGTGGCGCCCCAGCGTATTGTGGGGGAGGAGCTCTCGCTCCATGCGCCCCTCAGGGCCGAAAATCGTCAGTCGAGGCATCGTCGCTGCGCGGAACCCGGTCGTTTTGGTGGGCGGTAGATGCTATCGGTGGTGGGGACGGGAGTAAAGTCGATCCTTGCCGTGGTGGCCCGGGCCGCCCTTGCGTGGGGGCAGGGGCGCTGCTAGTGTGCGCCGCCCATGGCCCGAGTCACCGTAGAAGACTGTCTCCAGCACGAAGAGAACCGCTTTGCCTTGGTGGTCCTCGCCGCCCGCAGGACGCGGCAGCTCATGAAGGGGGCCCCGGCCCTCGTCCAGAGCAAGAACCGCGCGGCCGTCACGGCCCTGCGCGAGATCGCAGCCCAGCGAGTGTACTTCTCCCGACCCGTGCGCGACGCGGTCGAGGAGTACATCGCTGAGGAGAAGCTGGTCGAACAGCGGATCCAGGGCCAGTAGGTCCGCGTAGGCTCGAGCGCCTGCGCCTTTCGTCGCCCGCGCACGGCCGCGTCAGCGACTCGCCGTCTCGACCTTCTCCCGCAAGCCCAGCCGGTAGAAGCGCCGCAGCTCCCGGAGCAGGGCACCCACGTCAGCCCTCGCGAGGAAGCTCTCCTCGAGCCTGCCGAGGTAGCGTGCCGCGAGGCGGTGCGCCAAACGGTAGCGTTCCCCCTCGGGGCTGTCCCGCCCGTCGAGGAACCGGACGTGCCCGAACAGCCGCCGCCGCAGATCCCGGCTGCGGGCCCGGATGGCGCCGACCCCGTTGCCCGAGAGCAGGGCGGTCGCATATTTGTCCACCTCGGCCTGCAGCTCGAGCTCGAGCTGGGTGACGCCCTGATCGTTCTGCTCACGGAACGCCAGGTAGAGGAAGTGGCTGACCCCTTCGGTGGCGAGGCAGGCTCCCTGAAAGCGGCCGCTGTCCAGCCAGGCTGCCCCTACGTCTTCCCCCACCGCTGCCACAGCGCTCGCGCACACGTATAGGCCGACGGAGACCCCCTCCTCGTCCTCGGCGACCACGAGCACTTCGCCGCGATCCTCCGGACCGTGACCGGCCGTCTGCCGCACGATGTCTGCATCACACACGAAGTCCTCGACTCGCGGATCGACCTCAACGTCGTACAGCTCGCTGAGGGCGGCCTGGATGCGGTTGAGCGTCATCAGTGAAGGAGGCGTCCCCGCGGCGGAGTGACCTGGGGGAAGACGCCCTCGCGCTCGAGTCGCTCGGCCAGCAGGGCTGAACCCGTGGCGCGCCAGCGTTCATACAGGCGGATGATGTCCTGGGGCGTCCTGAGGCTGGTCGTCTCGCGCACCTCGTCGAGGACGTGGGCGAGCGGATCGAAGTGGGCGGCGAGCTCCGGATAGACGCGCGCCAGGCCGCTCCCGGAAGCCCGGCCCGCCAGCTCGGCTGCAGCCACGTAGGCGCGCCCACCCATGGCCACGACATAGTTGCGGCTCACGCCGCGGTGAGCGAGGTGCTCGGAGAAGAATCCACAGACGTAGAGGGCGTGGTCGCCGAGGTCTCGGAAACGCCTGTAGCGCTCCTGATCGGTGGGGGCCGCGAGGGCGTCGGCCATCCGCTCGACGAACGGCTCTCCGATGGAGTGCTCCGCGGGCAGGCGCGCGAAGCCGGTGAGCAGGTTCACCAGGTAGAACTCGGTGGCGTCCGCCAGCCGCAGGCGTTTTCGGCTCAGGGCCGCCGCCATGCGCTCGTGGAAGAAGACCATCATGTCCGCGCTGAGGTCGACCGTCATCCCGTCTCCCATCCATTGAAATCTAGCGGAATTCGGGTCGAGTGCGAATTTCTCGTACACCACTCTGGGGCGCCTCGCGGAACGGTTGGCAGCCAGTGGGGCGGAGTGCCAGCGTGTTTCCGCGAAATCCCGAGATCTCTCTAACCCGCTAGAACTAATGGCCTAAGGCGAAACTCCCGGGTTCCGCTGGAAGACCGCTTGACAGCGCCGGAGGGCAGATTAGGTTGCGTGCCTCTGTTGGCACTCACGAGGCGCGAGTGCCAACAAAGCGTTTCCCCTCCCGCGACGGGGGGGTCAACCCACAAGCCGGAGGACAGCAATGGGAATTCGTCCGCTCCACGACCGCGTGTTGGTCAAGCGAGTCAAAGAAGATGAGAAGACCAAGGGCGGGATCATCATCCCGGACTCGGCCAAGGAAAAGCCCATCGAGGGCAAGGTCGTCGCCGTCGGCAACGGCAAGCTCCTCGAGAGCGGCGAGGTTCGCAAGCTCGAGGTCAAGAAGGGGGACCGGGTGCTGTTCGGCAAGTACAGCGGCACCGAGGTGAAGATCGACGGTGAGGAACATCTGATCCTGCGCGAGGACGACATCCTCGGTGTGGTCGAGGCCTAGAAGGAGAACGACATGGCTGCCAAGGAAATCGTCTACGACACCAATGCCCGCGACCGCATTCTCTCGGGCGTCAACCAGCTCGCCAACGCCGTCAAGGTGACGCTCGGCCCCAGAGGCCGCAACGTCGTCATCGACAAGAGCTTCGGCGCCCCGACCGTCACCAAGGACGGCGTCACGGTCGCCAAGGAGATCGAGCTCGAGAACAAGTTCGAGAACATGGGCGCCCAAATGCTACGCGAAGTGGCCTCCAAGACCTCGGACGTGGCCGGCGACGGCACGACGACGGCCACCGTGCTGGCCCAGTGCATCTTCCGCGAGGGTTCCAAGATGGTCGCCGCGGGACACAACCCGATGGAGATCAAGCGCGGCATCGACAAGGCCGTCGAGGCCGTGACCGAGCGGCTCAGCAAGCTCTCCAAGGCGACGAAGGACCCGAAGGAGATCGCCCAGGTCGGCACCATCAGCGCCAACGGCGACGAAGCCATCGGCCAGATCATCGCCCAGGCGATGGAGAAGGTCGGCAAGGAAGGCGTCATCACGGTCGAGGAGGCCAAGGGTCTCGCGACCGAGCTCGAGGTGGTCGAGGGCATGCAGTTCGACCGCGGCTATCTCTCGCCCTACTTCGTGACCGATCCCGAGCGCATGGAGGTCACGCTGGAGGACGCCTACCTGCTGATCTGCGAGAAGAAGATCTCGAACATGAAGGACCTGCTTCCGGTCCTCGAGGCCATCGCGCGGCAACAGAAGCCCCTGCTCCTCATCGCCGAGGACGTGGAGGGTGAGGCGCTCGCCACCCTGGTCGTGAACAAGCTGCGTGGCACGCTGACCACCGCCGCCGTCAAGGCGCCGGGCTTCGGCGACCGCCGCAAGGAGATGCTCAAGGACATCGCGACGCTGACCGGTGGTCAGGTAGTCAGCGAGGAGCTGGGCATCAAGCTCGAGAACGTGACCCTCAACGATCTGGGCCGCGCCAAGCGCGTCACGATCGACAAGGACAACACGACCCTCGTCGACGGTGCCGGCAAGAAGGCCGACATCAAGGGTCGCATCGAGACCATCCGCAGGCAGATCGACGACACGACCAGCGACTATGATCGCGAGAAGCTCCAGGAGCGCCTGGCGAAGCTCGTGGGCGGCGTCGCAGTGGTCAAGGTGGGCGCTGCGACCGAGGTCGAGATGAAGGAGAAGAAGGCCCGCGTGGAAGATGCACTGCACGCCACGCGCGCGGCCGTGGAAGAGGGCATCGTCGCCGGTGGCGGCGTCGCGCTCATCCGCTGCCAGGCCGAGCTCGAGAAGCTCGACGTCACCGACGAGCAGCGCGTCGGCGTCAACATCCTGATTCGCGCCATCGAGGAGCCGCTCCGTCAGATCGCCGGCAACGCGGGATTCGAGGGCTCGATCGTGGTCAACGAGGTCCGCAAGGGCAAGGGCGCCTTCGGCTTCAACGCGGCCACGGAGACGTACGAGGACCTGATCGAGGCTGGCGTCATCGACCCGACCAAGGTGGTCCGCACGGCTCTGCAGAACGCCGCATCGGTCGCGGGGCTCATGCTCACGACCGAGGCGCTCGTCGCCGAGCTTCCGAAGGACGACAAGGCCCAGGCCGGACACGCCCACGGCGGCGGCGGCATGGACTTCTAGTCCGACGAACACGCAATCGATGAGAGCGCCGGGCCGCGAGAGCGACCCGGCGCTTTCTTTTGGTATGCTGGGGCCTGGCCCCTCGGAAATCCATGGCTCCGACAACAAGGTTCATCACGCTCCCGGCCTGCCTCTCGGCGCTCGTCTGCGCCGCGGCCGCCGCGCAGGATGTTCCCCCGCCTCCCCCGCCGCCCCCGCCACCCCCGCCGCCTCCGAGCGTCGAGGAGGTTCCTCCGCCGCCGCCCCCACCGCCGCCGGGGCAATACTACGAGCAGCCCGTCGCGGCCCCCGCCCAGCCGGGTGCACCCACCGCCACCGCCCAGCTCGGCTACTACCCGACGGTCATCGCCGAGCCGGTCACCGGCGTGCACGAGCACGATGGGTTCTTCCTCAGGCTCGCCATCGGCGGCGGCTACATGCAGGCGACGACCGCCAACGCGAGCGGCATGAGACACTACGGTGGATCGCTGTCCTTCGCGTTCCAGATCGGCGGGACGGTCGCGCCGGATCTGCTGCTCTACGCGGACATGTGGGGGGCGTCCGTGACGAGCCCCCACGTCACCTCCGACATCACGCCACCCGACCGCCTCGACGGCGGGGCCCTGTCCCACGGTGCGATCGGTGTGGGTCTGAGCTACTACCTGATGCCCCTGAACGTGCACTTCTCGGGTTCCGTCGCCCTCGCCAACATCCAGCTCGTCGACCCCGCCGATGCGAGCTTCATCGCTTCCGGTCCGGCGCTTCACCTGGCGATCGGCAAGGAGTTCTGGATCGGGGACGACTGGGGCCTCGGCGCCGCAGCGAACCTGTTCCTCAGCTGGGCGTCGGACCTATCCGACAGCGATCGGTCCTACTCCACGCTCGGCGCCGGACTGCAGGTGACGGCGACGTACAACTGACTCGCCACGCAATTCTGGGCAGGTGACGGCGACGTACAACTGACTCGCCACGCAATACTGGGGACAGGTAAATTTCTGAACCGGACCATAGCCGACGCGTGCACCGCCAGCGCGGAACGTGGTGCTGGGTCGGCGCTGCAGCGCTCGGCGTGGCGCACGTCACGGGGTGCGGTCTCGTGCTCGAGCTTCAGGCCGCGCCACGAGATGCCGGCACGCCGGGCTGGGATGCGGGGCCCATGATCGATGCGGCCCCGAGGGACGGCGGCCATGCGTTGGATGCGGCCGACCAAGACGCCGGTCACATCGACGGTTCGGACGGCATGCCGAGGGACGCCGCCGGTCCGCGCGATGCTGGTGTCGCCGACGCCGCGACCGACACGGCCATGGGCGACTGTAGCGTGCTCTTCCTCGAAGGACGCGTCGTCTGCGAAATGTCCGGCGGTGGCCCGCTTGTGCGGGCGGACGTGGCGGTCGAGTTTGCCGGTTGCGGGTGCTCGCGGGCCGTGCTGACGATGCAGGCGAGCACGGGACCGCGCTGGACCATCTCCAAGACTCTCGTGGCGGACGTGGCCCGCTTCGACGCAAGCGATCCCTGGTACCTCGGAAGCGCCACGACCGATGTCGGATACTCTCTCGACGTCTACTGCGATGCCGACGGCGGGCTTCCGCTCGTGAGCGCCAGCGGCTTCCCGGTCCCCGTCGCAGAGCCGTGTCCCTGATCACCGGATGTCGACGCCGGCTTCGGCGGCGAGGAAGTCGTCGTAGCCGGCGAGGAGCGCGGAGCGGAGCAACATGGACACGATGCGCGCGCCCTCCGGCGTGAGGTGGCGGTAGTCGCCCGACACGAGCCGCGGCCGCGCGTCGAGCCATCGACGGACGCTCTCGCGTCCTCCCATGGCCTCGTACGCATCCAAGAACGCGCATCCAGCGCGCCGCGCCGCCGCGCGCTGGGCCGCGACCACGCGCGGCACGCGCCGGACGGACTGGACAGCGCCGTCCACGGACTCGCCCGAGTCGAGCACCGACATCACCAGGCACGAGGCGGGCGATCCTGGCGGCCTCCACCGCGCGAGGGACTGCGCGTACCCTTCTGTGTAGGCCTCGGGATCGAAACCCGTCGTTCGCGAGATCACGTCGTTCTCGCCCACCCAGAACACGACGAGGTCGGGCTCGCGCATGGCCATCTGCGCTCGCCAGTGGGCCCCGTCGAAGTTGCCGAGCACCCGCGTGAAAGCGCCGACCAGCATGAGCCCGTCGACCACCACGCCCGGCCCTTCCCTCTCCATCACCACGCCATAGAGGCGGAGCTCCCCCGACTCGACGCCCACCTCGAGGGAGTGCGCGCCGTCGGGGACGCGCAAATCGTGATCCATGTCCTCGACGACAGCGGCGTCAGTCGGCACGAGCACGGGTGCTCGGTCGTCGACCCGCAGCCGAACGACACCGCCGCCGGGCCAGGCCTGGTAGAGCAAACGCACCGTCGCCACGGACTGGCCGGGGCCCTCGTCGGTCGTGGCGAAGGCGGCGGTCGAGTGCTGTGACCCGTTGATGGCCAAGACGCCGCCGAGACCGTAGCGACCGATAGGATCCCGGCCGCGATTGACCACGCGCACGCGCCATCCGTTCGCCTGATTCCACACCACGTCCTGGTGTCGCTGGTACTGCCAGCCCGGCGCGATGGGGACGAAGCCCTTGCCGCCGTCGCCAAAACGCTGCTGCAGCGATGATCTCAGCGCGCTCGTGACCAGATCCGAGCCGTTGACCGAGTCGCTGTACAAGAGGATGCGCGTGAGCGCGCCCCGCTCGCGGCGCGCCGCGGCGCGGAGGCTCTCGTAGAAGTGCTCCATCGCACCGCTCGGGTCCTCGATGGGGCGCCGGAGCCCGGCGAGCTCGTCGGCCGGGATCCTGAGGTCCCCGAGCGCGCCCGCGCGCGCCCCGCGCACCCGAGGGGACGGCGCCGTGGGCAGCGGCGCGGCGGCCAGGAGCTCCTCGTCGCTCCGCTCGCGCTCGCTCCGCTCGGTCGCGCCGCCGATGGCGACCCTCGTCGGCGGCCGGAAATCGAAGAAGCGCGTGAACGGCACCGCGTCGCCCGGCACGAACGCGCGCAGGCGCTCGAGCCCAGGGACAAAGTAGGGCATCGCGGCGCTCGCGACGAGCACGCCGAAGAGCACGAGCACGCGACGCACGCCCGCCGGATGGCTGCTCTTCTCATCGCTCGTGCGCGTCTCGCTCACCGCGCGCCAGACTACCATGAGGGCCAAGCGGGCAGCGGTCCGCTCGTCGTCACGGAGAAATCACAATCCGAAGGCCGCTCCCACGCGCAGCGAGAGCCAGCTGAGCCTCAGGTCGACATCAAAGCCGGGCGGTGTTGGCGGCTCGTGGCGCTCCGCGATGCGGTGGCGCTCGTAGCCGATCTCGGTGACGAGCTCGAGGCGATCGCTCACTCGCACCGAGACCCCCGGCAACACGGCCCAATGGAGGCCGCCCTCGGGGTCCACCTCCGCGCCCCAGGAGTCGTTCCAGCCGGGCACCTCCCACGTTGGACCGATCAGCAGCGACAGGCGAAGCGTCACGGCCCCGAGCCGCAGCCGCCCGCGGACCAGCGCGCTGGTGTCGATCAACAGGAACCGGTCGGCTTCGAGCGAGCCCTTGAAGCCCCACGAGATGACCGCCAGGCGACCGCCGACCACGAGGTTGTCGTGCAGCGGGACGCCGAGCTCGACCACGCCACCAAAGCTCACGCGCAGCGGCGGCTGACCGATCACGGCGGCGCCCTCCTCCACCCAAACGCCGCCAACGGGCGCGACCGTGAGGAGAGCCTCAACCGTGACGCGATCCGCCGGGTCATCGGCGCGCTCTTCGCTCGGCGCGGTCGATCCGGGGGGCGGCGCCGACAAACCCGACGCCGGCTCCCTCGCCTCAGCGCGTGTCACGAGCCCGAGCGATCCACAGCCGAGCATCGCCGAGAGCGACAGCAGCCTGCAGAGCTTCGCCGGGCGCATGGCGTCATCATCGCAGCCTCTTCGGGCCATGGCCACGCGCAGCATGTGGGGCCCGGCGGCGCTGATCATCCACTTGCGCTACAGTCCATGCCCATGGCCGCACGCGTGATCGTGATCATCTCCGTGATCGCCGCCCTCGCCGGCTGCTCGACGTCGGGCGCGCCGGCGGACCGGTGTGTGCGAGCCGGGGACCAGTGCCGCCTCGTCGAAGCCCAGCTCGGCGTGTGCAGCAGGACCGGGCGGACCGATTGCGCCGAGCCCCCGTGCCTCGCCTGCGCACCGCAGCACTGACGCGGACGGCTGCGCCCGGGCGCTCTCGGACCCTTGCGGGGACCGGGTGTTGGTCGGAAGCTAGGGCTCAACATGCCCAGGAGCGATGATCGACGACCGTGTCTGGTCCTCGGTGGAACGGGTCACTACGGGAGCCAGATCGTCGCGCGGCTGCTCGAGCGTAATCAGCCGGTACGCGTGCTCAGTCGGGACGGCGCTCGCGCGCGGGAGATCCTCGGCCCGGGGCCGGAGATCACGGCGGGCGACATCCGCAGCCGCGACGCGATCGCGACCGCCCTCGACGGAGCGACGTCGATGGTGATCGCCGTGTCCTCGTTCACGCGCAAGACCGCGCGTCATCGAACCGCGATCGAGCGGGACGCCGTGCTCGCGAGCCTCGATCAGGCCTCCCGGGCGGGCGTACGCCGAGTCGTCTACTTGTCTGGCTACGACGTGCGCGAGGAGCTCCTCGCGCCCCTCGGCCTGCTCGAGTTCGGGCGGCCCATGTTGGACGTGCAGGCCGCGCTCCGCGCGTCCGACCTCGACTGGACCGTGCTCGGGTGCTCGCCCTCCATGGAGCTGTTCTTCTCGATGATCCGCGGCGACACCATGACCGTGCCGGGTGGCGGACCACCGGCGTTGCCGACCATCGGGGGGCGCGATGTCGGCGCGATCGCCGCGCAGGCCGTCATGCGCGACGACCTGTCGGGACAGCACATCCGGCTTCCGGGACCGGAGGCGTTGTCCTTCCCCGAGGCGGCCCGTCGCATCTCCGAGGTCTGGGGCCGTTCGATCCGGGTTCGAAAGATCCCGCTCGCGCCGTTGCGGATCGCCGCTGTGGTCACGCGCCCGTTCAACCCGTTTCTCCGCAACCTGGTGTGGGCCGTGACCCTGATGAACAACTTCCCCGCGGACATCGTCGCCCAGGTGCCAGAAGATCACGCTCGCCTGAGACGGCTGTTCGACTACGAGCCGACCACCCTCGAGATGGAGGCGCGCCGACGCATGCGAGCCGCCGCCAAGTGAGCCCCGCGACTGGCGTCGTTCAAAACTGGAAGTAGATGAAGGGCGCGGCCTGTCCGCGGCCCACCCACAGCAGGGCCGCCACGACGGCGACCACGACGGCCGCCTGCGCCACGGCAGGCAGGCGGCCCATGCCGCGCTGGGCTTCTTCCATCCAGCGGCGCGGCGTGAAGTGGACGACGGTGATCGCCAGCACGGCGGCCACGACTGTCCAGGGCGCACGGAAGGCTCTGAAATCGCCCGCGAACATGCGCGCGTAGAACTCGCGCATCGTCGCTACGTCAGGCGCGCGGAAGATCACCCAGTGGAACGTGAAGAGAAAGAGGTTGAGGGCGACCAGAGGTACGCGCCCGAGCGGGGTTTCGGCGTCGCGGTCGACTCCGCGCAGCTGGCGGATGCCGCGGTGCAGTGCCACCGTGGTCGCGTGCCAGAGCGCGAACAACACGTAGGTCCACCCGGCGCCGTGCCAGATTCCCACGGCCAGGAACGACACGACGAGGTTCACGTACATGCGGGTGGTGCCCACACGCGAACCGCCGAGCGGGATGTAGACGTAGTCGCGAATCCAACTCGACAGGGTGATGTGCCAGTTGTTCCAGAACTCGATGGGACCGGTCGTGTTGAAGGGCCGGCGAAAGTTCTCGGGCAGCGCGAACCCGAAGAGCATGGCCGAGCCGCGGGCGATGTCGGTGTAGCCCGAGAAGTCGCAGTAGAGCTGCCAGTTGTAGGCGAAGGTGGCGAACCAGGTCTCGCCCGAGCTGTAGGCACCCGGATCGTCCCAGACCCGGTCGATGAAGTTGGCGGCCATGAAGTCGGCGAGGAGAACCTTCTTCACCAAGCCGCGGAGGATCAGGAACACGCCTTCTCCCGCGCGCTGCACATCGAGCGTCGGCTTCCGATCGAACTGCGGAAGGAACTCGCTCGCGCGCACGATGGGCCCGGCGACCAGTTGCGGGAAGAACGCGACGAAGGTGGCGAACTCCAAGAACGACCGCG
>Ga0214473_10001214_pt1 | contig 34755 bp, 36 predicted proteins | sample RVTome_7_FD_203509 | JGI IMG/M metagenome (GOLD analysis project Ga0214473, IMG submission 203509) | Soil microbial communities from uranium-contaminated site in the Upper Colorado River Basin, Wyoming, United States - RVT98D197 | ecosystem: Environmental > Terrestrial > Soil > Contaminated >... | reverse complement strand
AAGATCAAGAGCACCATGCTCCCCGTGGTCCTTCCCGCATAGCCGAAAGCCCCGGCCATTCCCAGGTCTCGATGTTGGGTGGCCGGCTGCACACCCAGGTAGCCGGTACCGTCCTCCCTCTCTTTGATGTCGGCGGTCAGGTCCACCGTAGTCCCGGCACGATCCACCACGAGGGAGACGCTTTCGCCAGGATGCGTCAGGATCTGGGTCCGAACGTCCTCCCAACTGCCCGTCGACGCCCCGCCGATGCTCACGATGCGGTCCCCCGGCTGGACGCCGGCCGCGGCGGCCGGTGTCCCGGCTTCGACCTTGTCGACGACGGTGCCGGTGATGCTCTCCCCCTGGCTGAGTCCAACCGCGTAGATGAGCAGAAAGGCCACTACGACGTTCATGGTGACACCGGCGATGATGAAGAGGAGTTTGTGCCAGAACGGGTGCGAGTAGTAGCGACGAGCGACCGGGGTGGCGGCGATCTCATCAGCGGTCAGGGCCCGGGGACCGGCCAGGCGATCTTCCGGGTCTTGGGGACGGCGGGGTTGAAGGGTGTGTTCTCCCTCCTCCCGGGCTTCTGCCTCCCGAGCTTCTGCCACTCGGGTCTCAAACTCCTCCTTGTGCATGCCCGTCACTCGCACATATCCGCCCAGGGGCAGCATGGAGATACCATAGACCGTCTCTCCGATACGTCGGCTCACCAGATACCGGCCGAAGCCCAGGCTGAACTCCTCTACCCGCATGCCGACGGCTTTGGCCACGATGAAATGGCCAAACTCGTGGGCAAGAATCAGAAAACCGAGCCCCACGATCGCGATGATGACTCCCACGACACTGAACACCACGCCTCAACTCCCCGCAAAGAGACTCACGCAGGCTTCGCTGGCCCTGCGCCTTGCCCACTCATCGACGGCCACTACTTCTCCATACGTTCCCAATGGGCCATCCACACTATCCTCCAATATTGCCTCCACGACCTTCCATATACCCGGGAAGGGAAGATTACCGTCCAGGAAAGCGTGCACCGCGACCTCATTGGCCGCGTTAAGCGCGCAGGTGGCCGCGTCACCCCGGGCCCCTGCCTCTCGGGCCAGTCGGATTGCGGGGAAGGTCTCTTCGTCGGCCGCCGAAAACTCGAGCGACAGTCCCCCCAACAAGTCGAGGGGCTGGACGGCCACCGGCGCTCGTTCGGGATAGTGCAGCGCAAAGGCGATAGGGACCCGCATGTCGGCCATTCCCAGATGGGCGAGCAGGGCTCCGTCGACCAGGCGCACCAGCGCGTGCACCAACGACTGCGGGTGAACGACCACTTCAACGCGATCGTAGGGCACGTCGAACAGATGGTGGGCTTCGATGACCTCGAGCCCTTTGTTCATCAGGGTGGCCGAGTCAATCGTGATCTTGTCCCCCATAGACCAGGTAGGATGAGCCAGAGCCTGCTCCCGGGTGACCGTGGCCAAGTCAAGCGGAGTCCTACCCTGGAACGGCCCTCCAGACGCCGTGATCACGAGGGAGTCGACCGCTCCTTTGCCGGCAGCCGCAACCAACTGAAAGAGGGCCGAGTGCTCGGAATCAACAGGCAAGATGGTGATCCCGCGGCGCACGGCCGCACCGGTCACCAGCGAACCCGCGCAGACCAGGCTCTCTTTGTTGGCCAAGGCCAAGGCCGAGCCGTTCTCCAAAGCGGCCAGCGTAGACTCAAGGCCCGCGAAACCTACGATGGCGTTGAGCACCAGATCGGCTTCTACTTCGCGCACCAGGCAGGCGGCCCCACCGGGCCCGACCCGCACATTCAGCTCCGGGTATAGGCCGGCAGACACTGTAGCAGCGGCCCGCTTATCCGCGACTGCTACATCGTTTACTCCGAGTGACATCGCCTGCTCGAGCAACAATGCCACGTTCCGATCGCAGGAGAGGCCCACCACAGTCAGATCGCGGCTTGCAGCCACTACCTGCAGCGCCTGCACTCCGATCGATCCGGTCGCTCCCAGGATGACGACCCGCTTCACCTGACCAGATCTCCCAGCAATACGACTGCCGCCCAATAGGCCACGAACCCCGCGAACAGAATAGAGTCAAAACGATCCAGAATGCCGCCGTGACCGGGGAGGATCCTACCTGAGTCCTTGACCCGAAAATCCCGTTTGATAGCCGACTCGAACAGGTCGCCCCACTGCCCGACGATTCCTACGATGAGCCCCAGGATGATGGCCTCCTTGGCCGGCAACCAGGGTGAGTAGATCTTCACGATCAGAGCGGCCACAACCGCTCCCACCAGCCCGCCTAAAGCCCCTTCGACCGACTTCTTCGGCGATATTCGCGGGGCCATGCGGTGCCGGCCGACGGCCCTGCCGGCAAAATAGGAGAAGGTATCGCTGAGCATCGTGCAGGCGAGTACCAGGATGGTGAGGGCAATGCCGTGCATGAGCTCACGGAGCAGCAGCACATAGGCGAAACCGGCGGCCACCCACAGTGCGCCGAAACCGGTGACCGCCATACGCCCCACAAGGTGCGCGCCCAACTCTCCGAACATAGACCAGAAGAAGGTCAGTATGACCAACGCCGCTAGACCGGCCAATAGCCCGGATGTCCCCAAGAAGAAGGCCCCGGCTACGACGCCCAGCCCAGCCAGGTACCCCACCAGAAGGTTGGGTCGATACGGTCTGAGCAGGGTGTAATACTCGTGCAGGCCAAGCACAGTGAGAATGAGCGCCAGACCAAAGAGGAAGTAGCCATCCAGAATCACGGCCCCCAACCCGATGGGAATGCCGATAATCGCCACCAGCAGCCGGTATCTAAGCATGGACGTCCTCGCCGCGAGCGCCAAACCGGCGCTCGCGCCCGGCGTAGTCCTTGAGCGCGCGCTGAAACTCGTCTTCATCGAAGTCGGGCCACAGGATCTCCGAGAAGAACAGCTCCGAGTAGGCCGACTGCCAGAGTAGGAAATTCGACAAACGTCTCTCACCGGATGTGCGGATTAGCAGATCAGGAGCACGCATGGCCGGCGAGTACAGATGTGCCGCTATGTCGTCCTCGGTGAGGAGCGCGGACTTGATTCCCGCGGCCACCGCCCTGTGTACCGCGTCGACTATCTCCCGGCGACCTCCGTAGTTCAAGGCGATGAAAAGGATCATTCGCTGGTTGGCGGCAGTCAGTGTCTCCGCCCACTCCATCTTCGCCAACAATCCCTCGCTCAACTCATCCCGACGGCCAACGAACACCACCCGGCAGTCGCTCGCATGGAGGGTAGGAACCTCGCTATCGATCATCTCGCCATGCAACCTCATCAGGCCTTCGACCTCATCAGACGGGCGACTCCAGTTCTCCGTGGAGAAGGAGTACAGCGTGAGTTGGCCGATCCCGGCGTCGCGAGCCGCTTCTACCACCCTGCGCACGGCCTGCGCCCCGGCCCGATGACCTGCGATAACAGGCAGATGGCGACGACGAGCCCAACGGCCGTTGCCGTCCATGATAATGGCCACATGGAAAGGAACCCGGCCCTCCGGCCCGGCCTCGGTCCGGTCAGGAGCGTCCTCCCGGCTGCGGCCCCGAAGAGCATTGAGCCAGTCCCTTGTGCCCACGTCAGATCTCGAGGATCTCCTCTTCCTTGTGGTGGAGTAGGTTGTTGATCTTCTCGACGAAGCCGTCGGTCAGCTTCTGGACCTCTTCTTCGGCGCGGTGCTCGTCATCTTCTGAGATCTCGCCTTCCTTCTTTAGGTCCTTGAGGTCTTGTATGACGTCCCGGCGAACGTTGCGGATGGCGATGCGGGCGTCCTCAGCCATACTCTTCACAAGCTTAACCAAATCCTTGCGCCGCTCCGCCGTGAGGGCGGGGATGTTGAGCCTGATGATCGTCCCGTCGGTATTGGGAGTTAGAGCCAGATCCGACTCCTGTATGGCCCGGACGACCACGTTTACCGCGCCTTTGTCATAAACCGTGATCGAGATCGTCCGCGGATCAGGCGTCGCCAGGTTGGCCAGCTGTTTGAGCGGCGTCTTGGCTCCGTAGTAGTCCACGTGTAGCCGGTCGAGGAGCCCGGTCGAGGCCCGCCCCGTGCGCACGCTGTTGAACTCGCTCCGCAGGGCGTCAACCGCGCCTTCCATGCGTCTCTTGCCATCAGCGATCAATTCGTCGATCACCCCTCCCCCCTCTCCTCGATGTAGCTCGTGACGATGGTGCCTACTCGTTCCCCCCGAAGTACCCGCCGAATGTTCTCCGGCACGCTCATGTTGAACACCATGATGGGCAGCCCGTTGTCCATGCATAGGGACAGAGCCGTCGAGTCCATGACCCGAAGACCGCGTTCCAGAGCTTCGCGATGCGTGATCTGTTCGATGAGCGTGGCATCAGGGTCGGTCTCGGGATCGGCGTCGTATACGCCGTCGAACTTCTTCTTGGCCATCAGAAGGCAGTCGGCCCCGATCTCCAAAGCTCGTAGAGCGGCGGCCGTGTCGGTACTGAAGAACGGATTGCCGGTCCCAGCTGCGAAGATCACGACACGGCCCTTCTCCAAGTGCCGGATCGCCCGCCCCCGGATATACGGCTCGCAGATCTCCTGCATATGGATCGCTGACAGCACGCGGGAATCGGTGGCCAACTTACGGAGCGCGTCCTGCAGAGCCATGGCGTTCATCACTGTTGCCAGCATACCCATGTAGTCGGCCGTCGCCCTGTCTAGTCCCTGAGCCGCTCCCGACATGCCCCGGAAGATGTTTCCTCCGCCCACGACGACAGCCACCTCGGTGCCACCGGCCACCACCTCGCTCACCTCTCGCGCGACAGCGCGCAGCCGCTCAGGATCCATGCCATACTTCAGATCCCCCATGAGGGCTTCGCCGCTAAGCTTGAGCAGAACCCTCTTCCCCACCGCTTGCTGGCTCATATCTCCTCGCTCCGGGCTTGCCTCGCGGCGTGGACCTCGCCCCGAGGAACGTTGGACGGGAAAACGGCGCCCTTACTACTCGTTTCAGAATGAAGTCGCGGCCGCCTGGTTCGCACTCGACGGCACGATACGTCGTCCTCGGTCGCGTGCGTAGCGCTGCTACGACCGCTTCCTGCGTCCTTGCCTCGCACTCGCCCATCGCGTCCTGCCGGCGTAACTTCATTCTGAAACGAGTTCTTAGGCCACCTCGTCGCCCACGCGGAAACGCGCGAACCGTCTGATCTCGATATTCTCGCCGATCTTGCCTACCAGCGCGCGGCGGAGGTCGTCGACAGTCTTCTCCGGGTCTTTCACGAACGGCTGTTCGAGCAACACCAGTTCCGAGAACCATTTGTTGAGTTTGCCCTCGGCGATCTTCTCGATCACGGCGTCGGGCTTGCCCGACTGCCTGGCCTGGGCCGAGTAGATCTCAATCTCAGTAGCTTTGGCTTCCTCCGGGATGTCCTCACGAGAGACCCACGCGGGGCTGGCGGCGGCGATATGCATCGCCACATCGTGCACAAAGGCTCTAAAATCCTCGTTTCGCGCCACGAAGTCGGTCTCGCAGTTGACTTCGATCAAGACTCCCACCTTAGCTCCAGGATGGATGTAGTAGTCGACCATGCCCTCGTTGGTAGCCCGAGAAGATTTCTTGTCAGCACTAGCCATCCCCTTCTTGCGAAGTATCTTGACGGCCTCTTCCACGTCCCCCTGCGCTTCGGTAAGCGCCATCTTGCAGTCCATGATGCCGGCACCGCAGGCATCACGAAGTCTTTTCACCTGACCCGCATCAATACTCATCAGTAGCCTCCGTCGAAGCGACGATTACGTGTCACACCTCCAGCGGCCGTCATCGGGCGCGTCGCCATCCCCCACCGAACGCGCGAAACGGACACAGGCTCGATCGCCGATTCACGCTTCCGACTCGCCTTCGCCACCCGCTTCGGCGACCGCTGGAGCCGTGACCTCCACAATGGCCGCGGGCGCAGGCTTAGCTTTGGGCGCAGGCTTAGCTTTGGGCGCGGGCTTAGCTTTGGGCGCGGGCGAACCCTCGGCAGCAACAACGGCCTCCGGGGCGGGTTCGGCAGCACTCGCGACCAAAGCCGTTGCCACTTTTGCTTCCTCAACGACAGCTTGAGGAACCAGAGCCTCGTCAGCCTTCTCCTTCGCGCCAAGATCCCCCTCGGGGGCAACCTCGTCGGCCTTAGCGGGCGTCGCGGACCTCGTCGCCGCCGGCTTGCGCGCCGGCGCCGCTCGGGTAGGTCCGCCTTCGCTCGGTCCCGTCCTTCCTGGTCCACCGAAGCGGCCGCCGGCGCCCGGACGACCCTGTCCGCCAGGCCGACCCTCACCCGCCGTCGGCCGGGGAGCCCGAGAGACTCGGGATGGCGGTGCCTCGCCGGGCGCCGCACCCATCGCCGTCTCGCCCGTGGCAGGTACGCTCCTGGCCTGAGCCGCAGCAGTCTCACGGGCCGCTTCTGCGGCCAAGAACTCGGCCACCTGCACCTTCTGGCGCCCTTCTTCCACCGCCCGGGCCAGCGTCTTGATGATGAGGCTGCATGAGCGGATAGCGTCGTCATTGCCGGGGATAAGATAATCGACCTCGTCAGGGTCGCAGTTGGTGTCCACTAGACCGATGAGCGGCAAGCCCAGTTTGTTGACCTCTTTCGTGGCAATGGCCTCACGTTTGGGGTCGGCGACAAACACGGCGTCCGGCAGTCGAGTCATGGTGCTCACGCCACCCAAGTTGATCTCCAACTTCTCCAGTTCTCTCTCCATGGACATGCGCTCTTTGGTGGGGAGAAGACCGAGTTGCCCTTCTTCTTTGAGCTTCCGCAACTCGTGCATGCGCCGTATGCGGTTCTCGATGGTGGTGAAGTTGGTGAGCAGGCCTCCCAGCCAGCGGTGGGAGACGTAGGGCATCCCAACCCGACCGACCTCATCGCGGATGATGTCCTGGCACTGCTTCTTGGTACCGACGAAAAGCACGGTGCCGCCTCTACTTGAGATGTTGCGCACCAAGTCGTAGGCCCGGTCGAGAAGAACCGTGGTCTGCTGCAGATCAATGATGTGGATGCCACCCCGCTCAGTGAAGATGTAGGGCTTCATCTTGGGATTCCACCGGCGGGTTTGATGGCCGAAGTGCACCCCTGATTCCAGGAGCTGCTTCATAGACGCTGCGGGCATGGTTACCTCATTCTGGTTTTGTTCTACAGGCTCCACGAGGGCCGCTCCGGAACCGGTCGCCCGGCACCGCCGCAGCGGTAATCCTCAGGTTCGATGGTATAGCGGGAGGAGTTTACCACACGAAAGCAAGGCAACCGCTCAATCCGGGCCGGCTGGAGAGCCCCTTGGGCCCGCCTCCCAAGCGGCCCCCATCTTCGGGCTACGACGCGAGCGCGTCCAAATCGAGCTCTTCCTTGATGCGACCTTTGAGGCGCAGGATCGCCTTGGTGTGCAGCTGCGATACCCGCGATTCCGTCACCCCCAGGACCTCCCCGATCTCCTTCAGCGTCAGACCTTCATAGTAGTAGAGCCCGATGACGATCTTCTCCCTCTCCGGGAGCCGCTGGATGGCCGCGGCAAGCGTCTCCTTGATGTCCTGGATGCGATATGCCCTAGAGGGGTCAGGAGCGTCGCAGTCCTCGATAGTGTCGATGAGGTTCACCCTGTCTTGGCTCGAGGCCGCCGAATCCCAGAACTCGTCCAGAGCGACGATAGAAGAGCAGCTGATCTGGTTGAGGATGTCATGGAATTCGTCGACATCGATTCCCAGCACGGCGGCGGTCTCCTCGTCCGTGGGGGCCCGCATGAGCTCGTTCTCGAGCCGAGTGACGGCAGCCTCGACCTTTCGCGCCCAGCTCCGGACCGAACGCGGCACCCAATCAAGAGCGCGCAGTTCATCGATTATTGAGCCCTTTATCCTAGAGATGGCGAAGGTCTCGAACTTGATGTTCCTGGAAAGGTCGAAACGCTCAAGAGCTCCGATCAATCCCAAGAGACCATAGGAGACAAGGTCACCCTCCTCGATATGTGCAGGCAGACCGCTGCTCATGCGACCGGCCACGTACTTCACAAGGGGCGAGTAAGCCAGGATCAGCTGATCCCGAGCCTTAGGATCGCCCCTCTCCTTGTAGAGGCGCCACGCCTGTGCAATGTCGTGTTGTTTCGCGGGGTCGACGATCATGGCCACAGTCTCTAGGCCCGCGGATGGGCTTTGCGGTAGGTCTTGCGCAGATGCGCGGCTGATACGTGAGTGTACACCTGGGTGGTGCGCAACGAAGAATGCCCGAGCATCTCCTGGATAGCACGAAGATCCGCTCCCCCCTCAAGAAGGTGGGTGGCAAACGAATGCCGCAGCGTGTGAGGCGAGGTGCCGGCCGGCACACCCGCCCGAGCTAGGTGACGGGCCAAGCGCCGCTGCACGTCGGAGGAAGACAGCGGTCTGCCCGAGCGGCTCAGAAAGACGTGATCCTCAGGCCCCGAGCAACGCGATGCCAGCAGGGTTCGACCTTCCCGAAGATACCGATCGATCGCGCCGAGCGCGACCTCGCCCACAGGCACAACCCGCACCTTACGTCCCTTTCCCTTGACCCGCACCTCGCAAGACTCGTGGCTGATATCTCTCAGCTTCAGGTCCAATACTTCCTGACAGCGCAGCCCTGATGAGTATATCAACTCAAAAAGTGCGCGATCCCGCAATGCGAGCGGCTTTGTTCCGCCGATGGCCTCGAGGAGCGCGGCGGCTTGGTCGGGCGTCAGAACCTGCGGCAGCCGTCTGGGCATCTTCGGTGAGGCTAGACCGGCGGCAGGACTTGCCTGGACGAAACCATTGTCTTCGCAAAAGCGCAGGAAGCTGCGGACTACCGAGAGCTTGCGCGCCACGGTGCTGCGCGCGCATGGCCGGCTCCGGACCGTGTTCGAAGCGGAGTGGTCGTCGGCACCTCGGCCGGTTCGGGCCACGGCAGAACGCACACTGGGATCCACCAGGGCGGCTGCGAACGCGCTCACATCCGCGCGGCCGACGCCGGCGACGTGCTGTATCTCCCGTTGGGCCAGGAAGGCGGCGAACTGACGTAGATCGGTAAGCGACGCCTCGATCGTGCGAGCGCTGTAGTCCGCAGCGATCAGCCCGCGGATATACGCTCCGATCGCCTGATCGACATCGTGAGCCGGCAGGGAGGACGCTCCAGGCTGAGTATCCGGCTGCATCCTCCTCCACTTTCCTGTTGTGGTCTAATCAGGGCGCCCTGATGTACAGTCCCGGTCCGCCACGCTTGACAAGGCCCGTGAGTTCCAGTTCGGCAAGGGCCCCGGTGAGCTGTCGAGCGGCCAAGCCTGTGAGCCCCACCAGGCTATCTACCGAGCACGCGCCGCGTTCAAGCCCCTCCAGGATACTCTCTGCCGCGGAGGATCCAGCGACCTGACAACGGGACCCCTTGACTCTGTCGGGGCGCTCCGCCACCCGGCGTTCTCTTCTCTCGATTCTTGTTTGCAGAAGGAAATCCTCCACCGTGACGCAAGGGTCCAACGCAGGTCCTGCTCCCTCATAAAGCAGGCAGTTGCAGCCTTCGTGCCACTCGACCATGATCGGGCCTGGGACCGCGAACACCGGACGCCCGATTTCCAGAGCCCAACCCGCCGTCTGCAGCGCGCCGCTGCTGCGCGAACCTTCGGTCACAAGCACCGCATCGCCCAGCGCGGCCAGGAGCCGATTGCGGTAAGGAAACGTCCAGCGTGCGGGTGGAGTGCCTGGAGGCAGCTCGCTCAGAACGACCCCATCCCTGACGATATGCCCGTACAAGCTTCGATGGCGCTGAGGATAGATCACATCGGCGCCGCATCCCAGCACTGCTACCGTGAGACCTCCCGCGTCGAAAGCTGCCTGATGCGCGCGACCGTCGATCCCCAATGCCATCCCGCTCACCACCGCCACCCCAGCGGCAGCGAAGGCAGAAGCGAACGCCTCGGTAGCCCTAAGCCCGTACGGCGTCGCCCTGCGGGTGCCGACGATCGTCACCCGAGGAAGGCTCTGCAGCCGGGCAAGGGCCCCCTCGGCGGCCCGGGCGAACAATCCCGCAGGCGGGTAACGCAGGTGGGCCAGCTCCGGAGGGTAGTACTGCGAGCCATAGGGTAGAAAGCGCAGACCGGCGCGAACCAGGAGTGCCCTGATCTCCTCAGCCGGGAAACGGCGGCGTTTTTCCTCGAATCGATCCACCGCAGAAGGGACCAATCCCCACTCGAGCAAGCGGCGCCGCGGGGCTCGCCAGATCGCCTCGGGCCCCTCCCGTTGCACGAACCGCAGGAGGGAGTGACACCCAGACTGGCTCAGGAAGGCAAGACCAAGAGCTGCCTCATCGGTTCCCCCATCCGCAGAGGCAACTTGCATCAGGCGAATCCGACCCGGCGATGATCGAGACGTAGCGCCAAAGCTTCTGCGAGATGTTCGCCACCGACTGGAACGACATTGTCGAGGTCGGCGATGGTGCGGGCGAGATTGATGATCCTCACGTAGGCTCGGCCGCTAAGCCCTTCCCGCACCAGCGCCTGACGGAGAAGCGCGCGGGCTTCCCTGGTCAGGTGACTGCGTTCCTCCAACACTTGAGGCACGGCACCCCCTGCCTGCATCGCCCGCTCTCCACGGAAGGCGTACGCTGCCGCCACCCGTTCCCGAATGACCGCCGACGATTCACCGCCGGCCTCTGCATCCAGAGCAGACAAGGTCAAAGGGGGCACCTCGATGAGAGCGTCTATGCGATCGAGCAGCGGTCCGCTGAGTCGAGCCTTGTAGCGCTCGATGTTTACGCCCGGACAGCGGCAGGCCTTCTCGACATGTCCGAGGTAGCCACACGGACATGGGTTCATCGCCGCGACCAACGTGCACGCGGCGGGAAAAACGGACGTGCCCATCCGCCTGCTGATGGCGATGCGGCCTTCCTCGAGCGGTTGTCTCAGCGCCTCCAGGGCGTCACGCGAGAACTCGGGCAATTCGTCCAAGAACAGGACCCCCCGGTGAGCGAGACTTACCTCTCCCGGCCTCAGGATCGCGCCGCCCCCCACCAGAGCGGCGCGCGAGGCGGTATGGTGCGGGGCCCGAAATGGCCGGTCCCTCGCCAGTCCCGCTTCGGGACCCTGCAGCCCAGCCACGCTCCATATGCGAGTGACATCCACGGCCTCTTCGCGAGTGAGAGGCGGGAGTATTCCCGGCAACCTGCGCGCCAGCATGGTCTTACCGGCCCCAGGAGATCCGACCATCAGCAGATGATGTCTCCCAGCGGCGACTATCTCCAGAGCCCGTTTCGCCTGGTGGTGACCTGCCACCTCGGCCAGATCGAGCGCTTCCCCCGTGGAGAGACCCACGGCCGCATCACGCGTTCGCAGCCAGCGGTGCCCGCGCTCGATGACCCGGGCTCGAAAGCGGCAGTCCCTCACGACGAGCACCGCTTCGGCCAGCGACCGGACTCCAGCGACAGGCACCGTGCTCACCTCAACAGCGGCCGCCAGCCCCTGGACAGGCGTGACCAAGAGGCTAACACCAATGCTTCCCGCACTTTCGACGACCGAGAGCATTCCTCTCGTGGGCCGGACCAAGCCGTCCAGCGAAACCTCCCCTACCGCCCCGACCTCCCGCACCGAATCGATGGGCAGGTTGCCGCACGCAGCCAGAGTTACGAGCGCCATCGGTAGGTCGAAGCCCGGCCCGTCTTTGGGGACGTCACCCGGACTCAGATTGATCGTGATCCGACGTGTCGGCAGAGCGAGCCCGCTGGAGGCAGCACCCGAACGAATCCGCTCCCGGGCTTCGCGCACCGCTGCTCCCGGAAGACCCACGATCGTGACTCCCGGCAGCCCGTTCCGGGCGTGAGCTTCGACCCGCACCGGCACTGCCTCGATACCCACTAACGCAAAACCCCACATGGAGGCCACTGCCACGAGTCTAGACCCCTCCCCCGATCACGTCTGGGACATGCTCTAGGCTGCGGGGGATACCTTCCCCGTCCAAGAGCACGATCACCGCGTCGAACCGTATGGCACAAGGAAGCAGGCCGCGCTCAGACAGCCACCACATCGCACTAGCCCGGAGTCTTCTCGCCTTACGGGGGCCGATCGCCTCCAAAGCCGCGCCGTATTCTTCGCTGCAGCGCGCTTTGACCTCCACTATGATCAACTCCGAACCGCGCCGGCAGATGAGATCGAGCTCACCCGCGGGGGTGCGTTGATTCGTCGCCAGGACGCGGTACCCTCGCCCTAAGAGATACGCGGCTGCAACCTGTTCCCCCGTGCGCCCTCTGGCCGTCCGGTCGATGCGTGCGTGTGTGCTAAGGTTCAGGTTGGCCTCCCCTCTGACGCCTCGGGGCGCCCGTGTGCTTGGGCCAGGCTAGCGAAGGAGTGGAACTGGATACCTCGGACTTTGGTCGCAGGTTGACCAGCGAACCGGCATGCGCCACCGCGCCGGTGCTCGCGGCTTTTCGAGCGACCGTCCTCGACCATTACCGACTGCACGGACGCGACCTGCCCTGGCGTCGCACGCGCGATCCCTATCGCATCCTAGTGTCCGAGGTAATGCTTCAGCAGACCCAGGCGACTCGCGTACTGGGGAAGTACGACCGCTTCATGGCCGCCTTCCCCGAGTTGCGCGCACTTGCCGCCGCACCCATGGCGGCGGTCCTACGCATGTGGCAGGGTCTAGGCTACAATCGCCGGGCTCTCGCCCTCCATCGGACGGCGCAGATCGTCACGACCGAGCACCAGGGCATCGTCCCGCGATCCGTCTCTGAACTGCGGAGCCTGCCCGGAATCGGACCAGCCACCGCCGCGGCGATCGCTGCCTTCGCTTATGACCTTCCCCTCCCATTCATCGAGACCAACATCAGATCGGCGTTCATTCACTTCTTCTTTCAAGAATGCGTTTTCGTTTCCGATGCCGACATCCTCCCTCTGGTCCAGCTCTCCCTCGACCACGAGAACCCTCGCGACTGGTACTACGCCCTGATGGACTATGGAGTCTGGGTGAAGAAGACCTACCCCAACCCCAATCGCAGGAGCACGCACCACACCAGACAGACAACGTTTGCCGGGTCGCGTCGGCAGTTGCGCGCCCAGATCCTGCGCGCCTTCCTCGGCACAGCAGCGGCCGATCCATCCGAGGGCACTGCAACTTCTGCGGTTGTCACGGTTATGGACACTGCGCACATCGAGGCACAGTTTAGGAGCTGGGACCCCAGGGAGGTGCAAGGCGTATTGTCAGAGTTGGCGGAAGAGGGCTTTCTACTCTGCACCGGCGGGAGTTACGGGATCGCCTGACCTTTCCCGGAGTCACTCTCATCCGCCTCTATGACCACTCCGCGCCGAGAGTCGACAAGGTGTGCCAGAGCCAAGATCGGATGACGGATGGTCATCCGCGGTCCAGAATATCGCATGACCACCCTGATCCGCTCGCGCATGACGGGTCCATAGCAGTGCACTGTGCAACGGGCGCACGTCGGCTTGCTTTGGGCAAAGCGACAGCGAGCCAACCGTTGATCGGCATACGCGAGCAACGACTCACAGTCTGTGCACAAGCCTTGCCCGGTTCCTCCTCGGATGTGACCGGACTGGGACGCCGTCACAAACGTTCCCGAACTCCGGCCATGATGGTCGCGGCAGTACAGGGTGATCATCACCGTGATCGTCCGCTGTTCACGGCTGAGCCGGCTCATTCGCCCCGCTCGCTCACTCGGCCCACAGCTCGAGCTGCGACGTCCCCACCCCGCGGAAACTCAGCCGGTGGAGCGGACAGGGGCCATGCTCACGGAGCGCGTCCCGGTGCCGGCCGGTACCGTAGCCCACGTGCTCCTCGAAGCCATACTCGGGATGTACGGGGGCAAGCGCCCTCATAAGGCGATCCCGCACCACTTTGGCAACCACGGACGCGGCGGCAACAGCTGCACTCTTGTAATCCGCCCCTATGATCGAACGGGCGTGAAGGTCCGAGCGTTTTAGGTCGAATGCGTCCACAACCGCCAGGCCGTATTCTCCGTCCAAGGACTCCAGCGCCTGACAGAGCGCAGACAGGTTACACCGATGCAGGCCGACCTGATCGATGGTCAGCGGGGAGTACGCCACGCACGACACCCGAACGGCCGAGCAGAGGACCCTTTGGTACATGGCTTCCCGAGCCTCGGGGGTCAGCAATTTGGAGTCCGTCAGCCCTTTGAGTCTGGTAAACGGAGCGGCGACATAGTCGAGAACCACGGCGGCGGCCACCAATGGGCCGGCGAGACAACCGCGGCCGGCTTCGTCAGTCCCGGCCAGGCGTAGGTCGGTCCCTCCGGCTACCTGTCCGTGCTCGGCGAGCAGGCTCCTGTCGAACTTGAAGGGATCCCAGACCCTGCCCCGGGCTGAGCGGCTCCCCGGCCTATGACCCTCTATCGCGAAGCCTGGTACTGGGCCGCCCTCCTCCATAGAGTGGGCGGGGCTAGAGGCCTCTGATGCGGCCCAGGGGCCAGTATACGCCGAAGGCCTCGCCCATGATGGCCTTCTCACTCACCGGCCCCAAGACCCGGCTGTCCCCGCTGTTATTGCGATTGTCGCCCATGGCCCACACATATCCCTGGGCGATGACCGTCTCGGGAAACTCGCCGACGATCGGATGCTCCTTGATGAAAGGCTCGTCCCGCGGCACACCGTTCACGTATAGCAGCCCGTCGTGCACAGCTATGGTATCTCCCCCCACACCGACAACCCGCTTGATGAAGGGGTCCGATCCGGGGCGCCCAGGCGGGTGAAACACGATGATGTCGCCTCGCCGAGGAGACCGGAAGTGGTATACGAGCCTGTTGACCAACACCCGATCACCCTGAACCAGCGTGGGCTCCATGGAGGGAGAAGGAATGGCGAAGGGCTTAACGACGAACTGCTGGACAAGGAGGGCCAGAACAAACGCCGCCGCCACGATGACGACCACCTCGATAACCCACCTGGCCGCCGGATTCCGCCGTTTCGCGGCCACAGCCACACCAGACTCATCCGCAGCGTCGATCGGCTTCGGCTCCGCCACTGACCCAGAACCCGGTTCGCTCACGGAACCCGCCTCAGATACGTTTCTCTTGACGATGAACTGCTGGACAAGAAGGGCGAGGACAAACACTGCCGCCACAATGACGACCACCTCGATGACCCACCGGGCCGCCGGATTCCGTCGCTTTGCGGCCACACCCATGCGAAACCAATGTGCAGCGTCGATCGGCTTCGGCTCGACAAGAGAGCCCGAATCCGGTTCGCTCACTGGAACACGTCTCAGATACGCTTCTCTTTGACGCGGGCCTTCTTGCCTAGCTTATCGCGCAGGTAGTAGAGCTTGGCTCGAGCCACATCTCCAACGGCGGTGACCTCGATCTTCTCTATCTTGGGAGAATGGAGGGGGAAGGTGCGCTCTACCCCGACCCCGAACGACTGCTTGCGCACCGTAAACGTCTCCCGAGAACCTTGGCCTTGCTTGCGGATGCAAAAGCCCTGAAAGACCTGCACCCTCTCCCGGCTCCCTTCGACCACCTTGAAGTGCACCCGCAGGGTGTCGCCGGATTTGAAATCCGGGACGTCCTCTCGGAGTTGCCCCCGCTCGAATTCTTCTACCGCGCCCATGTAAGTACCTAGCCCTAACCTAGTCCTGCGTCAACTCGACAATCCGTGTCCTCGAAAAGCCAACAGACTTTAGAGCATACCGACTATGATTACAACCTAGAACCCGCCGGCGCTCCGCGACTCGACGCCTCGCCCCCGGAGCCATCGCCACAGACTACACGCCCCCCCAGCGCCGGATGGGCCAGTAGATGACAAACGCTCCGCCGATGATGGACTCGGTGCTGATGGGACCGAAGAGTCGACTGTCACCACTGTTGTTTCGGTTGTCGCCCATCACGAACACCCGTCCCGAAGGGATGGTCGTCTCGGGGAATTCGCCCCTGAAACTTCGGTCACGCAGATAGGGCTCCCGTTGAGCAACCCCGTTCACATACAGAGATCCGTCCCGGACGGCCACTCGGTCGCCGGCAACGGCCACGACCCGCTTGACCAGGTCCTCGTTGTCGTTCACAGGAGACTGGAAGACCACTACGTCGCCACTCTTGGGATCTCGGAAATGATATACGACCCGGTTTATCAGGATGCGGTCGCCTTCCATGAGGGTGGGCTCCATAGATATCTGGTGGATGGTGAACGGCTTGACGAGAAAGAACTGCACCAACATGGCGATGGCGAAGGCCGCCGCCACGATGACCACGATCTCGATCACCATTCCCAGGAGAGTGCGGCTCTTCTTGCGGGCCCCGGACACAGGCGATCCGCCGGTCTCGCCCGTTCGCCTTCGAGCCGCTGGGCCGGTCGTCGTCTCCGTCGGCGACTCGCTCACGCTATCGCGGTCAGGTGGGCCGACGCCGGCGCTCAAACCTGCTCACCTTTGGTGTTATCGCCCGTAGGGGTCCCTTTGTGACCAACGGTCTCAGACGCTCGCTCCCACGGCGATCGAAGGGCGTTCTCCCTACGCCAGCGAGCGATGGCGCCGTGGTCCCCGCTGAGAAGCACCGGTGGCACCTCAACGCCACCATACTCACGCGGCCGCGTATAGTGGGGATACTCCACCATACCTGCCAACTCCTCGCTGAAAGACTCCTCCAACACGCTGTCGGCGTTCCCCAGCGACCCGGGCAGATGGCGTACGACGGCTTCGATCACCGCCAAAGCCGCAACCTCCCCGCCGGCGAGCACGTACGGTCCGATGGAGAGCGAGCCGGTCGCCAGCAGCGTTTCCACTCGAGCGTCGAATCCCTCGAACCGCCCGCAGAGCAGAACGAGGTCGCGATCGCTCTGCGATAGCTCAAGGCCGAAACTATGGTCAAAGGGCCGTCCACCGGCCGAGAGCAGGTAGACGTCGCGAGAATCGCGCACGGTTCCGGCCGGCTCTCCGAACACCTGCTGGAGGGCGGCTGCCACTATGTCCGCCCGAGTGACCATTCCCGGCCCTCCTCCGTAAGGAGAGTCGTCTACCTGATGATGCGGCAGCACGCTGTAGTCGCGGATGTTGTGCACGCCAATAGCGGCAGCGCCCGATTCGATCGCGGTCGAGACCGGGTGCTGGGTCAGGAACCAGCTGAAGGCCTCCGGAACCAAGGTGAAGATGTCGATGCGTTTCATCGCCCGGAAGTGCCGCCTTCGCCGCCATGCACGCCACCGCCGCCGCCCCCAGCGAGCGCGTCGTCCCCGACAGACCCGTTGCCTCGGCCGAGTTCGCCGGTGTCGCCTAGAAAGCCTGGACTGATTACCACAAAGCCCTCAGCCACCGCAACGGTGGGCACGGCCGCCAGTACGAATGGAACCATAGTCTCCTCGGTGGATTCAGAAGAGATCACCAGTAAGGCATGCGCAGGCGACTCGACCACGTCGGTCACCCGGCCGACGATCGCCCCTCCGGGCTCTCGAGCCTCCAGACCGACGAGGTCGAAGGGATAGTACTCATCCTCGTCTAACTCGGGCAGTTGGCTGGACCGAATCTCGAGTACGTGGCCACGCAGGACCTCTGCGGCGTCGCGGTCGGCCACCTCCCGGAAGGCCACGATAGGAAAGCCGTCATCGCCGCGAACGGTCTCGATGGTCAGCCGCACCTGCTCCCGCAGGCGCGGCCCCGCGACGCCCAGACGCTCAGGACGAGCATAGAGCTCGGATGCAGGCGCGAACCGCTCAGAATTGTCCGAGCTGGGCAGCACCCGCACCTCTCCGTGCACGCCGTGAGGCCGGGATATCCGCCCAACCTCGATCCACTCGGGTCGAGACACGAGCGGTCAGTCGACGATCTCGACGGTGGCCTGCTTGCCGTCCTTGACCGCGCTTGCTTTCACGACGGTCCTCAGGGCCCGAGCGATGCGGCCCTGCTTGCCGATAACTTTGCCGACGTCGTCTTTGGCGACGTTGAGCCGAAGGAGAACCCCGTTGTCGGACACTACCTCTTCGACCCGCACCTCCTCAGGGTGGTCAACGAGCGAGCGGGCCAGGAATTCGAGCAGCTCTTTCACCTAGACGATGCCTTTCAGACTGAGAAGTTTGCGCACCGTATCGGAGGGCTGAGCGCCGCACTCCAGCCACTGCTTGGCTTTGGTCTCGTCCACTTCGATAACGGATGGATCATTCTGTGGGTTGTAGTAGCCGATGGTCTCGATGAACCGGCCATCGCGAGCCCGACGAGAGTCCGCCACCACGATACGGTACGTGGGATGTTTCTTGCTGCCGCGACGGGCAAGTCGGATAGCTGTTGCCATTAGTCACCTCCCTCCTTTAGCTCGGGTTCCCGAACATTTGGAACGGGTTCTTGGGCACACGGCCCGAACCCAGTTGCTTCATCATCTTCTGTACCTGCTTGAACTGAGTCAGAAGCTGATTCACGCCCTGGATGTCGGATCCTGAGCCGGTCGCGATGCGCCGGCGGCGGCTGCCGTTGATAAGCTCGGGATGGCGGCGCTCCTCTGCCGTCATGGAGGAGATAACGGCCTGGATCTTGTCGAAAGCTTTGTCGTCCACCTGCAGTCCCTTGAGCTTCGCGGAGGGAATGCCTGGGATCATGCCCAGTAGGCTGGAGAGTGAGCCCATCTTCCGCACCTGCTGGATCTGTTCGAGAAAGTCGTCGAAGGTGAAGGTGCTCTTGCGCAGGCGCTGTTCCAGTTCGCGCGCCTTCTTCTCGTCGATATTGCGCTCCGCCTTCTCGATGAGGGAGAGCACGTCGCCCATCCCCAGAATGCGTGATGCTATCCGATCAGGGTAGAAATACTCGAAGTTATCGAGCTTCTCCCCACTGCTTATGAACTTGATGGGCTTGCCGGTGACGGCGCGCACCGACAGCGCGGCCCCTCCGCGAGCGTCACCGTCCATCTTGGTGAGCACCACCCCATCAAACTGCACCTGCTTCTGGAATTGGAGGGCCACGTTGACTGCGTCCTGGCCGGTCATGGCGTCCAGAACCAGCAAGATATTGTGGGGCTTCACGGTGCCGCGAATGCGTACGAGTTCGCCCATGAGCTTCTCGTCGATGTGCAGGCGGCCGGCTGTGTCGACGATAAGCACGTCGCGCCCCTTCTCGCGCGCCCACTCCACGCCGTGCTTGGCTATATCCACCGGGTCGGCGGTGATGCCTTCGTCGTATACCGGGACCCCTAGTTGTTGCCCGAGGGTCTTGAGTTGGTCCACGGCGGCGGGCCGGTAAACGTCTCCCGCCACCAAACCGGGGCTCTTGCCTTGCGCGAGGAGGAAACTGGCCAGCTTGCCGCAGGCCGTGGTCTTGCCGGAGCCCTGCAGGCCCACCATCATGATGACAGTGGGCAGCCGGGGCGAAAATGTGAGTTTGGTGGTAGCCGAGCCCATGAGAGCGGTCAGCTCTTCGTTGACGATCTTGACGAACTGCTGAGCCGGGGTGAGGCTTTCGAGGACCTCAACGCCCAAGGCCCGCTCCTTGACTTTGTCGACGAACTGCTTGACCACCTTGTAGTTGACGTCGGCCTCGAGCAGGGCCAGACGGATCTCACGAGCGGCCCGCTCCACGTCTTTTTCCGTGAGCCTACCCTGCCTCTTAAGACCGTCGAACGCGGTCTGCAGCTTGTCTGAGAGGGAATCGAACACTTTCTCACCTTGCCATCCGACGGCGCAGTACGGGCACCGCTTCGCAGCGGCTAGATCTCGGCCGCGGAGGAGGCAGTTTACTCGCCGCCAGAAGTCCCGTCAAACCACCATCGGTAGGTTAGACTACAAACTATGCACTGTCTTCCTCAATCACGGCCCGTCGACCGGGTGACCTGCCGCCACCATATGAGCGGAGATCTGCTCTTCTCCGACCTGACTGTGGAGACCGCCTCCCGGGTCGTTCCCGGGCAGTCGGGGCATGGTCCCTCCGTCGCTGCGCGGAGATTGGCCAGCCTGTACTTCTCCAGTCTTCCCCGGCTGTCTTGGGGGCTTGCCCGCGTTCGGACCGGCGCCGCCGAGCCCGACGGTCAGGACTCAGGCGCGCAGACCGAGCTCTGCCTTAGCCTCGCGCCTTTCTTTCCTCTAATCGTCCTCGGCCCCCCTCGCACCGCGGGCGAGCCCGCGAAGGCAACCGTCACCTACCCCGTGATAGGCGGACTGTTGTCTCGTCGTCCCAGCACCGGGGCTTTGACGTTCGAGGTAGCCATCGGGGCCGGCCGCGCCACCCTGGCCGTGCGCGTTCGGGAGTTCTCGTCGCGTCTCGCCGGAGATTGCTCTTCCCTCTGGAGGCGCGCTCTCTACAGGGGCACGCAATGGCTGTTGCACCGGATCTTGGTCATCAGGTTTCTGCGCCGGGCCGGGCGCGACTTCGCAGGCTCGCCCTGGTAGATCGCCACACCTGCCGCCGGACGGCCGCGCGGCCCAGGTTCAGCGCCCGGCGAGCGCGTCTCCGAAGAGGAGAGAGGCGAAATCAACCGGGTCGAAGGGTTGAAGGCTCTCGAGCTTCTCCCCGGTGCCGATCAGCTTGATGGGCAGGTCGAGTTCGTGGGACACGGCCAGAGCGATGCCGCCTTTGGCCGTTCCATCCATCTTGGTGAGCACCACTCCGGTGAGATCGACCGCCTCCTTGAAAACGCGCGCCTGGATCAGCCCATTCTGTCCTGTAGTCGCGTCGATGGTCAGCAGGCATTCATGGGGAGCATCGGGCACGCGTTTCTTGATTACCCGACAGATCTTCTCCAGTTCCTTCATGAGATTCACCTGCGTATGCAGGCGTCCGGCGGTATCGATGATGACCACATCAGCCCTACGGGCCTCGGCAGCGGCGAGGCCATCAAACACCACGGCCCCTGGATCCCCTCCTCGTTCATGGCGCACGACTTCGCAACCCACCCGTCGCCCCCACTCCACGAGTTGCTCCACCGCGGCAGCCCGGAACGTGTCCCCGGCCACGAGCAGTGGTTCCTTGCCCAGCTCCTTCAGGTGCCAGGCGAGCTTCCCAATGGTAGTGGTCTTGCCCGTGCCGTTCACCCCCACCATGAGGATCACGGCCGGCGAGTGGGCCACGTCGATGCGCGTGTCGGCCTGGCAGAAGTGACCGGCGGTCACATCTCGTAGCCTGTCCAGGAGCCCCGCCGAATCCTTGATAGTGCCCGCGTTGGCTTCTGCCTCCAGCGCCTCAACGATGGACGCGGTAGTGTCAACACCCACATCTGCGTAGATCAGCGCTTCCTCGATACGCCCCCAAACGTCTTCGTCGAAACGGTCGAAGAGAACGGACGCGAACTGCTGCTGCAGGGCCCTGCGACTCTTGGCCAAGCCGTCGCGCAGTTGTGATAACCAGCTCCCGCGGGCAAGCTGGACCTCCTCGGGTGTTCGAACGATGGCCCGTTCGGCCACCCCAAGAAACACCTCCGACCAATCGTGGCTCAAGGGTTCACGCCCCCTTCGGCATGACGTCGACGGCCCCCGGGAGTCCAGGCCGGCCTCGTGCATCCTTCTTCTGCCCCGGCCTCCGCGAGAGCACGCGTGAAGTGCCATCGCTTTCCAGGGCGACACCGTAGAGGGTGTCGGCGACCTCCATGGTCTGTCTCTGATGAGTGATGATAATGAACTGCGTCTTGTCCCGGTACTTCCGGACAAGCGACAAGAAACGCCGGATATTCAGATCGTCGAGGGAAGCCTCGACTTCGTCCAGGATGTAGAACGGACAGGGGCGAGCAAGAAAGAGTGAGAACAAAAAGGCAACGGCCGTCATCGCCTTCTCGCCTCCCGAAAGCAGGCTCATGCTACGCGGCGCCTTGTTTGGAAGCCTGACCTCGAGAGCGATCCCCCGTGTTTGTTCTCTGCTCCCGTAGCCATCGTCACCTTCAACGAGCAGACCGTTCTCCGCTCGCTCCGACCCCTGAGGGGCGGCTGCGCTTTCCGTGAGCCGAAGCGCCCCTTTTGCACCGGGGAACACGGTGGCGATCACCGAGGAGAAGTTCTCGCTCGTGACTTTGAATATCTCTGCAAAAACCCTCTCGATGTGCTTGTCGAGCTCGGTGATGACACTCTGCAACTGGCTCAGCGACGCCTCCAGATCGCGGCGTTGCTCTCCCAGGAAACGTACGCGCTCCTCTATCTCCGCGCACTCCTGGTCCGCGAGCGGATTCACCGGTCCAATGCGTTCCCGCCGGCGCTCCGACCGCTCCACGGCGGCCATCAGCGTATCGGCGTCCCCGCCTACAACCTCGGCCGGCGTCAGGGCCCGTGGAGAAAGATGCCGCCGACGAAGCTCCGCCAGTTCGCTCTCAAGTAGCGAGCGGCGATCGTCGAGGCGGGCCTGGTCCACCTGCAGCTGAGTCAACCTGGCCGCCAGTGAGTCGCGCTCGCGCTGCGATTCCGCCTCCGTTCCTCCCCGATCGTGTATGACCTTAGCAGCTCCCTCTGAGCGATCGCGCGCCTCTTCAACACGGGACTGTAGGTCGGCTGCCGCGAGGTGCGAGCGTTCGGTGAGTTGCTCTACCACCAAGAGCAGATTCGTCAAAACGGGTGCATAACCACTCACAAACGCCATCCGCCGCTCACATCGCGCCGATTCGACAACCGCCGCCTCACCGTGCATACGCGTTCGCTCTCGCTCGTTCTCATGCGCGCGACACCGCTCGCGAAGCCTGACCTCGAGCAGTGCCGCTTGACCTTTCTTCTCCTCCAACCGCGCCACCGCCTTCCGCATGGCCTCAAGGCGCGCCTGCAAAGCGCGCAGTGAGGCGCGGGCCTCCTCGAGTTCGGCCTCTCGGCCTGCCATCGCTCCTTCGACCGTGCGCAAATCGGCATTGATCTTTTCGGCGAGGCCGCTCTCCTTCTCTTCGCGTTCGCGCAGCTCGGCGCATTGAGCCTGGGCTTCCTCGATGCGCCGTGCACACAGGTCACACTCATTCTTCTGGGCGGCCATCCGCCGTTCACTTTCGCGCAAATCCTCTTCGCGCTCGCGGAAATGAGCCTCCGCCTCTCCCATGGCGGCACTCGCCTCCTCGGCAAGCCTCCGGGCCACGTCCCGCCTAACGAGCAACGCCGCGTGCTCTTTGGCCACAGACTCAAGCTCGTTCCGAGCCTTGAGTAGGGCCTCAACCCCCAATTCCAGCCTGCGGGCGACATATACCCCCCCCTCGGCCAACTCGCCCGAAAGGGTCACCAGCCGCCAGGAGCCCCTCCATTCGTCGAGCGCAGCATTTTCGAGCCGTTCGCCACTGGCAAGCACAGCAGTGGGAGGCATCAGTGCCCGCAAGGTCGCGATGACCGCCTCGGGGCCCGAGACCACCTCCCAGAGATCTCGCGCCCCCGCAGGGGGCGGTGACGACGGCGTCGGTGTATGCACGCCGCTCTCCCACATGGCCTCCAAGGGCCCCTCACCATGGAGGGCGCGGGCTATGTCGGGCGGCCCGGAAATCAACACAGCCTGGACGAACGGCCCCAAGGCAGCCGCAAACGCCCGCTCGTAGCCAGGCTCCACCGTCAGAACCTCGGTCAGCAGGCGACACCCGTCCGCCGCTGCCATCAGCTGCATCGCTCCATCCGGGGTACCCTCTCTCCGTCCCAGCAGATCCCGTAGGACTACCTGCCGGGACTCGAGCCCGGCAAGCTGCTCGCCGAGGGACACCTCCTCCCGCGAGGCTTCGCCAGCGCTGAATCGGGCTCCCTCCCGCCTCGACGCGGCCGTCTTCAACGCCTCGCCCGCGGGGTGCAGAGCCGACGCCGCTGCCGCCTGCTGCCGCTCCAAGTCAACGGCCTCACTTCGTAGTTGCTCCAGCCGGGCGGCAGCCGCCTGCACGAGTGCCGCCAGCTCCGATCCCACCCGGCCCTTTTCCTCGACCTCCCGGCGGAGGAATTCGCGATCGTGCAGCGCCCTCGAGCGGGCCGCCTCCAGTTCGAAGACCGCGTCCTTAAGATCATCTTCCGCCGCAGCCGCGTCTCGGTGGGCGGGGAGCGACTCGTCCAGCGCCGCCCGAAGTGACCGAGCCCACGCTGCGACCGCCTGCAGCCTAGATTCGTCGGCGGTGCTCGCGGTCACTTCCTGCAGCCTCGATACCAGCGACACCAGCTCGCTCTCGGCCAGTTCCCGTCGCCTGCGCGCACGGTCCAACTCCCCCTCCATGCGGGCCAAACGCTGCCGTAGCGAGACAGCCCGCCCTTCAAGTCGTTCCGCCGCGGCCCGCGCTCGGTGATATCCCGCGTTCAGCTCCTCCCTCTCTCTTAGCGCCCTGGTGAATTGATCCTCTTCGGCCGCGCGTTGGCGCCGCAGATCCGCCAGCCCTGTCTCGAGTTCCAACCGGCGGACCTGCAGCCGGGCCAGCTCCCCCTCGGTCTCCCGGCAGACACACTGTACGTCGGTCAACGTGAGAAGGATCCACTTGGCTTTGGCCGAAGCCCACTCTTCGCTGGCCTCGGCGAAGCGCTCCGCAGCCACGGCCTGCTGTCTGAGTGGTCTCAAGGCTGCCTTCGCCTCCCGCTCAACATCACTCACGCGCAGAAGGTTCTGCCGGGTCCGTTCCAGCTTCGCCTGCGCCCGTTCACGTCGCTTCTTGAAGCGCCCCAGTCCAGCGGCCTCCTCTACCAAAGCGCGTCGCGCTTCCGGGGTGCTGCTGAGCATTGCCTCGACCTTCCCCTGGCTAATGACGCTATGCATCTCTCTTCCGAGGCCCAGGCCCCCGACAAGATCCTGCACGTCAAGAAGTCGGCAAGCGACTCCGTTCACCAGATACTCCGAACCGCTATCTCGTACCAACCGCCTGGTGACCTCCACCTGACTGCAGTCCAGGGGTAGCGAGCCGCACTCGTTGTCAAAGACCAGGCTCACCTCCGCGAAGGCGCTCGACTTCCGTCCATCGGGACCCGAGAAGATGACATCCTGCATGGTCCGGCCACGCAGATTGCCCGGACTTTGCTCACCCAGCACCCAGAGCACGGCGTCGGCGATGTTGCTCTTGCCGCTGCCGTTGGGACCAATGATCACCGTGACGCCCGACTCGAAAGCGAGTTCGGTGGGCCGAGCAAACGTCTTGAAACCCCGTAGACGCACCGAATGGAGACGGGTCACGTCACGGCCCCCCGCGGCCCCCCAAGGAAGCGAGAGCCTCCTTGGCCGCTGCTTGCTCGCTCATCCTAATCGTCGTCCCCGTGCCCCGGCCCCGGACCGCTCCCCCGATCGAGACCTCGGACGTGAACACCAGGGAATGTGGAGGGCCGATTTCGGCCACCAAGCGGTAGGTGGGCTGCAGGCCTCGGGGAGCGAGCAACTCCTGCAAAGTGGTCTTATGGTCGACATGAGCGGTAACGGCGTACCGGATCTGTTCCTCAAATGCCTCCACGACTGCCATGCGCGTCTGCTCGAACCCGTGGACGAGATAGCTGGCACCGATCAGTGCCTCGAGCACGTTCCCCTGCACTGTAGAGCTGGCGGCGGCCTCTTTGCGTTTCGGTTCCGAGGCGGGTGCCAGCTCCAGGATGAGCTTTCCCAAGCCGAGCTCATTGGCGACCTGCACGCAGCTTGCCCGGCTGACGACGAACGCCTTGACCCGAGCCATCTCGCCCTCTTCGCTCCCTGGGTTGCGTCCGTACAAAGTGGAGGCTATAGCCAGGCCGAGGACGCTGTCGCCCAGGAACTCCAGGCGCTCGTACGACTCCGTTCGTACCCCCACCCATGAGGAATGAGTGAGAGCTCGATCGAGCATCTCAGTCGGTAACTGCTGGACGAGGACCATCAGGGTCTTGTCCGTGCGCGGCCGGAGGGCCAGGCCCGCACGGCGCGACCGGAGCCGAGGAAACGCGCGGGCTGCCCGAATGAGTGCCGGCAGCCCGCCCACTCTCTACTCTTCTCCTGAAATGTCGGCTAGACGCGCGCGGCGATGAAGTCTACCGCCGCGCCCACAGTGGTGAGGGTCTGGGCTTCTTCGTCGGAGATCTTCACGCCGAACTGGTCTTCGAGCTCCATGATGAGCTCAACCAGGTCCAGGCTGTCAGCGTTGAGGTCATCCTGGAACGAGGCCTCCAGCTTGACGTCATCGGCATCGACACCCAGTTGGTCCACCAAGATGTCGCGCACCTTGGCGAAGATCTCGTCTTTGCTCATCTGCTGCTCCTTGCCCATACTATAAGAACGATGATGGAATCCGCTCGCTACGATACGGCCATTGTATCAACGCCGGTCAAGAAGCGGCAGGGTCACCCCGGCCTGTGATTCTCTGCACCTCCGTGTCGACCCCGACCAACACTCCTTTGCGTAGGGCCGCGGCGCCGAAACGCAGAGCGTTGGCGATGGCCTTCCGCGAGGCATTGCCATGGCATATGACTACCAGGCCGCGCACCCCCAGCAGGTACGTGCCCCCATACTCCTCGGGGTCCAAGTCGGCTCGCAGGCCGCGTAGCGCCGGTCTGAGCAACATCCCCCCCGCTTTGGCTCGCGCGCCCGCGCCGGCGGCCTCCCTGACGCGCGCGAAGATCGACGTGGCATACCCCTCCAGCAGTTTCAGAGCCACGTTGCCGGTGAATCCATCGGTCACCACAACGTCGGCCGCGTTCTGGAGGAGATCGCGGCCCTCGACGTTGCCCACGAAGTTGAGACCGGACCCCTTCAGGAGCTGATGGGCCGTTTGGGCCAACTCGCTGCCTTTGCTCTCCTCCTCTCCAATGTTGAGCAATCCCACCCGTGGCTCCGCTATTCCCATGACCGTACGGGCGTAGGCCGTCCCGAGCACGGCGAACTCGACCAAGTGCTCTGGACGACAGTCAGCGTTGGCCCCCGAGTCTAGGAACACGATCGGCCCGTGCGCTCCCGGAAGCGTGGTGACGATAGCAGGCCGCCTGATACCCGCCACCCTGCGCACTATGAGCAGAGCAGCTGCCAGCATGGCGCCGGTACTACCGGCGGAGACGAATCCTTGCGACCGACCGTCGGCGACGGATCGGGCTCCGACCACGATAGAGGAGTCCTGCATCATTTTCACCGCCGACGCAGGTTCATGATGGGCGCTGATGACGGACCCGCTGGGAACCACTTCCACATGACTTCGGTCAGTGCCACTGATAGGGCTTTCCAGATAGGGTTCTACCACCTCCGGCCGCCCGACGAGAAGAACCCTCAGGGAAGGCGACGCAGCCAGGAGGGCGCCCGCCACGATCTCGGCGGGGGCGTTGTCGCCGCCCTCCGCATCGAGAGCGATGGTCACGGATGCCTCGACTCCCTCGGATGCCGCGTGATCGTCGCTCATCGTGGTCCTCCTGGTAGCGACGTGCTTATGAGGTGCGCCAAGCAGAAATGTCTCACAAACTGCTGGCGCAGGGAAGAACGCGGGAGGTGAAGCGCCGTCCACATACTGACACGGCCGGGGAACCTAGTAACGTGAGCGACCGTCGGTTGTGAGAATGACTACACGCGGGTTGTTCTGCGAACGTTTGTTCGCTATAATGGCTGCTAGAGCTAGGGGTGGGAAGCAGTTGACGGCAGGCCCCGCACGGAGTATTCTATTGCGGTTTGTGTCGAAAAACGGTATAAAAAGAGAAAGCTTAAATCTCCATTTAGGATAGCGGAAGACAGTGCATAAAGACAGTAGTGATATCGCCACCATCGACGTCCGGACCATAGTGGATGTCCAGGATCTCCTGCAACTCGGTCAGGAACGTGGGTACGTGACCAGCGATGAGATCATGGCTTTGGTCGAAGAGTACGACATGACCATGGAGGAGATCGAGGACCTTTACTCACAGCTTTTCGATCAGTCCATCGAGATCTATGAGCAGAGCCCGGTCACCCAAGGTGTGCTTGAGCCCACCGAGCCAACGCTGGACCTTTCCATCGAGACCGTCACCCATGACCCACTGCGTCTGTACCTCAAAGAAGCCGGCGAGATCCCCTTGCTCACCAAGGACGAGGAGATCGAACTGGCCAAACGTATCGAGGCCGGCGACAAGCGCGCCAAGGACCGCATGATCCAGTCGAACCTGCGTCTGGTCATCTCCATCGCCAAGAACTACTACACCCAAGACATGGACCTGCTCGACCTCATTCAAGAGGGCAACACCGGCCTCATCAGAGCGGTAGAAAAGTTCGACTACCGCAAGGGCTACAAGTTCTCCACGTACGCTACGTGGTGGATCCGACAGGCGATCACCCGTGCCATCGCCAACCAGGACCGCAACATCCGCATCCCCGTACACATGATCGAGAAGATCAACAAGATGGTCCGCACCGAGCGGAAGTTGCTCCAGGAGACGGGGAAGGAGCCCAGCGAGGACGAGCTGGCCTGTGAGCTGGGCATCGATCCGCAGGAGGTCCAGGAGATGCGCAAGATTGCCCAGCGCACTACCTCACTGGAGACCCCCATCGGCGACGAGGAAGACGCAGAGCTGGGCGACTTCATCGAGAATTCCAGCACTCCCGACCCGGCCGACGTCGTGTCCAGCATCATTGCCAAGGAGAGCCTCGACCGGGTGTTGAAGGCCATGGACGAGCGCGAGCGCAAAGTTGTCGAGCTGCGCTTTGGTCTCAAGGGGGAGCATCCTCGCACCCTGGCTGAAGTCAGCAGCCGCTTCAACGTCAGTCGCGAGCGCATCCGTCAGATCGAGGCCAAAGCTCTGGAACAGATCAAGGCGGCCGACGAAATCCAGGCCATGAGGGAGTCTGCCTAGGTCGCGCATCTCCCAGCCCCGACGACGCCACTTGTTAGGAAGACCGAGGCGCCCCGCGAGGCGCGCCTTTCGTTCTCTTCACTTCGGCACTCGGGGCCCGGTTTGGTACTCCCTCATTCCCTAGGCCGGCAGCGGAGTTTCCCCCCTCCGGTCACGCACGGCGTTGGCTATGTTGTCCAGGATGATCTCGGCGATGGTTTCCTTGGGAGCCCGATCCACGAGCACCTCGGAGTCTCGGGTGAGGATGCGCACCTCGTTGAAATCGGAGTCGAAACCGATGTCGGTACGCGAAATATCGTTGAACACGATCATGTCGAGTTGCTTGCGCTCCATCTTCGCCCGGGCTCGGCTCAGACCCTCGACGCCATACTCGGCGGCGAAGCCCACCAGGAACTGGCCTTTGTGGTGCGCGGCCACATCGCAGAGGATGTCGGGGGTCGGCTGCAGGCCGATAGCGAGCTCGTCCCGGCCTTTGCCTATCTTGCCTCCAGCCGGCCCACAGGCCACCCGATAATCGGCCACGGCAGCGGCCATGATGAGGATGTCGGCCTCCGGCAGGCGCTTCATCACCTCGGCATGCATCGCTCCGGCGGTTGGAGTCTTGGTCTGACGGACACCCGGTGCCGCGGGCATGTTCACATTGGCCTCGATCAGATCTACCTCGGCGCCGCGGTCAAACGCGGCCCGAGCCAGGGCAAATCCCATCTTGCCCGAGCTACGGTTGCCAATGAACCGCACGGCATCGATGGGCTCTCGGGTCCCCCCGGCAGTTATGACAACGAGCAAGCCGCGAAGGTCGCGTTTGCGCAGCACCTGCAGCCGTAGTTTTACCTCCGCCACGATGCTATCCGGGTCAGCCATCCGCCCCGAGCCGTAGACGCCGCAGGCCAACTCGCCGGCGGCCGGCTCCATCACGAACGTCCCCCCTTCTCGCAACAGGCTCACACTGCGCTGGGTGGCTGGGTGCTTCCACATGTTCGTGTTCATGGCCGGAGCGACCACCACGGTCTTGGCGAAGGCCAAGCAAATGGAGGTGAGGAGATTGTCGGCGATGCCATTTGCCATTTTGGCCAGGGTGTTGGCCGTCGCCGGAGCGATGACCATTATGTCGGCCTCTTCGCTATCCTCGACGTGAGTGATGCGCGAATCCGTGCGCAATTCACTGATCTGATCCAGCCGGACCGGGTTCCCCGAGAGAGTCTCGAACGTCATGGGCCCCACGAACTGCGTAGCCGCCCGGGTCATTATCACCCGGACTTCCATACCGGCCCTTTGCAGGCCCCGCAGTAGCTCTACGGCTTTGTATGCGGCTATTCCTCCCGTTACCCCAAGGAGAACGACGGGCGGATCGGCCATCATGCGCTCCCGAGTCTCCCTACTGCCGGGTAGGGCGCAGCCTGTACGCTATCTCGCTCCTGGCGACCTCTGCCATGGCGATGCTGAGGTAGTTCCTCGAGATGTTGGCGACCAGCGGAGGAGCGAAGGCATCGAGAGCCCCCCCTTCGCCCAAGCTGTGATAGTACGTGTTGATCTGACGAGCCCGCTTGGCCGTGACCATGACGGCCGTGTAGCGATTGGGCTCCTCGGTCTCCGGATCACGAGTTTCAGAAAGACCGGCAAGGATCTCATCGACTGTTGGCTTGTTCATCCTCTTCCTTGGTTCGCTCGATTGCCCGGGCGAGCTCTTCGCCAGCCCTTTTCACACTATCGTTTACTATAACATAGTCGAATTGGCGCCGGCCCGGCCACGCCCTCGCCTGGACCGCGTCCATCTCCTCCTTGGCCCGCGCGAGCCGGATGGCGATTGACTGCTCGCTCTCGGTTTTCCGTCCTCGTAGGCGGCGCTCCAATTCAGCAAGGGACGGTGGCATGATGAAGATCATCAACGCATTTGGGCACTGTTCAAGCACTTGCCGGGCGCCTTCAAGCTCGATCTCAAGAATGACACCACGGCCGGCTGCCAAATGTTGCTCCACCGCCCGCCTCGGCGTCCCATAGAGGTTGCCACTGTAGGCTGCCCACTCCAGGAACCAGCCCTCGTCCACCCAACGCCTGAACTCGTTTTCACTCAGAAAGAAATAGTCTCGGCCTTCTACCTCTCCTTCGCGGCGCGGGCGTGTGGTGGCAGATACCGACACCGCAAGTCCCGAGATCCGGCTGGGGAGGCGTTGGATAAGGGTGCCTTTGCCGGCCCCAGAGGGTCCGGAGATGACGATAAGCTTGGCGATAGCCGCCCCCGCGACGAATGCGCCGGTCAGTCGCCCAGCGTATCGAGCAGTTCTCTGCGCTGGCGCGGAGTCAGCCCGTTCACCGTCTTGGAGGAGCTGACGCGGCACCGCTCAAGGAGCTTGTTGGCTTTGACCCGGCCATACTTGGGAACCGCCAACACCAGATCGAGCACCTTGGCGGTGTGGACGCAGGGAGGAGGATCGAGCAGCACCTCATGAATAGCTAGGTCGCCATTACGAAGCCGCTCTTTCAGCCGAGCGCGCTCGGAACGGATGCCGTTCGCCCGCCTGAGAGCTTCCATTCGCTGCTGATGGCTGCGCTCAGGTGTCTGGGGGACTATACTCGGAGACTGGTTCACAGCCGTCATTATACTCATGCCCGCGTCGGACGCAACCCTCTTTTGCACGATTTTCTTCATCAAGACTCTAGCTCTAGTAGAGGCTTAGATAGCATAGGAATGGGCCACGCCCACCAACTCGTCCAGCCCCATGCCGCGGGTAGCGAGAGCTTGACTCAAGCCACTGGCTAGACTGTCGGCCCGCCAGGGATCTGTCAACCCTGCACACCCCACGGCCACGACTCGCGCCCCGCAGGCCATGAAATCGAGCACGTCCTGCATACTGGCCACGCCACCCATTCCGATGATCGGCACTTCTACCGCAGCGAAAAGCTCGTACACCGCGCGTAGAGCGAGCGGTTTGATCGCCGGTCCGGAAAGGCCACCCACCACGTTCCCCAGATAGGGCTTCAGCGTCTCGCGGTCGATGACCAAGCCTTTGAACGTGTTGACTGCAGCGATCACATCCGCGCCACCGGCTACGGCCGCCTGCGCGATGATCCTGATATCGGTGACGTTGGGTGTCAGTTTGGCCACAAGTAGTCCTGGCCAGACTTCGCGGACGGCTGCCACCACTTCGTTGGTCTCGCCCGGCTCGCTGCCGATGGAGGCACAACCGGAATGCACGTTGGGACACGAGATGTTTACCTCCAAGCCGATCCGGTCGATCCACCTCGGGCTTGATGCGTCAAGTGCTTGACGCAGACCGGTAGCGAGCGCCACGTACTCTTGTAGAGCGAAGCCACCGATGCTCAAGATGAGAGGGCAGGGCAGGGCGAGTAGACCGGGGAGTTGCCCGGCGACAAAGGCCTGCAGGCCCTCGCTGGACAGACCGATGGCGTTGATCATCCCTCCCACGGTCTCGAGGATCCGGGGCGGCGGGTTCCCCGCTCTGGGACGAAGCGTCACGGTCTTGGGCACGTACGCCGCGACTGGGGGGTGCCGGAGGATGTCGGCGCCCAGCGTTTCAGCCAACTCGAATATGTCCATGGTGCCCGAGGCGTTGATGAGCGGATGCTCGAGGCGCAGAGGTCCCAAGTGGACGGACATGTCGGCAGCGAAGGGAACAACCGTGGGGATGCTCACGACTTCTCCTCTCCCCCGTCTGCCGGGTGTGCCGCTGCCGTCAGCAAGCCAAAAACACTTTCCCCCGCGAACACCGGGCCGTCATGACATACGCGGGCCATGGATCCATCCGCCAAAGTGAGCGCGCATCCGTGGCACGACCCAACTCCGCAAGCCATGCCTGCCTCCAGGCTGAACCATGTCCGGACATCAGCCACCAAGCAGCTCGTGCGCCATACCGAGGCCGCCATGGCGGCAGGTCCGCACACAAACAGCCGGTCGCCCGGCAGCAGCTCCCTGGCCAGCAGGTCCGTCACTCTCTCGGCCGGGCCGTTGGAACCATCTTCGACGGCCAATGCAAACCTGCAGGATACGCCCGCCTCCCGCAATCTGGAGATGGCCTCGACCACTTTGGCCGCCCCCTGGGCTTGGGGGGCGTCACGGAAACCGAGCAAGACCACGACCTCAGAAAGTCGGCACGCTGACGTCTCCGCCGGGGCGCCCCCGCTCGAAGCCACGGCAGCATGGTCGCCCACCCGGGAGAGCAACAACGGAAATGGCGCCATCCCCACCCCGCCGGCTACGATCAGCAACCGTCCGCGGCTGGACGAGGAAGTGGGGGCGCAGGTGGCAGGAAAACCCCCGCTGCCTCCAATGTGCTCTGTATCGAATCCGTTCCCCAGCGGACCGAGCACCCAGACCCCGGCACCAGGCGCAAGTTCGCAAAGTTCCCTGGTACCCTCACCGACTGGGGCGATGAGGAACGACACTCTCTCCCCGACCTCGTCGGCCACCGACAATGCACGTGCAAGAAAACAGCGCGATGGTTCGGACTGAAGCAGGGCGAACTGCCCTGGTTTCGCGCTACGCCATCCAGGAACGTCGACGGTCAACCAGACTAGACTCCCCAGGGGCGCGTTAGTCCTCACGCGCCCCAATTGACGTCCGGCAGGCACGTGGTGGGGCGTGTGGTTACACAGGGCCTCCGCTCCATTTGGCACCCGGAGGCTCACGTCTTCGCTCCTGTCAGGCTTGACGCCCCACTGAGCGCCGTGGCAGCAAGCATGGTGTGAAGGTCCTGCAGGCAGATCACCGTGACTTCCGGGCTCTTGCAGGCAGCCGCGATGGCCTGGACGGCTGCGTGCGCGGCCGCCGCGTTGGTCATGGTCGGTACCCTCTGACGAAGAGCCGCCCTGCGTATCTCGTATCCATCGGAGCGAGCCCCGCGGCCTCGGGGGATGTTGATCACCAAGTCGACCGCACCTGCCTCGATGAGATCAACGACGGTGGTGACGGTCGCGAGCGCAGGTGGGCTCACAGGTGGGTTCGTCGTGGGGAAGTCCTGAGCACCCTCCGCGGCTACATTCTCCGCCGTTGCCTTCAGTGCCACCCGCATTTGCACGCCTACCGTGTGCTTGAGTACGGATTCCGATTCGATGCCGTTGAGGGTCAAAGCGCGGTGGGTCCCCTCCGTGGCCAGCACCCGGAAGCCTAGGGTGGTCAACATGAGTGCCATAAGGATGGCCGCATCCTTCTCGGCGTCGGCCACAGAGACAAACACCGTGCCCGCGCGGGGCAGCCGGTCTCCGGCCGCGAGCGATGCTTTGGCGAACGCCTCCGGAAAGCTGGAGCCGACGCCCATGACCTCACCGGTGGATTTCATTTCCGGTCCCAGGGTCGTATCCACCCCAGGAAACCGGGGAAAGGGCAGAACGGCTTCCTTAACGGAGACATGCTGTAGATCGCGCCGGCAGGGAACCCGGCCGGCGGCGATGGACTCCTCCCAGCCCGGGAGACCCATGTCGCGCAGCTTGTGGCCGGCAATGACCCGGGCGGCCACGCGCGCCAGCGAGACCCCGGTGGCCTTGCTGACAAACGGTACCGTGCGGCTGCCCCGGGGGTTCACCTCGAGCACATAGATGCTGGCGCCCCCGTGGTCACTCTGTTGCACCGCATACTGTACGTTCATCAGGCCCACCACGCCCAGTTCCCGGGCCAGCGCGGCCGTCTGCTCCTCGATGCGCCGCACCGCTTCCTCGCCCAAAGACACCGTGGGGATCACGCAAGCCGAGTCGCCGCTGTGGATGCCGGCTTCTTCCACGTGCTGCATCACCGCGCCGATGTAGACGTCCTCGCCATCGCAGAGGGCGTCGACGTCGATCTCGGTGGAGTGCTCGAGAAAGCGGTCGATGAGCACCGGGTGGCGCGGTGAGGCCTTTACGGCAGTACGAAGGTAGCGCTCGAGGCTCTCCTGGTCGTAGACGATCTCCATAGCCCGCCCGCCCAGGACATAAGAAGGCCTCACCAGAACCGGATAGCCGATACGCTCGGCCACGGCCAGCGCTTCTTCTACGTTGCGCACGGTGCCGAAAGGAGGCGCCTTGAGATCGAGCTTCTTGAGCACTTCGCCGAACCGCTCCCGGTCTTCGGCCAGGTCGATGGCGTCCTGCGATGTGCCCAGGATAGGAACGCCGGCCGCTTGCAGACGCTCGGCGATCTTCAGCGGGGTCTGACCGCCGAACTGCACCACGACGCCTTTGGGCTGTTCGTTGTCGATGATGTTGAGCA
>Ga0214473_10001213_pt1 | contig 34776 bp, 31 predicted proteins | sample RVTome_7_FD_203509 | JGI IMG/M metagenome (GOLD analysis project Ga0214473, IMG submission 203509) | Soil microbial communities from uranium-contaminated site in the Upper Colorado River Basin, Wyoming, United States - RVT98D197 | ecosystem: Environmental > Terrestrial > Soil > Contaminated >... | reverse complement strand
TGGCGTGATCGGCTTGGCGACGATCTATTTCGTTTTGTTTCACGGCATGGAAGGCAAGACCATCGGCAAATGGCTGCTCGGATTGAAAGTAGTCGGCAAGGAGCAGGGAACAATCACCTTTCGGCGGGCGTTTCTGCGCTGGGTCGCAACCGTCGCCTTCGCTTCTCTAGCATTGGGTTCAGCACGAAGTCTTTTGGCAGGAGATGGCTTGGGGGTCGCAACCGTCGGCTTCGCTCCTCTCGCGTTGAGTTTTCTATGGGTTCTCTGGAGCCATGAAAAAAGAGCCTGGCATGATTACCTGGCGGGCACTTGGGTGATTCGAGGTTAAAGAGCGAAAGTAATCACGCGCCATATGCAAACCCGGAGAATCGGGGTCGTGATGGACCCCATAGAAAAGATCAACATCGACAAGGACACAACCTTCGTCCTGATGTTGGAAGCGCAGCAGCGCGGCCATGAAGTCTATTTCATGGAATTGGACGAACTTTTCATTCGCGCCGGTACGCCGCACGGCCGATTTCGTCGGGTCCATGTTAGACGCGCCACCCCGCACTACGATCTGGGTGATTATATTACCGGCGCTCTGGAGGATTTCGATGCGCTCCTCATGCGCAAGGATCCCCCCTTCGATATGAAGTTTTTCTTCGCTACCCATTTACTGAGCTTGGTGAACGAGCGCAAATGTTTCGTGATGAACAATCCAAAAGGATTGCGGGAGGCCAATGAGAAATTGTACGCATTAAAATTTCCCGAGCAGATTCCGCAGACGCTCGTTGCCAGCGACATGGAGCGGTTAAAAGCATTCATGACGGAGCTCGGCGGCGAGATGATCGTCAAACCGCTGGACGGATGCGGAGGCAGCGGGGTTTTCTATCTCAATCAAGCCGATCGAAACACCAATGCCATATTGGAAGCCGCCACCGACAACGGCCGAAGGCTCATCATGGGACAACGCTACTTGCCCGAGATCCGCCAAGGCGACAAGCGCATTATCATGCTAAACGGTAAGCCACTCGGAGCCGTTCTGCGAGTGCCGCTCGAGACCGAAACGCGCGGGAATATCCACGTCGGCGCGCAGTGCGTAAAGACTGAAGTGACGGCAAGAGACCGCGAGATTTGCGCGGCGCTCGCGCCGTTGCTTGTCGCCGATGGGTTGTATCTCGTCGGCGTGGACGTGATCGGCGGTTTTCTCACCGAAGTCAACGTTACCAGCCCGACCGGAATTCAGGAGATCAACGCGCTCGACGGCGTGCGGCTGGAAACCCAAGTCATCGATTTTGTCGAGCGGCAAGTGGAAGAAATCCACGCGTAATAGACGGAAATCTGTTGGGAAATCTTGACTCTCCACGCCTTTTAAGCAATATTTCAGTTTCTAAACTTCTGGCCAGGTAGCTCAGTCGGTAGAGCAGAGGACTGAAAATCCTCGTGTCGGCGGTTCAATCCCGTCCCTGGCCACATTTAACCCCTCTGAAATCACAATAGTCTTTTCGAGCGTCGGTTTTTCCGAGTAGAAACTTGGTCGCAGTGGCTCGGATTATTCATGCACAAGAGGAGTGACGACGTACCGTCGATTAAGGAGTGAGCCCCGATCTACCTCGTTCAAGGTTCCAAGTACGAATCCAATCTTCAAATCCGATTCTTCGAACTTCGAACCCGGAACATTGAACTGAATTAACGGGTCTCACTGCGAAGGCCACGCTGGTAAAAAATATCCGCGCTACCCCATCAGTCCCAGATATCTCCAATAGGGAATGGCGGCGACCAAGGCTAAGATATAGGCGACCGCATAAAAGGGATTGACCCGGCACATCAGCGGATAACTGAAGCCCTTCTTCTCCGACGTCGAATAGGCAAGCGTATGCCAATCGACCTGAAAAGGGAAAAACCAAACCTCAGAGGCCATCAAAATGATCATCGCGACGATCCATGGGCTCATGCCGATATCGACGGACAAGGGGAGCAGGGCGACGCAGAGCGTTACAACGGTAAGAAAGCTGGTAAAAAACAATTTTAGGATATAGGTCAGAATCGCAATGATGATAAAGAACAGGGCCGGATTTTGCAGGAACGGTAGAATCACCGGCGAGATCAACTCGACCAGCCATTGATCGATTCTCGCGCGCGTCAATAGGGCGGGGATGCTCAGAGTCACGCCCATGTAGATGAGCAACTCCCAATCGATCGCCCTCCTGAACGTTTGCGGGTCCAAGACGCCGGTGGTGATGAGAACCGTAAAAGCGACCAGGGCGATCCAAGCGCTGTCGATGCCATGGTAAGAAGCCGTCAGCCATCCAGTTATGGTAAAACAAAGAACGCCGAGGCTAATCCATTCTTTGAACGACAAGGGTCCCAGGACCGCGAGTTGCGTCTGCACCATTTTGTAAGAGACGATCGGTTGAACCTCCGGCTTATAGAGCGTGACGATACATATCAGCAATAAGACGATCACGATCAGAGTCGGCGGCAGAGCGGCGAGGAACCAATAACCCCAGGTGAACTGCTCGCGCACGTCGGCCGGCAGCAGACCCCAGGCGATCAAACTGGTGGTCGATCCGGTCATGAACAGAAAGCCCAGTTGGCCCAGGCCGAGGAAGCTCGCTGCGAACAGACCGGTGGAGGCCTTGGATGGAGTCCTGTAACCGAGACTATCGGCGAGATTCATCAGCATCTGGCTGGTGATCGAAGTGCGGGCAGTCTGCTGGGGAATCAGGGCCATCACCACGACACCCATCACGCCCGTGGCGATGACCTGCCAGTAAAAGCTAAGAGGGAAGAAGCGCACCAGATGGAGCGAGAGCCGATAAAAAAGTCCGGAGCCCGTAATCGCCGCGCCGATTCCCAGCACGCCCAGGGTCATGAACCAGGTCGTGCTCGCGAACCCACCCATGACGGTATTCGGCGAGGCCAGGCGCGTGAGAATCAATCCCAGGCCGAAAATCAGCGCAACGGCATAATCGGGCAAGACCCAGAAGATCCAGTAGATCAGGGTAAGGGACAATAGGCCGAGCAGTTTGTTGCCATTGGCGTCCAAGCCGATGTCGGGCTGTCCGAACCAGAGATAAGCCCAGACACCGAGACCGGCAATGCCCCCCAACCAGCGGCTTCGCGAGCTTGACTGGCGCAGAGTGAGCGACATTCCCAGCAGCCTTGAAAGCAGCGCACGCGCCTTTCCGCCGGACATCGAGAAGGTGGCATCGAGAGCGCCCGTACGATTCGGGAAAGAATCGGCCTGCTCGCCACCGGCGCTTTCGCGTTCCGCCAGATTGAGCGCGCTTTTCAAGACGTTGATCGCCTGGGGATGCTCTCCTCTTTGCGCCAACGCGTCCGCCATGCCCACGTAGCGGCCGACCACTTCGGCCCCAAGTATCCCCTGGGCTCGGTGCGCCAGTCCCGTCTTGTAAGTTCTGATCGCGGCCGGCAAGTCGCCCAGCTGGGTGAAAATCATCGCTTGCAAGTGGACCAACTGCGAATCGGTAAAAAAATGATCCGCCGGAATGCTTTCCAAAACGTCCTTTATGAACGGGGCGGAGATATTGATCCCTACTTCGTCTAGCGCCGCAAGCACCCGGGAGATGCCGGGCCACTCCTGGATCGCCAGATATTGCTGAACCGCTTGTTGCCAGCGGCCCTGCGTTTCGTAACCCGCGGCGATTTGCCGGTAGAGTTGTTGCTTACCTTCTTCTCCTTCGACCTCGAGCAATTTTTCCTGCAGGAAATCCCTGAAGAAGGCATGCAGTTCATACCGTTCGCCGCCGAGGCGGCGGATCAGAGGAAATTGCTGTTTGTCGATCTCCGCAGGCAGAAGGGCGGCTGCGGAGGTAGCGAGGAGTTGGTCGGCCGTCTGGGTATCGATCTCGCCCAGCAGGCTGGCGCGGCGGAAAAATACCTGTTGCGCCGGCGATCTCGTGGAGTAAAACTCTTCGGCCAGAGAGTTAAACGCATCGCGGCCGGATTTGTATTGTTGGTCAGCGCGGGCCAGGCGCTTGCTCAGTGTCGCGCAAAACTGCAAGAGCCAGGAGGGGTGCTTTTCGATCAATCCATCCCAAGCCTCGCGGCTGAGCTTCCACAGCGTGGATTCCTTGACCGTGACGATGGTCGCCGATCGCGGTTCGCCTGAGAGCAGCGCCATTTCTCCGAACCAGTTCTGGGGTCCGAGCACGGCGATGGGTTCAGATCGGCCGGACGGGCTTTCCAGCAGGACCTGCACGGTGCCGTCTTTGATCAGATAGAAGGCGTCCCCTTTGTCGCCCTGGACGAATATGGTTTGTGCCGCGCCGAAGGAAATCTCCTCCATCTTGCCGAGCACCTTGGCGATGTCCTCGCGCGACAGGCTGGAGAAAATCGGGATGCCTCGTATGATGTCCGCCAGTGCTTCCATGATGATTTCCGCCTACCGAATGACTCGATCTGCCTTCTTAAGCATCTCCTGGGATAGATTGACGCCGATGAAGTTGGCGGTTCGATAATTAAGAGTCAGATCGAATTTACTGGCGCGCTGGATCGGCAGAGTTTCGGCCTTTCGTCCCTTTAAGATCGCCTCCACCAGGCGGGCGGCCTGCCGGCCCATCTCGTAGTAATTAGGGCCATAGGCGGCCATCGCTCCTTTGATCGCCCAGAAATCCTCGTTAAACATTGTCGGTAATTTCTTTTTTCTCACGGCATCGAAAATAAAATCGGCTTCGCTTTCGACCAGGTCGTCGGGCATGTGGAATATCGCCTCGCTCATCGTGGATTCGAGTTGACCGATGGATGCCTTCAATTCGTCTGCCGACTTAACGCCGTGCTCAACAACTTCCAGGCGGAGCTTTTGCGCCGCCGCTTTGGCAATTTCAAAGTTCTCACGGCCGAATGGGTCGTTGGAGTCGAAGAAAACATGAATTTGCCGCAGACCGGGCAAGATCTCTTTTAGAATCGCAAGCCGCTTCTCGGTCGTCTGCGACGCGAACGCGCCCACTCCGGTCAAGTTCGCACCGGACCCTTCGAGGCTTTTTGCCAAACCCAATCGGATCGGATCTCCGGGATGGATAAAGACAATGGGAAGGTCGCGCGTAGCGGCTTTCGCTACCCGCGTCGCGCGCGTTCCGGTAGTAAAAATAACGTCGGTTTTTTTCGCCGCGAGTTCTTTGGCCGCCGGCTCCAAGCCGGCCCGATCGCCTTTGGCGTCGCGAATTTCAAAAATGATATGTTTCCGCTCCTCGAATCCTAGCTGTTTGAGCATCTCCTTGAGCCCTTTGATGGATTGAGATTGCGGCCGATCCAGCTCGGGGATCAAAACACCGACGCGTTGGATTTGCCCTTGTGCCGCAATCGGAAGCAGAAAAAAAAGCAGCGTCGCTACCAATCGGGTAATCATTCTTGTTTCTCGTTCACCGCAGTCGAAATAAGTCCAGCTTCATGCCTTCATAGGCCGCGGTCGCGCCGGGAAAGATGCGTTGCGCCCGCTTTTCCATCGCGGTTATCGTTGCGTCGTCATGAGTCGGCTCGTGGTGGAATAGAATCAGCCGTTTCACGGCGCTCTTTTTTGCCACCTCGGCGGCCCGTTCCACAGTGCTGTGGCCCCAACCCTTGCGCGGACTGGTGGGCGAATGGTATTCCCGGCTGAGATATTGCGCATCGTGAATCAGCACGTCCGCGCCGCGGATAAAACGGATGATATCCGGGTAGCCCCCGTCCTTCTGTTCCACGTCGGTGGCGTACACGACGCTTTTCCCGCGATAGTTAATGCGATAGAGCAGCACGCCGTTTGGATGAGCCTTGCTTTTTTTCACAAGAATCGTGACGGCATTTTCCGATTCCACGGCCGCAACGCGCTCCACCCGCGGCGAATTACCGGAGTTGCGCAGCTCAACGCGCTCACCGCCTTGCAGCGAATAGATTTTACTATTGGCGTCGAGATCCCGGAGTCTGACCGGGAAAAAGCGCGGTTCCATGGCCGCGCGCAGCGTGTCGCGCAGAGGTTCTTCCGGCGAGCCCGGCCCGAAGACGCGGATGTGATTGCCGGGGCGAAACAGCGGCTCGAAGAAGTAAAAGCCGAAGACGTGATCATGATGAGTATGGCTGAGAAACAGGTTCAGGTGCTCCGGCCCGCCACGCCCATTGGCCAATTTTTTGCCCAGGGGAATGATTCCGGTACCGGCGTCGAAGATCAGGTGATGTTCGCCGACCGAAGCCTCCACGCAGGAGGTGTGGCCGCCGTAGGCCAGCGTGGTCTTATCCGGCGTCGGATAGCTCCCTCGCACGCCCCAGAACTCGAGGCGAAAGCGGGACGCGTTCATAGCTGATTTTGATGCCATTGTCGCCTACTTGGTCCTGATGATATTAAAAGCCGCCACCGGGCGCGGAAACCCCTTCAGGGTTAATTCATCGCGCGGCTCGACTTCAACGAGCTCTTCGATCCTGCTCAGGGTTTTGCGATCGACGAGGATCTGGCCTCCCATGGCCTCGCCGCACAGCCGGGCCGTGAGGTTGGTCACATTACCGATGGCACCATAGTCCATCCGGCCCTCAAAGCCAATGTTGCCCAGGGTGGCGTAACCCGCGGCCAGGCCGATGCCCAGATCCAGATCATAACCTCTCTTCAGCCACCCCTTGCGCAGTTCGGCCACCCGCAGCTGCATCTCAAGCGCCATTCGAATCGCTTTCTCAGTGTGATCCGGACAGAGCACCGGATCATTGAAAAAAATCATGATGCCGTCGCCGGCGAAGCGCTCCAGGGTGCCGCCGTATTGGAAAATAAGCTTGCCCATCTCGGCATGATAGCCACGCAACACCTCCATGACCTCCTCCGGTTCGGCGCTCTCGGAAAAGGCGGTGAAGCCGCGCAGGTCGAGGAAAACGACGGTGATTTCCCGGCGGTGGCTTTTGAAATGGCTTTCGTCCTCGCCCAGAATGGTTTCGGCGATCTGCGGCGAAAGGTAGCGCTTGAGCCGCTTGACGCGCTCGAGCTCTTCCACCTGGCGCGCGACCTTGTCGGCCAGATCGCGGTTCCAGTCTTCCAATAAATCGTGCATCTCCTTGATGCGCAGCATCGCGCGCACCCGCGCCATCAGCTCGAAGGAGTCGAATGGTTTGACCACGTAGTCGTCCGCCCCCGCGTCCAGGCCGCGGATCTTGTCTTCCTGCGTGGCCTTCGCCGTGAGCAAAATCACGGGAATACCTTTGTGCTTTTCATCCTTGCGCAGCCGTCCGAGGACTTCCAGGCCATTCATGTTAGGCATCATATAATCGAGAAGGATCACATCTGGCAAGAAGGAAGGCACTTTTTCCAGCGCCTCCGCCCCGTCGGTGGCGCGCTCGATCACATAGCCCTGGTCCCCTAGCTCCTGCTCCAGCAGATCGAGATTGAACGGCTCGTCATCGACGATCAGAATTTTATTCGGCATAACATCACCCAATCTATTTTAGATTTTAGATTTTCGATTTTAGATTGTCGACCGAAAGACACGACGAACACGCCTGTAGTTTGTTATTCATCACTACTCCCTCTGTCACTTTCTCTCCTGATCTCTTCTCCCCAATCCAAAATCTAAAATCGCAAATCCAAAATTATCTGATGACCCTATCCGCACGCACCAGCACGTTCGGCGGGATCGTGAGGCCGATCTGCTTGGCAGCTTTCAGATTGATGATGAACTCAAACTTCATCGGCTGCTCGACGGGAAGATCAGCAGGCGTTCTGCCTTTCAATATCTTGTCCACATACGTGGCAGCGCGCCGGGACAGGTCAAGAAAATTTGGCCCGTAGTACATCAGGCCACCAGCCTCCACATACTGGGGCTGCCCGTACGCTGCTGGGAGCCGGCTCTTTACCGCAAGTTCGACAACCTGTGTTTGCTGAGAAGCGAGTACAGGACCCGACAACACGAGGAGTCCGTCAGCGCGCCCCTTGCTCGCGGCTCGGAATACAGTCTCAATATCCTTGGGACTTAGTACGTCTAGGTATTGAAGCTTCACGCCGAATGCCCCGGCGGCGAGTTCCACCTCTTTTAACGATTGTGCGTTGCCCGGGTAGGTTGAAGTCCCGAAGACGGCCACGCGGGAAAGCTTAGGAACGATCTCCTTCATAAGCTCCAGTCGTTTCCCGCTTAGCTCCGGGGCAAAGGTTGCCAATCCGGTTATATTTCCCCCAGGTCGCGCAAGGCTGGCGACGAACCCGTTGCCAACAGGATCGGTATCCTGCGTCATGACAATGGGAATCGTGGAAGTTGCTTCCTTGGCAGCACGGGTTGGTGCCGGACCAGTCGAGACGATGATTTCGACCTTGAGACGCACTAGCTCGGCCGCGAGCGCGGGGAGACGATCTAGTTTTCCCTCTGCATATCGATACTCAATCACAATGGTCTTCCCCTCCACGTATCCAAGCTCGCGCAGACCCTGTCGGAAAGCGTCGCGGCGGTTCAAGTTAGTGGAACGGGTAGCAGTTAGGTATCCTATCCGAAGGATCTTCGTTGGCTGCTGGGCCTGGGCGGACAAGCTAAGCGCAAAGAGCACAGCGCTAAGCGTAAGGTAAATAATTTTTTTACTCATGATTCTTTCTCGTCGCTTTTGCTGACACCTGATCTCTGACTTCTGTTATCTGATCACCCTATCCGCCCGCACCAGCACATTCGGCGGAACCGTCACGCCGATTTGCTTGGCGGCTTTGAGATTGACGATGAAATCGAACTTCATCGGCTGCTCGATCGGAAGGTCGGCGGGTGTTCTGCCTTTGAGAATCTTGTCCACATAGGTCGCCGCGCGGCGATAGAGGTCGCCGATCAATGGGCCGTAGGCCATGAGCCCGCCCTCCTCGACAAACTGCCGGGTCGGATAGATTCCCGGCAGACGATGCTTGAGCGCGAGATCGACTATTCGCTTCGAGTTCAGTGTGGCGAGCGGTGACGTTAATATGATAATCGCCTGGTCGCGCGCTTTGGTCATCGCTGTGAACGCGAGATCGATATCATCGGCCGACTTTATTTCCAACGGGTGCAAACGTAAGGACAAAACTTTGGCGGCCTTTTCGGTTTCTTTAATTTGGGTTCTCGCTCCGCTCTCGCGCAGATTCCATAGCGCCGCGACGCGGGGTTTTTTGGGAAACGATTCTTTTAGCAGCTCAAGCCGCTTAACGGTCAAGTCGGTTGGCATCACGCTCAAGCCTGTGACGTTTCCGCCCGGCTTCGCCAAGCTGTCAGCAAGCCCGGTCGAGAGTGGATTGCCGGTGGTCATAACGATGGGCAGCGTTTGGGTAACCCGTCGAGCCGCCAGAGCGCCGATCGAAGCGGTGGTGACGATGATATCGACTTTGTCGCGCACGAGCTCGGCGGCGAGATCGGCGAGCCGTTCTTGTTTGCCCTCAGCGTAACGGTATATGAGGATAATGTTTTTACCTTCGCTGTAGCCGAGATCGCGCACGCCCTGCTTGAATGATTCCAGATGCGGTTGGTCTCTGCCACCGATGAAAAGAATGCCGACGCGAGGAATTTTGTCAGCGGCCACAGCCGGCGCGGACCCATTGATGAGCGCAAAGAGCATAGCGCAAAGCGTAAGACGAATGACGTTTTTTCTTATAAGTTTTCTCCGGCGTTGATTCTCCTCACTCCTCACTTTTCACCCCTTACCTGTCTCGCCTCACGGCAAGAACTTCTTGATCTTCTTCAGCAACTCCTCATCGTCCACCGGCTTCGACAGATAATCGTCGCAGCCGGCCTTGCGCGCGTCGATCTCGTCGCCGACCATGGCGTGGGAAGTGACCGCGATGATCGGGATATGCTTCAAGGCTTCGTTGGCCTTGATTTTCCGGGTCGCTTCCCAGCCGTCCATCACCGGCATGCCCAGATCCATGAGAATCAAGTCGGGTTTCTCCTCTTCGGCCTTTCTAACGCCGTCCTCGCCGTCGACCGCCTGCAAGATAATATATTCGTCTTCGAGAAGCTGGACCATTAGGTCACGATTCCACTCGGTGTCGTCGACTACCAGGATTTTCTTTTTCGCCATAAGCCCACCCTCCCTACAATTTTGGGTTTTCGATTTTGGATTGCCGGTCAACTCGGACACGGCTATCCAAAGCGACAACGTAGCAACGGAAATGCTTCATGTCCGCGCTCTCAGTGTTTTGATGGATGCAACTATCATGGCTGTGATTTCGTTGGTCTCCTTAAGCAATTCAGTTATTCGCTCGTCATTGACGATGGCGGACTCCAGTAGTAGTTCCAGCCAGTAAGCCGTCTCGTCTGATTCTTCCTCGACGATGGCGAGTTTAGCGAGGACATCCGCCGTGGATTTTCCCCTACAGGCCGCTCGGTAATTGGCTCCAACGGAGGTGCCCGAGCGCAGCAGCTGTCTGGCAATCACCTCTGAGGTTCTGCTTCTGGGAAGCATTTCGGTTAACTCGATAACTCGAAGCGCTAGCTGCTTTGTCCGCTGCTTGAAAGCCTGCTCGTCCACGCCTTCACCTCCTCAATCTAGGATTCACGATGTTCTGTCTCTCCAATCCCCTAATCGAAAATCCAAAATTATTTCTTCAGCTCCATCGGCATCGTGATCGTGAACTTGGAACCTTTGCCCACTTCGCTCTCGACGACGATGTCGCCGCCCATGAGATTGACGAATTTCTTGACGATGGCGAGTCCCAGCCCCGTGCCGCCGTATTTGCTCGCGGTGGTCTTTTCGGCTTGCTGAAACTCTTCGAAAATATGCTCCAGGGCTTCTTTTTTCATGCCGATGCCGCTGTCCGACACCGCCAGCTTTAAGGTTCCGTTTTCGCGCGAGGCGGAAACTCTGATTTCGCCCTGCTCGGTAAACTTGGCCGCGTTGCTCAGGAGATTGAAAAGAATTTGCTTGAGCTTGTCGCGGTCGGTTTTGAGCGGCGGGAGATCGGGCGCGATATCCCGGACGATCCGCACGCGCCCGTCTTTGAGCAGCGGTTCGACCGTTGTCGTCGTCATGTGAATGATCTCTTCGAGCCTGAAGGTCTCGGCGATCGCCTCCATCTTGCCCGCGTCGATTTTGGCCAGGTCGAGGAGCTCGTTGATAAGGGTCAACAAGTGCTCCGCACTGATCAGCACTTTTTGGAGATTCTCTTTCTGCAGGTCGGGAATCTGCCCTTCCACTCTGCGCAACACGATGCGCGTGAAACCCATGATCGCGTTGAGCGGCGTGCGCAGGTCGTGACTCACCCGAGCGAGAAATTCCGATTTGTGCCGATTGGCCGCTTCGAGCTGTTTATTCTTCTGTTCGATTTCGTTAAAGAGACGCACGTTCTCGATGGCGATCACGGCCTGGTCGGCGAAGGTTTTCACGAGTGCAATCTGCTGGTCGGTGAACGCCTCTACATGGTCGCGCCAAATCGTAATGACCCCGATCGGGGATCCTTCGGGAAGCAGCGGTACCGCCAGCAGCGTTCGCGCTCCGGTCAGGATCGCCTGCGGTGCGGGATTGGCTTCCACTTGGACGTCGAGCACTTGGACGGGCCTTCTCTCAAGGAATGCGCGGCCGGATCGGTTCTCAGGACTTGGACTGACGGAGGAGCGCTGGAGGATTGCAACCTGTTCAGGGGTTTCACCGTAATGGGCAACCAGTCGCAGGACGTCGCCATCGAACTGACGGATATGTCCTTGCTTGGCGCCCGCGAGCTTTACCGCGTTCTCTATTACTGTATCAAGAACCGGCTGGATATCGGTGGGAGAGCCGGCGATCACCCGTAGGATCTCGCTGGTGGCGGTTTGTTGTTCCAGCGCCTCGCTCAACTCCCGGTTACGAGTCTCGATCTGCTGATAGAGCCGTCCCAGCTCTTCGCTCATTCGATTCAAATTCCCCGCGAGGGTCCCCAGCTCGTCGCGGTTCGGAACTTCGATGCGCTGGGAAAAATCGCCCGCAGCGATTTCCTGAAACCGCGCGTCCATCTGCTCGACCGGGCCGATAACCGACCAGGAGATCGCGTAGCCAAGGAGAAGAGCTAACGCGATGCTCCCGACCGCAATTCCGATCACGACCCAGCGCGAGTGGGTATACGCCGCGTCGCTCGCTTCGATGCTGGCGACCATGTCGGCTTCGGCCCGATTGACCAGTTGATTCATCAGCCGTTCGAGCCGCTCGGCTAAAGGATTTGCCTGAGTGCTCTGGATTTGGTTTCCTTCCGCGATCTTCCCACCGCGGATCAGCTCGACAGCCTGGCTTACCACCCGAATGAATTGGTCATAGTCCTTGCGCACCTGGCCGAGCAGCTCGACCTCGTCCTTGGCGACGAACTGAAGCCGGTCGAGATCGTAGCCGAACTGGTTAAGCTGGCGCAGCGTGGCGTCGAGCGTTCGCTCGTCGTGGACCAAGAGGGCGGAGGCAACGCTGTAGAGCTGGGCCGTGGTGTCGTGTTGAAGCTGGCGGTAGGCGGCGATTTTGCGTTGTAGTTGCACCAAGTCTTCGGCGCGCTGGTTGGATTCGCTCAACACCTGGAGACCGACGGTGCCAACGGCGATGAGTAAGATTACGATCGCCAAAAAGCCCACCAGAAGCTTGGCGTGCACTTTCGCCGGCACTCGCGCGACAAATCGCGGCAAGAACTGTAGTAGAGAGTCTCTAACCATACGCCGAATGTCTAAGCCAATTTTTTCTCGCGCCAAGACGCCAAGCACGCAAAGGAAGATTCTTACTTAATTCTCCGAACCTTGGCGTTCTTTGCGACTTTGCGCGAGTTAGGATTTCTCCGAGTTAATCTCCCTCGGTTGCCCAATCCAAAATCCAAATTCAGTTCCGTTCCCGCATTAATGATCGAAGGTCCCGCAGCATCTCGTCCGGATTGAACTTGACGCCCATGTACTGGACGCGCAGAGTTCCCTTTTGATCAACAAGCGAACTTAGAAAGGTGTGGTCGACGTCGCCCCGCGGCGTCTTCTTGTAATAGATTCCGTAGCGCTTGGCGACCTCGCGGATCTCGGCCTGCGAGCCTGTCATAAACGCCCAGCCACTCAAGTTCGCCTTGTATGCTTCGGCGTAGCGCTTGAGGACCTCCGGCGTGTCCCGCTCAGGGTCTACGGTGATTGAAACGAAATGGACTTTTGAACCGAAGTCGGGACCAAGGGCATTGCGGATGCCGACTAGCTTGGCCGTGAGCAGGGGACAGGTGTCCGCGCAGCTCGCAAAGATAAACGTGATCGCCAGCACCTTACCGCGGAGTTCCTTCAACGCAAGCCGCTTGCCGTCCTGATTCGTCAACGTGAATTCCGGCGCCGGTTTGATCTTTGAGAGCCGCTGGTTGTCCTTAGTGTCGTGACACAGAACGTCCGTTGGCGAAAAGAGCGCGACCAAGAGAATAAAAACCGCTATGTGACAGGCGTTCCAGGCCTTCATCGTCAAGCCTTTAGTTCCTTTTTAATCTCCCTAAGAAAACGCCAATCTGTTCCCTGCGCGATGATCTTCTGCGGGCTCGACTTGATCATGCCGGCTTCGTTCATGCGCAACGAGTAGAAGCGCACCGTGTCCTCGGGGTCGTACTCGCGCCACTTGCCGTAGGGTAGATCGTTCATTAGCTGGAGGGCGTACTCGTAGTTCGTCGTATACATTTTTTCCACGAGCGATCGCGCGGCCCGATCCGCCTCGACGGCGCAAATGTTCGTCGCCTTGAGAATGGCCCGCAACGCTCGCTTGGTTGCCGCCGGGTGTTTGCGAACGAATTCCCCGTTCCCGGCCACCATGCAGCAAAAGTATTGGGACCAGGGCCGATCGACCGTGCTGTTGACGACGACGTACCCGATCCTTTTCGCGCGTAACTCCTGCGCGTCGGGCGGAGAAGCTATGAAGGCGTCGATTTTTTTCTCTGCAAGCAAGCGGATCGCCTCGGCTGCACGATATACGACGACCTTGAAATCCTTGAGTGGGTCTAACCCCACATGCGCCGCCACCACCGCGAGGAAAGTATGGCGGCCACCTCCCAGATCAGTGACAGCGATGGTCTTTCCCTTGAGGTCGCGAATCGAGCGCATTCGCTCTGCTGCGACCAGCTCAACACAGCCCGGGTGCAGCCCCGACAAGATTAGAATAGGGTCGCCGTTGTCCACTTGGATGGCGAGCGGTCCGCAAAAGTGCGTCACGACGTCCACTTCGCCGGAAGCAAGGGCCTTCTCGACCGCATTCGTCTTGACGTACTGGACATCCGTAAACCCCTCGCCACGCAACAAGTCTTCCGCTACGTATAGCGGAGCGTGACAGAGGCTGCGCGAGTGATACGCCAGCCTGATCTTGGTCGTCTCCGGCGGCGGCTCGGCGGCGAGCGCGTCGGTTGGCAATCGTAAAAACGATCCGGCTCCCGCAAGCGCCGCCGCGCTAAGAAAATCTCTCCGCGTCCAACGAACAGATTCGTGATTACTCATAGCGTTCTCCTTTTATACTCCTTCATTCTTCACTCCTAACTCCTCACCCCTTACGCTTTCAGCTCCTTCTGCAGCTCCTTCCAAAACCGCCAGTCCGTTCCTTGCGCGATGATTTTCTGCGGGCTCGATTTGATCATGCCGGCCTCGTGCAGACGCAGCGACCAGAACCTGACGGTGTCTTCGGCATCGTACTCACGCCAGCGTCCGTAGGGCAGGCTTCTTATCGCTTCGAGGGCGTAATCATAGTTTTTGGACAGACCCTTGCCGACAATGGATTTAGCCACCTTCTCGGGCTCGACGGCGCAAATCTCGGCCGATTTGAGAATGGCGCGTATCGCCCGCTTGGTAGCCACAGGGTGCTTCCGGACAAACTCCCGATTGCCCCCCAGCATGCAACAGAAATACTGAGACCAGGGACGGTCTACCGCGCTGTTAACCACGACCCGTCCGATCTTTTTCGCGCGGAACTCTTGCGGCTCGGTGGGGAAGCCGAGATAGGCGTCGATCTTTCCGTCCGCGAGGAGCTGCATCGCCTCGCCGGCGCGATGTTTGACCCAGTTGATGTCTTTGTTCGGATTTAGACCGACGTACGACACCATGCTCGCGAGAAACGCGTAAGGACTAGGGTCCAGCGCGGGTATGGCGACCGCCCGTCCTTTGAGGTCGCGTATCGTCCGAATGCGTTCGCTGCCCAACAGCTCGAAGCAGCCAATATGCTCCCCGCCCAACATGACGACGGGGTCTCCGGCTTCCAGCCGGAGGATCACCGGCGCGGCGAAGTGTCCGCCGATGTCCGCTTCACCGGAGGCAAGCCCTCGCTCGACTCCTAGGGTTCCCGGCACTGGAATATATTGGACATCGGTGAACCCCTCGGTCCGCAGCAGCGCTTCCGCCACCCACTCCGGGCTCCGGCAGGTGCTAGGAATCTGGGGAATCCTGATCCGCGTCGTCTCCGGCGGCGTCTCGGCGGCGAAGGAATCGTGCTGCAACCCCAGAAGGGTTCCCGTGCCAGCAAACGTCAGCGCGCTCATAAACTGCCGTCGGCTCCAACGATCGGATTTGTGGCTACTCACGATAGCCTCCTTTCATGACCCTCACTCCTGACTCTTCACTTCTTACTTTTAACTCCTGCCCCCTCACCCCTCACTTCTTCAGCTCCATCGGCATCGTGATCGTAAACTTGGAACCTTTGCCGACTTCGCTTTCAACAACGATCTCGCCGCCCATGAGATTGATGAACTTTTTTACGATCGCCAGGCCGAGCCCCGTGCCGCCGTACTTGCGCGTGCTCGACATGTCCGCTTGGCGGAACTCCTCGAAGATCAAAGCCAGCGCTTCCTTATTCATGCCGATGCCGGTGTCGGAGACCGCGAGCTTGAGCATGCCGTCGTCGCGCCACGCCGCCACCTTGATCTCGCCCTTCTCGGTGAACTTGGCGGCGTTGCTCAACAGATTGAGCATCGCCTGCTTGAGCTTGTCGCGGTCGGTTTTGAGCGGCGGGATGTCCGGCGCGATCTCGGTCACCAGCTTGACCCGGCCGTCCTTCAGGAGCGGCTCGAAGGTGGTCGCCGCCACTCGGATGATTTCGTCGAGCTTGAAAGTCTCAACGTAAGCCTCCATGCGCCCCGCCTCGATCTTCGCCAGATCGAGCAACTGATTGATCAGGCTCAATAGATGCTCCGAGCTGATCAGCACCTTTTGCAGATTGTCCTTTTGCAGCTTTTCGATCTGCCCCTCGGTCTTGCGCTGGACGATGCGGGTAAAGCCGATGATCGAATTGAGCGGCGTGCGCAACTCGTGGCTGACGTTGGCGAGGAATTGCGACTTATGACGGTTGGCGGTCTCAAGCTGCTCGTTCTTCTCCTGGATTTCCTTGAACAGCCGGACGTTCTCGATGGCGATCACCGCCTGGTCGGCGAAGGTCTGAAGGAGGGCGATTTGCTTTTCGCTGAAGGGCTTGACATCCCGGCGGTGAATGGTAATCGCGCCGGTCAAAGAGTTTTCCCGAAGCAGGGGCACTGCTAATACGCTGCGCAGTCCTTCCTCGCGGTAGGCCTCGGTTACGACGTACTCAGGGTCCGCCAGGATGTCAACGATATGAACGGGGCGGTGTTCGAGCCCGACACGGCGCAGCGCGCTCTCGCGACCGGGTCGGATGGGGGTGCTTTTCAGATACTCGAGCAGCGCCGGTGAAGCGTTCTGGGTTGCGGCATGATGAAAGCTCTCACCGTCGAAAGTAAAGATACTCGCGTAGTGAGCCTCGCACAGGCGCACGGCGTCGTCGAGGATCGTCTGAAAGACGGGTTGAATATCGGTCGGCGAGCTGCTGATGACGCGCAGGACCTCGCTGGTGGCGGTCTGCTGTTCCAGGGCCTCGGTGAGCTCGCGCGTGCGGTCTTCCACCTTCTGCTCCAGGTTGGTGTAAGACTCCTGGAGTTGCGCAGTCATCTTGTTGAATTCGTCGGCCAGGACTTCGATCTCGTCGCCGGTTTTGAGGTCGAGGCGGTAGCTGAGATCGCCGGTGCCGATGCGCTCCACGCCCGCGCGAAGGATGGATACGGGGCGCACCACCCGGCGCGCCAGGAAAAGGCTTGCCAGGAGCGCGAGGCCGAGGCCAATAAGAAATAACGTCGCAGTCCTGAACATGGAGGCGTAGAGCGTCTCGTAGGCTTCCGCCACCGGCCGGTCGATGATCACGGCCCAACCCAGGCTGGAGGCCACCGCGAACGAGCTGAAGACCTTTACCCCCTGGAGGTTTTGCGCGACGATCACGGCGGTCTTGGGTTGGTTGGCGGGGTCGGCGAACGCCGCCTTGGCTTGTTCGAGCCCCGACGCCTTTTTCCGCTGCAAGACCAGGCTGATGTCGGGGTGGGCGATCAGCTCGCCGGTGCGGGTGATAGCGTAAGCGTAACCGGCCTTGCCGACGTGGATGGCCGACACGACGTCGCCGATGTATTTGAGATTGACCTCCGCCTGGAGCACGCCGATGACGTCACCGGCGAACCGTTCGATGGGCACGGCGATGGTCATGTAGGGCTCCGAGCCGCGCACGAAATAGACCTGGCCGAAGAAAGATTTTCCCTTTTTCGCTTCCTCGAAGGGGAGCGTGGGGGGTTGTTCCTTCTTGGCTTCAGGAAGAACGGTGCGCAAGCGCGAAGCCTGCACCTGGACCCGGCCGTTGCGATCCAGCGCCACCGCCTCGGTGATCGACGGCGCGATCAACAGCAGTTTTTCCAACTCGAAGCGGAATTCGTCCGTGAGCCCCCGCGGCGCGATCTCCCGGCTGCGCGTGGCGCTTCTCAAGATGTTGTGAATCTCTTGAACGAAGAGGTCGATCTTGAAGGCGGCGCCGGTGGCTACTTCCTTCTGGAAGAGCGCCAGTTGCTCCTGGGTCTCGTAGTAGCGATAATAGATCTCGACGGCGCCGCTGAGAATCAATCCGCCGCCGATCAGCGCCACCGAAATAAGGAAGTAGTCGCGCACCAGCCGCCCGCGCCGGCGCCCGCCGAAGTATTTCAATAAAGGCAAGTCACGAACCTTCATGTTTCACCATGCAATACTCTCGCGCCAAATTCCAAATCCCGTCCCGAGCCCTCCACTCCGCCGAATGACCGCAAAGTATAATATCTTGTGGCTTTTGACTATTGCCCGTTTCAGCCGAAGGACTGAACCGCCTCAAGCGGAGCCTGCCGCCCGTTGCTTTCTATTCATTTGATCACCCTTCTCGCCCGCGCGAGAACTTGCGGAGGAACGGTGACGCCAAGCTCTTTGGCGGTCTTGAGATTAATCGCCAGGTCGGTGTTCTCGATGGTCTCGATCCTGAGGTCCTTGGGTGAAGTCCCGCTGAGGACGCGCTGAACGTATTTCGCCGCGAGCCGGCCGATCTCTTGAAAATTTTGTCCATAGCTCGCAAGCCCACCCTGGGCGACCAGACTCTCGTCCTGGAACATGGTGGGTAATTTCTTTGCCTTGGCCGTGTCGATGATCAGTTGCGCCTCGCCGACCACCGTCGCGTCCGGGATATAAATCAGCGCGTCGGCCTCGCCTGCCTTGAGCGCTTTCAGCCCGTTGCGCAGTTCGTCGCTGGATTTGACGTGGCGTTCGAGGAGCTTGACGCCGAGCCGCTTCGCCTCCTCACGCGCTAAAGCGGCACCTTCGGCGGCAACGCGGGTAGCGGGGTTGTAGAAGGTGACGACGCGGCTTAGCTTCGGCAAGATTTCCTTTAAGATCTGAAGGCGCTTCGCCGTCAGGTCGCGGGCGAGGTAGTGCACGCCCGTGAGCCGGCCGCCCGGCCTGGCAAAATCGGTCACCAATCCGGCGGCCACCGGATCGTTGCCGATGCAAAAGACGATCGGCACGCTGGTGGTCGCCTGCTTGGCCGCGGCGATCACGGCGCCGGAGATGGCGAAGATCAAGTCGACTTTTTCCCGATCAAAGTTCTTTGCCGCCGCCTCCGCCGCTTTGATATCGCCCTTGGTATCTTCGATTGCCAGAGTGAATTGTTTCCCTTCGGCGAGTCCCAATTCCTTTAGAGCTGCCCGCAGGCCGTCGATGATGTCGCGCAACGGCCCGCCGGGATAAACGACGCCGATGCGATGGAGTTTTTGCTGCTGCGCCTGGGCGGGGAAGCTAAGCGCCAAGAGCAAAGTGCTAAGCGCAAAGCCAAGGCTTTTTTTTCTCATGAGTTTTCTCCTAGCGTTTTTGTTGTCCTTTGCTCCTTGCTCCCTGCTATTTAATCACCTTCACCGCGCGGTTGAGCACTTCGGGCGGGATGGTGACGCCGATCTGGCCTGCGGTCTTGAGATTGACAGACAGATCGAACTTGGTCGGCTGCACCAGCGTCAGTTCGCCGGGCTTGGCGCCTTTGAAGATCTGGTCAATATATTCCGCCGCGCGCCGGGATAGGTCCGGCAGGTTCACGCCGTAGCTCATCAGCCCGCCGGCCTCGACGAAATCGGCGCGGTCGTATACCGCCGGGAGTTTGTTTTTGATTGCGGCTTGAGCAATCCGCGCGATCTGGCTGTTGAACAGCGCGTCGGTCATTAAGAAAAGGGCATTGGCGCCCCCTTTGGCCGCCTTTGTAATAGCGCCGTCCAGCTCATTGGCGCTCTGAGCATTGACGGTTTGAAAATTCAGGCCCAGCGAGCGAGCACCGAGCTCGGCATCTTTAATACTTCGGCCGTGGCCGGGATTCTTCGGATTCGCCAGCGCGGTCACCTGCGTCGCCTTGAGCAGGGTTTCCTTGATCAGCTTCAAGCGCGCGCCGAAAAAATCCGCCGACATGCGCGCCACCCCAGTGACGTTGCCGCCCGGAAACATAAAGCTCTTGATCAGCCCGGCCTCCACGAGATCGCCGGCGCCGGCCACCACGATGGGAATCGTGCTCGTGGCCTGCTTGGCGGTGACGGCCACGTTGGTGCCGCCGACGACGATGACGTCGACCTTTTGCTCGACGAGTTCGCGCGCAAGCTGCGCTAGCCGGTCCGTCTTGCCCTCAGCGTAGCGGTACTCCATGATTATATTCTTACCCTCTTGGTAGCCATGGTCGCGCAGCCCTTGACGCAAGGCTTCGTCCCGCGAAGCATTCAGCGCCTGGGTACTGGAAACCAGCACGCCGATCTTCCATGCCTTGGCCGGCTGCTGCGCCTCGGCGGACAAGCAAAGCGCAAAGAGCACAGCGCTAAGCGCAAGGCAAATAATTTTTTTACTCATGATTTATTTCTCCTCGCTTTTGCTGACACCTGATCTCTGACCTCTGACTTCTGTCACTTGATCACCTTGACCGCCCTCGCCAAGACATCCGGCGGGATCGTCACGCCGATCTGCTTGGCGGTTTTCAGATTGATCACTAGCTCAAAATACAACGGCGTCTCAATGGGCAGGTCTTGGGGGGCTTAGCGCCCCTGACAATTCGGTCCACATACCATGCGCCGCGCTGGCCCATGCGATATCTATCAGAATCATAGGACAAGAGCGCGCCTTGCTCGCTAACCTGCTCGGCGTCGCAACCGATCAATGCCAGGCGCTTCTGGATCGCCGCGGCGGCGATCTTTTTGAACGGCGCCCTCAACAGGTTAGTGCAAAGGATGAAGATTCCATCGTTTCGTTGCTTGGAAACAGAAGAGAGGGCTTGATCAATATCCGCATCGGACTTGACCAGCTTTTCGGTCAACGTAAGCCCGAGGTTTGGCGCGAGCTTACGGATGAACGCGAGATTTTTTGCGTGATTGGGATTTTCGCCGCGCGCGTTGTACAAAACCGCCAGGCGGCGCAGCGTCGGCGCCGCTTCCTTAAGAATCTCGAGGCGCTTGCCCTGCATCTCCGCGTCGGCGTGTACGGCGACGCCGGTGACGTTGGTTTCGGGGCGCGCCAGCAGCTTGACCAATCCCAACTGCACGGGGTCGTTGACGGAGACGAAGACGATCGGAATCTCGCGCGTGGCTTCTTTCGCAATGGCGGTCGCCGTGCCGCCGATGGTGACGATTATATCAAGCTTCTTTTCCTTGTACGACTTGGCCAGTGGACGGAGCTCGTCGAAGGTTTCCTTGGCCGGGATCTCCAGGATGAGATTTTTCCCTTCGATGTAGCCGGAATCCTTAAGGCCATCGCGCAGGCCTTTCAGCATGGGCTGCGTAGGATCGCCGATCATCAGGACACCCAGGCGGTGGACTTTTAGCTGCTGAGCGCTGGCGAACTGGGAGCAGAGTAGAATTAAAGCAATGACAAGTAGGGTCGAAGTTTTCATGGTCATCGGTTCGTTGGCAACTGAACGCTACCTATCCTTATCCTGTCCAGGTTTCTTTGGGCGTTATCCAAGGTCGTTGGTAGACTACACCAAGGCTTGTCCAGCGGAAAGGCTATACCACGCTTCGATGCTTGGTTTCACGCAAATTAAGTCACTGAAATTTCTTGAGAAACCAAAATAGGCAAAGCAGAGTAACCATGGTCGGGTGAGGCTTGCTTTAGCAGTCTTGCTACGGGAGAATATCAAATTGGCTACTACCGAGGGAAGCGAAGGCGTTATTTGTAAGCACGTTTGCAGCGGGAACCCCTTCTGCGTAGAGTTGCAAACGAAGAGAGGAGATCGAAGTTGAACCAGAACTGGCTCGTGACTGCGTTTTTCTTTGCGCTTTTGGCCGTCATCCTCTACGGCGCGTTCCTGATCTTGAGTCCCTTTCTCACCGCCATCACCTGGGCGGCGATCCTGGCGGTGTTAACCTATCCCGCTTACGCGTGGGTGCTGAAGCTATTGCGCGGCCGGGCAACGCCGGCGGCGCTCATCTTGATCGTCGCCATCACGTTGATCGTGATCATACCCGGCGTCGAGCTTGCCTGGTTTCTCTCCCAAGAAGCTGTGGCCCTGGTAAAAACGGTACGCGCCCTTTTGAGCGAAGAGGGCATCGCCGACTTGACGCAGAAACCCTGGGTGCAGGAAGCCATGCGCTGGTGGAGCGTGGTTTCCTTTCGCTTGTTGGACTTTGAGATCGATTGGAAGGAAATGCTCGTCCAGGGCGCCCAGGCGTCTTCCTCATTTCTGGTGTCCCAGGTCGCGGGCGTCGCGCAGAACGTTCTGGTCTTCGCGGTTAATTTCACGATTACGCTTTTCACGCTGTTTTTCTTTCTGCGCGACGGTGCCGATTTTTGCGCGCGGCTTCGGCGGCTGCTGCCGATGGACTACGAACGTCAACAACGGCTGTTTCAGAATATCGTCAACGCCATCACCGCAGTGGTGCACGGCTGTTTGCTGGTGGCGGTGATCCAGGGACTGCTCGCGGGGCTGGCCTATTGGCTCTGCGGCGTGCCCTACGCCGTCCTCTGGGGAGTCGTCACCGCCTTCGCGGCGCTTCTGCCCGTCGGCGGCACGACCCTCGTCTCGATACCCGTCTCGCTCTATCTTTTTCTCCAAGGCGAAAACCTCAAGGGCATTTTACTGTTGGCGTGGTGCCTCGGCGTGGTCGTGATGATCGATAACATTTTGAAACCTTTTTTTATCGGCTCGCGCATCAAGATGCCGTTGTTTTTTCTATTCTTCGGCATCCTCGGCGGTCTAGCCATGTTCGGCGCCTTGGGTTTGATCCTCGGACCGGTCGTGTTCGCGCTGCTCGCCGCTCTGCTCGATCTCTACATCGAGGAATATGGATCGGCCAAGCAGTCAACCTGACCAGTGATTGCGAATAACCGGCGGCTCGGCTATTACATTCTTACCTTTCAATTGTTTGAAAGGACGAGTCCAATAAAGTTTATCGCGCCAGGACGGCAGCGAAACAAAATCCGAAATCCGAATATCGAAAGAAGCCCCGCGGACCGAAACAAACCCAAGGACTTAAATCCTAACCAAAAATATTTGGAATTGTTCAGCTGAATTACGGATCACGGAATCAGAAAGAAGATGACTCGCGCAAAGACGCAAAGCACGCCAAGTTCGGAGAAATAGAAGAATTTTTAACTTTTCGCCTTGGCGTCTTGGCGCGATAAATTTTCCTGGAGTCGTTCTGTTCAACATTTCCAAGGTAAATATCTAATAAGGAAATCCGAAACGGGCTTGTTTGGACTTTTGTGAATTTTGCGCATTTGAAATTGTTTCGGATTTCGGCCTTCGAGTTTCGAATTTGTCAGTTCGTTTATACTCCGCGTCCTCAGCGCCTCGGCGGTGAGCCACAGGGAAGACCTTAATAATTTACGGAGGGAAAATGGCCGACGATCTCCAGATGAAGCGGGAAATCGTTTTAGAGGCGGACGCGGAGATGCTGGAGCGCATGCGTAAGGAAGGGCACGCCCGCGGCTTCACGGTTTACTGCGACGAAGGGGAGCGTATCGGCGGCGATAATACGGCGCCGCCGCCGCTGGCCTATTTTGGCTTGTCGCTGGCGTTTTGACTGCTCACGCAAATTTCCCGGTACGGGGAAATGCTCAAGACCCACATCGATAAGGCCAAAGTCTTTGTCACCGCGCGCTTCAAGAGTGAAGGTTCGGTCTTGCGCGAGACGGTTCAAGCGGAAGGGTTGGGCTTCGAGACCCGGTGCGAACTCACGTCCAGGGAGCCGGCGGAGAAAGTTGCCAAGGTCGTGCGCAACGCCGAAGCGGGCTGCTACGTAATGCAGACGATTCTCAAGCCGACTCCCGTCGAGCGGACATTCACGCTCAACGGCGCCCCGTTCGATCCGGATTCGTTGGCGAAGCGGAAATAATTTAACCGCAAAAAACGCAACAAGAGAAGGAAAAGAAAGGCAGGTTTAACCACAAAGAACACATAGAACACAAAGACCCTTCTTGTTTTGGGACCTTTGTGTTCTTTGTGGTTAAAAAAGTATTTTGGCGGCCTCTACCCGGTGCAGTTATGAATCAGTGGACGATTGAGGTCAGCGAAGCGGAATTCGAAGCGGCGGTGTTGGATCGCTCGCTGGAAGTTCCGGTGCTGGTGGATTTCTGGGCGCCTTGGTGCGGGCCGTGCCGCGTCCTCGGTCCGCTCTTGGAAAAACTCGCGGAAGAGTACGTGGGCGATTTCGTTCTCGCCAAAGTCAACGTCGACGAGAGTCCTTCGCTGGCGGGTGCCCTGGGCATCCAGGGGATACCGGCGGTAAAACTTTTCCGCGATGGCGAGATCACATCGGAGTTCACCGGCGCCTTGCCGGAACCCGCGGTGCGCGAGTTTTTGTCCCGCTTCCTGCCTTCGGCCGCCGATAAGCGGGCACAAGGAGCGGCCCTGCTCGAACAGGAGGGGAAAGGCTCCGAGGCGAGGACCATTTACCAGGAAATCCTCGACGCCGACCCAAACCACGCCAAGGCTCTGCTCGGATTGAGCAGGCTGCTGATGGATGAGGGGAACAATCAAGCCGCCCTGACCCACCTGGATAAAATATCGCTGGTCGCCGACGAGCGAAAGGAAGCGGACCGTCTGATCGCGCGCATAAAGCTCGCGGAGGGCGGTGCGCAAGATGACGCGGCGCTGCAGGCCAAGGTCAAGGCCGAACCGAACAATCTGGAGGCAAGATTCGAGCTCGCCCAGGCGCTGGCGGGAATGGAAAAGTACGAGGAGGCGCTCACGGAGTTTCTCACCATCATCAAGACCGACCGCGGGTTTCAAGACGACGGCGGGCGCAAGGCGATGGTGCAAATTTTCGAAGTCCTGGGATCGGACCATCCGCTCACGGACCGGTTCCGCTCGGAGCTGGCCAGCGTTCTGTTTCGCTAGGCCGATCGGCAAAAAACTTCACCGCCGAGGCACGGAGGACGCCGAGTAAAGAGTTCTTGATTAAAAATTACTCCGAATGCTGCGAACTCTGTGCCTCTGTGGTGTAACGCAGGAGGCCTTATGAGCATGATCACACTGGCGCAGTCGAACCGGATGATTGAAGCGATTTTTGCGCGCGGGAGGGAGCTGGGCGACCGGCCGCTCAGCGTCGTGATCGTCGAGCCCGGCGCCAAGGTGAAAGCGTTCCAAAAGGAAGACGGCTCGGCGATGATGCGCTTCGAGATGGCTTTTGGCAAAGCGTACGCGGCGCTCGCCTTGGGGCGCTCCTCTTCCCTCGTGCGCGTGCGCACCGAAGAGCGCCCGCTGTTCATGCAGTATTTGATCCGCGGCTCGGACGATCAGATCTTTCCCGAAGGCGGCGGCATGCTGATCCGCGACCAAGACGGCGAGGTGATCGGCGCGGTCGGCGTCACGGGCGACACCCAAGAGCGCGACGAGGAGCTGGCCGCCCATGGCATCCGCGCCGCCGGCCTCAAGACCGACGAAGACTGCGCGAATATGGGAACCAAAGTGCGGCTGCAAAATTAGAGAAACCTTTTGACCGCAAAGAACGCAAAGTTCGCAAAGAATACAAGAAGACCCCCCCCGGCTCCACTGCGATAAACACCGAAGCTTCGCAAGATTCCCCGAAAAATCCTATTTCTTTTTTGCGTACTTTGCGCTCTTTGCGGTTGAATATTCCTTGTCTTCTCAGGCGATCCATTCGGAGACCGGCGCTTTTGCTTCATGGAGAGGCTGGCAGACGATATCGACCAGGCTCGGCCCGCCGTGGGCCAACGCTTGTTTGAGCGTCTTGCCAACGTCTTCGGGCTCGGTGACGCGCCAGCTTTTCACGCCAAAGGCAGCGGCCACGGCGGCGTGGTCGGTACTGTCGAAGTCCACCGCGAAGTAACGCTGGCCGTAACCCGACTTCTGCCCAGCCTTGATCCAGCCGTAGGTCGCGTTCGAGATTACAATAAAAGTGATCGGCAGCCGGTAGCGCACGGCGGTCTCAAGCTCGCCGCAGGTAAAACCGAAGCTGCCGTCGCCCATCACTGAAACGCATTTGACTTGCGGCCGGGCGAAATGCGCGCCGATGGCCGCCGGCAACGAGTAGCCGAGGGCGCCGTGGGCGCGGTTGGAAAAAAATCGGCGGCCCGGGCCGCGCACTTGATAATAGGCTGAAAGATACGGGCAAGGAGTTCCCGCGTCGGCGGCGACGAGCGCGTCGGGATCAAGCGCCTGTGACAGTGCCGCGACCACGCGCTCAGGTTTGATCGGCTTGTCGCCGGATTGCGCGAGAACTTGGAACTTGGCGAACTTCTGCTCCTGGGCCCGCTCGACCGCCGATGCCTCAAGGGGTCGCTGCACCGTCGCCAGAGCTTCGTTCAATGCCGCCAACGTAAGCTTAGCATCGCTCACTAATGCTACCTCGGCCGCATAATTGACGCCCATCACCGCCGCGTCGACATCGAGATGAATCACCTTTACCTTGCCAGGCGCCGGATGGCGCCAGCGCTCGGTGGTTACCGAGCCGGCGCGGCAGCCGACGAAGATGATCAGGTCCGCTTGATCGACCATCGTGCGCGTCTCCGGCGTGCCGCCGTTGGAGCCGACGACTCCGACGGCGAGCGGATGCTCTTCGTTAATTGCCCCCTTGCCGCTGATGGTAGTCGCCACCGGCGCGGAGAGCCGCTCGGCAAGCTCCAGTAGCTCCGGCTCCGCGTTCGCGATCACGGCGCCGCCGCCGCATATGAACAGCGGCCGCGCCGCCTCGCGCAAAAGTCTCGCCGCCCGCTCGACGCAATGCGGGTCGGGCGCGACGCGCTCGGCCGGATAGCTGCCGAAAGCCGCATCGCCAAAGACATCGGCGCGGTCGACGGCGCCGTTTTGTACGTCGAAGGGGAGCGCAATATGGGCCGCCCCCGGGCGGCCGGTGGTCATTTGCTTGAAGGCGGTGCGAAATATCTGCGGGATGTCCGAGGCGCAGTCGAGCACCGCGTTCCATTTGGTCACCGGGCGCATCAGCGCGCCCTGATCGAGTGCGGTCAGCGCGTAGCGGCCACGGGAGGCCACGGAAATATCCGAATTGATGGCGAGCACCGGCACGGATGATTCATTGGCTTCGGCGAGACCCGGAAGGATATAGGTCGCGCCGCCGCCGCTCGGCCCCTCGCAGACGCCGACTTTGCCCGAGACGCGCGCGTAGCCGTCGGCCATGTAGGCCGCCGAGCGCTCGTCGCGTGTGAGAACATGGCGCATGCCGTGCGGCAACCGCGCCAGCGCGTCGTAGAACGGCAAGCTTGTATCGCCGCATAGGCCGAAGATCATTTCGACGCCGTGCGCCTTGAGCATCTCGACCACGGCTTCGGCGCCGGTGATGGTTTCGCTCTGTTCCTTAGCTGGTTGACTCATAGTTACCTTCACGCTCGCTTGACTGCCGGCCCAAACGGGCCGGCATTTATCCCGCCGCCGGATCGTATTATGATACAGGCCACGAACACAAACGAGGCTATTCCCAATCCGCGATTATGAGTCCCGCCGTAGATGCGACCGAGCGATAAGCTCAGGTCTGTCCTGAGTTTATCGAAGGAACGAGCGGATAAGGGATTGAACGGCAACGAAACTCCCCCGCTCGTGGTGAGCCCGTCGAACCAAGAGCGGAGTCTTCACTCAGTTTAGCGCTCATGAAAAACCGTTCAGTTTCCACAGCTGTCTCCCATTACACGGCCCCTGGCTGGCTGCCGGGTGGCCATATACAAACGATCTACGCCTACGCTCTCAGGCAAACGATGAATTTCACTTATCGGCGCGAGCGTTGGCAAACCCCGGACGGAGACTTCATCGATCTTGATTGGCTCGACCCTTCGCCTGAGAGTTCGAGCCTGGTCGTACTCTTCCACGGCTTGGAAGGCTCGTCGCGCGGCCACTATGCGATTTGCGTGATGAACGAGCTTAAGCGCCGTGGGATGCGCGGCGTCGTGGTTCATTTTCGCGGCTGCAGCGGCGAAGTGAATCGCTTGGCGCGGGCATATCATTCCGGCGACTCACCGGAGATCGACTGGATTCTGCGCAGATTCAGAGAACGGGAGCCGAATCTCTGCCTCTATGCGGTCGGAGTTTCGATCGGCGGGAACATGCTGCTTAAATGGTTGGGCGAGCAAGGAGAAAACGCATTGCGCGTCGTTGACCGCGCCGCGGCGATTTCAGTTCCGGTGGATCTCACGATCGGGGCGCAACGGCTCGACTACGGCTGGAGCAAGCTGATCTACACCAGCCGGTTTCTCAGGTCGATGAAACCGAAAGTGCTGGCCAAGATCTCGGCCCATGGTCTACCCATCGATGGGCGCGCCCTACGCGCCATCTCGACGTTTCGGGAAATCGACGATCTTTACACCGCGCCGTTTCACGGATTCAAAGACGCCCCTGATTACTGGCAGCACTCCAGCAGCAAGCCCTGGCTGCGTCGGATTCGGGTTCCGACGCTGATGATCAACGCGCGCAACGATCCTTTCTTTCCGGGCGACGCCTTGCCGACTCTCGCTGAGGTATCCGACTGCATCGCCCTGGAATTTTCACAGACCGGCGGTCATGTCGGCTTTGTCACGGGAAAATTTCCCGGTGATCTAAGCTGGCTCCCGTCGCGCATCCTGCGATTCTTTGCGCAGGCGGTCGAATAGTCGAAGTTTGCCGAAGGCCGCGCGTGGCTTTCGAGGTAACTGGAACAAATCAATTGCCAGACGAAGAGAAACCGGTTAGATAACGCTTAGCCCTTCACTAAATCCTATCGCCATGATCTACCTGGACTATAATGCAACGACTCCGGTGCTGCCTGAAGTGATGGAAGCCATGCTGCCGTACTTTACGGTCCACTGGGGCAATCCATCCAGCACGTACAAGTTCGGTTACAGAATAAAAACTGCGATTGAAACGGCGCGGGAGCAAGTGGCCGAGTTAATCGGCGCGCATCCGATGGAGGTCATCTTCACTTCGTGCGCCACGGAGAGCAACAACGCCGCCATCCACGCCGCGTTGAGGGCCAATCCGAGTAAACGGCACATTGTCACGTCCGCCGTCGAACACTCATCCGTTCTTAACTACTGCATGGCGTTGGAGAAAGAAGGCTATCGAGTTACCTATCTGCCAGTGGATCGAGAGGGCTTGTTGAAACTCGCAGATCTTGAAGATGCCATCACGGACGAGACCGCAATCATTTCGCTCATGTGGGCCAACAACGAGACGGGCGTGCTTTTCCCCGTGAAAGAGATTGCTGAAATCTGTCAGGCACGTGGTGTGCTCTATCACTGTGACGCCGTACAGGCAGCGGGTAAGGTCGATACCAACGTCCGCGACATTCCGATCAATTACCTTTCCCTCACTGGACACAAGTTCCATGCCCCGAAAGGCATCGGAGCGCTTTACGTCAGGCGCAAGACTCCGGTTTCGTCATTCGTTCACGGAGGTCATCAGGAACGCAACCTCCGCGGTGGAACAGAAAGCGTACCCCTGATCGTTGGGATGGGTAAAGCTGCTGAGCTAGCCCGCAGAATTCTTCCAGCGTACGACAAGAAGGTGCGCCCGCTACGGGATGCTTTGGAGGAAGGAATTCTTGAGAGGGTTCCGAATACGGAATTGAACGGTCACAAGACTCAACGTCTTTCCAATACTACAAACATCTCGTTTCACGGCGTTGAATCCGAAGCGCTGCTCATCCTGTTGGACAAGGAAGGCATTTGCGCGTCGTCGGGCTCCGCATGTCTCGCCGACTCTGACGAGCCCTCCCATGTTATCAAAGCGATGAAGCCGGCATGCGACGCTTCGCAGCGGATGATCCGGTTTTCGCTCGATGTGTCGAACACCGCAGATGAGATCAAGCCGGCGCTGGTGGGAGTGCCGCGAGCCACCGATGCCTTACGGGCTTCATAGAACGAGGCCCATCTGCTATATTGACAGACATGAAGCTGGAAGAACTCAAAGGCATCGTTCACTCCGACCCGGAGATTATGGGCGGCACACCGGTCTTTGTTGGTACGCGTGTTCCGCTCCAGAACCTTGTTGATTACCTCGAAGGGGGCGAGTCCATCGAGGATTTCCTCGATGCCTTCCCGACGGTAAAACGCGAGCAAGCCGTCGCTGTTATCGAAGCCGGCAAGCTCGCTGTACTAGAGACCATCTGAAGGATGCGCTATACAAGGATGCCGTGCTTGCGTGCGATGTGCCTGAGCATCGTCTCAAACCGGGCGACATCGTCAAGCTCGTGGACCACCACGTTGCGCCCGACGGCACGGAAGGCTATTCCATCGAGGTCTTCAATGCCGTCGGCGACACCATCGCCGTCACTGCCGTCCCCGCCGCCGCCATCGAACCGCTCCGCGAAGACGAAATCCTCTGTGGGCGGTCAGCAACCGGTTAGCGGCCGGCGAACACCTCCAACGATTTCTTCCACCGTACCGAATCCGAAGCCCTGCTTATATTGCTCGACAAAGAGGTTGTCTGCACCTCATCCGGCTCGGCTTGTCTGGGCGACTCCGATGAGCCTTCTCTTCTGATCAAAGCGATGAAACCGGAATCAGCTTCCTCACGGCAAATGATTCGCTTTTCTCTCGATCCAGACGTTCCAGGCTTGGACGTACGGGCCACTGTCAACGTAACTCACCAAGCAATGCTAGCACTAAAGTGCCACGCCCCACGGTTTCCATGCTGAGCGCAGGGGAATAAGCTCTTCATACCGATGAATCTATGCAGCTTAGACGTGATTAAATGGCTGGACCGCAGCTCTTACACATCTGCATGACCAAAATCTAATTGGGCTCGATACCGTGGTATTTGCGATGCCAAGCGAGATGAGCTTTGTCGGGCCAATAATTGCGGTCGGCAGGAAGCAAAATGCGCGTATCCGCCTTGGTAGCCAAAAGTAAGGCATCGAGCCCGGATTCATCAAAACGCTTTGGATCGATGAGGACTCGGTAATCATCGTCCAACGACCAAAGCCCCTCGTCAAACATCCAGTGCGCATTTTTGCAGAGCGCTATACCATTGCAAGGGTGATTGTTGCGGCTATCAGCGAATTGGTGAATATGCGCCGCGTCTACGATGCTTCCACTATCGATAGTCACAAGTCGGTAGCGGGTAAGCGCGCACGTGTAATTATATGCGGGAACGACGGTTAACCGAAACCGAGCTTCGCGCCCCCGTTCTCGTGCAGCCTCATAAAGTCGAGCATCTTCCTTAACGATTACATCTGGTGGCACTGGCAAGCCTACAAGCTGGTACAAAGCCGTACGCTCAGTGTAGTCCACAAAATACTTCGCGATTAGGATGCGACGCATCTGCAGTCGGAATTCTGGGTCATTGAGACACGCTAGAAATGTCTCGTTGATCTCGGCGGCTACCGCGCGACGCCTTTCAAACGTAGGCCGGCCGTTTTCATCAAGAGGCGTCCAACAGCCGTCGCCGCGCATGTGGTAAAAGGGCAGATGAATGTCAGGGCGTTGCGGCCGGCGTTCAGCAACGACTGTCCAGTACGCGAGGAAACGAAAAACGAGCTCGCCGGTTAGCGGGAGAATTTTGGCGGCGAGTTTACCTTGTTCAGCTAGCTCCGCGAGTACCAACAGCAACAATGGCTTATGAGGCGCGATGGTTCCCTTGCGATCGACGCGAAGGTTGGAGATTACTTTTAGCCATTTTTCACATTGCACGGTTGGGCGGTTCTTCGTCTAGCACGACGTAGGGTTAGGATTCGGTTCGCTATCCAAGTCGTCCTTTAAAATATTGAGAAGATCGTCGGGGAGACCGAATGCGCGGTGGCTTTCGCTGTACTCGTCGACCTTCGCGAGCAGCCGGCGAAGCGTGTCGGCGCGGATGCCTCTCTCGGAGGCCACCTCTTCTTGCAGCTCGCGCAGGCGATTGGTTTCCTTCCAATCGCTAATAACGATTCCTTTCTGGCGGCTGACGATGCGTCCTACGCCCCCGCCGTCGTCCGGGGTACGAGCGGTTTTCCAGGATTGTTGAATGAGAAAGAGTTCATCTTCACTTATGAGTTTGAGGCCGGTTTGTTCTTGACGTTTGAGCAGGTGAGTCAAGAGTTCGCGGCGCGCGCTGATAGTGAGCGGTCCCGGACCTTCCTTACCGTTCATGCGTTTCATGTCGCGTTTGCCGTTGGCGGGGTCGCGATAGTAGAGGAGGGTTTCACGGAATTCAATGAGCTTCTCCATGCGCTCGTCGCCGCTGGCGAGCAAACCTTCGCTCGCCTTGTCACGCTCGACCACAGTGCAAGTCCAGCAACCGAAGCGGCTATTGCCGCAGCTTGGAGTGCTGGTGTCGATTTGAATCGGACATTCGCCGTTGCTCGCGTTCGCGTAGAGTTTGTAGAGCGGGCGATTGTCGCTGCCCCAAGGATTTGGCCTTTGCAGCAAGTATGCCCACACTTCTTCGGTGCTCAGATACTCGATGGGGTTCGAAACCCAGACGCGCGGGAGATCCGGGTGGCGGCGCAGGCCGTTGCGCGATTCGACGCCGGCCATGGCTTGCGCGCGTGTGGAACTCTCCGCGCGGCGGGCGCCCAGATGCAAAATCGCTTCGCCCCAGTGTCCCAACCGCTGTTGAACGAAAACATTCACTGGATCGATTTTCATCCGTTGGGTGCACCAACGAAACGTGCGGTTGGGCGGCGGATAACCACGCCCGATAATGTTGACCCAAAACGATTGTTCCGAAGGCGGTTTGAGAAGGTTCACATCGACGCCAAGCGTGTGTTGATCAGAGCACTTACGCATTTTGTCCAACGTTCCTTCGACCATTTCGACGATGGCGGGAATCTCTACGCGCGTGTCAGTGCACACAACAGAGATCGGCTTTGCACGCTTGTCCGGCGGCACGGACAGGACAGCGTCAAAGACGAGTGATGCCAGCATGGTGCTGTCCTTGCCGCCGCTGAACCCGACTAGCCATGGTCGCTCGTCATCTAAATAGAGCTGGCGCAGGGAAGTTTTGATGTCCTGGTAAGTGCCGGTCGTCATTCGTGTGATATTTTTGGGTGTGCCGTTAGGTGTCTCGTCCGAGAGCCTTTTCCTGGCCTCCGGAGAGCCGGGTTGAGCTTACGACCGCGAGAGTTAGCTTTTTTGGCCCAGTTGCCTAGACCATAAAAAACTTATACCTCAGTGGTCCTGTTGCTTACAAGGGCGAAACGCCTCTCGCAAAACTCGGTTGAAATTCCGACGAGGCAATTTCGGTCTGCTTCCCGGTGATGGGCAGTTTGTTTTAGCGCGTTGTGGTGAGAATTTTGGTTTATGCCCCCGTCCGCTCCAGCCAATAATCGGCCATGTCGATACAGCGGCAGAACCAGACGCCGGGATGGCCTTTCGCGTAATGGAGAAAATTTTCCACGACCTTCGCCAAGCCCGGCCTGCCGCCGGTAAAATTATGCACCGCGAGGCGAAACTTCATCGGGTGGCGCGCGGCCTCCTCATAGTGGGCGTCGAAGTCGTCCTTTAATTGCTGCAGGGCGCCGGCCAGTCCGAGAGCCATGAAGTCGTTGTCCGAATGCGCAGGCCGCACGTAACCGACGGAGACTAATCGCTTGCCGTTGACGTCGATCATGTACGGGACATCCGAGTCGCAGTAGTCGCCGTTCCATTTGAAGCCGAGCGCCGCTGAAATTGCTAAAGTGAAAGGACTCGGGCGCGGCCCGGGAGACATGTAGCCAAGCGGACGCTCTCCTGTGGCACGCTCGATGGCCGCCACCGTCTTGGCCATGGCGTCCCGCTCTTCATCTTCGCTGCGATACTCGTAGGGGTGCTTGGTCTGATCCCAGTGATGGCTGGCCACCTCATGTCCCCGGCGCCGGGCTTCTTTGAGCGATTCCGGAAAAAGTTCCGCCGTGAGACCGCTGGCGAGTACCGTGACCTTGACGCCGCAGCGGTCGAAAACCTCGAGCAGGCGCGCAAACCCGAAGTTGGCGCCATACTCGCGCGCGCCGAGCCCAAGAAAGTCGAGAACCGTGTTCCCGGTGGCCATGGGGCCTTTTCTGGCCGTACTTGCACGGGGGCGCGACTCCCATTCGTGCATCACGTTGATCGTTACGGCGATCCGGTTCCCCCCAGGCCACTCGGTGAACCACTCGGGACGGCGCGGAGATTGCGGGCGAAAGTTCCAATGGTAGGCAGTGCGAAGATTTTCCGGCACCATGTTTTTGCTCCTTACTGTTTTGGTGTGAATACTTCATTTACCGAAGAAAACGTCGCGCCCGGCTTGGGGCCGCCCGAGATAACGTAAATCGCGTTGCCGACGATCGCCGCGCCGAGTCCATGCCGCGCGGTGGGCATGGGTGCCCAGTTTTGCCAACTGTTCTTCGCGGGATCGTAAGACTCAGTCTGATTGTGCGTGCCGAGATTCGACTCGCCGCCGAAAACGAAGATCTTGCCGTTCAGCGATGCCCCGGCGATTCCGCTTCGCACCGTCGGCAGCCATGCGCGGATTTCCCACGTTCCGGGAAGCTCAGCGGCCCGAGACGGCGAAGCGATTAGCAACGAAGCAAGTAGCAACAACGTTGGGATGCGAGTCGTTACGAGGACGGCAGGTTCAGCCATGGAGTTTTCGCCCATTGAAAACGAAATTCGATTGGCCGCCGGGGCACTACGATGGGTAGGGATTTTCCAGCGCGTGATTTTCCATCAGGGCGTGCAGATCGACCATCGTTAAGGCGCAGTACTTTGGGTCATAACCGAGCTTTCGCGCCGTCATTCCTTGCTCCAAGATGCGCTGCAGGATCATGCGGTTCAAAGGGCCATGCCCCATGCGATTATCATGCTGCACCAGATCCGCTTCAGCGTGGGCGGTAAAGTAGATCGCTTGTTGCTTGCTCATGCCGTAATGCGAAACCAGCGCGTCGCCCCATTGTTTCGCCCAGTGGCCGAGGCTCTCCTCGTAGACATGCATGCCCCAGAGCTCGATGATCGACCCGTCCTGAAAAATCCGCCGGCAGTAGTCGCTGATGGCCCGGCCCGGCGCCGATGCCGGCTGTTCGAACAATTCTTCTTTCGAAAGGCCCAAAGCCTTGGCGGTCTCGAGAAGAATCAGAATGTGGCCGGGAGGTTTGGGCGAGATGAGCTCCTCGGCGATCTTATCCGAGAAGGCCGGCAGCAAGTCAAAGTTGCTGACGAAAAACGGCAGGTGCACGTAATAGGAAACGGCGTTGAGCGCCAC
>Ga0214473_10001212_pt1 | contig 34872 bp, 29 predicted proteins | sample RVTome_7_FD_203509 | JGI IMG/M metagenome (GOLD analysis project Ga0214473, IMG submission 203509) | Soil microbial communities from uranium-contaminated site in the Upper Colorado River Basin, Wyoming, United States - RVT98D197 | ecosystem: Environmental > Terrestrial > Soil > Contaminated >... | reverse complement strand
AGGTGCGGGTGGCAAAGCCGAAGCGCACCTGAGCCTCGTAGCGCTTGGAAGCCGTGGAGAGGAATTCGCTCAGCCGGGTGGCCGGCCCCAGGCACAGCACCAGCACCCCGGAGGCGCGCGGGTCGAGCGTGCCGGCATGACCCACCTTGCGCACGCCGGTCCCCAGGCGCACCGTGTTCACCACCTTGTGGGAAGTGGGCCCGACGGGCTTGTCCACCACGATCAATCCAAATGCATCCATCAGCCCTCCCTGGGCTGGGCCGCCAGAGCGGTTTGCGTCGCGGCAAGCACCTGCCGCATGACCGGTTCCAATTCGCCGCTCACCACTGCCCCCGCTGCCAGCGTGTGGCCTCCCCCGCCGAATTGGCCGGCCAGCGCCGCGACGTCATATCCCCGGCGGGCCCGCCAACTCACCTTGATCTTTCCGTCCGATTGCTCGACGAATATCAGCGCGATGTCTGCCTCGCGAATTGTGGTCAGCACATCGATCAGGTCCGCATCATCCGGCCCCGGATACCCCGCCTGCGTGCGATCCTGCAGCGAAAGGCTGGCCCAAATCAAGCCGTCCTGGCGCTCCAGCCGGGTCAGCCCCCTACCCCAGTAGCGAATCGCGGCGAAGCTGCGGTGCACCAGAGCCTGGGCGTACAGGCTGGACAGGTCCGCGCCCAATTCCATCAATTGCGCCGCCCGCAAGAAGGTCTGCGGCCGGACGCTGGCGGTCCGGAATCCCAGCGTGTCGGTCACCAGCCCGGTCAGCAGATTGGCTGCGATGTGCTCGTCCAGAGGCAGGCCGAGATCGGGAGCCAAGTCCAGGATCACTTCAGTGTTGGCCGCCGCCTGCTCGTCTACCAGGTTGACGCGGCCGAAGCGAGTATTGGTGGGATGGTGGTCGAGGTTGAGGTCCACCCGCCGGTCAGGGGGCAGCTTCAGGTCGAGGCGCTCCAGGTCGGCGGTGTCGACTGCCACCAGGACCTGGGCGTCGGCCGGTAGTGATTTCCGGACCAGCTCCGAGCCGGGGAGGAACCGAAATCGGCTGGGCAGGCCCCCGGCCAGCACCGGTGTGGCCCGTTTGCCGGCCCGCTGCAGGCTGAGAACCATGGCCAGCATGGAACCGATGGCATCCCCGTCCGGCCGTTCGTGCGTCGCCACCCCCACATGGCCGGCCTCCCCCAGGATGGTCCTGGCCCGATGCACATCAGCCGGATTCATCCGGCTCGTCCTCCCCACCATTCGAGCGGAGTTTGCTGAGCAGCTCATCCACCCGCGAGCCTTGATCCAACGAGGTATCCCAGCGGAAGCGCAGCCGGGGAAAGGTCCGCAGTTGGATGATCTGTGCCAACCGCGAACGCAGGAATCCCTGGGCGCCCTCCAGGGCGTCCAGAATCTCCTGCCTGGGTTGCTCCGCGTCCATGCTGGAGACGTAGATCGTGGCGTGGGACAACTCGCGGTCTACGTCCACGCCGGTCACCGTCAGCAGGGACAGGCGTGGATCGGCGACTTCCCGCTGCAGCAGGGTCGCCAGTTCCTCGGCGATGCGGTCCGCCACCCGGCGGGCTCGGGCTTGGCTGGGCATGACCCGGCCCTTACTCCACGGCGACGGTCTCTTCGGTATAGGCGATGAGTTGGTCGCCGACCGCAAAATCGTCGAATCCCTTCAAGGCGATCCCGCACTCGAAACCTTCGCGGACCTCTCGCACGTCATCCTTCTCGTGCCGGAGCGAAGAGACATTGCCGTCGTAGACGGCCTCCTTGCCCCGGACCACCCGCAAACGGGCGTTGCGCCGGATCTCCCCTTGCATCACCCGGCAGCCGGCGATGAACCCGACCTTGGGGATTCGGAAGACCTGCAGCACCTCGGCCCGACCCATGTCGACCATGCGCTTTTCCGGCTCCAGCATTCCCTTCAACGCCTTCTCGATATCCTCGGTCAGGCGGTAGATCACGTCATACAGGCGCACGTCCACGCCTTCGACTTCCGCCACCCGGCGGGCCGGCCCGTCGGCAGTCACGTTGAAGCCAATGATGACCGCCCCCGAGGCGGCCGCCAGCATGACGTCGTTCTCGCCGATATTGCCGGTTGCGGCGTGCAGCACATTGATGCCGATGCCGCCGACGTTCAACTCCTCCAAGGAGGACACGATCGGCTCCAGCGAGCCCTGCACGTCCGCCTTCACCACCAGCTTGAGCGCCTTGGCTTCTCCGGCCTGGAAGGCGGCAAAGACCTGTTCCAGCGAGAGGGCCGCCGGCCGCACCTCGGCCGCCTTGGATTGCGCCAGGCGTTTCACGATGGTCGCCTTGGCCTCCCGCTCGGAATCCACCACCAGGAACAGCTCGCCTGCCTTGGGCACGTCCGACAGTCCCAGGGCGGCCACTGGAACCGAGGGTCCTGCCTCCTCCAGCGGGTTGCCCTGGTAGTCGAACATAGCCCGCACCCGCCCGGAGGAGGTACCCACCAGGACCGTGTCGCCCAGCCGCAGCGTACCGTTCTGCACCAGGAGGGTAGCCATCACGCCCTTGGTCTTGTCCAGCTCGGCCTCGATGACGGTGCCCAGCACCTTGCCTTCCGGGTTGGCCTGGATCTTGTTGGAATCGGCGACCAGCAGGACGGCCTCCAGCAAATCATCGATGCCTTGTCCCTGTTTGGCCGACACCGGCACGACCATGGTCTCCCCATCCCAATCGTCGGGGATCAGCCCCAGATCCGACAGTTCCTGCTTCACCCGGTCCGGGTTGGCATTGGCCTTGTCCACCTTGTTCAAGGCCACCACCAGCGGAACCCGGGCGGCCTTGGCGTGGGCCAAGGCTTCGCGGGTTTGCGGCATGACTCCGTCGTCGGCGGCCACCACCAGGACGGCAATGTCCGCCCCCTGCGCACCCCGGGCGCGCATGGCGGTGAAGGCGGCATGACCGGGAGTGTCCAGGAAGGTGATCAGGCGATCGTGGTGGCGCACTTGATAGGCACCGATGTGCTGGGTGATCCCGCCGGCCTCGCCGGCGGCCACGTCCGTCTTGCGGATGGCGTCCAGCAGGGTCGTCTTGCCGTGATCGACGTGGCCCAGGATGGTCACCACCGGCGGCCGGGTGACCAGCGTGCTCGGCTCCTCGTCGCTTACCAGCCGGCGCCAGTGCGGCAACTCGACCAGCTCTTCGACATCCGACTGCGGGGCTGCCTGCGGTTGCGCTTCGTAGCCGAACTCGGCAATGACGATGGCGGCCGTGTCATAGTCGATTTGCTGGTTGATATTGGCCATCACGCCGTTGGCCATCAGCTGTTTGATGACATCGATGGGGCTGGCCGCGATCCGTTCGGCCAGGTCCCGAACAGTGAGGCTGGTGGGTATTTCGATGAGGGTGTGGCCGTTCTCGCTCATGACGCACCTCTGGCTTCTGCGCCCAGATTGCGCCGAGCAAGTGGCCCGGCGCGCTAGGGCGGCTGCCTGATAAGTGATTTCGTGTTCGATGCGGATTGGGCGGGATGGCTATGCCTAGCCATCTTGCCGTTCCGTCAGCTGGTGCATGAACGCTACCAGTTCCTGCCTGTCTTGCGGCGCAAGCTCGGTGCGAAGCGCCCGGGCCAGGGAGCCCTGCAACGCACGCTCCCAACATGATCGCTGTTCGTGAACGTAGGCCCCGCGCCCCGCCAGCTTGGAGGTCGGATCGATCCTGACCCCCTCCGCGGTCCGCACCACTCGGATCAGGGCTCGCTTGGGCAGCACCTCTCGGCAACCCACACAGGTGCGCTGGGGGATGTGTCTATTCCTCAACGTCCTCCCACTCCCCGGTACGACTGGCCTTGCGGCGGCGAAGCACGACGGTCTCGCCCAGTTCCGGATCGAACTCTACGATCCGCAGCCGCTCCTTCTTGGCCTTCTTCTTCTCGGCCGTTGTGGCCTCCAGCTTGCCCTCTTCCTCTTCCTCTTCCGCCTCATCTTCGTCGAGCAGGGTCTCCTCGACGCTTTCCAGTGCGGCTTCGAAGCTCTCGGCAGTCCCCGCGGCGGGCACCGGCACGCCCTCCGCCCCTGCCTCAACCGGCTGCAGTGCTTCGGCAGCCACCGGCAGGCCCTCTACCAGGTCCATGACCGCGGGCTCGCCTTCCAAAGCCACTGGCTGCAATCCCGCCGGCGCGGCCTCCGCGCCTTCCAGGACTTCGGCGGGCAGCGGCTCGACCACAGCTTCCGGCTCAGGTACCGGTTCCGGATAGGGGTACTCGGAGAGCTTGCTGCGGATCTCCTCCAGCGACTTGGGACCAACCCCTTCCAGGCCCAAGATGGCATTCTCGTCCAGCCCCAGGGTCTCCAACGCCTGCCCGGCGCTCAGGTAGCCGGCCGCGTTGAGCAAGTTGAAAGTCCGGGTGGAGAGCCCGACCAGATCCAGGGTGACCTGGTAGGCCGTGACCGGGATGGTCGCCCGGATGGCCTCCAGCTTCTCCTGCATGACCCGCCGCACGGCCTGACGCCGCCGCATGAGCTCCGACTGCACCCGGCTGACGAAATCCGTAACCAGGTTGTATTCCTCCGGCGTGACCGGCCGGGTCTCTTCCTTCTTGGCCAGGACTGCTTCCACCGAACGGATGGCCTCCGCCTCGGCCTCCGCCATTTCGGCGAAGCCCGCGTCGCTGGTCAGCGCGTTCAGCGAATCGGCCGCGGCCTCGATCAGGCTCTTGATATCGATCCGCCAGCTGGTGAGGCGAGCCCCCAGGCGAGCGTTGACCCCGGCCCGCCCGATGGCCAGGCTGAGCTGGTCTTCCGGGACCACCACCAGCGCCGTTCGCCCTCGCTCGGGGTCCTCGTCCAGGAACACCCCGGACACCCGCGCCGGGCTGAGGGCCTTGGCGATGAAGGCGGCGGGCTCCGCATTCCACTCGATCACGTCGATCTTCTCGTCGTTGAGATCGCGCACGATGGATTGGATGCGCACCCCGCGCAGCCCCACGCAGGCTCCCACCGGATCCACGCCATCCCGGGTGGCGGCTACCGCCACCTTGGCGCGCTTGCCGGCCTCCCGAGCGATGGCCTTGATCTCCACCAACCCTTGATTGATCTCGGGGACTTCCATCTCCAGCAGTCGCCGCAGCATGTTGGGGTTGCTGCGCGAGACCACGATCACCGGCCCGCGGGACGACTTGCGCACTTCCAGCACATACACCCGCACGCGATCCCGCACGTGGAAGCGCTCCCCCGGGATCTGTTGGTTGCGCGGCAGGATGGCCTCGGCCCGCCCCAGCCCAATGGTGATCGCCTGGGGCGTGATCGAGTGCACCGTGCCGTGCACCATGTCCCCCTCACGCTCGGAGTACTCCTCGTACTGGGCGTCGCGCTCCGCCTCGCGCAGGCGCTGCAGGATGACCTGCTTGGCGGTTTGCGCCGCCACCCGGCCGAAGTCCTTGGGGGTGGACTCCACCAGCGTGATCCCGCCGATCTCGGCTGCCGGATCGAACTGGCGGGCGACCTCTACCGCGACCTCGGTGAGTGGGTTCTCGACTTCCTCCACCACCTCTTTCTCGGCGAAGATCTCCACCTCTCCGGTTTCCGACCGGATGCGCGCCTCAATGGCCTGAGCGGTGGAGGCGTTCACCGAACGACGGTAGGCCGAGACCATGGCGGCCTCCAGGGCCGCCATGACGGTGTCCCGGGTGAGGCCAAAGCGCTCGGTGATTTCGTTGAAGGCGAGTGCGAATTCGGACTTCATCTTGCTAATCCCTGCCTGTGCTCACAGTGGATAATTACGAAGAAAAGTGGGGGCTGCCCACTTTTCCGTCACACCATACCCATCCGGAACCTACTCGTTCATCTTATCATAGCCGCCCTGCACGCGCAAGGTCAGGGCTCGGGCAGCCGATAGAAGATCCTGTTCTGCTGGGTGGAACAGGTACAGGCGCTCACAATGGACGACCCCTTGGTGAGGGTTCCTTCGTAGGCTTGTGCCCCCTCGGCCGCCACCCAACCGTCCAGGGTGAAGGGCACTGCGCCGGCGGCCGGCAGCCATTCCCCATTGTAACGCCGGGCCATATGGAAATGGGTTCCGGTGGATCGTCCGCCTTCGCAGGAGGGATGGCCCAGCAGCGCACCCTGCTCCACCCGCTGCCCGGCAGCAATCCGGCCCTCTTCGGCGATGTGAAAGAAGAAGATGTTCCAGCCGGTGCGCTCGTCGCCGTCCTGGTCGAGATCCAGCACCACCGCCGCCTCGCCGCTGCGGGCAATCACCCCGGCGGCCGGCGCGACCGCCCACTCCCCTGAATAGACGCAGCCACCCTGCTCGGCCGGGGGCGCGAAATCCAGCGCCCCCATGGGCAGGCTCGCGCCCCAGGAAGAGTGGGGCCCCCCGGTGAAATCCCAGATCCGGTCCGGCTCGAACGGCAGGGCCAGTTCGGGCTGCTGCAGATTCCCTGGAATCAGCTCGATGGCACGCGCAAAGGGATCTCCCCACAGCGCCCGATAGGTGGCCGAGAAACCCTCCGGCCCCAGAGCTCGCTCCAGCTCCGGTCCGCCGAACAGGCCGGCCAGCGCATATTGAACCGCCACCGTGCCCGCATTCTGCCAGGGGTCCGGCCGGTACAGCCGGCCGTCGGCGGTCTCGAATTCCCGCAGGGTCCCCGCCCGCCAGCCATAGTAGCCGTCGCTCAGACGTTCTGCGGCCCAGAGCAGCTGGCGAAACAGGCCGCGGTAGTCGGCATCCTCTAGCCCCAGAGGATAGGTTTGCCCCTGACCCTGGGAAAAGGGCAGGCTGAGCGCACCAGTGGAGTACTCCAGCAGCGTCAACAGGAGACGGGGATGCAGGGAGTAGTTGGTCGCCACGACCTCCACCACTTCCCAGGCCGGCCGATCGATCCGATAAGCATAATCGGTGAGATCCGCCAGGTAGCCAGGCCGCCGGGTGATTTCCGACCGCAGATCGAACCCGACCGCAGTGGGGCCGTTGACGACTTCACTGTCGGGCAGGATCTGGAAGGGCGAGCCCGTCAGCGGAAGGTAGTAGGCTGGAATCTGCAGGGGATAGCCGGCTGGAAGGGTAGAGATCGTCGGGGCGATGTCCGGATTGGCGGACAAGACCTCCTCCACCGTGGTATTGAAGTGGGCGGCCAGCGCGGGAAGGGAATCCCCGCTCTGGGCCAGGTAGTCTACGAGCTCTCCGGGAGGGTGGGGCCCGCGGGTGGGGAGCGGGGTTACCGGTGGGGTTGGGAGGGGAGGATCTTCGGCGGTCGGCGTCACCGACGCCGGGGGGCGTGGAGCACAAGCGCACAGAGCCCCCAGCAGCGCCAGGCCCAGGGCGCGGCGCCAGGTCATCGAGAAATGTAGGTCACATAGCTGGCGCACGGGCAGGCCAGAACGGTCTGCCCGTCTTTGACCAGCGCCCCTTGGTAGGGCTTGGCTCCACCCTGGGCTACCCATCCGCTCAACTCGAAGGGAATTGGGCCATCGGCGAGAATCCACTCTCCATTGTACTTACGGGCAAAATGGACATGGGTTCCGGTGGCCGTGCCACCTTCGCAGGAGGGGTGGCCCAGCAGATCGCCCTGTTCGACCAGCGCACCCTCCGCCACGCGCGCAGCCCCGGCGATATGCAGGAAAAGCAGGGTCCAGCCGGTCTGCTCCCGGCCGTCGCCGTCCAGATCCAGCACCACCACGCCCGCCTCGCTGCGCACCACCAGGCCGGGGGCAGAAGCTACCACCCAGTCTTCGGAGGGCGCGCATCCGGTCAAGATGGAGGAGGGCGCAAAATCCAGGGCCGCCCAGGCCGATTCCCGTTCCCAGGCTCCGTGAGGGCCGCCGGTGAACGCCCAGGTGTGGCCGGGCAGGAAGGGCAGGATCAGGTCCGGCTGCCGCAGACCGATCTCATACAACGGGTGATAGTAGCCGAAGGGATCTCCGAACAGCCGCCGATAGGTGGCCATCAGTCCGTCGGGCGAAACCGCCTCCGCCCACTCCCGGCCCAGGATCCTGCCGCTGAAGAAGTATTGAAGGGCGATGGTCCCGGCGTTCAGCTCCGGAGCCAGGCGGACGATCGAGCTGTCCGGGAAGACCAACTCTGTGAGCGTGCCGGCCCGCCAGGCGTAGTAGCCCTCGCCGAGCTCGTTGGACAGCCAACTGAGCTGCCGATACAGCCCCTGCGCTTCCTGGGCGTTGTGCCCCAACGGATAGCGGAAGACCTCCGAGATGGGCTGCTTGGGATTGGTAACCCAGCCCGCATAGTATTCCAGGAAAGCCAACAGCAGGCGGGGGTTCACCGAGTGATCCCGGGCCGCCAGCGTCACAACCTCCGCCCCGGTGCGGGAGCGGCCCGACACCGTCTCGCGATAGCGCTGCAGATACCCGCCCGCCTGCTGCACAAAGCTCGACACGTCGAACTCTGCGGCGTGCGGAGAGTAGACCACCTCGCTATCGGGGATCACCTGCTCGGCGGGCCCGTTGGCACCCAGCCGACGGGGAATGATGAGCAGGGTATCGGGGTCCAGCAGCACCGCATCCTCAGGCAAGGCATCGCCGGAGACGGCAATATCCTCCGGAAGCACTCCGAACCGGACCGCCACCGTGCGCAGGGCATCGCCGGGTTGGGAGCGGTACAGCACGCTCTCGGATCCCGCCCCGACGCTCAAGGTTGGGGTGGGCGGGAAGGTGGGAGAGGCCACCGGTTCGGGAGCCGCCGGGGTTTCGGTAGCGGTGGGTTCAGGGGCCAGCGTTGGAGTGTCGGCGGGCGGGGGGGAGGCTGAGGGAAGTGGCTGCTGCAGGGCGGGCTCCCCGCCGGAGCCGATCCCGCGCGGCGGAGGTACATCGGACCGGCTGCAGGCCAGCACGCTCAGTAGAGCCGCGACCAGGGCCAGCAGCGCCCGGCGATGAAGAGCGATTGGGGGTGACCGCATCACGGTATCGATGGCCTTAGCGTGAGATCTGGTTGCCCGCCGCACGGCAGGCGCAGGCTTCCAGGATCCAATTCCCCTGGGTGAGCGTGCCATCATACGCCGTTCCCCATCCAGAGGAAAGCCAGCCATCCAGCTCGAAAGGCATCGCCCCATCCGCCGTGATCCACTCCCCGTTGTACTTGCGGGAGAAATGCAGGTGGGTGCCGCTCGATACTCCGCCCTCGCAGGATGGGTGGCCGATGCGGTCCCCGGCCTGCAGAGTTGTGCCCACGGCCACCCTATCGCGGGCCTCGATGTGCAGGTACTGCAGCACCCAGCCGGTCCCCTCCAGGCCGTCTCCGTCCAGATCCTGGACTACCAAACCGTAGTCGGTGCGGATGACCGGCCCGTCGGCGGCGGCGACCACCCACTCGTTCGATTGCACGCAACCCAGGGCATCACCGGGCGGGGCGAAATCCAGCGCGGCCCAGGCGGCCCAATTGCCCCAGGCAGCGTGCGGACCGCCGGTGAAGGACCAGCTGCGGCCGCGCTCGAAGGGCAGCTGCAGAGCCGGTTGGGTCAGGTCTTCCGGCACCAGCGGCTCCACCGAGCGCGCGAAGGGATTGCCGAAGAGGATCTGGTACACCCGCGGGAATCCGGCCTCGCCCACCACGCTGCGCCAGATGTCCACCGGGTAGAGCTGTCCGAACAGATGCTGCACGGCCACGGTCCCGGCGTTGATCCCGCTCCCTGGCGGCACGGCGATACCGTCCACCAGAATGTAGGGACCGGCCCACCCAGCCCGCCACAGATAATAGCCCCGGTTGAGCTCATCGGCCGCCCACATCAATTGGCGGTACAGCCCCTCCGACCCATAGCGGGCAAAGCCAATGGGGTAGATGGCCCGCTCGGGGGGCGGGTCCGTTCGGGTCATCCAGCCACTCTGATACTCGAGCACCGCCAGCAGCAGCCGTGGGCTGACCGAGTGGTTGGCAGCGGCCAGCGCCACGATTTCGGCTCCACTGCGTTCTCGACCGTCCACCGTCTCCCGGTAGTCGTGCAGCGCGCCCTGCCAGCGAGCGACCTCCTGTTCGACGTCGAAATCCATGCTCCCCGGTCCGTAGACCAGTTCCGAGTCCGGCACGATCTTGAGGCTGGGCGAGGGGTTCTGGGGAAAGGGTGTGGGCAGGTGCAGCACCTGTCCGACCGACAGGAAATCGGGATTGCCGAGCCCGTTATCGGTCAGGATCTGCTGGACCCCCACCCCGAAGGCGCCGGCGATGCGGTTCAGCGAATCGCCGGGCTGAACCACGTACCACTCGGGCAGGGCCTCCCGGCTGGGCGGTTGGCGTACCGGGTCGGGGGTGGGTGTCGTCGATGGCGCTGGCTGCTCGTTCTGCACGGGCTCGGGGACTTCGACCTGGCTCTCCCCGACCGGCGTGATCGACGGGGCCTTGGTCCCCGGATGCAATGCACTCAGCGGGCTGAAGGGCGAATCGCCGCGCGAGCAGGCGATCGCGATGACGATCAGGCTGAGGACGAACAAGCGCAAATGGGCGCCGATGGAGTCGTCTCCCTGGAGCTGCCCTGTGCCTGGCACCGATCCCTCCCTGTCGCCCCTTTCCGGGCTGGGCTTCCGGCCCGCAGATCGCGCGCCGGCGCCGCCCTTCGGGTTCAAGAAGCGTGCCAGCTAACCGCGGGCCTTCTCCTGCTCCACCAATTGTTCCAGCAGCGTGCTTTCTTCCTCCGGGGACTTCACCTCCCCATCCAACCAGGCGGCTCTCAGCCCGTGCAGGATGCGCCGGTAGGCCGGGCCGCTCGGAACGCCCAAACGCTGCAGCTGGCGGCCGTCGCTGTGCGGCAGGACCCAGCGCCAGCTCTCCAGATACTGCTCCAGGAGGCGCCGGGCCGGCGCCCGGTCGGCCAGCGCCAGCCAGGTGGCCACCAGCGCGCCCTCCACCACGCCTTCCAGACAGTCCACCGCCTCGCTGGGCACGAGGGTTTCCGCACGGGCTTCCAGTTCACAGGGGAACTGGTTGGTCTGGAGCACCACCTGACGCAGCGCCTGAGGGAAGTGCATCCGGTCGCACAAGTCGGCGCGGGCCTGGGTGCCCAGCCCGGCCAGCCACACCGCATAGAGCAGCGATTCCTGGGAGTGCGGGCCTTCCAGCCTCCAGGACGGCGGGGGGGAGAAGCTCCGGGCGGCCAGGAATTGACGCCCCAAGGTGTCGGACCAGCTCAGGGCGGGGTGAATGGCCGGCAGCAGCCCGAGCTCTTGCAGCCGGGCCATGATATCCAGCAGGCGGTCCTCCCGGAAGATCTGGCTGAGCTCGCCTCGAATCCGCTCCCCGCTGACGTCCTCCAGCGTGGGCAGCGCGCGGTGCAATAGCTCCAGGGTGCGCTCTTCAATCACAAATCCCAGCCGTTTCTCCAGACGAACCGCCCGCAGCATGCGGGTGGGATCGTCGACGAAGCTGAGCGAGTGCAGCACCCGGATCTGGCGTTCGCGCAGGTCCCTCCCGCCCCCCCACGGATCCAGCAGCTCCCCGTAATGCCGCCCGTCCAGTCTCAAGGCCAGGGTGTTGATGCTGAAATCCCGGCGGTGCAGGTCCAGTTTGATGCTGCCGCGCGCGATGGAGGGCAGCGCAGTGGGATGGGTATAGAACTCGGTACGGGCCGAGACCAGGTCCAGGCTGAGCGGCAGGCCGCCGACCGGTTCGTGCGCAGTTCCCAGGGCCGCCCGCAACCCGGCATGATCGCGGTCCAGCCGCCACTTGGCGGTGCCGAAGCGCTGGTGGCTGCTGAGTTTGCCGCCGAATCGCTCGGCCAGCCGGCCGGCCAGGGCGATGGCATCCCCCTCCACCACCAGGTCGAAATCCACACTGGGCAGATCCAGTAGAAGATCACGCACGAAGCCGCCGACCAGGTAGAGGGCAGCCCCCAGCGCCTCGGCCTCGGCCGACACCAGCTTCAGCAGCCCCAGCCGGGCGGGTGGGAGGCTGGCCTCCAGGCGGGGGGCCAGGCTGGCCTGGGAAGGCTCGCCGTCCTGACCCAGGGCTTTCAGCAAATCCGTGCGGGTCACGATCCCGATGACCTGCCCGCCGGTCGGGTCGACTACCGGCACCTGTCCCCAGTTGTGCTCGATCATCAGACGCTGCAGCCGGTGCAGCGAGTCCGCTGGGCTCACGGTTACCGACCCGGCCTCCATGACCTGCGAGACCGGGTGGACGCCCATACGATGCGACATGGCACGATCCACAGCCCGCCGGGTGAGCAGGCCGACCACCCGGCCGGCGTCCGTCACCGGATACCCCTCATGGCCGAACTGGCGCATCAACTCGGCTGCCTCGGCGATGGAGCGACCAAGGTCAAGTACCTGTGGATCGCGGGACATGATCTCGGCCACTGTGCGCACTGGTTCCACCAGTTGCTCCAGCGCCTGGATCAACTGCTGACGGGAGGCCGCCAGATCCCCGTCCCGGATCAGGGCCGCGGCCGCCCGGCTGTGGCCGCCGCCCCCGAAGCGCTCGGCGATCTTGCCGACGTCGATGGAGGCACTGGTGGACCGGGCCACTAGTTGAATGTTGCCGTTCAACCTCACCAGCATGAACAGCCCGGATACATCGAATACGTCCCCCAATTTGTGGGCCAGGGCGGAGACCTCATCCAGCATGCCTTCCGCAGAACCGCAGGCGATCAGCACCGGCAGCCCGTGGTAGTGCAGCGTCTGGGCTTCTTCCAGCAGGCGTTCGTACAACCTGCGCTGATCGGGGGAGAGTGGCTGGTTCAGGAACTCGTCGGCCACCCTCAGGCTGGCTCCCTGCTCCAGCAGCCAGGCGCAGGCGCGCACGTCGCGCGGGGTGGTCCCTGGGTAGGAGAGCGAGCCGGTGTCTTCATAGATGCCCAGCAGCAGCAGGGTAGCGGCCGGCATATCCAGCACGGGCTCTTCTTCTAGCAGCGCTTCGACCAGCAGCGTCGTGGTGGCGCCGACCTGCTCCAGATGGCTCTTCCAGTTGGAATGCAGTCCCGAACCGGCCGGGTGGTGGTCCAGGACCTCCACCTGGGTCTTCCCGCTGACCCCTTTGACCGACAACAACGACTGGGTGTCTACCAGGGTGACCCGGCCGACCCGTTTGGAGGGAAGATCGGTTTGTTCCAGCAGGTGGAAGCGCTCACCGTACAGCGTGAGGTATCCGCGCACGTTGCGGTTCACCCGTGGGGGGAGGACCGCGACAGCCTGCGGCTCCAGCAGCGAGGCAGCCAGCAGCGAAGCCACGGCGTCGAAATCTGCCTGATCGTGGGTGAGGATCAGGTGCACGAGGGTCCTCTCTGGGGAAGAAAGGAGGGCGGGCCGGCGGCTGTCCTCCGGGTCCGGGCAGCCGGCATTATACATCTGGGGGTGAATCCCTAGGCGGGGACCAGCAATGCGCCCTCGAAGCCGGCCAGTGCGAGCGCCAATTGCCCGTGCTCCACCTGGAACTGGCGGCCGGAGAGCGCCTCTCGGACTGGCTGCCCCTCTTGCCAGCCGAGCTCGGCAGCCGGCAGGGAGATAGCGGCGCGCGCCCGTGCCCCGTTCAGCATCACGGCCAGGGTGGAGGCCCCTTCCAGCCGCACCGCCAGGGCCGCCGCCCGGCCCGGGGAGCCGAGCGCAATGCGGGCGATCTCCCCCTTACGCAGCTGGGGAAGCTGGCGCCGCAGGGTGATGAGGCGCTGCACGTGCTGGCGCAGTTCCTGCTCCCAATCCTGCTTGTCCCAAGGGAAGGCACCGCGGCAGCCGGGATCCTTGCCGCCCTCCAACCCGATCTCATCGCCGTAGTAGATGCCGGGCGCGCCCGGATGGGTGAACTGGGCCAGGAGCGCCAGGCGTACCTTGGCCAGATTCCCGCCCAGTTCGGTGCGGAGCCGAGGCGTGTCGTGGCTGCCCATGGTGATGTAGTGGCCGGCCGCCTGCCCCTTGGGGTAGATCTTCACCAGGCCCTCGACCTTTTCGGAGAAGGCATTCCCGCCGTCGGTTTCCTCCCCGCGCAAGTAATCCAGCACGGCCTGCCGGAAGGGGTAATGAAGCAAGCCGTCGAAATGCCGCGGGCCGACCCAACGCGGATCTGGATGCCAAATCTCCCCTACCAGGTAAGCCTCCGGGTTGGCCTGCTTCACGGTCTGGCGGAATTCGGCCCAGAAGTCATCGTCGTCGATCTCGTTGGGCACGTCCAGCCGCCAGCCGTCCGCTCCCTGCTCGATCCAATGCCTGGCCACGCCCAGGAGGTATCGGCGCACCTCCGGATTGGCGGTGTTGAACTTGGGCAGCTCTTTGTGGTCCCACCAGCCGAGGTAGCTCTCCAGCTTTCCCGTCCCATAGGCCCGGACCGGAAAGCTCTTCACATGAAACCAGTCCCGATAGGGTGAGTGCTCCTGATTGTCCAGCAAATCGTTGAAGGCGAAGAAGCCGCGGCCGCAATGGTTGAAGACCCCGTCCAGCACCACCCGCATCCCGACCCGGTGGGCCCGCTTCAGCAGCCGGCGAAGGTCCTCCAGGGTTCCTAGTTTGGAATCGATGCGGTAGTAGTCGGACGTGTTGTAGCGGTGGTTGCTGGTCGCCTGGAAGATGGGATTCAGGTACAGGGCATTGATCCCCAGGTCCGCCAGGTAGTCCAATCGCTGCAGGATCCCTTCCAGATCGCCCCCCTGGAATCCCCAGATGGTGGGCGGTGAGCCCCAGGGCTGTACGTTGGCGGGGTCATTGGACCCGTTTCCGTTGGCGAAGCGATCCGGGAAGATCTGATAGAAGACCGCCTCCGGCACCCAGTCCGGGATGAGACTCGGCTCAGCCACCGGGCTGCTCTCCGGCCCCGCTGAGCACGTGCAATTCATCCACTGCCCTCCGCTGGGCCGTCTCCGGATCTGCCCCCTGCAGGGAGACCGCCCGGGCCGCACGTTCCAGGATTTCGATGTGGATCGGATCGAGCGACCACAGCGGCAGGGCTGTGCCGGACCGCACCGCGGCGTGCATGGCGGCCACCGCGGCCTCGGTGGGCTCCGCCAGCGCGAAGGTCGGCAGGTGGGCGCCGTGGGCAGTCTGGCTCCAGTTGAGTTGCGCCTCGGGCGAGATCATGCGCAGGACAAAGGTCCAGGCGGCTTGCAGGTCGGCTCCCTGCAGGGCCGCCGAGAGATAGGCGTTCTCGGTCCAGACAAAGCCGGCCATTCGACCGCCCGTCCCTGGATAGGTTGGCCAGGAATCGACCGCCAGATTAGCCTCACCCAGCGACCGCACCAACAGGGGATAGAGCTCGGTGCTCCCCACAAACCAGGCGGCTCCTCCGGCCAGGAAGAGCTGCAGGTCTTCGTCGGTGTTGAATACCACCGGCCCGGCCCGACTGAGGTCGCGCAGCACCGTCAACCAGCACAGACCAAGCGCGCCCTCAACCGCAGGCTGGGAGCCGGGAGAGAGCAAACCCCCTCCGCAGGCCTCCGATTGGGGCACTGTGTAGAGGTACCCGAAATCCAACGCCGCTCCAACGCTGGTAGTTCCTCGCAGCCGGCGGGAGGTTTCCAGCAAGTCCGGAAGGCTGGCGGCGGGGATCTGCGCCAGGCTGCGGTTGCGATAGAGCACGTTGCCGTGCATACGCACCGGCAGGCCAAGCACTTCGTTCTGAAAGGCGACCTGCGACCAGGCTAACGGGTGCAGGCTGCGCTGGATTTCGGCAGTGACGGAAGGGCTCAGGTCGAGGATGACGCCCTGGGCGCTGAGGTCCGGACCCCAAGGTGAGGGTGCCAGGAAGATGGAAGGCAGCTCACCGGCGACTGCGGCCTCCCGAATGGCGACCTCCAACTCATCGGCAGGGATATAGGAGAGCGAGAATTCGACCGCGGGGTGCTCGGCTTGAAACAGGTTGATCAGATCGGTCAACCCGCCCACGGCGCCCGGACTCCACGAAACCCAGATCGAGACCTTGCCCTGAAGGTTCGATCCGGGGGTAGGGGTCGCCGGCGCAGGGGCGGCGGTGGCGGTCGCCGTCGGGCTGGGAACAGGCAGCGGTGTAGCCGTCGTGGCCTGTGCGCCCTCCGTGCACCCGGTCGTCACGGCAGCGAGCCAGAGGCTGAGAAGCGCGATGGGGAAGAGAGCTTTGGCAGGCGCCACCCAGCTAAACCTGTCTGAGGCCGAAGCTGTGGGGACCCCGGCTCCGGGGCGGATACGGCGGGGGAGTGTACCACAGCGCCCTCGCCCAAGCCCGGGCAGTATAATCGCCTCATGGCGCCCGACGTCTGGAGGCTGATCCTCTCTCCCCCCATGACCGGTCCGGACAACATGGCGCTGGATGAGGCCCTGCTGGAGTCGGCGGGCCGGGGCCAGGGTGGCCCCACGCTGCGGCTCTACGCCTGGGACCCTCCGTGCTTGTCGATTGGCTATGCGCAGCCGTTTAATCAGGTCGATCGCGGCGCCTTGCGGCGGCGTAACTGGGACCTGGTGCGGCGCCCCACTGGAGGGCGGGCCATCCTGCACACCGATGAGCTGACCTACGCGGTGGTCGCGGCAGACCAGGGCCCGGTATTTGCCGGGGGGGTGCTGACCAGCTACCGCCGGTTGAGCGCGGGGCTGGCCCTTGGAGTGAGCTCCCTGGGGCTCGCCGTCCAGGTGCAGCCCGGGACCCGGTCCGACGCTCCAACCTCCGCCGATCCGGTGTGCTTCCAGACCCCGGCCGCGCACGAGATCACCGTGGCCGGCAGAAAGCTGCTGGGCAGCGCCCAGCTGCGGCGCCGTGGCGCGGCTCTGCAGCACGGCAGCTTGCCGCTGCGCGGCGATCTCGGCCGCATTTGCCTCGCTCTACGCTATCCCAACGGAGGGAACCGGAGTGCCGCACGACGTGCGCTGCGCCGGAGCGCAGCAACCGCCGAAGAGTTGCTGGGAGCACCGCTCTCATGGGAGCTGGCCGCGCAGGCGCTGGTGGCCGGATTTCAGCAGGCACTCGGCGCGATCTTCGAGCAGCAAGAGCCCAGCGCCTCTGAACTGCAGCGGGCGGCCGAACTCAATGATGAGCGATACCGCCACCCGGCCTGGACGGAGAGGATCTAGTCCCCTGCATGCAGATCGCGGCCCTCACCATCGAACTCCATCTGCCGGGGTGCGCCTCTCTGAAGGAGAAGCGCGGGCGATTGAAGCCGCTGCTGACCGCCCTGCACCGCGAGTTCAATGTCTCGGCGGCTGAGATCGATCACCTGGATGCACACCGCTCCGCGCTGATCGCCTGCGTGGTCGTCAGCAACAGCAGCGTACATGACCAGCAGCTGCTGGGCAAGATCCCGGGCTGGATCGAGCGCCGACGGCCCGATCTGCAGGTGGTCGACCACCTCATCCAGTCCTACTGACCGCGGTTCAGACGGCTTGCCCCAGAATCTAAACCACGCAGCGTAGGCTGCGTGGTTTAGATCGTGGAAACGCGGTTGCCAGCCAGCGATCCAAAACAGAAGGAGGTTTATGCCGCCACGTTGGCCTTCAGCGCGCGCCGGCGCACCAGGGTCCGCAGCCGCGAGGCCAGCAGACTGGCATGCACCGGTTTGATCAGGTAATCGTCGGCGCCGGCATCCAGGGCCCGGGCGACACTGCCGGGAGAACCCAAGGCAGAGAGAATCAGGATCGGCACATCCGAGAAGGAACGAATACGCTCGCAGACTTCCCAGCCGTCCACTTCCGGCATGAGCAGGTCCAGGATCACCACATCTGGGCTGGTCTCTCCTTTGCAGGCCTCAATGCCTTCCGTGCTGGAGAAGACCGCCTGGATCTGGAAGTCCTGGCCACGCAGCAGCGTGCGCAGCATGGTGGACAAATCCGGGTCGTCGTCGATGAGCAGTATTTCGATGGCCATCTTGGGCTCCCTGATGTCGTCCACATTATCCACGATGAAGCCTGCCCTTTGACCTTACACCTGCCTTCCAATAGTACAGGGCTCCACTTGCCCATCTCCGGGACTAAAGCTAAGATACCCGCGGGCCTTTAAGACTCCGGATTGCTGCTTTTAAACTAGCGACGTGATGGAAACTACCACCCCTGCAGGCTCTGCCCGCCTCCTGGTCTGCCCTCAGTGCTCGCGGCAGATTCCAGGCGATTCGCGAACCTGCCCCAATTGCGGGGTCGACTTCGCGATGCTGGCCCTCCTGGCCGAGCGAGCCTACCTGGACGGATTCCCGGAAACCGCCCCGATCCACGCGCCCCCCGAGGCCCTGGTCCCCCGCCTGGGCGAGTATCTGATCCAGCAGGGGCTGATCACCCAGCAGGACCTGGAACAAGCTCTCAAGCGCCAGAAGGAGACGGCCCGCTCCGGGGAGCGTCTGCTGCTCGGCCAGACCCTGCTGGCCATGGGGCTGGTCGATCGTGAGACCCTGGATCGGACCATCACCAGTCAGATCATCGAGTTGCACGGCGCGCTGCAGGAGGCCAACCGCACCCTGGAGCGGCGGGTTTCGGAGCGGACCAAGGAACTGCGCCAGGCGTTGAGCCGCTTGCGCGAGCTCCACGACCTCAAGGCCAACCTGATCTCCAATGTCTCTCACGAGCTGCGAACCCCGCTGGCGCACGTCAAAGGCTACCTGGAGCTGCTGGCGGAGCGGCAGCTGGGCCCCTTGACACCCGAGCAGCAGAAGTCGGTGGAGGTGATGCTGCGCGGTGCCGGCCGTCTCGAACGCCTGATCGACGACTTGATTTCCTTCTCCACCGCCTCTCGCGAGGGGCTGAGCCTCAAACGGGAGCCGACCTCGGTTGCGGCCCTGGCCGATCAAGTCGTGGTGCGTTCACGCGAGAAGGCCGACAAGGCCGGGGTGAACCTGCTGGTGGAGGTGGCCGAGACCCTGCCACAGGTGCAGGCCGACCAGGAGAAGCTGGGCTGGGTGCTCTTCCAGTTGGTCGACAACGGAATCAAGTTCACCCCCGCGGGCGGCTCGGTTAGCGTGTTGGCCACCGCCCAGGACGGTCTCCTGGCTATTGCGGTTGTGGACACCGGCATCGGTATCCCGGAGGAACGGATCGAAGAGATCTTCGAGCCTTTCCACCAGTTGGACGGGTCACCCACTCGCCGCTATGGCGGCACCGGCTTGGGGCTGACGCTGGTCCGGCAGATCCTGGAAGCTCACGGGGCTTCCGTCAAGGTGGAGAGCGCCGAAAACCAGGGCAGCACCTTCCGCTTCAGCTTGCCGCTGGAAGTAGGACCATGACCGGGCCGCTGGTGCCCCCGGGGCCGCTTACCCATGGCACCGAGCTCAATGCAGTCTATGCCATTGCGCGCATCGTCGCCGAGACCTACGATACCGAGGCCGGCCTGGATGCGGTTTTCCGGCTGTCCCGAACCATCTTCATTTTCGATGTAGTCTCGCTATTCCTGCACAATGAGGACACCGGCCAGCTCGAACCCTCCTATGCACTGGCGCTGGGCCGGGGACGGGCCAAGGAAGCCGACCTGGCCTGGGGCGAGCCTGCCGCCAGCGAGGCCTACCGCAGTGGGCAGACGGTATTGCGCCATGAGGACGCCGGCCCCAGCGTGAAGGGGCGGGAACGACGGCGGGATTACCTGGGCCTGCCGATGATGGTGCACGGGCGCTGTGTCGGCGGACTGGTCTTTGGCCGCTTTGGCGGGCCCTCGTTTCCACCGGAGCACATCCGATTGGCCGAGTTCGTCGCCTGGCACGTGGGCCAGCTACTGGAAAACCGCCGCATGGCCCGCCGCATCGCCACCCTGGAAGCCCAGCGCGAGCTGGCGCGCATGCAGGACGAGTTCATCTCCACCATTTCCCACGAATTGCGCACGCCCCTGGGTTTCATCAAGGGCTATGTGACCACCCTGATGCGCCAGGACACCGCCTGGGATGCCGAGACCCGGATGGAGTTCCTGCAGATCGTGGACGAGGAAGCCGACCGGCTGCGCGAATTGATTGACAACCTGTTGGACTCCTCCAGGCTGGAGACCGGCTCATTGGGTATGACCAAGGAGCCGATCCACGTCGGCACCCTGATCCGGGATACGGTCTCGCGCACCAAATCGGCCTATCCCGAGATGGATCTGCGAATGGAGCTGGCCGACGACCTGCCGCTGATCAGCCTGGATCCTACTCGGGTGGCCCAGGTGCTAGATAACCTGCTCTCTAATGCCCACAAATATGCCTCCGCCGGACCGGTGGTCATCCGGTCCTACATGAACAATAATGCGGTCAAGATCGAAGTGGAGGATTCGGGACCGGGGATTCCCTCCGAGCACATTCCACGGCTGTTCGAACGCTTCTATCGAGTCCCGGACCAGACCGTCAACGTGCGCGGCACGGGCCTGGGCCTGTACATCTGCCGCAAGATCGTGGAGGCGCATGGTGGGGAGATCGGCGTAACGAGCCAGCCCGGAGCGGGAACTCGTTTCAATTTCACACTTCCGGTACATGTACTTGCTCCCACAGTGGAAGGGGAGGGGCACGATGTCTGACGAGAAAACCATCCTGGTGGTAGACGACGAGCCGCGCTATGTGCGGCTGGTCCAGGTGAACCTGGAGACCGCCGGTTACAAGACCGATATGGCCCACAACGGCCAGGAGGCGGTTGAACGGGTGGCTGCCGACCAGCCGGACTTGATCCTGCTGGACGTGATGATGCCAGTGATGGACGGATTCACTGCTTGCGAACGCATCCGCGAGTTTTCGACGGTGCCCATCATCATCCTGACCGCCAAGGGGGAAGAGCGCGATCGGGTGCGGGGCTTGGACGCCGGGGCGGACGACTACGTGGTCAAGCCGTTCTCCGCCCAGGAGTTGTTGGCGCGCGTGCGAGCGGTGCTGCGCCGAGCAGAACGCCAGGCCGACAGCAACTTCCATCAGCCCATCTACCAACATCATGAACTGCAAATCGATCTGGCACGCGCCCAGGTCACGTGCGACAAACGGGATGTCTCACTGACCGCCACGGAGTACCGCCTGCTGCAGACTCTGGCTGCCGCCGAGGGCCGGGTGCTCACCACCGAGGATCTGCTAAGCGAAGTCTGGGGGCCGGAGTACCGAGAGGACAAGGAGATTCTGTGGGTCTGTCTTAGCCGGCTGCGGCAGAAGATCGAGCCCGATCCAAAGAACCCCATTCACATCGTCACCAAGCAGGGCCTGGGGTACATGATCCCCCCCGAATCCGAGGATGGGAACGCGTAGCCGGAGAACCGCCCGATGAACCTCTCGCAAACGCTGATCCTGAGGACCAAGATGCTGGGGGCCATCCTGCGGGATGCGCGGCTGAAGGCGGGCAAGAGCCTCAAGCAGGCGGCGGCCCTGGTCGGGCTGAGCAGCGGTGCGCTCTCGGCAATGGAGCGCGGCCGGCGCAGCGCAGCCATCTCACTGCCCGAACTGGAACTGCTGGCGTTCTACTACCGGGTCCCCCTTGGGCAATTCATCTCCACCCAACCGCTGCCCACGGAAAGGCGGATGGACTTCGACCCCCGCTTGGTCATCAGCCTGCGACAGAAGATGATCGGCGCCATGCTGCGCCGCCACCGGGATGAGGCCGGACTTTCCATCCGCGCCCTGGCCGAGCGGGTCGGTTACCCCAGCAGCCGGGTGAGCGCCTACGAACGCGGCGAGCGCCCGATCCCGCTGCCTGAGCTGGAGGCGCTGCTCAAGGTCCTTGGCCGTCTGGTGGACGCCTACGTCGATCAGCAGGGCCCGGTGGCCGAATGGGTGCAGACCCAACAGGCCAACGAGAACCTCAAGCAATTGCCCCGCGACCTGCGCAGCTTCCTGGCCGACCCGCAGAATCAGACTTATCTCCGGCTGGCCAAGCGCCTGAGCGAGCTCTCCTCGGAGAAGTTGCACGGCCTGGCGGAGCTGCTGCTCGAGGTCACTCCGTGAACCGGGCAGCCGGCGAGCTCCAGCAGGAAGGGATGACCGCCTTCCGATCCGGCCAGCTGGAACAGGCCATCCAGCTCTTCGAGCAGGCCCGCAGCTCCTTCGCCGCAGGCGGGCAGGAAGGGGAGGCCGCCGAGGCCTCCAACAATCTCAGCGTAGCGCTGTTGATGGCGGAGCGCCCCAGGGAGGCCATGCAGGCCGTCCGGGGCACGGCGGAAGTATTCACCCGCCTGGGCGACGATCGTCGCGCCGCCCAGGCCTTTGGCAATCTGGCCTCCGCCCTGGAGGCCTGCGGCGAGCTCGCCGAAGCCGAATCCGCCTATCAGGCAGCCGCGCAACGTTTCCAACAGCTGGGGGATGAGGAATCCCGGTCGGTTACGCTGAAGGCCCTGTCGGGCCTGCAGTTGAAGGACCGCCGGCCGCTGGAGGCCGCCGCCACACTGCAGAGCGGAGGGGGCCGCCCCAGCCTGCGCTCCCGCCTGATGCAGTTCCTGCTCCGCCTGCTCGCGCGGGTGCGAGGCGGCTGACCTCCCCGCCGGCCGAAGAGAAATCCGAGTGGGCCACCCTTCGGGCTGGACCATCCAACAGACTTCCTCGCAGGACCACGCCAAAGTATCGGGACTGATCGCCAGCGCCCGCTGGAAACACCTGCATCTGGATTGGATTCAGCCGCATCAGCTGGCCGGCCAAGTCCCCTTCCTGCTGGCCTGGCACGACGGATTGCCCTTGTGCGCGCTGGGCTGCCCTCCCGATCCACCTCAGGTGGCCTGGATTCGAGTGTTTGCGGTCACTTCCGGCGTGAGCTTGGGGGGATCCTGGGAGACCCTCTGGTCGCCCTCGCTGGCCATGCTGAGGGAAGCCCGGGTGCTGCAGGCGGCCGCGCTGGTGAGCGCCGGCTGGATGGAACCCCTGCTGGAGAGCTCCGGGTTCAGCCTTGAGAATGATGTGGTCTTCATGGAGCACCGGCTGAGCGGCATCCCCGAGCTCCCACCCCATCCCGGGGAACTGCGGCCGTTGCGACCGGCCGACCTGCCGGGGGTGCTCTCAGTCGATTGGCGAGCCTTTGACGGACTCTGGCGCTTCTCGACCCACACCCTGAAGGCGGCCCTGGACTCTGCCGGCCGGGCCAGCGCGGTGGAAGCGGAGGGGAAGGTGGTGGGCTATCAGATCACTACCGAATCGCCCTTTGGCGCCCACCTGGCCCGGCTGGCGGTGGAGCCTGCCTGGCAGGGACGGGGTATCGGCCGCGCCCTGGCGGTGGAGGCCTTGAACTGGGCCGACGGCCGGGGCCTGGATGTGCTCTCGGTCAATACCCAGTCCGACAACGCTGCAGGGCGCCGGCTGTATCGATCGTTGGGTTTCCTGGAATCCGGCCAGGTCTTCCCCGTATACGGGCTACCCCTCACAGCCCCATAGCCTGGCCGGGCCGAGGTTCCTTCTGCGGCGGCCTTTTGCCCTACCGCTTGGGCAAGTTCATGAGCGCTTCCAACAGATCGACCGGAACGGGGAAGATGATGGTGCTGTTCTTCTCCACCGAGATCTCCGTCAGCGTCTGCAGATAGCGCAGCTGAACCGAGACCGGGTGCTGGGCCATGATGTCAGCGGCCTCGGTGAGCTTGCGGGCCGCCTCGAATTCGCCTTCGGCGTGCACGATCTTGGCGCGCTTCTCACGTTCTGCTTCCGCCTGCTTGGCCATGGCTCGCACCATGGTCGGTGGCAGTTCCACATCCTTCACTTCCACGATGCTGACCTTCACCCCCCACGGCTCGGTGGTCTCATCGATGATGTGCTGCAGCTTCTGGTTGACCTGCTCCCTGCCGGAGAGCAGTTCGTCCAGGTCAGACTGTCCCAGCACGTTGCGCAGGGTGGTCTGGGCGATGTTCCAGGTGGCCTGCCGGAAATCCGCCACCTGGACGATGGCCGCGCTCGGATCGACCACCCGGAAGAACAACACCGCGTTGACCCGCACGGTGACGTTGTCGCGCATGATGGCTTCCTGCGACGGCACGTCCATCGTAATCACCCGCAGATCGACCTTGACCATGCGATCGATCATCGGGACGATGAGGAACAGTCCCGGCCCACGCGGCCCAACCAGGCGCCCCAGGCGGAAGATCACCCCGCGCTCATACTCCTGCACGATGCGGACGGCGGAGCTCAGGACGGCCAACAGCAGAAGCAGCAAGGCCACCATCGGCAGGCTCGCAAACTTGAGTAGGAACTCCATAAGTCTCCCTCCTGTTTGACCGGGGAACGGCCTCCCCTCCTTTCATTATACTGACCGGGCCTGACCACCTGGGTTCGACAATCCCGATCAGCTATGGCAGAATGTCACCTGCACCATTCCGCGGAGGAGACATGAGCAAGCGGGACGAACTGCGAGAGCGCCGTCAGGGAGAACGCACTCGTAAGCAGCTCACCTACGTACTCATCACGATCGGTGTGGCCCTCATCCTGGTGGCAGTGTTGATTCTGCCCAACTTCGCCCCGGCCGGCGACTTCGCCACGGTTGAGCCGGGCCAGTGGCCTCAGCCGGACCGCACGAGCCTGGGCGATCCGCAGGCTCCCGTGTTGGTCGAGGTGTTCGAGGACTTCCAGTGCCCGGCCTGTAAGCGCTTCACGGAGGGGATCGAACCGGAGATCCTGGATACCTACGTAGCCACCGGGAAGGTCCATTACGTTTTCCTGCAATATCCATTCATCGGCAACGAATCGCTGCAGGCCGCCAAGGCCAGCCTGTGCGCGGCGGACCAGGATCGCTTCTGGGATTACAAAGAGGTGCTGTTCGCCAACCAGACCGGGGAGAACGTCGGCGCGTACCTGGACAACCGCCTGGTCGCCTTCGCCGAGTCGCTGGGGCTGGACGCCGACGCCTTCCGCACCTGCCTGCAGTCCGACCAGCATACCGAGACCATCACAGCTGAGTTCCGCCGGGGCAACGAGATGGGCACCACCGGGACGCCCTCGGTATTCGTGAACGGGGTGCACGTGGCCCCTGGTTTCGTGCCGTCCGTCGAGCAGTTGAGCGAGGCGATCGAGGCGGCGCTGGCGGAGTCAGAGGGCTCTTAGCGAGGTCACTGCAACAGCACGGCAACCTGGGCTACCACCCAAACCAGGACCGGAGCCACCACCAGGGCCGGTAGCAGATTGCCCGTCCGAATCGGCCGCAGCTCCAGCAGGCTCCCGATCGCCAGCCCGATAAGCAGCACGCCTCCCACGGCGCTCATCTCGGCCATCATCGCCTCGCTGAGCACCGCCTGGGCCTGCCCGGCAATCAGGGTCAGCCCACCCTGGTAGGCCAGCACCCCCACGGTTGAGAACATCACCCCCATACCAAAGGCCGAGGCCAGCGCCAGCGCCGCAAAACCGTCCAGGGTGGACTTGATCGCCAGCAGGCTGTAGTCGCCGGTCAGCCCATCCTGGATGGAGCCAAGGATCGTCATCGGGCCGACCTCGAAAAGCAGGGTGGCGGTCAGGAAGCCACGCACGAAGCGGCCTCCGGCGCCCTCGACCTCCCCGCTCCGGGCGAAGCGCGCCTCCAGCCGGGCCCCGATACCGGTGAGTCGTTGCTCCACCTGCCACCATTCTCCCAGCAGCCCCCCCAGCGCCAGGCTACCGAGCGCGATCAGCGGACTCTCCGTCTGCAGGAACAGCCGCACACCGATGGCCAGGGTGAACAGGCCCAGCGCGGAGGTCACTGTGCTGCGCACGCGCTCAGGCAGACGATTGCCGAAGGCCAGGCCCAGGCTGCCGCCAAGCAGCACGCTGGCGACGTTGAGCACCGTCCCGGTCATCCCGGATCAGCCTTCCCCGCCCTTGGCCATGCTGGGCCGGTCGACCCCAGCCAGTCTGTTTTCATGCAGGGCCAGGATGAAACACAGGGAGGATAGGCGGTTCATGTAAGCCAGCAGGTGCGGGCGTCCCAGGGCGCCCTCGTGCGCGAGCCTGGCCAGGGCGCGCTCGGCACGCCGCACGATGGTCCGGGCCAGGTCCAGGCAGGCGCCCGCCCGGCTGTCGCCCCCCAGGACGAAGCCTTTGGGCATCTCCACGCCCTGGCCCAGCCGCCCGATCTGATCTTCCAGCCAATCGACCCGAGCCGGCTCCAGCAGTTGGAAGCGCGGCTCGCCCTGCGGTCCGGCGGCCAGCTCTGCCATCATGTGGTACAGGTCCCGCTGGGCCTGGCGCAGGACCTCAACCGCCTCGGCTGAGCTGCAGAAGGCGCGCGCCAGGCCCAGTGCGGCGGAAGCTTCATCCAGCAAGCCGTAGGTATCCGGCAGGGGGTGGTGTTTGGGCACCCGGTCCTCCCCCAGCAATCCGGTGTACCCATCGTCGCCCTTGCCGGAATAGTAGCGGGACATGCGCCGAATTATAGCTTCGTCGCTGATCCCTTCCCTCGGCTGTATAATCGGAATCCGCAATAAGGGGGCCATGAGCCAACGCAGCGGCAATTTCCTGGCCGGGCTACTGGTCGGCCTGCTCTCCACGGGATTGCTCCTCCTGCTGACCTCCAGACCGCGCGGTCAGCCGGTCCTACTGCTGCCGCCTCCCACGCCCCTGCCTGTGCGAGTGCACGTCTCCGGGGCGGTGAGCCGTCCAGGTGTGTACGAACTGGCCCAAGGCGCCATCGTGGAGCAGGCCATCGAGGCCGCCGGAGGTAGCCTGGCGGCGGCCGACCTGGGATCCCTCAATCTGGCAGCACAACTGCAGGACGGTCAACAGGTCATCGTGCACCAACCGGGAGAGGAGCAACCACCGACCCCCTCCAGCCCGCCAGGCGGCAGTGGGGAACTGGTCAGCGTGAATACGGCGACGGCCGCCGAACTGGAGAAGCTGCCCGGTATCGGGCCGGTGCTGGCGCAGAACATCCTGGAGCACCGCCGAGCCCACGGTCCGTTCTCCCGGGCGGAGGATCTGCTGAACGTCTCCGGGATCGGGCCCAGCATTCTGGAGGCGATCCGCGACCTGGTCGTGATCCCCTGAGCTTGCGGGGGAACCAGGGCGGATTGGATCGGCTCCGGCTTGGCCGTATAATGCGAAGGCATGCCCGAACTGCCCGAGGTGGAGACCATTCGTTTGGCGCTGCGGCAGGGAGCGGGCGGCGCTCCGAAGCTTCCCGGCCAGCGCATCGAAGGCGTCCGGCTCGGATGGCCCCGGCACATCGCAGCCCCCTCCCCCGCGGCCTTCCGCAGGCGCATCCTGGGGCAGACGATCCAGGACGTGCAGCGGCGGGGGAAGTACCTGGTGCTGCCGCTGACCCAGGGGACGCTGCTCATCCACCTCATGATGAGCGGCGACCTGGGGATGCTGCCCGCCGGCGAGCCGCCCCGCCCTCACGATCACACCATCCTCACCCTGGACACCGGTTGGGAGCTGCGCTTCAACGACCCGCGCAAGTTTGGCAAGGTGCTGCTTCTGCCCCGGCCGGAGCAATTGCTGGGAGGGCTGGGTCCCGAGCCGCTCTCGTCACAGTTCACCCGCCAGGTCCTGGCCGATCGTCTGGCTGGCCGTGGACGGAGGTTGAAACCGCTGCTTTTGGATCAGTCTTTCGTGGCCGGCCTGGGCAACATCTATGCCGATGAAGCGCTGCACCGGGCCCGCCTGCACCCCATGCGCAGAAGCGACAGTCTGCGGCCAGAGGAAGTGGCGGCGCTGTGGCGCGGAATCCGTCAAGCGCTCAGGGCAGGCCTGCGCCACAACGGCGCCAGCATCGACTGGGTCTACCGGGGGGGCGACTTCCAGAATCACTTTCGGGCCTATGGCCGAACGGGTGAGCCCTGTCCGGTTTGCGGCACGCCCATTCAGCGCATTGTGGTCGGCCAGCGCAGCACGCACTTCTGTCCTCAATGCCAGCAGGAGAGACCAGCATGACCCCTGGTAGCCCGGGCCTCATGGGAGCCTTGTTGATCGTCATCGGTTTGGCCTTCGCGCTCCTGGCCATCGCGGTGGTGCTCAATCGCCGGGATTCGGAAGCGAAACAAGCGGAGGAAACGGACGAACCGGCTCAGTTCGATTCCGAGGAGCCGGAGGACGTGCCGGAGATCCCGCTGTCTGAGGCCGCTGAGGATCAGCCGGATTCGGTGAGCGCCGAGCCGTCGGAACTCCCGAAGGCCGAGCCTGTGCGGCCACCGGAGCCGCATCCGCCCAGCCCCCGGGCGCTGCTCCCGCTGGCGGAGCTGCTGCGGGAAGAGGTCACCGGGCAACTGATTCTGCGGTTGGGAGACCAGGTCATCCGGTCGGCCGCTGACCTGCAGAGCGAAGCCGACCGGCGCAAGATACAGTACGCCTCGGCGGACCTGGCCGACTGGTTCAAGGGCCTGGAGATCCCGGCCAGGCCCAGGCGATCGGGTGGTGACAGGCGGCGCAGCGCCAAGAAGGCGGAGGCGGCTCAGCCGGCAGATCCGAGCCGGGCAGAGGCGGGGGCCTTGTCCACCCCGGACCCCGCGGCCCCGCGGCCAGTCGACATGATCGAGGCCATCAACGCCATTCTGGACCGGCAGCTGGCCAAGGCCGAAGGTGTTCCGCGGGCGGTTCGGCTGGTGCCGGATCCCACAGGCGGCGTCCGGGTGCTGCTCGGGGTGAAGAGCTACCCGCTGGAAGAGATCCCCGACGAGAGCATCAAGTCACTTATCCGGCAAGCCGTGGCGGAGTGGGAAGAGAGTCAATAAGCTCCCACGCTTCCTCAACCGGTTCGGTTTCCAGTCGCCCGCCCCGCTCCACCAGGCGGGCGACCGGCGTCAGCGGGTCATGGATGAAGAACAGCCAGGCATCCGACTCGAGCGCCCAGCGCTGCCAGCGCTGCTTGGTGGTGATGTTTTCCAACGGCTCCACATCGAAGGAGGTCACCCAGGCGGCCCGGGCCATATGCACCGCGAACGTGGCCATGTCGGAGACGAACAGCCCGCGCCAGTCGCCCGAGCTCAGCAGCACCGATTGATGCCCACGGGTGTGCCCGGGGGTCATCACGCAGCGCACGTGCGAGGTGACCTGCTCGTCCCCGTGCAGCAGGCGCAGCCGCCCCTGGGCAAGCACCGGGGAATAGTTGTCGGCAGAGTAGGTCGCCCGGGTGCGCACGTTCGGATGGCTGGCATCGGCCCACTCCATCCGCTGCACCAGATACTCGGCTCGCGGGAAGGCCGGCACCGCGCCCTCCCCTTCCCGGCGAGTGTTGCCGCCGCAGTGATCGGCGTGCAGATGCGTGCAGATCACCACATCCACCTGCTCCGGCCCCACCCCCAGGCGGGCCAACCCCTCCAGCAAGCCTCCCCCGGGCCGCTCCAGGTGCCATTGGGCCGCAGACCGCTCGTCCAACTTGGGCCCCAGGCCGGTGTCGACCAGCAGGGTCCGCCCGTCGGAGCGCAGCAGCAGGCAGTTCAACATCTCGGGGACCAGGTTGTCCGGATTGGGTGCAATCACACGCTGGTACAAAACTCTTGGGACCAGCCCGAAGGGGCCTCCCGGGTCGACCCAGACGTGGCCGTCACTGACCAGGTGGACTTCCAGGTCGCCGATCTGCATCGACTCTGATCCTCGGGACGAACGGCAGGATTGTACCCGGCCCGGCGCGAGGCCGACCGGTCAGGCCAGCCCGAACGCGGCCTGCAGTTCCGCTTCCAGGGCGCGGCGTCCGGCGGCCGGCAGGAAGGCCGCCTGGGCCGCCGCAAGCGTCAGACCGTGCAGCGTCTCCATGGAAAGGCCCAGCTCGACCAGCGCCGCCAGCTGCTCCTCGCTCAGGCGGATGTTGGAGATTCCCGGGTCATCGCTGTTCAGCGTGACCTGCAGCCCGGCGTCGATCATCGCCGGCAGGGGGTGATCCGCCAGGCGCGAGATCACCCCGGAGTGGAGGTTGCTGGTCAGGCACACCTCGAAGACGGCCCGGCACTCGCGCGCCAGCGCCACGACCTCCTGGTTCTCCAGCACCCGAACTCCGTGGCCGATGCGCACCACCCCGAGCCCTTCCAGGGCGAAGCGCACCGACTCGGGCCCGGCCCATTCCCCGGCGTGGGCGGTGGTGCCCAGTCCGGCCTGGCGGGCCGTGGAGAAGATCGAGGCGAAGGCCTCGGCTGTGAAGTTGGCTTCATCACCGGCCAGGTCCAGCGCCACGATGCCCCGGCCGGCCCGATCGATCGCCAACTGGGCCATCTGCTCCGCCAGGCCTAGCGGCTCGTGCCGGTTCATGCTCAGGATCATGCCCACCCGGATACCCCGCCTGGCAGCCTCGTCTTGAGCCGCGGCGATCACCCAGTCAGCCACTTCCCCCAGCGGGAATCCCCGGGCAGAGGCCAACGCAATCGGGGTGAAACGCAGCTCCAGGTAGCGCACATTGTCCGCGGCGGCATCGGCAATCGCCTCACGGGTGACGCGCTGGATGATCTCCGGCGAGCGGTAGAAGGTGCGCAGCACTTCGAACTTGGACAGGAAGATCGGGGAATTGCGGCGGTCGTCGTGCTGGATCTGAACGTGCCGGCCCAGGGCCGCTTCCTCTTGCGGGAGGGGCAGCCCCTCCTCCCTGGAGAGCTGGACCAGCGTACGCAAGCGCAGCGAACCTTCCAGGTGGCGGTGTAGATCCACCCGCGGGAGCGCGCCCAGAACCTCTAGCTGCGTCTGTGGCCGCGCAACGGCCAAACGGGGATTCCTTCCTCCGGCTCCCCGGTCATGCCAGGTTGGGTCAAGGCTATCACACTCCCACGGCGGGCCGCATTGGTAGGAAGGTCATGCGGATGGAGCAGGGGGTTAGCGGCGGCGGCGCCGGCGTTTGCGCTTGCCGGAACCCTCGGAGGGGGCCGGCGCATCCGGTTGGGTGCGCGGACTGCGGGGAGGCTGGACCGTCGTTCGCTGAGGGGCCGAGAGGTGGAACTGTCGGGCGATCACCCCGGCCCGGATGCTGCCGAGCAGCCCTCGAAACATGTCCACCGCCCGGCTCTTGTACTGCACCAGCGGATCGCGCTGGCCGTAGGCCTCCAGCCCGATGGAGGTGCGCAGGGCCTCCATCTCGGTGAGGTATTCCACCCACAGCCGGTCTCCCACGTTGAGAAACAGCCGGCGGTGGTACTCGGTGAGGGCTTCTGTTCCCACATACCCCTGCAGCACCGACCGCGCCCCGGCCAGGTGCTCCATCACCTGCTCGACCAGCGCCTGCTCGCCTTCCTGCGGCAGGATCTCGGCTGCGAAGAATGCGTAGGAGAGCCGGGGGACGATGACTTCCCGCCGCTGGTGCGTGCGCCGATCGAACAGGGTCTGCTGGCTGTAGCTCATGCCCACCAGCAAGCGGGTCTTGTGCGCTTCTCCCAGGGGTTCTCCCTGACCCAGACGCGCGGCCAGGTCGCGCTCGAGCTCATCCAGCAGCTGCTCTTGCCGGGCCTGGCCGGCGCGCTGCATTGCCTCGCTGAGCATTTCGGCAGCCGCGTCCCAGTCGATGGGAACCGATAGCTGCTCCTGCAGTTCCAGTGCCTGGCCCAGGCGGCGTTCGGCGGTCTGAGTCAGGCCGGCCCACACTCGCAGCCCCAGGCTGGCCTCGACCAGCTCGGGGACCCGTTGGCGGAATTTCTCTGGATCGTCCTGGATCTGGTCCCGCACGGACCCGTTGGCCTGGATGCGCAGCCCGGCGGCAGATTCCACCGCGCTGAGCAGCGCCCGTGGGTCGAGGTCGGCTTCGCCCTGCTCGGCTTCCATGAGCGCCGATTCGATGGCCATGTCCGCCAGGTCGATGCGCTGGCGGACCTGATCACGCAGGCGCTCGGCCGAGCGATACAGCTGCTCCTCGGTGGCCCGCAGGGTGTGTTCCAGCTGGGTCTCCAGCGAACGGCGCGCCATACGCACCAGCTCGGCCTGCAGTGCGGCAGGCTCACTCAGCCCTTCCAGTTCCTGCAGCAGCAGCTGCAGCATGAAGGACGGATACGGCTGCTCCGTTTCCAGGGCCAGGGTCGGCTGGACTTCCTCCAGCCAGGCCAGCAGGCGCCACGGGCCCTCGGGATCTTCCAGGGCGGCCTGGACGTGGGTCAAGACCTCCGATCGCAGCATCTGCTCGAGGTCCTGGCTGAGATCCTCCTTCACGAACAGCCGGTTGCGCTGGCCGTAGAAAATCTCGCGCTGCTGGTTGAGCACGTCGTCGTACTCCAGCAGATGCTTGCGGCGGTCGAAGTTGGCCCCTTCCACCCGCCCCTGCGATTGCTCGATGGTCTTGTTCACGATCCCGTGGGCGATGGGGGTGGCATCGTCGATGTTGAGCCGCTGCATCAGACCGGAAACCTGTCCCCCGCCGAACAGCCGCATGAGCTCATCTTCCAACGAGAGGAAGAACTGCGAAGATCCGGGGTCCCCCTGTCGGGCGGCCCGGCCGCGCAGCTGGTTGTCGATGCGCCGGGCCTCATGCCGCTCGGACCCGATGACGTGCAGACCGCCGGCCTCTCGGACCAGGTCCTGCTCCTGCATGAAGCGCCGGAAGTACTCGATTTCCTGCTGGTAGATGCCCACCGTCTCGGCGTCCAGCGAGTCCAGCGCCTCCAGGCGTTCGGGCATGCTCAGCGTCTCGGGATCAGCTTGGCCGGTCCGCCGCAGCACCCGGTTGACCGTGCCCAGGATCTCCTCCGCCAGCTCCCCGCCCAGCTTGATGTCCACTCCGCGGCCGGCCATGTTGGTGGCGATGGTCACCGCGCCGAAGCCCCCGGCGCTGGCGATGATCTGGGATTCCTCGGCATGCTTCTTGGCGTTCAGCACGTTGTGCCGGATGCCGCCCTGCAGCGCCTCCAGCAGCCGCTCGTGCTGATCGGGCGTCAGGTCGAGCAGATCGGCGGCCCGGGTCAGGTTCTCCGGCTTGGTTGGATTCAGGGTGAGCTCCAGATCCCGGGCGAATGACCGCAGGCTGGACGGGTTGATCTCTTCCAGCGGGGTGTACAGCTCCTGAACTTCGTCCACCCGCATGCCGTCGTCCTGCAGTCCGTGGGCCTCCAGGTAAGCGTCCCGCAGCAGTTGGGTCATGACCAGGCGCTGCAGCGGCTCGGCCCGCAGACGGCTGGAGAGTTTCTCCGAGAGCTCCACCGAGGTCGTGCCAACCAGCATCGGCTGCCCCAGGACCTGGCGGCGCAGGATTTCCAGGGTCACCGCCCGCAGTTTGGCCTCTTCCGTGCGGTAGACCACATCGGGATAGTCCTTGCGGCGCCAGAACACCGCCTGCTGTTCGGCGTCGTCCGGCCGGGTGTAGTACTGGAAGCGGCTGCCGTTCTCCCGATACTCCACCTCCAACAGCGGGGAATCGGACTGTGCCGCGATGTATTCCAGGTTGGTGGGCAGTGGGAGCACGTCCACCTTGTAGATCTTGCTGAATTCCTCCGCCTCGGTGACGGCAGTGCCGGTCATTCCGGCCAGCTTGTCGTACATGCGGAAGTAGTTCTGCAGGGTGATGGTGGCATAGGTGACGTTCTCCTCGCGCACCCGCACCCCTTCCTTGGCTTCCACCGCCTGATGCAGGCCGTCGGACCAACGCCGTCCGGCCATCATCCGGCCGGTGAACTCATCCACGATGATCACCCGCCCGCCCTGCACCACGTAGTCCTTGTTGCGCTTGAAGAGGTACTCCGCCCGCAGCCCCTGCTCCAGGAAACCCAGCAGCCGGGCCTGCTCGGGAGCGATGTCTTCCGGACGGTCCGGGTCGCGCAGCGGTTGTCCCAGCAACCGTTCCACGTGATCCTCGCCGATCTCGGTCAGCGAGATGGTCCGGTCACGCTCGCTGATCTCGAAATCCTCCGCATCCAGCTGCTTCACGACCCGGGCCATCTCGAGGTACAGCTCCGGATCATCGTGGGAGGGGCCAGAGATGATCAGCGGGGTGCGGGCCTCGTCGATCAGGATGTTGTCCACTTCATCCAGGATGACGTAGTGGTGGCCGCGTTGGGAGCGGGCCTCCAGGGCCTGGGCCATGTTGTCGCGCAGATAGTCGAAGCCGAATTCGTTGTTGGTCCCGTAGACCACGTCGGCGGCATAGGCCAGCTTGCGATCGACCAGCTGCAGTTGGTGGACATCCTCCTGACCGGATGCCCGATCGGGATCGTAGAGGAAGGCCTTGCGGCCGTGCTCGGTGCGGGCGGCCTCCTGGAGCACGCCCACCTGCAGGCCCAAGAAGTGGTAGATGGGCCCCATCCAGCGCGCATCCCGCCGGGCCAGGTAATCGTTGACCGTCACCAGGTGGACGCCTTTGCCGGTGAGGGCATTCAGGTAGATGGGCAGCGTGGCGACCAGCGTTTTGCCTTCGCCGGTCTTCATTTCCACGATCTTGCCCTCATGCAGGGCCGCTGCGCCCACCAGCTGCACGTCGAAATGGTGCAGGCCGAGGGTGCGCACGCTCACCTCCCGCACTACGGCAAAGGCCTCCGGCAGCAGGTTATCGAGCGCCTCCCCCTGCTCCAGGCGGAGCCGGAACTCGGCAGTCTTGCCGCGCAGCTGCTCATCGCTCAGGGCCTGGATGGAAGGCTCCAGGCCGTTAATTTGAGCGACGATCCCGTCGTAGCGCTCCATCTGCTTGGCGAGGGGATCGCCGCTGAGAAAGCGGGTTATTCCTTTTAACATAGCCAGGCGGGATTATAGCATCTCGGCCTTGCTTGACGCGATCCCTGGCGGGGATACAATCCTCCGAGGGGCGGTGGCGGAACTGGCAGACGCCGGGGACTTAAAATCCTCTGAGGGAATACCTCGTGTGGGTTCGACTCCCACCCGCCCCACCTGATGCCGTGGCCCGCTCCGAGCCGGCGTTGTACAATCGCCCGGCTGTCTTGAACGGGAGGAGAACATGTCCCCACAGGCCCGGCGATTGTTGGCAATCATCCTGATCCTCACCCTGGCGGCCTGCACGCTGCCGGGCAGCGCCTCGCCTACGCCTTTCAGCTTTCCCACGCCGGATCTGACCCTGACCGCTCTGGTCGCGCCCACAGTGAGCACGACCCCCTCTCCAACGCCGCTCCTGGCCGGCTCGCCCACCCTGGCGGCCACCGCCAGCCCCACCGCCTTTTTCCCCGGCACCGGAACGCCCGCCGAGTCCACCCCGCTGACCCCCACCCTGGCTTCCCAGGACGCTCGCCCCAGCGGCAGCACCGTGACAGCCGAGCGATTCAGCACGCCGCCGACCCTGGACGGCCTCCTGAGCGAATGGCAGAGCACTCCGACCACCATCGAGCAGGTCGTGTTCGGTGCCGCCA